>ULQO01009601.1_pt1 | contig 127977 bp, 83 predicted proteins | sample 1954601 | NCBI WGS metagenome assembly ULQO01 (sample SAMEA4835658, study PRJEB28245) | human gut metagenome | biome: gut microbiome; material: fecal sample | place: Denmark | collected 2008
GCGATGTACAGGTTACCCATAGATTCGCCAAGTTCTTTTGTGCCGGCAGCTTTACCGAAGTATGCTTCTGCAGCAGCTTTGTCACCCTTCATCAAAGAGATCAAACCTAAGTTCATGTTAACTTCAGGAGTAGCATTAACGCTGGCAGCTTTCTTGAAGTAAGATTCTGCTTTGTCAATGTTACCAGCTTGGTAAGCTAATTTACCTAAGTTGTTGTAACCACGGTAATCGTTCGGGAACTGTTTGGTAGCTTGGGTGTAGATAACTTCTTGCTTAGCAGGATCGCTAGTCAGTGTAGCAGCATACAGCAATTCTTCTACGTTCAGTTCAGAAGGATTAGAAGAAGCCAACTTAGCGATTTCTTCGTCAGACTTACCGATGATTTCATAGTTCAAAGTCAAACGAGAACGACGCAATTGAGGAAGAATTGTGTTAGCCAATTCTTTGTATACAGCAGAGATGTTCTTGATTTCGCTTTCTCTTTGAGCAGGATCTTGGTACATTGCAATAACGCGGAGAATCAACTCTTTGTCTTGGATGTTAGATTTAGAAACCAGTTCTTGGAAACCTTCCCAGTCCTGTGCAGTATATTTAGCATCGATCGGAGCATCGATTTTTGCTTTCTTCAGGTCTTTGCTCAACATCTTAGTTGTGTTGCCTTCACGGTTTTCAGCAAGAGTAGTATTCAAGCTTACACCACCATCAGGAGAAGCGTATGCAGAAACTTCGATGTTGCTGATCTTCTTGTTAGCAGCTTCGTTAACGTTAGCTACTTCTTTGTTGAATTCTTTAGCAGTCTTCAATTCGCTGGAACGAATGTTAGCTTGTTGGATCAAGAACATGATGTTGGCATCGTGTTTTTCTTTGATGATACGTTGGAAAGCGTCTTCGCCCAATGCAGGGTTAGCGTTACCTAATGTATTGTTTACTAATTCAGAAGTAGAGATTACACCATCAGCTATTTTCACAGCAGGAATAGTCACCACTTTCTTTCCGATAGTAGCTTTGAATTCCAGATACAATTCTGACTTAGCCATTTCAGGAACATAGTCAAAAGAAGTTTTCATTGTGTAGCTACCGCCCATCTTGTAAGAGATAGTCTGGTCGTTACCTTCCACTTTTTCACCTTGGAAAGTAGCTGGTTGGCCTTTAGCTTCGCCGCCATTCCATTTCAAAACCGGAGTAACTTCTACAACCGCTTTTTTGTTGAAATACTTTTCAGGAAATTTACCATTGATGGTCGCAGGAACTTTACCACCTACTGCCTCCAGCACTTGCGGAGTAACAGTGAAGTAATCAGCTGACAATTCACCCATTTTTTTGCTGCAAGAAGAGAATAATGCAACAACCATTGCCATGAGTAAAGGCAAGTACAACTTCTTAGTCATTTTAGGTATAAATTAAATGTTTGTAATTGAAATATCGTCTATTTGCCAACCTCCTTCTGCTCACACAGAAAAAGTAACGCAAAGATATTAATTCTTAATATAATTATATAGATAAGGGGGCGATTTTATCATAATTTAATGAAATAACTCCTCTTTTTCTTTCCTATACTTGATATTTCGTGGGTGATGCTCGATAATCTCACTACGAAGCATATTGCGGTCGATGTGGGTATAGATTTCCGTTGTCGCAATGGATTCATGTCCGAGCATACATTGAATGGCTCTCAAATTAGCTCCACCTTCCAGTAAATGAGTGGCAAAGGAGTGCCGGAAAGTGTGCGGACTGATGTTTTTGGTAATGCCCGCTTTTTGTGCTAATTCTTTTATCATATGAAAGATCATAATTCGGGAAAGACCTTTGCCTCTCCGCTGACTGACGAAAACGAAATCCTCATGCCCTTTTTTCACTTCAATCTGGTTACGGTCTGTGATGTAAAGCTTTATTTCATTAATGGCCCGGGGGGAGATCGGTACGAGTCGTTGTTTGCTTCCTTTTCCTTCTACTTTGATAAAGCCTTCATCAAAATAGAGGTCGGATAGTTTAAGGGTGATAAGTTCTGATACCCGAAGTCCGCAGCTGTATAGTGTTTCTAAAATAGCTCTGTTTCGCTGTCCTTCAGCTTTGCTGCGGTCGACGGCGGAGATAATCCGGTCAATTTCCTCCACAGTCAGTACTTCAGGAAGTTTGAAACCTATTTTAGGGCCTTCTAATAGTTCACTGGGGTCTGCTTCCAGATAGTTTTCGAGGATGAGAAAACGGAAGAATGATTTGATTCCTGATAAAATGCGGGCTTGTGAACGGGGATGAATACCGATGTCATGTAATCCGGCCGCAAAACGTTGAAGATCGGACAGGCATACGTCCAATACGTAAATCCCTTCCAATGTCAGAAAGCTCATCAGTTTGTCCAGATCCGTCAGATAGGCATCCAGCGTATTAAGAGATAAGGACTTTTCCAGTTTGAGATACTGCTGATACTTCCTGATTATCAGCTCTTGTTGTTCCTTCTTATGCTTTTTTTCGTTGATTTCCATTTCTTTTTTCTACCTTTGCACATTCTTTCAGATACAAAGGTATAAAAAAACAGGATTGCGCGATGAAGATACAAATTATTAATGGCCCGAATATTAATCTGTTGGGTAAGCGTGAACCTTCCATTTACGGAAGCGTTACATTTGAAGATTACTTGGCTGATCTTCGCAAAAGATACGTTGACGTGGAGATCGACTATTTTCAATCGAACATCGAGGGAGAAATGATAGACTGCATACAGCAGGTGGGATTTGATGTGGATGGTATAATCTTGAATGCAGGTGCGTATACACATACTTCCATAGCTTTGCAGGATGCTATTCGTTCTGTGACATCTCCGGTGATTGAGGTGCATATTTCCAATGTGCATAGTCGCGAGTCTTTTCGGCACGTATCGATGATTGCTTGTGCTTGTAAAGGAGTGATTTGTGGCTTTGGGCTAAATTCGTACCGTTTGGCTTTGGAGGCTTTATTGGATAGATAATAAATAAGGTAATAATATATAATAGGTAGAAAGACTATGTTATTGAAACAGACTAAGATTGTGGCTTCCATCTCGGATAGACGTTGTGATGTGGATTTTATAAAACAGTTGTTTGAAGCTGGGATGAATGTAGTGCGTATGAATACAGCGCACGCTAGCCGTGAAGGTTTTGAAGCTTTGATTGCAAATGTACGTGCTGTGTCCAACCGTATTGCGATTTTGATGGATACAAAAGGTCCGGAAGTTCGTACGACGGCTAATGCAGAGCCGATTCCATATAAAATAGGAGAGAAAGTAAAGATTGTAGGTAATCCGGATTTGGAAACAACTCGTGAGTGTATTGCTGTTTCATATCCGAACTTTGTGTCTGACCTGAATATCGGCGGTACGATTCTGATTGATGATGGCGATCTGGAACTGGAAGTTATTGATAAGACGGATGGTTATTTGCTGTGTGAAGTTAAGAACGATGCTACTTTGGGAAGCCGTAAAAGCGTAAATGTCCCGGGTGTTCGCATCAATCTTCCTTCATTAACGGAAAAAGACCGTAACAATATTCTTTATGCTATCGAAAAGGATATTGATTTTATCGCTCACTCTTTCGTACGCAACCGTCAGGATGTACTTGACATACGTGAAATTCTGGATGCACATAATAGTGATATTAAGATTATTGCTAAGATTGAGAATCAGGAAGGGGTGGATAATATCGATGAAATCCTGGAAGTGGCAGATGGCGTAATGGTTGCCCGTGGTGACTTGGGTATCGAAGTGCCTCAAGAACGTATTCCGGGAATCCAGCGTGTATTGATTCGCAAGTGTATTCTGGCAAAGAAGCCGGTAATTGTTGCTACTCAAATGCTCCATACAATGATAAATAATCCTCGTCCGACTCGTGCGGAAGTGACTGATATTGCCAATGCAATCTACTATCGTACAGATGCTTTGATGTTGAGCGGAGAAACCGCTTATGGTAAGTATCCGGTAGAAGCGGTGAAAACGATGACTAAAATTGCGGCTCAGGCAGAAAAAGATAAACTGGAAGAAAATGATATCCGTATTCCGTTAGATGAGAATAGTAATGATGTTACGGCGTTCCTTGCTAAACAAGCAGTAAAAGCTACTTCTAAGCTAAAAATACGTGCTATTATCACTGATAGTTATAGCGGACGCACTGCTCGTAATCTGGCTGCTTTCCGTGGAAAGTATCCAGTGCTGGCTATCTGCTATAAAGAAAAGACAATGCGTCATTTGGCTTTGTCTTATGGTGTGGAAGCTATCTATATGCCGGAATTGGCTAACGGACAGCAATATTACTTTGCGGCATTGCGCCGTCTGTTGAAAGAAGGCCGTTTGCAGCCTTCCGATATGGTCGGTTATTTAAGTAGTGGTAAGGCAGGAACAAAGACCTCATTCCTCGAAATCAATGTAGTGGAAGATGCTTTGAAGCATGCAGAGGAGACTGTATTACCTAACAACAACCGCTATCTTTAATTTTTAAAGAGGTAAGTTATATGCAGGAAACCGAATCGATAGACGAATATATTTTGCAGCATATTGATCCCGAGAGCGATTACTTGAAATCGCTCTATCGGGATACGCATGTAAAGCTCCTTCGTCCTCGTATGGCTTCCGGGCATTTGCAGGGACGGATGCTGAAGATGTTTGTAGAAATGATTCAGCCTCGTCAGATATTGGAAATCGGAACGTATAGCGGCTATTCTGCCCTTTGTTTGGCGGAAGGTCTGCCGGAAGGTGGATTGTTGCATACGTTTGAGATCAATGATGAACAAGAGGACTTTACCCGTCCATGGCTGGAGAAATCACCGTTTGCCGATAAAATTCGTTTTTATATAGGTGATGCTTTAGAACTTGTTCCGCGTTTAGGTGTTACTTTTGATATGGCTTTTATTGATGGCGATAAACGTAAGTATATTGAATACTACGAGATGACATTGGCGTATCTTTCCGAAGGCGGATATATCATTGCTGATAATACTTTGTGGGACGGGCATGTGCTTGAACAACCTCGCAATACGGACGCTCAAACAATTGGTATTAAAGCCTTTAATGATTTGGTAGCACAAGATGTGCGAGTGGAAAAAGTAATACTTCCTTTGCGTGACGGATTAACGATCATAAGGAAGAAAATAGTAAGTAGTAAATCGTAAAACAGTAAATAACTTATGGAAACAACCAGACAGAATAAGATATCTCGCCTGTTGCAGAAAGAGCTAAGTGAGATATTCCTGCTTCAAACAAAGTCCATGCCGGGTACATTGGTCTCTGTTAGCGCAGTTCGCATTAGTCCTGATATGAGTATTGCCCGTGTCTACCTCAGTGTTTTTCCTTCAGAGAAAGCAGAAGAGATGGTGAAGAATATCAATAACAATATGAAATCCATTCGTTATGAGCTTGGGACTCGTGTACGTCACCAGCTACGTATCATTCCTGAACTGAAATTCTTCGTGGATGATTCATTGGATTATATTGAGAAAATAGATTCATTGCTGAAGTGAAATAACTCATTGCAGAGGTGAACTTCCCTTTTTATATAGCCAGGCGTTATCTTTTTTCAAAGAAAAAGCATAATGCTATTAATATCATATCCGGCATTTCCGTATGTGGGGTGGCTCTTGCTACGCTTGCTTTGGTTTGCACTCTTTCTGTTTTTAATGGATTTCAGGATATGGTGGCCAGCTTTTTTACGGCTTTTGATCCGCAGTTGAAAATTACGGTCCGTGAAGGAAAGGTTTTTGATGCACAAGATGAACGGATTCGTGCCGTTTGTGCGCTTCCTGAAGTGGAGGTGTTTACAGAGACGCTCGAAGAGAATGCAATGGTGCAATACAAGGACCGTCAGGCTATGGTTGTACTAAAAGGGGTGGAAGATAATTTTGAAGAGTTGACGGCCATAGACAGCATACTTTATGGCGCGGGAGAATTCGTTCTTCATGATTCGATCGTGAATTATGGCGTCATGGGAGTGGAATTGGTTGCGACCTTGGGAACTGGTTTGGAGTTTGTCGATCCTCTTCAGGTATATCTTCCCAAGCGAAATGTCAAAGTGAACATGGCAAATCCCGGCGCTTCTTTTAACCGTGATTATCTGTATTCTCCAGGTGTCGTATTTGTGGTGAATCAGCAAGAATATGATGGAAAATATATTCTGACTTCTCTCGATTTTCTTCGTCAGCTTCTGGATTATACAACAGAAGTCTCTGCGATGGAATTGAAATTGAAACCTAATGTAAATACTTCATCGGTACAATCTAAAATAGAAAACATACTAGGTGATGATTTTGTTGTTCAGAATCGTTATCAGCAACAGGCAGATGTTTTCCGTATTATGGAGATAGAGAAACTAATCTCTTATTTGTTCCTCACTTTTATTTTAATGATAGCCTGTTTTAATGTGATAGGCTCTCTTTCTATGTTGATCTTGGATAAGAAGGATGATGTAGTAACTTTGCGGAGTCTTGGAGCTAGTGATAAACTCATCTCCCGAATATTCCTCTTTGAAGGACGTCTCATTTCTCTTTTTGGCGCTATCTCCGGTATTGCCCTGGGCTTAATCCTATGTTTTATCCAACAGAGATTTGGTATAATTTCATTGGGAGGCGGTGGTGGTACTTTTGTTGTAGACGCCTATCCTGTCAGCGTTCACGCTTGGGATGTCGTATTAATCTTTATCACAGTTTTAGCCGTTGGTTTTCTCTCTGTATGGTATCCTGTACGTTATTTAAGTAAGAGACTTTTATAGCTAAATGGTAATGTTTTTATTATAGCCATTTTTCTATAATTGATAACTTTTAATTCCTTTTTATGGTGTTTTATTTTCATAATTGATACGATACTGCTATATTTGGCTCAATTTTGTTAATTGGAAATAATCTATAAATACTTCTGTGAAACTTGAGAATAATGAAATATGTAGAATAGTAGACGGCGATGAAATTGCTTTCAATCGTTTTATGGAGCATTATTCTTCGCGTTTATATCACTATACATTTGCGCTACTTGGCCAGAAGGAGTCAGCTGAAGAGATTGTGAGTGATGTTTTTTTTGAAGTTTGGAAAAATAGAAAAAGTCTGGCTGAAATTGGCAATATGAATGCTTGGATCCAGACAATCACCTATCGAAAAGCGATTTCTTTTTTGCGGAAGGAAACTGGAAAGTATGAATTGTCATTTGATGATATCGAAGATTTTATTTTTGAGCCGGTTCAATCTCCAGCCGAGGAGATGATTAGTAAGGAAGAAATGGCTAAAATTAATGACGCCATTCAACAACTTCCTCCCAAGTGTAAACATGTCTTTTTCTTAGCAAAAATAGACGGGCTTCCTTATAAAGATATTGCAGATATGTTGAACATATCAGTGAAGACTATCAATAACCATATTGCTTTTGCGTTAGATGAAATTGCTAAAAGATTGAATATGAAATCTCGCAAGAGCTAAGTTTTTTACTCTCCTGCTTATTAATGCCTTATTTTTTCACATAGCTAACTCCACTTTTATTCTTTTTACCCGAAAAATGAAAAAAAATCATTTTTGACTGGGAGATTTTTTTTTTAGTTGCGTCTTTATCTATAGAACAACATTAAAATAGGATTATGAGCTTGAAAGAATACCATCGTCTCGCAGATTTATTTAGTAAATTGAATTCTCAAGAAAATATTGAGGATGATTTTACTTCTATGCCTGATGCTGAGAAGTTGAAATTCTTTTGGGAAAATTGTGTGCAGGAAAAGATTGATTCATCTTCTATCATAGAGAAGACTCAACGAAAGATGCGAAAAGATGCTATGAAGCGCAGAAAGAAATATTTCTTAGTTGCTTCAGCTTCTATTGCTGCTTCCTTTTTGATTTGCATTTCAACTATTTATTTTTTTAATCATAATGGAAGTGTTAATTTAGACTTCCAGGCTATTGCTGAAGAAATGGATAGCCAATCTGTTGAGGAAGTGACTCTTATTACTTCCAAGGAACAGCTTAATTTGGATGAAGATGTTTTCATTAAGTATTCGAAAGAGGGGAAAGTTGCTGTCAATTCACAAGTGATAAAAGAGAAAGAAGAGAAAACCAAAGAGGAACAAGAATATAATCAGCTACTTGTTCCTGCGGGGAAAAGGGCTAGAGTAGAATTGTCTGATGGGACTCGGCTGGTCGTTAACTCCCAGTCAAAAGTGATTTATCCCCGTTGTTTTAAAGGAGACATTCGTAAAATCTATGCCCAAGGAGAAGTTTTCCTGGAAGTTGCGCATGATAAGAAACATCCTTTTATAGTGGAGTCTGATGATTTTAAACTGCAAGTGTTAGGAACGAGGTTCAATATCTCGAATTATAAAGGAGGAACAACTAATATTGTATTGGTGGAAGGTGCGGTAGAAGTTACTGATAAGAATGAAAAGAAAGCACGTTTGAATCCTAATGATCTGTTGAATATAGCAAATGGTACAATTGCTTATCAAAAGCAAGTTGATGTAGCAGAGTATATTAGTTGGGTAGAGGGGATTATGTTATTGAATGGTAATGATTTGTCGCAGATCATTCAAAGACTAAGCATCTACTATGGTATATCTATTCAATGTGATCCAATTATTGGTAAAGAAAAAGTGTATGGGAAATTAGATTTGAAAGATGATATAGACGAGGTGATTGAATGTATTCAGCAAACCCTGCCATTCACGATCGAAAAAAGTGATACTAGTATATATTTAAATAAATAATTTTTTTAATTAATCTTTTAATATGTTTGCCTATGAAGAACAGACTGCCATTATGACAAAAAAAATCGGATAAATATTGCCGTATTTACCCGATAGTAATTCCCTAGTTAAATCAATAAATCCAAAATTGTTAACCTAAAAAGAAATTTTTATGGTAAAGAAAACTATTTTTTTACACTTAAAGAAAAGACTTAAGCTTTTTTGCATTATAAACGTCTTTTTTATGATTCCATTCTCTTCATTCGGTACTAATTCTATTAGTTGGAATTCCGAAGAAGATTTATTCTCAGTACAGTATGAGAATGTTACAGTTAAAGATATTTTAGATTATATCGAAAAACATAGTAAGTATATTTTTATTTACTCTGCTAATGTTCAGAAAAATCTGAATAACAAAGTCTCCATTTCAGTTTCCAATAAGAAAATAGATGCTGTATTAAAAGAGTTGTTCTCAGAGACAGGACTGAATTATAAGATGTCGGGAAGACAAATTACTATTTCGGTGCCAGAAGCTCCTAAAGTACAACAAACTATACAACAAAAGGGTATTAAGGTAACAGGTAACGTTTCAGATGAAAAAGGTGAGCCTTTGATTGGTGTAACAATCATTTTGAAAAATGATTCCACAGTGCATGCATTGACAGACATGAATGGTAATTATAGTATTATTGTTCCTGAAAGAAAATCTGTGCTTTCTTTCCGTTATATTGGTTTTGTTCCTAAAGAAGAGGTAGTTAATAACCGGAAGGTTGTTAATGTACAAATGGTAGAAGATGTTGGTCAATTAGATGAGGTTGTAGTGGTTGCCTATGGCGCACAAAAGAAAGAGTCTGTTGTTGGTTCTATCACAACGATTGAGCCTGCTAAGTTAAAGGTTTCTACTACTCGTTCAATAAGTAATAATCTGGCTGGTACAGTTGCCGGTGTATTAGCTGTGCAACGTTCTGGTGAACCGGGATATGATAATTCTTCTTTCTGGATTCGTGGTATTAGTACATTCCAGGATGCCGGACAAAACCCATTGGTTTTGATTGATGGTATAGAACGCGATTTGAATAATATTGATCCTGAAGAGATAGAATCTTTTTCTGTGTTGAAAGATGCTGCTGCAAGTGCTGTTTATGGAGTGCGGGGAGCTAATGGTGTTATTTTAATTAATACAAAACGCGGACAAGTTGGTAAACCTCGTGTGACTGTAAAGGCTGAATTTGCAGCTACACAGCCAGTTAAACTTCCCGAGTATTTGGGTGCGGCAGATTATATGCAGGTTTTGGATGATATCTTGATGGATACAGGACAACAGCCTAAATATACAGATCGTATTGCAAAAACTCGTGCAGGTTATGATCCTGATTTATATCCGGACGTGAATTGGATGGATGCAATTGCAAATGATTATGCTTCGAATCAGCGTGTAACAGTAGATATTTCTGGTGGTACAGAGACATTACGTTATTCTTTTGTTGCTGCTGCGTATAATGAACGTGGTATTTTGAAACGTGATAAAAGCTATGATTGGGATCCTACTATTAAATTGCAACGTTATAACGTTCGTTCTAATGTGGATTTGAAATTAAGTCCTACTACGCAATTACGTTTTAATATTGGTGGATATTTGCAAGATAGAAATTCTACAACGAAAGATATATCTCAAATTTTCCAAAAAGCGTTCGTTGCTGTACCTCATGCTTTCCCTGCACAGTATTCCAGTGGACAGATACCGACAACAGAGGAGCCAAACGTTTGGGCATGGGCTACTCAAAGTGGATATAAAAGAAGAAGTGACAGTAAGATTGAAACACTGTTTTCTGTAGAACAAGATTTGAAATTCTTACTTCCGGGATTGAAAGTAAAAGGTACATTCTCATTTGACAGGTTTTCTTCAGGTACTGTTTCTCGTGGAAAGACACCGGATTATTATGTACCTGCTACAGGACGTGATGATGAAGGTAATTTGATTATAGCATCAAAATCCAATGGTACTAATTTCCTGGATTACTCAAAAAGCGGTGACTATGGAAATAAGAGCGTATATATGGAAGCAACTTTGTCTTATGACCGTACATTCGCAGAGAAACATTCCGTTGCTGCAATGTTATTGTTTAATCGTCGTAATTATGATGATGGAAGCAAGTTGCCTTACCGTAATCAGGGATTGGCAGGACGTGCATCTTATACCTATTCGGGTAAATATGTAGGTGAATTTAATTTTGGCTATAATGGCTCTGAAAATTTTGCCAAAGGTAAACGTTATGGCTTTTTCCCTTCAGGAGCAATTGGCTGGATTGTATCGGAAGAGGCATTTATGCAACCATTGCGTAAGGTCATATCTAAATTGAAATTGCGTGCGTCTTATGGTCAGGTAGGTAATGCTAATTTAGGTGGACGCCGTTTTGCGTACCTTTCTACAATTACCGATGACTATGATACATTAAACATGTATAAATGGGGATTGGATAGTAGTTATGGTTTAACTGGTATGGCGGAAGGTGAGTTTGCTGTACAAGATTTGACGTGGGAGATTGTTAATAAGATGAATTTGGGGGTTGAGCTAGGTTTCCTGAATGGTATGATTGATTTGCAATTAGATTATTTCGACGAACGCCGTAAAGATATATTTATGCCACGTGAGTCTGTTCCGATGACGGCTGGATTTATGAAGCAGCCTTGGAAGAATTTTGGAAAAGTGACTAATCAGGGTGTAGAAGTTTCCTTAAATGTTAATAAACAGTTTGGCAAAGACTTATTTGTCAGCTTAATGGGAACATTTACCTATGCTCATAATGAAATAACAGAAAAGGATGAACCTAGTGCAGTAGTTGGTACTAACCGTGCTGAAACAGGACATCCGGTAGGGCAATTAACTGGCTATATAGCAGAAGGTTTGTTTACAGAAGACGATTTTGAAGACGTAAGTACAGGTAAACTGAAAGAAGGAATTCCGACTCAAAGTTTTGTAAGCAAACTCCGCCCGGGAGATATCAGATACAGGGATGTCAATGGTGATGGTAAAGTGGACGTATTTGATAAATCGCCAATCGGAGGAACAAAAGATCCGGAGATAGTATATGGCTTTGGACTGAATATGAAATATAAGGATCTAGATTTTGGAGCTCTCTTTCAAGGAATAGGTCGTAGTTGGAATATTTTAGGATCAAGCATTATTCCGGGTGCCAATAGAGGAGTGACAGGCAATATGTTTACTAATGCAAATGATCGTTGGACTGTAGACAACCCAAGTCAGAACGTATTTTATCCGCGATTGGATGACGGTATAAATAGTAATAATAACCAACCATCTACATGGTGGCTGCGGAATATGAGTTTTTTACGTTTAAAAAACATTGAACTTGGTTATTCCTTACCAAAGAATTTGTGGAGAAATACTACAGTTATATCAGGCATTCGTCTTTTCGTGAGAGGAACAAATCTTTTAACATTCTCAAAATTTGATTTGTGGGATCCGGAAGTCGAAAATACTACAGGGGCTGCGTACCCAATTATGAAATCGTTATCTGCAGGTTTTGAAATTAAATTCTAATAATAGCGCATATGAAAAATAGCATATTAAAATTTATAGTACTAAGTATTATTACGACATTTACTTTTTCTTCTTGTTCTGATTATCTGGATAAGCAACCGGATGACCAGTTGGATTTAGAATCAGTATTTGAGAATAAAAAGAATATGGAACGTTGGCTGGCATATATTTATCGCGGCCTGCCCGAATATTATACTTATGATGGTCCGGATGCCATAGCTGATGAACTGATTCCTTCAGTTGGTTGGGAAGCGCAAGGATTTAAAGCCATTCAATATCAAAAAGGTAACTGGACAGCAGACAATCCCGGGGTAATTGCTTATTGGAATACTTATCCCAAATATATTCGTTCTGCTTATTTGTTTATAAAACATGCTCACCCATTGGAGGCTGTACCGGCTGAAGAAGTAGACTTTATGAAAGCTGAATGCCGTTTCTTTATAGCTTATTATAATTCTATGATGGCTATAGCTTATGGTTCAGTTCCTATTATTCGCGAGGCTAGTGAAAGTACTTCGGCTGATGATCTGATGTTGAAACAAGAGCCGTTTTATAATGTAATTGATTGGGCAGATCAAGAAATGCTGGAAGCTTCAAAACAATTGCCTGCCACTCAAACTGAAGATAAGAAATATGGCCGTGTGACTTCTGTTGGATGTTTGGCAATGCGTGCTCGTATGTTATTATTTGCTGCTAGCGACTTGGTGAATGGTAATCCTGCATTGGCGAATATAAAAAACATTGATGGAACCCCTATCTTTAATTCTGCACATGATCCGGAACGATGGAAAAGAGCAGTAGATGCTTGTAAACTGGTTATCGATGAGGCGGAAGCCGCTGGCTATCATTTGCATTATGAATATTTGGATAACGGTGATATTGATCCTTTTCTTTCTTATCAGAATGCAGTGATGAAGAGATGGAACGAAGCTAACAGAGAATTACTGTTTGTTCGCACAATGGATTCTGGTGGATGGTATGATAAAAACTGTATTCCACGTGGTTTGGGTATTAATGGAGTGGGAGCGATCGGAATAACCCAATCTTTGGTTGATGCTTTTTTCATGAGAAACGGTCAAAGACCTATTATAGGTTATAATTCGGATGGTTCTCCTAAAGTTAACCCTGATGCTAATTATTCAGAGACAGGCTTTAGTACGCAAAAAGAGACCTATTCTACAAAGTGGCAGTATGGGTCTTCAGAAGGAGATCGTAATAAAGATGAAAATGTAGTTGTAGATGCCAATACCTATAAAATGTATTGTGACCGCGAGCCTCGTTTTTATATTTCAGTACTGCATAACGAACAATGGCATATTGGTGGTAAGAGAAATACAGATTTCTATATGGATGGTAAAGACGGTGGTCCTTCTCATGACGCTCCATGGAGCGGCTATCTGGTACGTAAGAGAGTAGATCCATCTGCAAATCCCAAAGAAGGTAGTGGAGATTATAAAAACCGTCATGGTGCATTATGTCGTTTAGCAGAGATCTATTTAAGTTATGCTGAGGCGTTGAATGAATATAGCATTGAGAAGGGCACTTATACTGCCAATCAAAAAGAGATTCTGAAATATGTCAATTTGATTCGTGAGCGTGCGGGTATTCCCGAATATAGTGTTTCAGCTGAAGAAGGCAAGATAACAGCCCCATCAGATCCTGTAGAAATGCGCGAGTTAATTCGTCAAGAAAGGCGTGTGGAATTGAATTGTGAATCTGGACTTCGTTTTAATGATCTGCGTCGCTGGAAATTAGCCGAGAAAGTATTGGATGGTGATTTTTATGGCATGAATGCTTATATTAAAGTATCCGATGCGGACTATAGAAATAAATATTATACTCGTACAGTATATCAGACACGTAAGTTTATAAGCTATTGGTGGCCTATTCCACAGGACGATATTGATAAGAATTGGAATTTGGTACAAACTCCTGACTGGACCGTCGGAAACCAATAAATAGTTATAATATTAATATATTGAATATAGATATGAAAAACGGATATATATTTAAGAAGAACCTTTTACGGTTCTTCTTCCTGACACTTGCTTCGTGTTTCATAGTAGCATGCAATGATGATGACGATGCTACTAATTCGCTCGACAATCGTACAAGTTTAGTTCTTACTCCTTCTGATTATGAAATAGAACTCAAGGAAGATACCCCGGATGAGGTTGCATTGACGTTAAACTGGACGGAAGCTGACCCAATAGGCTCTGACTATTATATTTCCTATCTTTATAAAATGGATCTGGAAAATAACAGTTTTGGAACAAACACAATGATAAGGGAGTATATTGATGATGATTTTTCTAAAAGTTATACTCATAAAGAATTGCAGAGTTTATTGGTGTCAAAGTGGAAGCAGCAGCCTGGTGATTTAGTAAAGTTACAAGCCCGTATTATCGGTTCTGTAGAAGGGCCTAAGTTTGTAAAACCGGAAGTTTCTACAGTTACTATAAAAGTAAAGATGTATTCTGAAAAGACTTTTGTAGCAGACCATCTTTATATGTCAGGCACAGCTGTTGATGGTGAAGATATTGAAATCTTGCCAATGGAAAGTCAGCCGAAGCGTTATGTTTCCATTTGTGACTTGAAGGCAGGTAATCTTCACTTCCCGATTGTTTGGAAAGATGAAAATAAGATTAATGCCATCTCACCAGTTGCTGCAGAACAACAGATTACTGATGGAGCAATGGAAGCTAAAATTAAGGGGATAGATAATGCTGGATATTGGGTGATTCCTGAAGATGGGCAGTATCGTGTAGTGGTAGATTTTGAAACACGTACCGTTACTATAGGTTTGGCTAGTAATTTTATAGAAGCTGATAAAATCTATATTGCCGGAACTTGTGTTAGTGCAGATGTAGAGATGACTCGCACGATAGAAGATGAAAATCAATATGCGTTCCATGCAGAACTGCAACCTGGTACTATTTATTTCCCGATCTTGTTTAATGGACAGAAAGATATGGCTATTGCTCCCGAAGAATCGGGCGATTTTACAGATGGTACAGCAATGAATATCTCGACAATGAGTCCGGAAGCAGCTGCACTTGCTTATCATTGGAATATCAAGACTGCGGGTGTCTATCGTGTTGTGATTAACATAAATACTAAAAAGGTTACGATTTACTCCCCCGAAACAGATCCTAAACCAATGGTTGTTTCGTGGACATGGAATAATAATACGATGACTACCACTATTGAAAGAGTCTTTATTTGGGGACCATACGATGGATGGGCTAAAGATGGCACTGGTGATACAGGATTCACTATGGCTCATTCTATGACACCTAGTTTGGCAAATCCTTATTTGTTTATATACAAAGGAGCGGAGTTACCCAGAAAGAATTCCATTAAAGACAAAGATGGAAATGCACATCCGGGTGGATTGAACTTTAAAGTCGGACCGCAAAGTGCAGGTTGCTATACCTTTGGCTCAACAGCAGATGCCATCAGAGGATCTTATGACGGTTGCCTTGATATTGCAGAGAGTGACTACAATCAGAAACAGACTGTAGTCGGAGGGCAATCTCACAACCGCTATGCCTTCTTTAGTGTACCTGTAGGAGTTAATTACATAGAATTAGATATTAAAGAACTGACAGTATTCTTTGATAAGAGATAATCAAGCAGGATAAAATTAAGAGTGCTATATCAATTTCGTGATTTTTATATGAATAAAGAGAACAATGATATAGCACTCTTTAAAAAACAATTAGTAGTATGGTTATAAGAAAGATTAGTTATTATAGAGTAATTGTGTCTCTTTGTCTGTTTATGTTCCTTTTATCTCCTGTTTTCGGAGACGAGAATTCAGCCGTTTCATTTGATAAGGAACTACCGAAGAATAACATAGTTACGATTCAGCCTGATTCTTTGCGTATTCTTCATAACCCGCTTACAGGATGGGTGCTCTATGCAAGTATGGGAGTGGATGCTGCAGATTTTTGGGCACAGTATGACCATATGTATATTCCTGAATTAGGACACAATGTTAGTGTGACAGATTATGCTCATACGCTTTATATTCGCGCTAGTTGGACAGATTTTAATCCACAGGAAGATGTATATGGTTGGAAAATTGATTCTAATTTAAGAGCATATATTGAAGGAGCTTATCAGCGGAATATGCGTTTGGCATTTCGTGTTGTAGTTGACAGTCGTGATAAGAGAACAGAATTTACTCCTCAATTTGTAAAAGATGCCGGTGCAAAAGGATTTATGAATAAAGGTAAATGGTCACCTTATTCTGATGATTCAGTTTTTCAGAAGTACTATACTAAATTTGTGAAGGCCCTGGCTAAAGATTTCAACGATCCTTCGAAAGTTGAATTTATAGATGGATTCGGACTTGGGAAATGGGGAGAATATCATACAATGATTTATTCAACAGGTGATGATACTCCAAAGAAAGCAGTTTTCGATTGGGTGACAGATATATATTCTCAAGCTTTTGATAAAGTTCCAGTAGTAATTAACTACCATAGATGGATTGGTGCGGGAAAAGATTGGGTAGATGATGAACATTTTGCTGCTGACAGTGAAGAAATGTTGGAAGAAGCAATCAAGAAAGGATATTCATTGCGTCATGATGCATTTGGCATGACAACCTATTATGGCAGTTGGGAGCGTAGGTTCGCAAAAAAATATCGTAATATCTGCCCCATTATTATGGAAGGTGGCTGGATTGTCAAATCACATAGTTATTGGCAGGATCCTAGAGGATATCGCAAGGATTCACACGAGGACGTAAGACGCGGTGAGTTTGATGACAGCAAAGAGGCACATGTCAATATGATGGATTTCCGTTTTGGCGATACAGAGTCCTGGTTTAAAGATGCTTTTGATTTAGTACGCCGATTCCTTCGGGAAGGGGGGTATAGGCTCTATCCCAGTGAAATCTCTTTGCCGTTAGAAGTCTCTAAAAAAACAACTCCGACTATTAAACATTGCTGGAACAATTTGGGATGGGGGTACTGTCCTACTAATATTCCGCAATGGAATCAAAAATATAAAGTAGCTTTCGCTTTGCTCGATTCTGAAACGAATGAGGTGCGATATACATTTGTGGATACGAATACTGATTTATCGAAGTGGATAAAAGGAAGTCCCGCTGAATATGTATTTGAGCCGGATATGTCCAAAGTTGAAACGGGTACTTATGTTTGGGCTGTGGGCCTGGTTGACCGGAGTAATAAAGATCTCATAGGGCTGGACATTGCCGCCAAAGGGGATATATTGGATTCGGGCTGGTTAAAATTGTCGAAAGTAAGCATAAAAAAATAAGAGCTATAGGTATGAAGATTAATTTTCAAAATATGTGCAGTTTGAGAAAAATAAGTTGTGGGCTTATTTTTTCTATGGCTATATCATTAGTCGCTTGCGGCAGTGATAATGATGAAGAAGGAGGTGGTAATGGTGATGATGGTTTGGTAGAAGATACTTCTATTCCTGGAAACAGCATTGTTACGGTAAAGCAGAATCGAAATATCATTTTGCATAATCCTCTTTCCGGATGGGTATTATATGCGGGTATTGGTGATGGTTTATCTTCCACATTCTGGCAGGATTATGATAATTTCCCGTCATCGGAAGGCACTGTAAAGGTCTCTGATTATGCAAATACCTTATACCTTCGTGGTGCCTGGGCTGATTTTAATCCTGAAGAAGGAAAATATGCATGGAACTCCGATTGTGATACCCCTTCGGCTAAGCGACTGAAGATGTTGATAGAGGGAGCTAAGCAAAGAAATATGAAATTGGCCTTTACTTTTGTGGTGGATAGCCGTGATAAGCACTATAATTTTACTCCGAATTTTGTAAAAGAGGCTGGCGCGAAAGGATATGAAACACAAACAGGTTCAGTAAAAGTATGGTCTCCCTATCCGGATGATCCTATTTTCCAGAAATATTATGAGAAATTTATCAGGGCTTTGGCTAAGGATTTTAATGATCCCGACAAAGTACAGTTTGTAAGTGGTTCAGGATTTGGAAAATGGGGAGAATATCATAGTGTATGGTACTATCAGGTGCGTGAGTTGGGAAAACCGGAGCTGCCGACTCGTGAGGCTGTTTTCGATTGGGTGACAGATTTATATTCTCAAGTATTTGATAAAGTTCCTGTGTTTGTAAATTATCATCGTTGGATAGGTACAAGTAAAGAATGGGATGGCAATAACTATGATAAAGATACTGAAAGATTAATAGGAAAAGCAGTAGCTAAAGGATATTCATTGCGTCACGATGCGTTTGGTATGAAAACTTATTATTCTACTTGGGAACGCAATTTTATAGCCAAGTGGAAGTATCTCGTTCCTGTAGTAATGGAAGGTGGCTGGGTGAAAAATTCTCATGGAAACTCGATTCAGGGAGATGGATATGCCAATTATGCAGAAGTACGTCAGGGTGAGTTTGATGAGGCTAAAACAGCCTGCGTCAATATGATGGATTTACGCTATAATTCAGACTTTCGTAATGGAGAAACTTATTCATGGTTTAATGAAGCTTTCCAATTAGTTAAACAATTCTGTACAGAAGGAAGCTACCGTTTATTTCCGGACAGAATTTCTTTGCCTACAACTATCTCTAATGGTAAACAGATTGAAATAGCGCACCGTTGGAATAATTTTGGTTGGGGATATTGTCCGACGAATATTCCCCAGTGGAAGAATAAATATAAAGTGGCTTTTGCTTTATTGGACACCAAGAATGATAAACCGAAGTATGTATTTGTTGATGGAGAACCGGAAGCTTGTGATTGGGTGAAAGGTACGGCTAAATCATATACGTTTACAACCCGGGTTGAAGGCGTGGGGGCAGGTAAATACATGTGGGCTGTTGGTATTGTTGACACGGCAAAGCAGAATGAGATTGGAATTCACCTTGCTGTGAAGAACAATGTAACATCTGCCGGATGGTTGAAATTATTTGAAGTTACCGCTCGGTAAGTCATAGTCAATTGCTACGAGATACATTAATTGTTGGAAATGAATGTATTGGCAGGTCATAGTTCTCCGGTTCGTTGGGGATATATCTCCAATGAACTGATTGTAAGTGTCTGGTACTTAGTTAAATGATAAGTGCATGGAATGGCTGGAATAAGTATCTGCTTACGTATTGCCTGATATACATCTGAAAACTAGAAATAATAATTAACTGACGAAAACATTGATGAGAAAAAAAGTTTTGATTTTGGGATTGTGCCTATTGGGAGTCACACATTCTCTTTCGTCAAAAGATAAAAAGAGTATTCCTTTGTATAAGGATGCCAAAGCTCCAATTGAAAAACGTATTGATGATTTAATATCGCGTATGACATTGGAGGAAAAGGTTTTGCAGCTAAACCAATATACATTGGGACGAAATAACAATGTGAATAATGTTGGCGAAGAAGTGAAAAAAGTACCGTCAGAGATTGGTTCTTTGATTTACTTTGATATAAATCCAGAGTTGCGTAATAGTATGCAGAAAAAAGCGATGGAAGAATCTCGTTTGGGCATTCCCATCATTTTTGGCTACGATGCTATTCATGGATTTCGCACCATATATCCTATCTCGTTGGGGCAGGCCTGTTCATGGAATCCGGGATTGGTAGAACAGGCATGTGCGGTATCTGCACAAGAAGCCCGCATGTCTGGGGTTGATTGGACTTTTTCTCCCATGATCGACGTGGCACGTGATCCTCGATGGGGACGTGTAGCCGAAGGATATGGTGAAGATCCTTATACAAATGGAGTGTTTGCCGCTGCTTCGGTGCGTGGGTATCAGGGAGATGATATGTCAGCAGAGAACCGTATGGCTGCTTGTCTGAAACACTATGTAGGTTATGGTGCTTCGGAGGCTGGGCGAGATTATGTTTATACCGAAATTTCAGCTCAAACTCTTTGGGATACTTATCTACTGCCCTATGAGATGGGAGTGAAAGCTGGTGCGGCCACTTTGATGAGTTCTTTCAATGACATCAGTGGAGTACCCGGGTCAGCTAATCCTTATATCATGACCGAGATATTAAAGAAACGCTGGAAACATGACGGGTTCATTGTGTCTGACTGGGGGGCTGTGGAACAGTTAAAGAATCAGGGATTGGCCGCTACAAAGAAAGATGCTGCTCGGTATGCTTTTAATGCGGGGCTTGAAATGGATATGATGTCTCATGCCTACGATCGTCATCTGAAAGAGCTTGTAGAGGAAGGTAAGGTAACAATGGCACAAGTTGACGAATCAGTTCGTCGGGTATTGCGTGTAAAATTCCGTCTGGGTTTGTTCGAACGTCCTTATACTCCGGTTACTAATGAGAAGGATCGTTTTTTCCGTCCGCAAAGTATGGTTGTGGCCGCTCAACTGGCAGCAGAATCAATGGTGTTGTTGAAAAATGACAATCAGATATTACCACTTACAAACAAAAAAAAGATTGCCGTAGTAGGTCCAATGGCAAAAAATGGTTGGGACTTATTGGGTTCCTGGTGCGGACATGGAAAAGATACGGATGTGGAAATGCTCTATGATGGGTTGACTGCCGAGTTTGGAGGAGATGCCGAATTACGTTATGCAATGGGATGCAAACCGCAGGGCAATGACCGTTCAGGTTTTGCTGGCGCATTGGACGTTGCTCGTTGGTCTGATGTAGTCATTGTTTGTTTGGGCGAGATGCTTACCTGGAGTGGTGAGAATGCTTCCCGTTCTACGATTGCTTTGCCACAGATTCAGGAAGAATTGGTGAAAGAACTAAAGGAGGCTGGTAAACCTGTTATATTGGTGCTTTCTAATGGACGTCCCTTGGAGTTAAATCGCATGGAACCTCTTTGTGATGCTATATTGGAGATATGGCAACCGGGTATAAATGGTGCGCGTTCAATGGCAGGAATTTTATCCGGACGTATCAACCCTTCCGGTAAACTAGCCATGACGTTCCCTTACTCCACAGGACAAATTCCTATTTATTATAATCGCCGCAAGAGCGGACGCGGACATCAGGGATTTTATAAAGATATAACAAGCGATCCGTTATATCCGTTCGGGCATGGATTAAGTTATACCGAATTTAAGTATGGCACTGTTACCCCTTCTGCTACTAAGGTGAAGCGTAGCGATAAACTGTCGGCAGAAGTGACCGTCACCAACACCGGTGCCCGCGATGGAGCAGAGACTGTTCATTGGTTTATCTCCGATCCTTATTGCTCTATCACCCGTCCGGTGAAAGAACTGAAACACTTTGAGAAACAACTTATCAAAGCCGGAGAAACGAAGACTTTCCGTTTCGACATCGATCTGGAACGTGATTTCGGTTTTGTCAATGAGGATGGTAAACGCTTCCTTGAAGCCGGCGAATATCATATTCTGGTACAAGGACAGACCGTTAAAATAGAACTGATAGACTAAAAATGTAAAGAACAAAAGTGTGTGAAGAGCTGATAGCTAAGTTGGTTTTTTACACATATTATATTAACACAGAATCACCATGAAAAAGAAAATAGGAGGCATAGGTTTATGTATGCTATGGAGCATATTAACCTGTGCACAGACAATCACTCCCCAAGTCGAACAACGTGCGAAGGACATTGTATCAAAAATGACTTTGCAAGAGAAAATAGAGTATATCTCCGGATATACCAGTTTTTCTCTGCGTGCCATTCCCCGTTTGGGAATACCTGAAATCAAGTTGGCTGACGGGCCGCAGGGAATTCGTAATCATGCTCCCAAGAGCACTTTATATCCTTCCGGAATACTTTCCGCTTCTACTTGGAACCGGGAATTACTTTATAAGTTAGGGCAAGGCTTGGGACAGGACGCCAAGGCAAGAGGAGTTAATATCCTGTTGGGCCCGGGCGTGAATATCTATCGTGCTCCGTTGTGCGGCCGTAACTTTGAATACTTCGGTGAAGACCCTTACTTGACAGGTGAAACGGCGAAACAATATATCCTGGGAGTACAATCGGAAGGAGTCATTGCTACAATCAAACACTTTGCTGCCAACAACCAGGAATGGAGCCGCCACCATGCCAGCTCTGACATAGACGAACGTACTTTGCAGGAAATCTATTTCCCGGCTTTCCGAAAAGCTGTACAGGAAGCCAATGTCGGCGCCGTAATGAACAGTTACAATCTGTTGAACGGTGTCCATGCCACCGAACATAAATGGCTGAATATTGATGTCTTGCGCAATCTTTGGGGCTTCAAAGGTATTCTGATGTCGGACTGGACTTCTGTATATTCCGCCGTAGGCGCTGCTAACGCCGGACTTGACCTCGAAATGCCGAAAGGACGTTTTATGAATTTGGAGAATCTGTTGCCTGCTATCAAGACTGGCACAGTGACAGAAGAAACCATCAACCTGAAAGTACAACACATCCTGCAAACTCTGATTGCTTATGGTATGCTGGATAAGGAACAGAAAGACAGCAACATAGCAGAGGATAATCCTTTCTCCCGCCAGACAGCTTTAGAGCTGGCGCGCGAGGGTGTAGTCCTGTTGAAGAATGAAGGAAACTTGCTCCCGCTGAAAGGAAAGACAGCCGTGATGGGGCCTAATGCAAATTTGATTCCTACCGGTGGCGGTAGTGGGTTTGTCACTCCTTTTTCTACCGTCTCAGTGGCTCAAGGCTTGAAGGAATTGAAGAAAAAGAATCTGTTACTATTGACGGATGATGTGATTTATGAAGATATTGTCCATGAGTTTTATACTGATGCTAATCGTCAGATGAAAGGCTTCAAAGCTGAATACTTTAAAAACAAGACTCTTTCGGGCCAGCCTGAAGTAATACGCACGGAATCCTCTGTTGATTATGACTGGGGATATGGAGCACCTTTGGACGGCTTTCCGACAGATGGATTCTCTGTCCGTTGGACAGCCTGCTACATGCCACAAACTGACGGTCAGTTGAAACTTCATATCGGTGGTGATGACGGTTATCGTCTGTTTGTGAATGACAAGCATATTACAGGAGATTGGGGAAATCATTCATACTCTAGCCGTGAAGTTGAACTGCCGGTTGAGGGTGGTAAGGAGTACCGTTTCCGGATTGAATTCTTTGATAATATTTCTTCGGCCATCATTCGTTTTAATGCTTATAGCCTTAATGAGGCGAAACTTCGTCAAGGATTGGCAAAGGTGGATAATGTTGTGTTCTGCACAGGTTTCAATAGTAATACCGAAGGCGAAGGCTTTGACCGTCCGTTTGCCTTGCTCCGCTATCAGGAATTGTTTATCAAGAAGATTGCGTCCATGCATCCCAATGTTGTGGTTGTACTGAACGCCGGTGGCGGTGTGGATTTCACTAACTGGTATGATGCCGCAAAAGCGATTCTTATGGCCTGGTATCCGGGACAGGAAGGCGGCCAGGCGATAGCTGAAATCCTGACCGGTAAGATTTCTCCAAGTGGAAAGCTACCGATTTCTATCGAGCGGAAATGGGACGATAATCCGGTGCACGGCAGTTATTACGAGAACTTAAAGGCGGAGATTAAGCGTGTAGACTATTCCGAAGGTGTCTTTGTCGGTTATCGTGGATATGACCGTTCGGGAAAAGAACCTTTCTATCCGTTTGGCTACGGTTTGTCCTATACTACTTTCGCTTATAGTAATATGGCTGCAGAGAAAACGGGTGAGCATCAGGTTACCGTTAGCTTTGATATAGAGAATACAGGTAAGATGGATGCTTCGGAAGTGGCACAGGTGTATGTGCATGATGTACAGTCTTCTGTTCCCCGTCCGTTGAAAGAACTGAAAGGATATGAAAAGGTATTCTTGAAGAAAGGGGAGAAGAAGCGGGTTTCTGTTGTGCTGGATGAGGATGCATTCTCTTTTTACGATATGAATCAACACCGCTTTGTAGTGGAAAAAGGAGACTTTGAGATCTTAGTCGGGCCTGCTTCCAGTCAATTGCCTTTAAAGGCTACAGTTGAACTGTAATGACCGAATGATAAACAAATAAATATATAATGAAAAAAACACTTTTATTGGGAGCGTCTCTGTTATGTTCCGTTTTTATAATGGCAACAGAGATTCCTTTTCAAAAAGCAGAAATAAAGTCTATCATGCGAAAGGTGGCGGATTGGCAGATTGCCAATCCACACCCCGCTCCTGAACATGACGACTTGAACTGGCCGCAAGGCGCTCTTTATGTCGGCATGGTGGATTGGGCGGAATTAGCTGAAAAAGAAGATAATGATGATACATATTATAAGTGGCTTACCCGTATAGGCCGACGGAATTGCTGGCAGCCGGACAAACGGTTTTACCATGCTGATGACATCGCTGTGTCACAGTCCTTTTTGGATTTATACCGCAAGTACAAAGACGAAGCAATGATTATCCCTACGCTCGCCCGTACGGAATGGATTGTCAATCATCCGTCCGAAGGCAGTTTCAAGCTGGTGGAGGGAGACTTAAAGACCTTGGAACGTTGGACTTGGTGTGATGCTCTCTTTATGGCTCCCCCTGTATATGCCAAACTGTATATGCTGACCGGAGAGAAAAAATATATCAAATTTATGAATCGTGAGTATAAAGCGACTTATGATTACTTGTTCGATAAAGAAGAAAACTTGTTCTACCGTGACTGGCGTTATTTTGATAAGCGCGAAGCCAATGGTAAGAAAGTCTTTTGGGGACGTGGCAACGGTTGGGTGCTTGGTGGTCTAGTTGAAATATTAAAGGAACTGCCCAAGAAAGATAAGAACCGCAAATTCTATGAGGAATTATTTGTAAAACTGGCTACCCGTGTTGCCGGATTGCAGCATCCGGACGGTTTTTGGCATGCCAGTCTCTTGGATCCTGCCTCTTATCCATCACCGGAAACGAGTTGCACTACTTTCATTGTCTATTCCATTGCTTATGGAATAAACGAAGGTTTATTGGATAAGGAAATTTATCTTCCTGTAATGATAAAAGGCTGGAATGCATTAGTCTCGGCTGTGGAACCGAATGGGAAACTGGGTTATGTGCAGCAAATCGGTGCCGATCCGAAGAAAGTGACTCGTGACATGACGGAGGTTTATGGAGTTGGTGCTTTTTTGATGGCAGGCAATGAAATTTATAAAATGGCGAGATAATCTGTTCCCTCTGTGAAGATAGTAGACAATAATCATAAAAACGCTGTACTGTGATGAAAAAATTCTTACTGATATGCATAGCCGTAGCCTGTAGCCTTGTGGCTGTAGCCGAAGAACTGCTCATCGAAGCAGAAAGCTTCAGCCAGCGAGGCGGCTGGGTGCTCGACCAGCAGTTCATGGATCAAATGGGTTCGCCCTATCTCATGGCACATGGCATGGGCATCCCTGTGGCGGATGCTACGGCAGAAATCAACATTCCCCAGGCGGGCACTTACTACGTATATGCCCGTACTTACAACTGGACTTCACCTTGGACTGATGCCGAAGGTCCCGGAAAGTTCCGCCTGGCTTTAGGCGGCAAGTTACTGAAAACGACGTTAGGACATACTGGTAATTCCTGGCAATGGCAATTTGCCGGAAAGACAGTATTGAAAGCAGGGACTACCACCCTTGCCCTGAAAGACCTCACCGGTTTCGATGGTCGTTGCGATGCCATTTACCTTACGACCGATGCGAACACGCAACCCGCTACCTGGGATACGGCAGAGACAGCCGCACTTCGTGCCCGCTTGCGACAACAACAGGCGGTGCCTGCTCATCAATACGACTTTGTGGTAGTAGGAGGGGGAATAGCTGGTATGTGTGCCGCCGCATCGGCCGCCCGATTAGGTTGTAAGGTAGCACTAGTGAACGACCGTCCTGTATTGGGCGGCAATAACTCGTCGGAGATTCGTGTACATCTCGGCGGTATCATCGAAACGGGACCTAATCAGGGATTGGGGCGTATGATACGTGAGTTCGGTCATGAACGTTCCGGTAATGCACAACCGGGTGACTACTACGAAGACCAGAAGAAAGAAGACTTCATAGATGCCGAAAAGAACATTACTCTTTATGCTTCTCAGCGTGCGGTAGCCGTGAAGATGCAAGCAGACCGCATTGCGTCAGTCACTATCCAGCATATCGAGACGGGCGAACAAACCGAACTTACCGCTCCTCTCTTTAGCGACTGCACAGGCGACGCTACCATAGGCTATTTAGCCGGTGCCGATTGGGCTATGGGGCGTGAAGGTCGCGATGAATATGGCGAGAGCCTTGCTCCCGAGCAACCCGACTCATTGGTGATGGGGGCTTCTATACAATGGTATAGTAAGGATATGAAGAAGAAAACCTCATTCCCTCATTTTGAATATGGCGTGCGCTTTGACGCTGAAAACTGTGAGCCTGTAACCATGGGCGAGTGGAAATGGGAAACAGGTATGAACCGCAATCAAGTCAGCGAAGCTGAACGTGTACGCGACTATGGACTTTTGGTGATATATTCCAACTGGAGCTATCTGAAAAATCACTATAAAGACCATAAGAAGTATGCCAACCGTTCCCTCGACTGGGTGGCGTATGTTTCAGGCAAACGTGAATCACGCCGTCTCTTGGGCGACTACGTACTGTCACAGGACGATATAGACAAGAATGTGGCGCACGAGGATGCTTCGTTTACCACTACCTGGAGCATCGACCTTCACTTCCCCGACAGCGTGAATAGTGTACGTTTTCCCGGCAATGAATTCAAGTCGGCTACGGTGCATCGTTGGATTCATCCTTATGCCGTTCCCTATCGCTGCCTCTATTCTCGCAATGTGGACAACCTCTTTATGGCAGGCCGCAATATGAGCTGCACCCATGTAGCTTTGGGTACGGTACGTGTGATGCGTACTACCGGCATGATGGGTGAAGTAGTAGGTATGGCAGCCGGACTCTGCCACAAGCATCGTGTAGAGCCGCGCGACATCTATCATCATCACCTGCCGGAACTGAAGCAACTTATGCAAGCGGGTCTGGGCAAACGCGATGTGCCCGATAACCAACGCTTCAACGAACCCAACAAATTGTTGGAAGTTCCGGGAGCTTACATCAAACCGTAGACAAACTATGAGCAAAAAAAATATTATCACGATATTTCTATCGGCAATATGTACCTTGCCGCTTTGGGGAGGACAACAGTATTACGCTTTTCTGAAAGGTGACACGCTACGTATGGGCAATAACTATATGGAACGCGCCATGCTGTGGAATAACGGTGCGCCTGTTACCATCAGCCTTACTGACAAGCAACACGGAAAAACCATTCCGGCACAGGGCAAACAACCCGATTTCTCGATTGTGAAAGGTATCCCTACGGATGCTACACTTACCGTGAACGAGATACCGACGAACGGCATCCACGCCAGTTATCTGCAGGCTACCGTGGCTTGCACTATCGGTTCGCTGAATATAGAGCGTCGCTATCGCATTTATGCAGACTGTCCCGCCATTGCTTGCGACACCTATCTGAAAGGGCAAGTGGAACTTTATCAGAATAAGGAGGATAACCGCTCTAACGCCGACCGCAAAAATATAGAGCACACGGCCGATATGGCTACGGGGGTGAAAACTCCCACGCTCGACAGGTTGCAACTATCCGGCAATCATTGGAGTGCCCGCACAATCGAGTTTTTCGACTACACCGATTGGAACGACAATCTGGTGACCGGGCGTACCTGGCTTCCTTACCGTCGCAATACGTATCGTGGTAATTTGCTTTTTGCTCATGACGTAGCTACGCGTCAAGGCTTCTTTTTTTTGAAAGAGGCTCCTAGCAGCAGTACCCAATTACATTATCCGGGTTCTGACTTCGTGGCGGACTTTAGTGATTTTATGGTAGTGGGGCTGGGCATTGCGTCTCATGATGTAAAGCCGGATAGCTGGACCCGCGTTTATGGATGCGTTACCGGCATCTATACCGGCAGCGAGCAAGAAGCGCTTACTGCCCTGCGCCTCTATCAGAAACAACTGCGCCACCACACCGCCGCACAGGATGAGATGATTATGCTCAATACCTGGGGCGACCGTAGCCAGGATGCCAAAATAGATGAGGCTTTCTGTCTGGCAGAACTGGATCGTGCCGCACGCATGGGCATCACGCTCTTTCAACTGGACGATGGCTGGCAGAGCGGAAAAAGCCCTAACTCGAAGACTGCCGGAGGTAGTTTTAAGGATATTTGGAAGAATACCGATTACTGGACGCCCAACCCCACGAAGTTCCCTCATGGACTGAAACCTATTGTAGAGAAAGGCAAGAAATTGGGTATTCGCATCGGATTATGGTTCAACCCCAGCATACAGAATGATTTTGCCGATTGGCAAAAAGATGCGCAAGCCATTATCGGACTTTATAAGAAGTACGGCATCTGCTGTTTTAAGATAGACGGCCTGCAGATACCTACCAAGACAGCCGAACAGAATCTGCGCCGACTGTTTGATACCGTGTTGGAGCAAACCAACTATGAAGTGATTTTCAACCTCGATGCCACTGCCGGTCGTCGCGGCGGGTATCACTATATGAACGAGTACGGCAACATCTTCCTGGAAAACCGCTATACCGATTGGGGCAACTATTACCCTTATCGCACCTTGCGCAACCTCTGGATGCTGTCTCGCTATGTACCGGCGGAGAAGATGCAGATAGAGTTTCTTAATAAATGGCGCAATGCCGACAAGTATGACGCTGCCGATCCTTTTGCCCCCGCCCGTTACAGTTTCGATTACCTCTTTGCTATCACCTTGGCGGCACAGCCGTTGGCTTGGATGGAAGCTTCGAACTTGCCCGAAGAGGCTTATATTACGGCATCTCTGCTCAAGAAATACCAACCCTTGCAACTCCGGTTTCATCAAGGCGTCATACTGCCTATTGGTGAAGAACCCTCGGGACGCTCGTGGACCGGATTCCAATCGACCGTCTCCGGCACGCAAGGTTATCTTGTGGTTTACCGCGAAGATAATGAGCAAGCCAGGGGGACTATTGACACTTGGCTTCCAGAGGGTAAGAAAGTTACTTTTACCCCTGTAATGGGAAGTGGTAAGAAGTTTGCCGCAAAAGTCGGCGCACAGGGTAGAGTAAGTTTCGAGCTAAACGACAAGAACTCTTTTGCACTCTATCAATACGAAGTAAAACCATAAAAAGGCGGCTATCTGCTTTTTACGCTAATCACAAATGATGTGTTAACTTCTGATTCGCAGAGTATTATGATGTGTGGAGAAGAGCATTAATATCTCTACTGTTGGATGTTAATAGTTGAGTTGTCAGATATTAATAGCTGGGCGGATAGGTATTAATAGTTGAGACAATGGGTATTAATAGCTGATAAATGGAATATTAATATAGCAATGACAAATGAAATAAAATAGGGAACTATGATAAAAAGTGTACGTTTTCTTCTTCTCCTGATAGCATTTGTCTCCATGCAGATAGTTGCATGGGGGCAGCCACAGGAAAGACTGGTTCAAGTGCAGGTCACTCCCGACCACACCAATTGGCTGTATAAACCGGGAGAAAAAGTGAAATTCAAAGTGGCGGTATTGAAATGCAATATCCCGCAGGATAATCTGGAAGTGCGCTATGAGATTTCGGAAGACATGATGAAACCTCATCAGACAGGCAAACAGCCTTTGAAGAATGAAAAGCTTGAAATTAACGCAGGGACTATGAAAAAAGAAGGGTTCCTGCGTTGCCGCGCTTTCGTCACTTGCCAAGGACGTGAGTATGAAGGCGTGGCTACCGTCGGCTTCTCTCCTGAGAAATTGCAACCGACCACTCCGTTGCCTGCCGACTTTCTGGAATTTTGGAAAAGCACCAAAGAAGCTGCAGAAAAGTGGGCATTGGAACCGATAATGACTTTACTGCCGGAAAGGTGCACAGATAAGGTGAACGTATATCATGTCTCCTTCGCGAACAATGACTATGCGTCCCGTATGTACGGCATCCTTTGTGTTCCGAAGGCTTCCGGGAAATATCCGGCGATTCTGAAAGTGCCGGGTGCAGGTATCCGTGCCTATAACGGAGAAGCCGAACGTGCCGGAAAAGGTTTTATCATTCTGGAAATCGGTATTCACGGCATTCCGGTCAACCTGACGGGAGATGTGTATCACCGGCTTTATAACGGTGCTTTGAAGAATTACCACTCGTTCAATATGGACAATCGGGACAAGTACTATTACAAACGGGTTTATACAGGCTGTGTGAGAGCCATTGATTTCATTTACACACTTCCCGAATTCAATGGTAATCTGGCGACCTTTGGAGGAAGCCAGGGCGGTGCGCTTTCCATCGTGATTGCCGGACTCGATGCTCGTGTCAAGGGATTGGTTTCTTTCTATCCAGCCTTGTGTGATATGGCGGGTTATGCCCACGGTCGTGCAGGCGGTTGGCCGCATATGTTGAAGGATGCGAAGAACCGGACACCGGAAAAGATGAAAACCGTTCAGTATTTTGATGTGGTGAACTTTGCCCGGCAGGTCAAAGTTTCGGGATTCTATACTTTTGGTTATAATGATATGGTCTGTCCGCCTACCACCACTTACTCCGCTTACAACGTGATTAATGCTCCGAAAGAGCTGTTTGTAGCTGAGACGACCGCTCATTATGCCTATGCCGAACAGTGGAGCGCAGCCTGGAACTGGGTAATGAATTTCCTGAAAAATAAATCGAAATAGCACGGATTACACGGATTAACACTGTTGTTTTACCTATTCTATTCTAAAAACCGTGAAATCCGTATAATCCGTGCCTGAACTTATTATATACACTAATTATAACAACATACTTAAATGAAAACAGGTGAGAAATTAAGTCTATGTCTATTGTTGCTAATCGTTTTTGCTGGAAGCGTTGCGGCACAGGAGCTGATAACGAATGTATATGGTCGCAACATCCATTCGCTGAATGGTAAATGGAATGCTATCATCGACCTGTACGACCAGGGGCAACGGATGAAAATCTATGAGAACCGGCAACCGGAAGGAAATATCGATTTCTATGAATACGCGTTTGAAGGCGGGTTGCGTCTTAATGTTCCGGGTGACTGGAACTCCCAATCGCCCGAATTGAAGTATTACGAAGGCACTGTATGGTATGCTCGTCACTTTGATGCCAAACGCTTGGCAGACAAACGCCAGTTTCTTTATTTCGGTGCTGTCAGCTATCGTTGCAAAGTCTACCTGAACGGAAAAGAGATAGCAGAGCACGAAGGCGGTTTTACTCCTTTCCAAGTGGAAGTGACAGACCTGTTGAAAGACGGCGACAACTTCCTGGCGGTAGAAGTGAACAACCGCCGTACCAAAGACGCCATTCCCGCTATGGCATTCGATTGGTGGAACTATGGCGGCATCACAAGAGATGTGCTGCTGGTGAAAACTCCCCGGACATTTATAGAAGATTATTTTATCCAACTGGATAAAAATGCTCCCGACCGGATAATTGCCCGTGTGCGTCTTTCTGATAAAAAAGCAGGTGAGAAAGTAACAGTTGCCATCCCCGAACTCAAAATCAACGCGGAGCTTACCACCGATGCAGAAGGAAAGGCGGAAACCGTGTTGAATGCGAAGAAGCTGCAACGCTGGTCGCCGGAAGAACCGAAACTCTATGGCGTGACTGTATCTTCAAGTGCCGACCGTGTGGAAGAGCAAATAGGCTTCCGCAATATTACCGTGAAAGGAACTGATATTTACCTGAACGGGAAGCCGACATTTATGTGCTGTATCTCTTTCCACGAAGAAATCCCGCAACGTATGGGGCGTGCTTTCTCGGAAGCCGATGCAGCCATGTTACTAAATGAAGCGAAAGCGCTTGGCGTGAACATGATTCGCCTGGCTCATTATCCGCAGAATGAGTACACGGTACGCCTGGCGGAAAAGATGGGCTTCCTTCTTTGGCAGGAGATTCCCATTTGGCAAGGCATTGACTTTACAGACAATGATACCCGTAAGAAAGCGCAGAGGATGCTTTCTGAAATGATTAAGCGCGATCAAAACCGCTGCGCGGTAGGTTATTGGGGTGTTGCCAATGAAACACAGCCTTCCAAAGAACGGAATGAATTCCTTACTTCCCTGCTCGAAACGGGAAAACAGCTGGACACTACCCGCCTGTATGTTGCCGCTTTCGACCTTGTGCACTTCAATAGCGAAAAACAGCGTTTTGTAATGGAAGATTCTTTTACTTCCCAACTGGACGTCGTAGCTATCAATAAATATATGGGCTGGTATCATCCGTGGCCTGTGGAACCGAAAGACGCTATATGGGAAGTCGTGACGGACAAACCGTTGATTATCTCGGAATTTGGCGGCGAAGCATTGTACGGTCAGTCTGGTGATGAGAACGTAGTCAGCTCTTGGAGTGAAGAATACCAGGCACGCTTGTACAGAGACAATATCCGTATGTTCGACAATATCCCGAACCTGCGTGGCGTATCTCCCTGGATTCTGTTCGACTTCCGTTCCCCATTCCGTTTCCACCCCACCAATCAGGATGGCTGGAACCGCAAAGGACTCATATCCGACCAGGGTATGCGTAAGAAAGCGTGGTATCTGATGAGAGATTATTACATGAAAAAGAGAAATAACCGATAAGTTTAGCTATATTTGAATGTGATGAAGCAATATAAGATTGTAGTGATTTGTATGTGCATACTGCTCCTTCTTGCCGAAGGAGTGTATGCGCAGCAGAAAACGGTCAGGATACTTGCTATCGGCAACAGTTTCTCCCAGGATGCCGTGGAGCAATATCTGCATGAACTTGCCGAAGCCGAAGGCATTTCAACCATAATCGGCAATATGTTTATTGGCGGCTGTTCCCTGGAACGTCATGTGAAAAATGCCCGTGACAATGCTCCTGCCTATGCCTACCGAAAAATCGGTACGGATGGAAAGAAACGGGAAAAGGGCAAGATGTCTTTGGAAGCGGTGCTGGCAGATGAAGACTGGGATTACGTCAGCCTGCAACAGGCAAGTCCTTTTTCGGGAATGTATGAGACGTATGAAGCCTCTCTTCCTGAGCTCATAGAATATGTAAAAGTACGCCTTCCAAAGAAAACAAAGCTGATGTTGCACCAAACCTGGGCGTATGCGTCTACTTCCAAGCATAGTGGATTTAAAAACTACAACTGCAATCAACTGACCATGTATCAGGCTATTGCCGATGCAGTGAAGAAAGCGGCTAAGGCGAATAAGATAAAGATTGTCATCCCTTCGGGCACTGCCATACAAAATGCACGCACCTCTTTCATCGGCGACCACCTGAATCGGGACGGCTATCATCTGGATGTGAAGATTGGACGTTATACCGCTGCCTGTACCTGGTTCGAACGCATCTTCAAACACAATGTAGTCGGGAATCCTTATGCCCCGGAAGGGTTGGATGAGGCGAGGAAAGCTGTTGCTCAGAAAGCTGCCCATGCAGCAGTAAAACATCCGTATAAGGTAACCGAGCTGTCTATTACTAACTAACAATAGACATTGCCGCCCGTCTTGCAGCAAACCCCATGGTATTATAGATGACTTGACTCAAATGTAAATGCAGCACACCAAAGGCGATTTGATTGCTCGTGGTAACCCGATGGTGTACTGCATTTATTTTTCGTATATCGTATGGTTTACTCCATTAAGAACTGGCGTATGGGACAATGGCGTATACCCTCGTAACTGTTTCCGCTGAATGTATCTTCTGTTACCACTATTTTGGGATAGTTGTCCTGTATCTTTAGCAGGTTTCCAAATTCTCTTTCTGCTGTCTTGTCGCTATCTATTTTTAAAGCGACCTGTATATATAGTTTTTCTCCATTCTTTTCTCCGATAAAGTCAATTTCCTTATCTCCGTAATAGCCAACCTTAATATCGTAACCTTTGTATAAAAGGTGGTTATACACTAGATTTTCCAATATTTTGGCTTTGTCTGTAATGCGATATCCGATGACAATGTTCCGGATTCCCATATTTTCGAAATAATATTTCTCTCCTATCTCAAATACGCGTTTCCCAATTAAATCATACCGCTCTACTCGGTGGATAAGGAAAGCATTGTTTAAATATTCTGTATAGCTTTGTATTTGGTTTACTGATATGGCGGTATGTTGTGATTTTAAATAATCACTGATATTCTTTGCCGAGAAGAGATTGCCTATGTTTTCGGATAAAAATTGAATCAGTTTCTCAAGGAACAAAGTATTGCGTAACTTGTATCTACTGACAACATCACGAAATACAATCGTGGAATATACACTCTTCAAATATTCATTGACTGTTTCATCTTCGAGAGGTAGATTTAATAAATAGGGAAGTCCGCCATAACGGCTATATAATTCGTAACTCGTTTCACTTTCAGTTAATCCGTGGAATTCAAGAAACTCAGAATAGGAGAGACTATATATTTTGAATTCGATATATCTGCCACTTAAATAAGTGGCGAGTTCTCCTGAAAGCATCTTGGCGTTACTACCTGTAATGTATATATCATTATCTTCATTGAGCAGGAGCGAACGGATGACTTTTTCAAACCCGGGAATATCTTGTATTTCATCGATAAAGATATAATTCTTAGCTTTTTCTTTGCTATGAGAAATGATGTACGAGTGTAAATCTTCTGCTGTTTGTAGAGAACTGAATGCAAAATCTTCAAGATTGATATAGATAATATTCGCATCCGGCTCTTTTCCTAGAATTTCTTCAATAAGCTGGTAAAGGAGGAAACTTTTGCCTACACGGCGTTGCCCTGTTAACACCTTGACTACAGATTTTTGCATAAAAGGTTTTATTCGGTCAATATAACCTTTTCTTTTTTTGAGGATTCGAGGGAAGTTCATACGCCTGAAAGTTTTAATTATACTTTAAACTCTTGCGAATATACGGAAAAGTTTTAATTATACTTCAAACTTTTATAGATTTAATGAAATGTTTTAATCATACTTCAAACTCAGTGAAATGATGTAGGAGGCTTGAGTAACTCAAGTACATGGTTCGGCTTGCTTCGGTGAATGGTACTGGAGCCTTTCGGCTGTTGGGACTGTCAACCGTGAGGATGATAAAGCTGGATTTTGGAAATGTCCTTACCATAACGGGCGTATGTGTATGGAGATAATGGAGCGCTTTTGACTTCATTACAGCCGTTTAGTTCCAACCCTGTTTGGAACTGTTTGTTTCTCGGCGTGAAACACTTTGTTTCCCTGTTTGAAACATTTCGTTTCTCGGTGAGAAACAAATGGTTTCATGGTATGAAACAAACCACGGCTTGTGGGGTGACGCCCAGTATGCTGTGGGATGACTGAAGATGACCTTTAAGCAAACTTGAGGTGTATTTATAATGAAAGCTGGAGAAAGGGATTGTTTTATCCTTCCTCCAGCTTTTATATTATTGATGAGCAGTGAATTACTTCACTTCCCAAGTCTCATTAGTCATCAACAGCTCCTGGAAATTGTGATATTTCTTCTTGCCTTTGATTTCTTCGATTTGTTCAACGACAGCATCGTTGTAAGTCGGAGCGTCTACATCACGGATTACACCGAGTGCAATCGGGAAGTCGGGACCTTCCATCAAAGCCAGCTTCAGTTGAAGCGTATTATCTTGGCAGTGTGCGTCGTGGATAAGGATATCCTTTTCTGTGATACCGTTCTCACCCAGTTTCACTACCTTCAGCCCGAAGCCTTCCTGCATCAATCCGAACTCCTTGTTTTCACCAAATAACATCGGTTTGCCATGTTCCAGATAGATAGCATTCTTGGCACGTCCTTCTTTGGTGGCAACGCTGGCGTGAGTTCCGTCGTTGAAGATCACGCAGTTCTGTAGAACTTCTACAACAGAAGCACCTTTGTGATTGGCTGCTGCTTTCAACACTTCTACAGAAGCGGCACCATCTACTGCAATGCAGCGTGCAAAGAAACGTCCGCGGGCGCCAAAAGCCAGCTCTGCCGGATGGAACGGGTCTTCCACTGTTCCGTAAGGAGATGATTTGGTGACAAGTCCGCGTTCTGAAGTCGGTGAATATTGTCCTTTTGTCAGACCGTAGATACGGTTGTTCAGAAGAATCATATTCAGGTCGACATTACGGCGTAATGCATGGATGAAGTGGTTACCACCAATTGCCAAACCGTCACCGTCACCGGAGATCTGCCAGATAGTCAAATTGGGATTGGCAACTTTAGCACCTGTTGCAACAGCAGCGGCACGTCCGTGGATAGTGTGGAACCCATACGTATTTACATAGTAAGGCAGGCGGGAAGAACAACCGATACCGGAAATGACGGCAATATCGTGCGGAGCTACTCCCAGTTCGGCCATAGCTTTGTGCAGTGAGTTCAGGAAAGCGTGGTCACCGCATCCCGGACACCAGCGAGGTTGGCCTGATTTATAATCTTGTACGGTATATACTTTATCGCTCATCTTTTATTCCTCCAATAATTTAGTGAATGCATCTATCAATTCTCTCGTAACGAAAGGCTGTCCTTTCACTTGGTTGAACTGGCTGATGTTCAATCCGGGCACTTTCATGCGCAAATAACCTGCGAATTGTCCCAGATTCTGTTCAGCTACCACGATTTTCTTGTATTTATGCAATACATCGGCTGTGTTCTTCGGCAGCGGGTTGATGTACTGGAAGTGAACGAAAGCCACTTTCTTTCCATGTTCGCGCATATAGTCCATAGCCAGACGGAGATGTCCGTAAGTACCGCCCCAGCCAACAATCAGCAAGTCTGCGTCCTCGTCACCCAACACTTCGAGTTCGGGGATATAGTCTGCAATCTTATCCACTTTGGCCTGACGCAGATGAACCATCTTATTGTGGTTTTCGGGTTCGGTAGAGATAGCGCCTGTTTCGTTGCTCTTTTCAAGACCACCGATGCGGTGCATGAATCCTTCAGTTCCCGGAGTAGCCCAGTAGCGTACGCCTGTTTCCGGATTACGTTGGTAAGGAGTCCAGTTGCCGGCCATATCCGGGGTCACATACGGAGGATTGATGGCAGGATATTCATCCAGATTAGGGAGTTTCCATGCGGCAGAACCGTTAGCTACGAAAGCATCAGTCAGCAATACAACCGGAGTCATGTGTTCCAAGGCAATCTTGCATGCCATATAAGCGGCGTCGAAACAGTTGGTCGGCGATGTTGCAGCGATTACAGGCATCGGGCTTTCGCCGTTGCGTCCGTAAAGGGCTTGTAATAAGTCGGTCTGTTCTGATTTAGTAGGAAGACCGGTAGACGGACCGCCACGCTGTACATTGACAATCACCAATGGAAGTTCACCGATTACAGCAAGGTTCATCGCCTCACTCTTCAGGCAAACACCGGGGCCGGAAGTCGTAGTCACTGCCAAAGCACCGGCAAAAGCGGCACCAACTGCAGAAGCACAACCGGCTATTTCATCTTCGCACTGTACGGTTTTGACTCCCAATGATTTATGCTTGGCTAATTCGTGCAGAATATCAGTAGCCGGAGTGATAGGATAAGAACCCAGGTAGAGCCCCAGACCTGCTTTTTCAGCTGCGGCAATCAGTCCGTAAGCGGTTGCTTTATTACCGTTGATATCTGTATAAAGTCCTTTAGATTTCGGAGCTTTGCTTTCAATCTTATAAGTAGAGACAGAAGCATGAGTGTTTGCTCCGTAGTTGAAGCCATCGTTCAATACCTTAATATTAGCTTCTGCTATTTCGGGTTTCTTGGCGAATTTCTCGCGCAGCATTTTTTCAGCAGCAGCAAGGTTACGGTTGAACAACCAGCAAACCAATCCGAGTGCAAACATATTTTTGCAACGGAGAATCGATTTGTTATCCAATCCGGAGTCTTTCAGGCTCTCTTTGCACATGGAAGAGATAGGAACTTCCAATACTTCCTGTTTTATTCCTAATTCTTCAAAGGGATTGTTGGTTTTAAATTGTGCCTTTTCCAAATCTCTGGCTTCGAATGAGTCGGAGTCGGTGATGATAAGTCCTTGCGGTTTACAGAATTTGATTTGTGTTTTCAGTGCGGAAGGGTTCATTGCTACCAATACGTGGCAACGGTCTCCGGGAGTGTAAACCTGTCCGGCACCGATGTGGACCTGGAAACCGGAAACACCGGTTAGCGAACCTTGCGGGGCGCGGATGTCTGCCGGATAGTCAGGGAATGTACAGATGTCATTTCCCACTGTAGCCGACACGTTCGAGAAGATGTTGCCGGCCAGCTGCATACCATCGCCGGAGTCGCCGGAGAAACGTACTACTACTTCCTCCAATTCTTTAACCATCATTTCGTCTGCCATAACTTTAATTACTATATTTAATTTAAAAACTGATTTTACTTTCAATTTGTGAGCGCAAAGGTCGGAAAGTTAATCGAATTATCAAAATAAATCCTACTTTATTGTCCTATTGACGCTAATTATTTGAAATATCTGAAAGGAACCTGCATTTTTATTCTTGTTAAATCGACAGAAACCGTTATCTTTGCAAGCAAATTTGAAGCGGCCTTGTAGTTCAACGGATAGAATAGAAGTTTCCTAAACTTTAGATAGGGGTTCGATTCCCCTCGGGGCTACTACAGAAGAATCTATGAGAGTGGTGTTGTTTTGCTTTCATATTGTATCAAGTTTTAAGTGTAACAATAGCTTCTTTTAAGATGAACGTCTTATAGCTTCTATTTGTTTTAATAATCAATAGAAAAAGCCTCTACCGAATGTTCGGAAGAGGCTTTTCTATTTGTGGAGTTTATTATTCTTCCGTAGTTGGTACTACGACTTTTTTGTTCTTCATCATGTTGTATGCAATTGGAGATGCAATAAACAATGAAGATAATGTACCGATAACAACACCCAGGATCATTGCGAATGCAAAGCTGCGGATTGAATCACCACCAAGGATGAAGATACACAGCAATACGATCAATGTACTTAATGATGTATTGATGGTACGAGCCAGCGTTGTGTTCAGAGAGTCGTTGAACAATACTCGTTTGTCACGTTTCGGATATAAACCGAAGAACTCACGTACACGGTCGAAGATTACCACCTTATCATTGATAGAGTAACCGATAGCTGTCAGGATAGCACCAATAAATGTCTGGTCGATTTCCAAAGAGAATGGCAGGATACCCCAGAATAGTGAGTAGGCACCGATAATCATAATGGTGTCGCAACTCAAAGCTACGATAGAACCGATACTGTAAGCAATGTTGCGGAAACGGAGCAAGATATACAAACCGATGGCGAGCAGTGCCAATACTACAGAGTAGATAGCGCCTGTCTTGATGTCATCTGCGATACTCGGACCTACTTTCTGTGAGCTTACGATACTACCACCTGTGTGATTGTCACGGTCGATGAAAGTTTCCAATGTGATATTTTGAGTCAATACCGGCTTCAAGGTTTCATATAGATATGATTCGATTTCAGAGTCTACATTGTTGCCTTCATCTTCGATACGGTAGTTTGTACTGATACGTACGGTCTTTTTGTCTGTACCGATAGCAATAACGCTTACGTTGGCGTCGCCAAATTTGCTAGAGATCAATTCACGAACTTGTTCCGGTTCTACAGGATTCTCAAATTGTACCTTAAAGTTACGTCCACCAGTGAAGTCGATACTCTGACTCAAACCACGGATGGCAAATGAACCGATACAAACAACGATGATTGCACTGACGATAATAAGGGACTTTTTGTTTGTACCCATAAAATCGAAATGTGTATTGGTCATCAGATTCTTTGAAATCTTGGTTGTGAATGTCAAGTTCAACCACTTGTCTTTGTTCATGAAGTGTTCATAAACGATACGAGTAATGAACACTGCGGTAAAGAAGGATACCAAGATACCGATAATCAATGTCGTAGCAAAACCACGAATCGGACCGGTACCAAAGTTAAACAGGATGATACCTGTGATGATAGATGTTAAGTTAGAGTCGAAGATAGCCGAGAATGCATTTGAATAACCGTCGGCAAGTGCTTTTTTCACACCCTTACCTGCACGAAGCTCTTCTTTTGTACGTTCATAGATAAGTACGTTCGCATCCACAGCCATACCAAGTGACAATACCATACCGGCTATACCGGACATTGTCAGTGCAGCCTGGAAGGATGAAAGAATACCTAGCGTGAAGAAGAAGTTGAGGATTAACGCGCAGTTAGCAACCATACCTGGGATGAAACCGTACATAGAGCACATGTAAATCATCAACAGAATCAGGGCTACAACGAATGAGAAAATACCCGCATTGATTGATTCTTGACCCAGTGACGGACCAACGATATCTTCCTGTACGATGTGAGCCGGAGCCGGCATCTTACCTGATTTCAATACGTTTGCTAAGTCTTTTGCTTGTTCAGGAGTGAAATGACCTGTAATCTGTGAACGTCCACCTGTAATTTCAGAGTTTACGTTTGGTGCAGAATATACATAGTTATCAAGAACGATAGCAATGGAACGGCCAATGTTCTGCTTAGTCAACTGAGCCCAGCGGCGTGCACCGTCAGAGTTCATTGTCATGCTTACAGCCGGTTTGCTGTATTGGTCGAATTCGTCTTTTGCATCAGTTACTACGTCACCTTCCAACGGAGCTTTACCATTACGCTCAGTAGATTTAATAGCGTATAATTCGAAAGTCTGTCCTTTCTTGTCAAATTCAGAAGGAGAAACACCCCATTTCAGACGAAGGTCTTTTGGAAGATCAGCTTTGATTTCCGGCATAGCCAGATATTTGTTGATGTCAGCAGTATCTTTGTAGTTGGCATAACCAATAACGGGACCTTGTCCGCTAGAATTCAACTGAAGTATGGACAGCAAAGGATATTGCTTTTTGATTTCTTCCATATTTGCGGCAGACTTATCTTCAGCAGTTACGTCACCTTTCAGGGCAGCTGCAAGGCTGTCGGCAGCACTTACAGTTTTTTTCTCAACCGGAGTGGCTTCGGTAAGGACTGCTTCAATAGTATCTGTATCAGCTGTTGTTCCTTCAGCTAAAATAACACGCAATTTGGCGTCTGCAGATTGCATGGCAGGAAGAACTTCTCTAGCTGTATAAGTTTCCCAGAACTCCAGATTGGCAGAACCTTGGAGAAGTTTTCTCACACGTTCCGGCTCTTTGATACCCGGAAGTTCCACCATGATACGTCCCATTTTGTCTTCCAGGCTCTGGATGTTCGGTTGAACAACACCAAAACGGTCGATACGGGTACGAAGAACGTTGAATGAGTTTTCAACAGCAGCTTTTACTTCTGCTCTCAGCACTTTTTCAACTTCTGCATCTGATGATTTCTGGTTAACTTTATCTTTCAACTGTTGTGTTGCGAAAAGTTCGGAAAGTTTTGCGTCCGGAGCAATTTTGTGGTATTCTCTGATGAACAGGGTGATAACATCATCCTGACTGTTGACAGCCTGTTTTGCAGCTGTCGCCAATGCGTTGTTGAAAGCTTCGTCAGGCTTGTTGTCTGCCAATGCTTTGATAACATCAGGTACGGAAACTTCAAGGATAACGTTCATACCACCCTTCAGGTCCAAACCTAAACTAATCTCCATCTCACGACATTGTTTCAGTGTCCAGTTCCACAGCATTACTTTCTCGTTAGAGAGAGAGTCGAGGTAGTCTTGTTCCACTTTCGGGTCGCCGTTCGCAATTTCTTTCGCCTTGTTGGTATAATGGCGTGTTACGAAGGAGAAGGAGAGGTAGAACACGCATACCAGCGTGAGTAGTACCGCAAAAACCTTTACAAATCCTTTGTTTTGCATTTTACTTTTAATTTATGATGATTACTTTTTTAATTTAATTTTCAGTTAAATTCTGTCGTACACAAGTTCTTTTTGCCGTATACAAGGCTGCAAATATAGTTTTTTTTTCACATTCATGTGTAATAAGCCCTCAAATATTTGATGTTTAAGGGCTTTTTTACTGAATTATTTCATTCCTCTGTTTTTCAGTAGCGGTTCCAAGCTTGGTTCCGCTCCACGGAAATTCCGGTAAAGCACCATCGGGTCTTCGCTGTCGCCCTTCTCCAATACGTTGTGACGGAAGAGGTCGGCGGTGTTTTTATCAAAGATACCATGTTCTTTAAAGGCTTCAAAAGCATCATTATCCAGTACATTGGCCCATAGGTAGCTGTAGTATCCGGCTGCGTAACCACCAATGATATGATTGAAGTAAGTCACGCGATAACGCGGTGCTATTTCGGGGATGAGACCGAGCTTGTCCATGGCTTCTTTTTCGAATGCAAGCATGTCTATATTCTTTACATCTGTTACGGTGTGCAGGTTCATGTCGAGGATGGCGGCAGCCAGTAATTCGGTAGTCATGAAGCCCTGATTGAAAGTCTTCTGTTGCAGTATCTTTTCGATGATTTCGTCGGGTATCACTTCTCCTGTCTGATAATGTTTGGCATAGATTTTCAGTACTTCCGGTTCAGTAGCCCAGTGTTCATTGATTTGAGAAGGAAGTTCTACAAAATCGCGTACTACATTAGTGCCTGATGTTCCTTTGTATTCACATTTTGTCAGCAGTCCATGCAGAGCGTGGCCAAATTCGTGGAACAAAGTTTCTACTTCATCCATTGTCAATAGAGAGGGAGTATCGCCTACCGGTTTGGTAAAGCTGCAAACATTGCATACTAACGGACGGGTATCTCCTTGTTGTTCGCGGTAGTTGCTCATCCATGCGCCGCCACTTTTTCCGGAGCGTGGGAAATAATCGACGTAGAAGATACCGAGTTGCGAACCGTCTGCGTCTTTCACTTCAAAGACTTCCACATCAGGATGGTAGGTAGGGACACCTTCGAGCTTGGTAAGAGTGATACCATATAGCTTGTTGGCTACAGTGAAAGCGCCATTGCGCACATTCTCCAGCTTGAAGTAAGGTTTTGTATCTTCTTCGGACAGGTTGTATTTTTCTTTCCGTAGTTTCTCGGTATAATACCACCAATCCCATGCTTCCAGTTTTTCTCCTTTGCCTTCCTTATCCATTAATTTCTGAAGTTCGGTAGCTTCCGCTTTTGCTTTTGGCAGTGCATAGCTCCAAAGGTTGTTTAGAAGGCTCATTACGTTGCTGGCGTTCTTTGCCATCGTTTCGTCGAGAACGAAGTTTGCATAGCAGTCGAAACCTAATAATTTAGCTTTTTCCAGGCGGAGAGAAACGATCTTACGGATATTTTCCTTGTTATCGTTTTCGTCGTTGTTGTTACCGCGGTTGATGTAAGCTTTGTATATTTGTTCCCGAAGCGGGCGATTTTCTGAATATTGCAGGAAAGGCAGGCGGCTGGCATTATGCAGGGTGAATAGCCATTTTCCGGGTTGTCCGGCTGCTTTTGCTTCTTCAGCGGCGCTTTGGCGGAACCATTCGGGCAATCCTGCCAGATCTTCTTCTTTGTCAACGAAGAGTTTGAAAGCATTATTCTCATTCAGTATATTGTTGCTGAAAGTAATGCCGAGTGTAGAAAGTTCCTTGTTGATTTCGCGGAGGCGGGTTTGGTCTTCGGCATTAAGGTTTGCTCCGGAACGGACAAATCTTTTATAAGTCTTGTCCAGCAGACGTTCTTGTTCCGATGTCAGGTTCAGCGAATCCTTCTTTTGATAGACGTCGTTCACGCGCTTAAACAGTTTCTCGTTCAGAGAGATATTATCATCATGTTCCGAAAGAACCGGTGCCAGTTTGATGGAAAGTGCGGTTAGTGAGTCAGTCGTTTCCGCATCTGTCATATTGAAGAAAATGGCGCTCACACGGTCCAGGATAGGTGCGCTGTTATCCAAAGCTACAATTGTATTTTCAAATGTCGGAATTTCCGGACTTTCGATGATAGCTTCGATGTTTTGATTCTGCTCTTCTATCCCTTTCAGGAAGGCGGGTTCATAGTGCTCCAATTTAATCTTGTCGAAAGAAGGAACACCGTACTGGGTTTGAAACTCTGTAAAGAAAGGATTGCTTTCTGTTTTCGTAGCACAGGAGTACATCATACAACTTACTGCTAAAATGGTTAGTGTCTTTTTAATCATCATAAGTGTTTTTTATTAGAGTTTTCAGTTCTCATCGTTTACTGATATAGCACCAGATCGGGTAGTGGTCTGATGCTTTGATAGACCGGTCTACCGTGCAATTGTAGGCTTTCAGGTTGGGGCTGATCAAGATATTGTCTATGCGGAAATAGAACTTGTTCTGATTGTAGGAAATGCCCAATCCTTTACCGGACTGTGTGAATGCATCGTCTAGTTTTTGAGTCAGGATGCGATGTGTATACGAGATAGAACCGTCGTTGAAATCGCCGCATACGATAGTTGTCGGATATTTACATGCTGCAATGGCTTTAGCCACAGAATCAGCTTGTGAAGCCCGGATAGCCGATGCTTCCGCCAGTTTTCTGATTAATTGCCTAAGTCCGGTTTTTACTTTCTTGGCATTCGGGTCTTTAATCATATCCTCATACATCCCTCTGTCTTCTTTGGTGAGTTTGTTGGATTCCAAGTGGTTGTTGATTAATGTAAGAGTGTCGTTATTTACATTCAGTACATATTTCATGGAACCGTTATAATTACTTTCATATTCGATGGGATGTATCGAGAGAATGGGGAACTTGGAGAAACAGGCAAGTTGCACATCTCCTTTCCCTTGTTGGTGGACGGATTGGTAAGGATAGGCTTTCAATGCTTTTTTAATATCCTGTTCCGTCAGGTATTTCTTGTTGGTAGCGGTGTTATATTCTTGCAGACAGATAATATCGGCGTTGCTATTTACAAGATAAGATAATATAGGGTTCTTTCCATCTTTCTTCTCCAGATTGTTGAAACTCATTACGTTATAGGATAGGATTTTGATGCTTCCTTCCGGTATGGTTTTAGTGGTGGAGTTAAAAGGAATATAAGTCCGTATTTGCGGAATACAAATCAGAAAACCGATGGCGGGCAAGAGCGCATAGCGGTAGTTGACGAATGCCCAGAAGCCGATAAAAATCAGATTAATCGTCAGGAATATCGGAAATGCAAGTCCCAAGCTGGAAGCAAGTGGGTTTATTTTCGGGTTAAGGTAAGGGCTATAAGCACTTAATATCAACGTTCCCACGAAGAGAGCGTTGACAGCAAGTATCAGATATGCGACAAATTTGCCAATATGTTCCATTCTTTTATCTTTTGCTTGCGTCGAACAAGCTTTTCTTTTCTTCAGTTGTCAGACTGTCATAACCGGATTTTTTTAGTTTTTCCAAAATACGGTCCACTTCATCAGACTGTGCTTTTTTGTGGGCATTGTAATCATAATCCTTCTCGCGACCGGTGGCACTGTTTCCATAGTGTACCTTCATTTTCGGTTTCCGTTTCCATGTTTTCTTCTGAAACAAGGAGATGAAACCATCCAGAATCCAGTTGATCCAGGAAGTCAAATCAGTTCCTTTATTTAGGCTGGCAGCAAACCAAAGTCCAGCAAGAGCACCGCCTAGGTGGGCGATATGTCCTCCGGCATTACTTGAAGTGATGGATAATACATCGATTCCGATGACAACCAGTGCCAGGTATTTGAGACGGATAGCGCCGAAAAGAAAAAGTTGCACCCTGTAATTAGGCTCACGATAAGCCGTAGCGGTTACGATGGCTAATACGGAAGCCGAAGCTCCTACCAATGTTGAGCCTACCACTTGCGAACTGAATAAAGGAAATACATTGTAGGCGATCATATACAGTAAACCTCCGCAGATACCTCCCAATACATATAGCCCTCTTAAATGTTTGGCCGAGAAAAAGTAGAGAAACAAACTTCCGAACCAATACAGCCAGAGCATATTGAATAAAATATGCAGGATACCGGCATGCATAAACATATAAGTAAATAGCGACCACGGTTGATGAATAAATCCGATAAAGGATGCCGGTAAGGCAAATATACCGAATATATCGGGGGTATTTACCTCAAAAAGTCGTAGGAAAACGTTAATCAACGTGCCGATCAGAAAGATGCCTACGTTGATATAAATCAGTTGGATGAAAATATTTCCTCTTCTGAATGTCTCCTTTAAATCAGCTATAATATGTCCCATTGTTATTGCTTTTTTTTCTCCAATATAAAATCAGGATCAATCCGAATAGCATTCCTCCCAGGTGAGCAAAGTGAGCAACATTATCTCCGGCGCTATTGGCAAGCCCTGCCCATAATTCAATTGCGGCATATCCTATCACGAAGAACTTCGCTTTGATAGGGAAAGGCAGCGGAAAGATGAACAACCGATTGTTAGGAAACAGCATACCAAATGCCAGCAAAATGGCGTAAACGGCTCCCGAGGCACCTACGGTGGTCATCATGTTCAGATATTGCTCCATAGGGATAACGCCATATCCGATCAAATTCACTTGTGTATGTTGGCTAAGTTCTATCACATATTGAATATATTGCACTCCTTCCTGGATAAGTCCCGCACCGATACCACAGAGAATATAGTAGAAGAGAAAACGTTTGGGTCCCCAGGTTTGTTCGAGAATCGGTCCGAACATGAAAACTGCAAACATATTAAAGAAAATGTGGCTGAATCCGCCGTGCATGAACATATAAGTGATAAGCTGTGCCGGATTAAAGTCACTTGCGAGGAAAAAATGTAATCCCAGATAATTTGTTAAATCCAGGCCGTAACGTTGGGCTACGATTGTCCCGAAAAATACTAGTACATTGATAATTATCAGGTTTTTAGTTACAGTTGGCATCATTTTAATTTCTGAATATTTAGATAATAGACGCAAAAGTACGAATAAATTCTGTTTTAAAGCATGAAAAACGCTTCCTATTAGCTCTTTTTCAATAATTTGCTGCGTTTTTTTTATGTTTTTATTTGATATGTTGTTTTGTTCGGCTATATTTGTGGAATCAATCCATTGTGGGATAATCTTTTGTGTAACAAATATATTAATTAATCATTTTACGTATTATGAATAAGTCTGATCTTATTAGTGCAATGGCTGCTGAAGCTCAAATGAGCAAAGCCGATGCAAAAAAAGCACTTGATGCTTTCATCACTTCAGTTACTAATGCTATGAAAGCTGGTGACAAAGTATCTCTCGTAGGTTTTGGTACTTTCTCTGTAAGCGAAAGAGCTGAAAGAACTGGTATTAACCCTTCTACAAAGGCAACTATTACTATTCCTGCTAAGAAAGTAGCTAAATTTAAAGCTGGTGCTGAATTATCTGCAGCTGTTGAATAAGATAGATAGTTGAAAGAAATTAGGAGAGGAGACGCGATGCGTCTCCTTTTTTTGTATCTTTGCGCGCAAGAAATAACTTGATTATGAAGATAGAAGATAAACTTGTAGCGTCCGTTATCAGCGGACTGAAAGCACTCTACGGTCAGGAAGTCCCTGAAAAAATGGTGCAGATGCAAAAAACGAAGAAAGAATTTGAAGGACATTTGACACTGGTCGTGTTCCCTTTTCTGAAGATGTCGAGAAAAGGACCGGAACAGACGGCACAGGAGATCGGTGAATATCTGAAAGCCAATGAACCGGCTGTAGCTGCCTTTAATGTGATAAAAGGTTTCCTGAACCTGACTATCGCATCGGCTACCTGGATTGAACTGCTCAATGAGATTCAGGCTGACGAGCAATATGGTCTGGTAAAAGCTACCGAAACTTCTCCGTTGGTAATGATCGAGTATTCTTCTCCGAATACAAATAAACCACTTCACTTGGGACACGTGCGTAACAACCTTTTAGGTAACGCATTGGCTAACATTGTAGCTGCCAACGGCAACAAGGTAGTAAAGACTAATATCGTAAACGACCGTGGTATCCATATCTGTAAATCCATGCTGGCATGGAAGAAATATGGAAACGGCGAAACTCCGGAAACTTCCGGAAAGAAAGGCGACCATTTGGTAGGCGATTATTATGTCTCTTTCGACAAACATTATAAAGCGGAACTGGCAGAACTGATGGCCGGATTTACAGCACAAGGAATGAGTGAAGATGAGGCTAAGGCGAAAGCCGAGGCAGCATCTCCTTTGATGCAGGAAGCCCGTGAAATGTTGGTGAAGTGGGAAGCTGGCGATCCGGAAGTACGCGGATTGTGGGAAATGATGAACAACTGGGTATACGCCGGATTCGACGAAACCTATAAAAAGATGGGCGTCAGCTTCGACAAGATATATTATGAATCCAATACCTACCTCGAAGGAAAAGAAAAGGTAATGGAAGGACTGGAAAAAGGCTTCTTCTTCAAAAAAGAGGATGGTTCCGTATGGGCTGACCTGACTGCCGAAGGACTGGACCACAAATTACTTCTCCGTGGTGATGGTACTTCTGTGTATATGACGCAGGATATTGGTACAGCTAAACTTCGTTTTGCTGATTATCCGATTGATAAGATGATTTATGTAGTGGGTAACGAACAGAATTATCACTTCCAGGTACTTTCTATTTTGCTTGATAAGCTTGGTTTCGAATGGGGTAAGAGTCTGGTTCACTTCTCTTACGGAATGGTGGAACTGCCGGAAGGTAAGATGAAGTCCCGTGAAGGTACTGTGGTGGACGCTGACGACTTGATGGAAGAAATGATTTCCACTGCCAAAGAAACTTCACAAGAACTCGGAAAACTGGATGGTTTGACACAGGAAGAAGCGGATGATATTGCCCGTATCGTTGGTCTGGGAGCTTTGAAATATTTCATCCTGAAAGTGGATGCCCGTAAGAACATGACGTTCAATCCGAAAGAATCTATCGACTTCAATGGTAATACAGGGCCATTTATCCAATATACTTATGCACGTATTCAGTCGGTGCTCCGGAAAGCGGTAGAATCGGGTATTGTCATTCCTGAACAGATTCCGGCTGGCATTGAATTGAGCGAAAAAGAAGAAGGCTTGATTCAGATGGTGGCTGACTTTGCGGCTGTTGTAAAACAAGCCGGTGAAGATTATAGCCCGTCTATTATCGCTAATTATACCTATGATTTGGTGAAAGAATACAATCAATTCTATCACGACTTCAGCATTTTGCGTGAAGAGAATGAGGCGGTGAAAGTATTCCGTATCGCTCTGTCTGCTAATGTAGCCAAAGTTGTTCGTTTGGGAATGAACTTGCTGGGTATTGAGGTTCCTTCCAGAATGTAAGACTTTCTCTGAACAAAATATACTTCTGCGGGGTTTCTTTTATATATAAAAGGAATCCCGTATGTTTTATCCCCCCCATCCTTTACTTCGGAAGAGAGAAACGGAAACTGCTACTGTCTCTTATTCCGAACTGCTGTTTGACCTGATCTATGTTTTCTCGGTCACGCAGCTTTCACATTATTTGCTCCATAATCTTACTTGGGCAGGATTATTGAAAGAAACCATCTTGTGGTTTGCTGTCTGGATGTTGTGGTAACACACCATTTGGGTGACTAACCGGTTTAATCCGGATACCAGGCCGATTCGTATTCTTCTTTTTATCGCATATTATTGCTGTGGTTGCTTTAGCTTTACTGCTTTCCTGGCCTTATCACATTTCTTTATTGACAATGAATATCCTGGTGACATCTGTTTTTATATTTGTGATTGTGTTTGATATGTTATTTCCTGATAAAGGTTTTAAGATCAAATGAAAAAGTCAGACTAAGTTTAACCCTAGTCTGACTTTTCATTATTGTTGATGACTGTTATTTTTTAGGGTATTTGTACCAGTCTTTGGCTTGTGCTCCATTAGATTTAACCCATGTTGCAAATTTCGGATATGATTCGTCTATTCTTACGCCTTCTTCGGGGATAGGGAATTCGCTAATTGGCATATTGAGAGCAAATGGCATTAAGTCTATCGAAACATAATATAATCCCTCATCAGGTCTGGAAACATCTTTGCCAGTGCCTAATAGTGATGGATTGGCTTTATCTGTAGGGGGATATTTTACCAAATGCACTTCTCTACCTCTGGTTTTATCTGACTCTACGAAAATAAACGGATTATAAGGTGGTAATACGTTTTTTGAGCTTACATCATTCACTTGAATTGTTACAGTATACTTTTTGTCTGCTTCTTCTTTTCCGTCAAAAATCCTCATGTTATCAAATAATAAAATTGTAGGATGAGATTGGCCGGTCTCTGTTTTCCCAGGCATATATTGAGATTTGGAGGCATAAGAAGGCCCTTCAATAGAAACGTCACTAATATCGCTGTTAGCGATGTTATGTAATTGATAGCCAAAGCCGTTTATCAAATAACCTCCTCGGTGAAACGGAGTGAATTCATCAACAATTTTGTATACCCGATTTGTCAATATGGATTTATATACTTTACTCTTATATCGTATCATGACATCATTCATGTCATAATCTCCCTGTTCCGGCCATAAGTCCTCGAATGTCAATATTCCGGAGTAAGTAGTGTAGTTGTCTTCATCAGTTGGAACTTCAGGATCTTCGGGCAAAGGAGGAACTACTTCTTCATCAATCGCATTTTTTTCGGAAGTATGGATATAGAAAATGGCATCGCAATAATCTAAGTCTATATTATCTTCAAATCCTATTGCTACAATTTGATTGGATTCTGTATCTCGCAGTGATACGGTTCTTTGTCTCTTTATGCCATCACTTCCCGCTTTGTTCAAAATGGTAGTAGAGTATCGGGTTCCCATGCCTTGAACAAGGTCACCTTGAACGTATTCATCTAAAGGCCTGCTTCTGAATCCCATGCCTTGCAGACACCAACCAATAGTGATCCCAGCAGGAAATTTTTCTTCAAATTTACCTTCTTTTTCGTTCCAGTATTTCAATTTAACTTCATCGCCACAAACTAAAGCACCTACTCCGGCTGTTTTATAAACAGGAGAAGCATTTGGAAATGCCAGTACCTTTTGGATATTTTCCAGAGTTGGTGTTTCGCCAGTAGGATAAGTGTAATATCCCACAGTGTTGTACCAAGCGGCAGTACTATTGACAAATACAAGACTTACTTCGGTTTCTTTAGTGATAGGGATGTCTGATATCATTTTTCCGTTAAAGAATTCGGGATAGTTGTCACGAATGCTTTTCCCGTCCGTTTTTCTAAAAACGTTTTTTATATTATAAAGTACGCTGGCAGGCGGAATGTTTTTTTCTGCAGATAAGTTATTGGGACGTCCGTTGTCGTTCCAGTCTACATTGGGTAGAAGCATCCAGTCATCCTGATATTTATGCTGATTGGTTGTCACTCCTCTGCTGACGGGTGTTGATGCTTTTGCGAGTAGAGATTGAATATACTCATTTTGGTTGAAAGAAATACGGTGGTCTTCGCCAATTGTGAGTTTTACAGGCGATGCTGCACCTAAATAGTCGGATGATAACCATACTTCTGAAATATCTGCCCGTATAGTTATTCCATCTTCATTGAACGTTCCCTTTTTGCTGGTGGCGGCACGGTAGAAAGGTTCTATGTCTTTTTTCTTCCAGCTACCATCTTTATCATTTACTTCAATCGGGTCTTGATCATAAATTTCAAAAAGAACCACATAGTCTTCCTTGAAGCCATAGTCAATGTCTATAGCCAGATTCTGGTTCATGTTGAAATCAAAAAAGCTTTCTTTGGGAAGTTTTTCCGGCTCTTGAAATAAATCACGCTGGTCGTCTACACAACCACATATTAATGGGGCACAAAATAGACCCATTAATGTTTTTACAAATATTGTTTGTCTCATAAGTTATTGAAAATAAGTAAAATAAATGGCAAATATATAAAAAGATTTATATATCTGCCATCATTCTTATTTTATTTTCTTACTTCTTTTTCGAAAACTTCTTTTTTGGTGCTGGATTCGCTCCTTTTTCGTCTTGAAGCTTGATTAAGTCGAGACAACTTTTCAGCGTTAAATCCTGTGGGACAATATCTTTGGGGATTTTATAATTGGAACCTTTATAGGTAATATAAGGTCCATAGCGTCCGTTCAGAATCTCGAGTTCCGGTTCCTCTTCAAACTTCTTGATGTGGCGTTCCACTTCTTTCTGGCGTTTGTCTAAAATGAGTTGTTCCGCCTCTTCTAAAGTAACTTCCATCGGGTCGAGTCCTTTAGGGAGCGATACATATACCTTATTATGCAGGATATACGGACCGAAACGGCCTACACCGACACTGACTGTCTTTCCTTCATATTCGCCCAATGTACGAGGTAATTTGAATAATTCCAGTGCTTCTTCCAATGTAATGGTTTCCATGGACTGGCCCTTCTTCATTTGTGCAAAGCGTGGCTTTTCTTCATCTTCTACAGTACCAATCTGTACAACAGGACCGAAGCGGCCAATCTTAACGGAAATGGGTTTTCCTGTCTCCGGGTCTTCTCCCAGGATGCGTTCGCCTACTTTATGTTCCGTCTTGATAGCCAACGTGCTTTCTACAGACGGGTGGAACTTATCATAGAAATTCTTCATGATAGAAGTCCACTTTACTTCTCCTTCTGCAATTTCGTCAAATTCCTTTTCTACGCTGGCGGTAAAGTTGAAATCCAGAATGTCCGGGAAATATTCGGTAAGGAAATCATTTACCACAGTGCCAATATCCGTTGGGAGTAATTTAGCCTTTTCTGCGCCGGTAATTTCAGTATGATTTTCGTCTTTAATCTGATGATCCTTTAATGTCATGACATTAAACTGACGTTCTTCACCGTCTTTATTGCCCTTCTCCACATATTCACGTTGCTGGATGGTAGAGATAGTAGGCGCATACGTAGACGGGCGGCCGATGCCCAGTTCTTCCAACTTGCGTACAAGACTTGCTTCCGTATAGCGTGGAGGGCGTTGGGTGAAACGTTCGGTTGCGATGATAGGTCCATGTTCCAACTTCTGGCCTTTCTTCAAAGGAGGAAGCAGGTGGCTTTCATCTTCCTGTTCGTTGTCGTCATCATAAGATTCACGGTACACACGCAGGAAACCGTCGAACTTAATCACCTCACCGATAGCTGTAAATACGTCGCTGCTGCCACTTATCGTTATGGTAGCAGTTGTCTTTTCCAGTTCCGCATCTGCCATTTGTGAAGCAATGGTGCGTTTCCAGATCAAGTCATACAGTTTCTTTTCTTGTGCTGTTCCTTCAACGGATTGGTTCTCTATATAAGTAGGGCGGATGGCCTCGTGAGCTTCTTGTGCACCCTTGGTCTTGGTCTCGAAATGGCGGGGATGTACGTAGCGGTCGCCCATCATTTTGATGATAGCGTCTTTACTGCCAGCCGTTGCAAATTCCGAGAGGTTGACAGAGTCCGTACGCATGTAAGTGATGAATCCCGATTCGTATAAACGCTGCGCGAGCATCATGGTCTGCGCTACGGTATATCCCAGTTTGCGTGCGGCTTCCTGTTGCAAAGTAGATGTTGTGAACGGAGCAGGAGGCGTTTTCTTGATCGGGCGGGTGGTAATATCATCGATTGTAAAGCTCGCTCCCTGACAAGCGTCGAGGAAAGCCTTTGCTTCTTTTTTTGTTTTGATACGGCGAGCCAGTTCAGCTTTCATTTCCACCAGCTTTCCATCCGCGTCCGGGACGAGGAATACGGCAGTGACGCGATAAGCAGCTTCCGTTTTGAAGGCATGTATTTCACGTTCACGTTCAACGATCAGACGGACGGCAACAGACTGAACACGTCCGGCCGAGAGTGCCGGTTTCACTTTTCTCCAAAGTACGGGAGAGAGTTCGAAACCTACGATACGGTCCAGAATCCGTCGTGCTTGCTGTGCATTTACGAGGTTGAGGTCAATGTCGCGTGGTTGTTCAATAGCTTTTAAGATAGCGCTCTTCGTAATTTCATGAAATACGATTCGTTTTGTGTTTTCCGGTTTTAGTTTTAAGACCTCATACAGATGCCAGGCAATCGCCTCTCCCTCGCGGTCCTCATCGGATGCGAGCCATACGGTTTCTGCCTCTTTAGCTTCTGTCTTTAGTGTGCTAACCAGCGCCTTTTTGTCTGCCGGGATTTCGTAGCTGGGTTTAAAATCATTATTTACGTCGATACTGAAATCTTTCTTCTTCAGATCGCGTATGTGTCCGTAACTAGAAAGGACTTTGAAATCTTTCCCCAGAAACTTTTCAATCGTTTTTGCTTTTGCCGGAGACTCGACAATGACAAGGTTTTTCTGCATAATTCTTTCTTTTATAATGGCTTGTACCACAATATTCGGGGACAAAAGTAAAAAAAAAGATTCTCCCTACCTTATATTATAAGGAGAATTTAATAAAATCTTAAGATTTACATTTTATTGCAGGAAATAAAATATCAATTGGTATAGGTTAGTTTCTCTATATTCTACGTACATTTGTCTCATTAGTAAGTTGGTTTTCGTTTGACTTAAGTTGAACTATCGCTTGACTTAACTAAAACTATCGCTTGACTTAAGTCGAACGAAAATTCAATAGCATGATAAATAATTAATATATAGGGAAGTGGAGTTTAATCTTTCCTAATGAAATACTAATAAATAATGAGTGTAAATTATGATCTTTATGAGACTCCCGATCTCACAAAAAGTGGGGAAGAACAACCTTTGCATGCACGTGTCGTACTGAAGGGCAGTTATACAGCCGAAGAATTTGTAGAACAAGTGACTGCATTTCAGCATATGCCTCATGCGCAAGTGGTAGGTGTCATAGAAGCTATCTCGAAAGAACTAAGACATTTGCTTTTGAAGGGATTTTCCGTTGAATTGGGTGATATTGGTTATTTTACTCTTTCTTTGAATGTGAACAAAGAAGTGACTGATTCAAAAGACTTGCGTTCACCGTCAGTATCTCTTAAAGATATTAATTTGAGAATCAACCGTCAGTTTAAGAAGGATATTGAGACTGAATTGGTATTACAACGTTATCATTCGCCTTTTCGTGTGAAGAATCCATTAGCAGAAGAGAAGTGCTTGCAGCGATTAAATAAATTCTTGGAAAAGAATCCATGTATTAATCGGCAGGATTATGCCTTACTTGTTGGAAAGACAAAAACACAGGCATTGCAGGATATTAATGCATTTATTGAAAAAGGGATTTTAAAAAAGTATGGAGCGGGACGATCGGTAGTCTATATAAAGGTAGGATGAGTCATTTTATCGGATATATATACTTGATATTAAACATTTTCTGCTTACCTTTGTTTGCATGAAAAAAGAAAACGGGAAAGGAGACGAACCTATGGCCAGTAATTATATTCGTTTCGATTGGGCTATGAAACGCTTATTGCGTAATAAAGCCAATTTTGCAGTTCTTGAAGGCTTTCTGACTACTCTTCTCAATGAAAAGATTGTCATTCAGAAATTGTTGGAAAGTGAAGGAAATCAAGAAGATGAGTTTGATAAGTATAATCGTGTTGATATGCTTGCGGAGAACTCTAAAGGAGAGCTTATTCTGATTGAAGTTCAGAATAACAATGAGTATGCTTATTTCCAACGTATGTTGTTTGGTACTTCTAAATTGGTGACCGAGTACATCAATCGTGGAGAAGGTTATGATAAAGTACGTAAAGTGTATAGCGTCAATATTGTCTATTTTTCATTAGGCAATGGAAAGGATATAGTATATCATGGTAAAACGGAGTTTAGAGGGATTCATCAGAATGATGTGCTGGAGTTGACTCCGTTCCAAAAACAGACGTTTAAGGTCGATGCTGTCAGTCAGCTTTATCCTGAATATTATATATTAAAGGTGAATGACTTTAATCAGGTTGCCAAGAGTCCGTTGGAAGAATGGATTTGTTATCTGAATACAGGTGATATACCAGATAGTGCTACTGCTCCCGGTTTGACGGAGGCTCGTGAACGATTGAAACTCGATAAAATGACGAAAACTGAACTTGAAGCATATTATCGTCATTTGGATAATATTGTAATATTGAAAGATAATATATTGACAGAACGTGCAGAGGGTCGCGCGGAAGGTCGCGCGGAAGGTCGTGTAGAGGGCCGTGCGGAAGGTCGTGCGGAAGAAAAAAGAGAAACAGCACGTAATATGAAGGCTTTGAATATTCCTATTAATACTATTTCACAGATAACAGGTCTGTCGGCAGAAGAAATACAAGGTTTGTAAATCTATTGGTGACGGATTTGTAGTGAAGACAACAAAATAATTGAAGTTTAAGTTTTTGAGAAGGGGCGTTTCCATTTCCGGATAACGCCCCTTTCATTAATTTAGAATCGGAAACTCAATCCTCCTAAGAAATTGAATCCTTCCGTAGGATAACCTAGATAATATTGATATTTCTTGTTCAGCAGGTTATGTACTTGCGCATAGACAGATACGCCTTTAAACACATTGTAGCTGGCTCCGATATGCAAATCATTCACTGCAGTCATTTTTGCATACTCTTTCACTTCTTTCCGGTTGATGTAATCATAACCTAGATTTATGTTAAGAGCAGAGATCGGATGAATACGTACATTGAAAGACATTTCACTGACTGGTTTCACAGCCAACAGATATTCCTCTGTTTTGCTGTCCCAATTACGGTAAGTATATTTAGCTGATATTCCAAGGATATCTTTGTAATCGTAACTGATTTCACCTCCAAGGTAAAGATTGTCTGTATTGTCTTGAGCAAAAGAAAGATAAGAACCTGAATGAATATTACTTGGGTCAAAACCTAAATAAGATAAGTCGTTCTTTAGATTCTGATAACCACCGAACACGTTGAACCAAAGTCCCGGATAAGGGCTTGCTTTGAATCCGATACTACCGTTGATTTGCTCGTAAGTATCATAAGGACGTTGTACGTATCCCAAAGTAGCAGTGGTATTTGCCTCCGGCAGTTCACCGTAAGGACAGATACTTTCTAATCTACGGAAATCATTCAATTGCTTACCGCCGGTTGCTTTTGCATAAACAATGTAGCTATCAGAAAAAATATACTGTGCAGTGATATCGGGTGAAATACGGAAAGACTTATCAAATCCGAAAGATAAATCTACATTGGCTCCGATATGCAATTTCCAGTCATCATTATTCAGTTCATAATATGGATTTAAAAGAAGCGTTGTGTAGTTTTTGAAGTATTCATCTCCGGTGGAAACATTCTTTGTATATCCGTTGTAGAGAAGATTGTTCATTTCCAAAGCGATAGTTATTAATTGTTGGTCGCTGATAGCTCCCGTGACATCGCCTTTGGTACGTATGATTGTTTCCTTGATACCTGTATTGGCTTCAGATTCATTGAACATGTTATGCTGACGTTCATACATCAACAGATTTGTTTCTGCGTTGAAACGCAGTGGTGCAGTCTCATCAGTGAAATGAATGCCCGCATGGAAGTCACCGGATGTGAATTTCTGCTTGCTGTTTACGCTTTCCGGTTGGAAGTTGAAGTTGCTCAATCCGAAGTTTCCGGCAATATTTAAGTCCAGTTTATTAAATTGGTGTGTGTAATCTACATTTGCGCGTGTGCGATAATAAAATGCATTCCATTTTTCTCCATCTGTGAAGGGAAGAGTTAACTTACCATCCATTCCATCCATTTGGAAACGTACATTCAATTTGTCTTTCTGCGACAGACGGAATAGATAATTGGCAAGAATATCCAAATTGCCATAATTACCATATCCGGCACGTACATATCCCGGGGTAGTGCCGGGTTGAACTTCTTTTCCGGTATAGGGGCGCATCAGGCCTGCCGGAACGGAAGTGGCCGGAAAGAATGTTGTAGCATACTCTACTTCTTTCTTGCTCACTGTCGGTTCTTCTACTTTAGGCAGGACGTTTACTTTCGAGGCGTCCATAATGTCCGGGTTATATTCTTGTTCCACAACGACCGTGCGGGTCATTGTGGTATCCTTCGGTTGGGTGGTTTGGGCTTGAAGGCTGGATGGCATTGACATAGCCAATGCGAGTCCTCCTATTATATAATGAGATCGTTTCATACTTTTCTATTTTTTAATTCTCAATTCTCAACTTTCAATTTACTAAGTCTGCTTTCAATCATGCTTTCAATATCGTCATTCCCTTGATAATTTTGTTGCAGACTTAGCAGATATTGGCGTGCGTCCAGATCTTTACCCGTAGCATGATAGACGTCGGATAGAAGGATAAAACTGCGCGCTAGCCAATAAGCATGTGGCGTACTCTGTTCTATATAGTTGAGCAACTCTTTCTCTGCAGCGGCATATTCTTTTGCGTCGTAGAGAGATTGTGCAACTTGATATTTAGCTTCGGCACCGTAAGAGTTACGCGTGTCTTTGGCCAGTTCACGATAGTCTTCCATTGCTTTCTTGTCAGCCTTTTGCTTGGTATAGGCTTTAGCACGGTAATAAAGAGCTTCATTTCTTAGCTCCGGACTAAGTTTGGCTTCTGCAAGCAGGTCGGTAGCTGCATGGATGGTTTTTATGTCATCTCGCAATAGGAAGGCGCAACGCAGAATACCCGTTTCAGCAAGTTGGCGGCGCTCTACGTTGGTTGCTTTTTCTTTCAGCATTTTGTAGCTAGCCAATGCTTCAGCCATATTTTGCTGGTTGAATTGCACTTCAGCACGCAAGATCAGTGCTTCTTCTGCAAACGGATTGTTAGGATATTCCAGCAGTTTACCGGAATGGAGAAGAATCATATCATAATTTTTCTGCTCGTTTCCGATCAGGCAGAGATAATAATGTGCGTTCAGGCTGAAGGCTCCTTCCGGGAAAGTTTGCAGGTATTTGTTGAGGCTTGTTTTGGCTTCTTCCATTCTGCCTCGTGCATAAATCTTTTCTGCGGCGGCATACGTAAGCGAGTCTTGTTCGTTAGCATCGAAACGGATGTGTCCTGGCATGGCATTTGCTAAAGCAGCAAATTCGTCGATGCGGTTGAGATCCACATAAATAGATTTCAAATCACGCATGGCAAGGCGGGCTTCTTCACTGCCTGGATATTTTTCGATAACCTGTTTGTAGGCTTCGATTGCTTGGTTGTAATCTCCTTTTTGGTAATATAATAATCCGATTTCGGCGGCAGCTTTCCTGCTGACCGGACTTCCAGGATATTTAGTAAGCAATTCTTTGAAAGAGGTAATGGCTTGATTGTTGTTGTCCATCAAAACATAGGAACGCCCTTTCTCGTAAATAGCGTTTACGGCATAAGGAGAAGCAGGGTACTTTCCTACCAGGCGGTTCAGCAAGGTTATCTTACCGGTATAGTCTTTCTGCAGACCGGATACAAGAGCCAGCTGATAGAAAGAATAGTCTCCGGAAGAAGTATTCATCTGTTCGGCTTGCGAATAATACTGTTTGGCTTCTTCAAAGTTACGTACATGCAGGTGGCAGTCACCAATACGATTGTATGCATCGGCAAGTGCGGTTGCATTTTCACCTTTCTCCAGTTGAACGTATTTTTGGAAGTAATTGCTTGCTTGCGTATAGTCTTTCCGGTGGAAAGCGATATATCCTAAGTTATAATTGGCAAGCGCATACATTTCGTTATTGGGTTGGGTGGTGAGTTGCAGATAAGCATTAAAATCACGCGCGGCTTCTACCATTCGGTTTAGACGGTAATAGGATTCTCCGCACCAATAGTAAGCGTCTGCCTTGGTCTGACGATTGTATTGTCCGATGGCAATGGATTGGTTCAGATATTTCAGAGCTTGTTCGAAGTCGGCGTTAGCGAAAGATTGAGTTCCTAATTGGAACAGTATCTTCTGTCTGGCTTCCAATATTTGTGCGCTTGGTTTGGCAATCCGGTCGATTGATTTCAAAGCTGCATCGTAGCTACGTGTATTCATGTAAACTTCTACCAGGTAGCTGCTGACTTTTTCAGCGTATGGAGAAGTCGGAAATTCATTCAGGAATTTCTCAAAGGCAGTAACTGATTCACCGAAAGCGGAGAAAGAAGTCTCGTGCAGGCAAAGAGCGTAATTGTAAGCTGCCTGTTCCTTGATTTGCATATTAGCATTGGAGGCGGCTGCCTGTTCAAAAGCCATGCGTGCTTTGTTTTTCTCTGCCAGTTGCAGATAAGAGAGTCCCATGTGGAGATATGCATTTTGGGTAAGGGCATCGTTGTCAGTTGTCACCTTACCTAATGTTTCGGCTGCTTTGGAGTAGACTTTTGTTTGGTAGTAGGAGAGACCCAGCATATAAAGGGCATCGCGGCGGGGAGCCGAGCGATCCTTATTCAGGTAATTGTTGAATGCTTCTACGGCTTGGTGATATTGTCCGAAATGGTAATAGGCATCTCCCAGAATACGGTACATTTCTGCTGCGTATTCATTATTCGGATAGGCTGACAGATAGTTTTGGGCTACAATCTGTGCTTTATCATAGTTTTTGAGCTGCACATAAATTTCGGCTATGTAATAGGGGACGAGGGTTTTGTATTTTGAGTCGTCCTGTAAGGGGAGGAAGCCTTTCAACGCTTCAGTATAACGTTTTTGTGTATAGCGGATGTAGGAAAGATAGTAATCACAATCTTTGGCGTATTTGGGGCTGTTGGCACGCAAAGTTTCAAACCAGATGGCTGCTTCTCTTAGATTATCGGTTTTCAGATAACAGGTAGCTAGTTGGTAGGTGCAGTCGTCCCGTTCTTCATTACCTAGCAAATCGAGGTCGGCAGAGTTGAAGAGTGCCAGTGCTTCATCATATTTTCCTTCGTAGAAATAGCAGGAGGCTAACAGCGCATAAATACGGTTAGCGTATGGAGTATCAGGATAACGGTCAAGGTATTTGCGGAGGAGTTCGATGCGGTTTTTGTCTTTCAGTTCGTAAGCCGAACTGACTAGCATATACTCTGCGTCCTGAAGAAGGCTGGCTGCAGGCTTTTGTTTTACAAATGCTTTCAATGCCGGCAGAGCAGCTGCATAATTCTTTTCCTGGAAAAGTTCTTTCCCTTCTTTATAAAGGTTGTCAGTCGAAGTGAACTTGTCACCTGTCTGGGCAAATCCTATAATGGGCGTGCAGCAGATGGCGGCACAAATGAGTCTAGTAATTTCTTTTTTCATAATCGGGTGTTTATGCAAAAGTACTACATATCTTTCAATGAGAATCCTTTGAAAGTTATTTTATAATCATTTAATTCTTTATGTAAAGTTTCTCCTTTCTTTTCCAATGCCGGGATACTTATTTTTCTCGGATTTCTTTTTACTTCTCCGATAAGTGCTGTTTTGTTAAACCGGTTGAGGGCGATCAGGTCTATTTCATTTTCTCCGTTTTTGTCCCAATAGTTACCTACGTCGGTAACTTCTTCTTTTTCAGCGATAAGTTCACGGAAATATTTTTCTAACAATAGGCCGCTGTATTGTTCATAGTTCTTTTCTACATATTCTATCAGTAAATGGTTTTTCCCCATTTCCAGTACTGCGTTGTTTGAGAAAATAAAGCGAAACCAGAATCGTAGAAAATTGTCTTGCAGGCAATAACGGGTAGCACGACTATTAGGTTTAGCGAACATCGGTTTCACTTTTTTGATTAATGAATATTCATCCTCAAGGTTGGCTAAATAGGAACCGGTGTTTTTATTGATGATGGAATCAATCTCTCGTTGTGTTGTTTTTCCTTCTGCAATGAGAGATAGGATAGAAAAATAATTGGCATAGTCTTTCCCGAACTCGGAAATCAACATGTCTTTGCCTTCTGTCAGAAATGGTGAGCCTTCGGAAAGCGCATAATTTATCATGGCAGTTTTATTAAATGCTTTCGCTTCCATCAATAGGGTGATGTATTTGGCTACTCCACCTGTCAGCAAATACAAGCAAAGCAAATCTTCCGATGTGAATTGGGGGGCATGATCTGCTAGAATCTCTTTGATAACGGTGGTGGTGAATGGATGCAGGGCAATTCGGGCGGTAAGGCGTCCGTATAGTGGCTCCTTGCGGTCTTCGAATATTCTTTTCATCATTGAATAAACGGAACCGCATACAATGAAATTGATTTTGGAAGTCGCGTGATATTGGTCCCAAATACGTTGTATGTCACTGACGATAGACGGATTGATATAGAGAAATTCTTGAAATTCGTCAATGATTAATGTGAAATTTTCCTTTTGGGAATGTTGCATCAGCAGTTCAAAGAGCTGTGCGAACTCTCTGATTTCTCCATAGATACGAATGCCAAGCGTTTCCTGAATGACAGGTTGATATTGTGCGCAAAGCAGGACTTCACTCTTTCTTGCTACAAATATATATACGAATCGGGTGTCTTTGACAGACTCTAAGAGTAGAGCTGTTTTTCCGATTCGTCGGCGTCCGGTCATTACAGTAAAGCAAGCGCTCGTTTGTGATTGCTCTTTAGCTGCGGAAAGTATTTCTAATTCTTTCTTTCGGTCATAAAATTTCATACATAGGTTTCTTTTAATGGCGGTTAATTTAATGGCTATTAAATTAATGGTGATTACAAAAATAATGAAAACTGTCGTATTCTTCTTATTTTTAGTAGTATAATATACTTATTTAAGATTTCGGGTTGATTATGTGGCATAGCTTTAAGCAATCATAGAAAAATAAGTTGGTACACATTTCATGAGAACGGGTTCTCGTATATTTTATTTCATTATTGTACAGTTTGCTTTCTTCTGAAGTATCGGAATTGTCTTGTAGGAATGTTCTATTTTTAAGATTGTGGTGGAATCAAATGGAAAGAAAAAGCTGTAAATAGAAAAATGAGTGAATAAATTATTGCAAGAATATACAAACTAAAAGCTGATTTTGTATTTATTCTCTTGATATATACAGAAAAATAGCGTCACTATCCGATGTGTTTCCCGTAGTGAAACCAATCGTTTCTCGGTGTGGAACACTTCGTTTCTTACCAAGAAACGATTGATTTGTTTTAAAGAAGCTAAAAATTTGTTTCAAAGGGGGATTATTAGTCTGATTGACTGTTTTGTTTTATCAAACAAATATTGTCTATTTTGTGTCAAATGCTAGAAATATTGGATCGTTTTTATGTAAAATGGGTTTTGAAGTAATAAAATGGTAGAAGTGTTATTCTATTTGTGTCACTAAGCATTTTATTCATCGAAAATGCAGGCTATTTTTGCTTTTACATTTAACGTAAATCGCAATGACGAAAAGCAGAAGAAAGAAAATATGCATTTTTTCAGATTAGTCATTTTTTCAGGCTATTTATAGATTCGTTAATAGAAGAATATATTCATAGCTGCACAATTATGAATTAAACTATCGATGTGGTTGTCTTATTCTCAGAAAAACTATACCAAGTTATTTTTTATATGTCGGGCTAAGAATGAGATGAGGCCCCGTCGGATAGAATCCAAACCGAAATCGTCCGGATTTATTTCACCAAGAGGCAAGAAGTATGAATCCGCCACATCATCCATGGCTGAAAAGTGACTCATATCTTCTACAATACAGAGAAAGAACATATCGAGAGTGTGTACAGGGAAGCCGGAATAGACGTAAATATTGGGAAGTGAAAATTGATAAATAGCTTGCTTTACTTTCAACCCGGTTTCTTCTAATACTTCGCGGGCTACACCTTCTTCACCGGTTTCGTTCATGTCGATAAATCCACCGGGAAGATCGAGCGTACCTTTAGCGGGGTCTTTGGCACGTCGACAGACTAGCAATTCATTCTTTTCATTTAGAATTAATGCTACTGTGGCGGAAGAGGGATTGAAATAATAAACGAAACCACAATCTGCACACTTTTTTGATTTCTCATTGTTGACTGCAAAATATGGGGAACTACATTTGGGACAATATTGGAATTGGGATAGAGGATGTTTCATTATTATAAAGTGCTTTATAGGAATTAAAAATTGTTTGACCACAAAAATATGAAAAAATAGTGAAGCTTTTCTTTTATTTTTGCTAAAACTATGGAATGTGTTTGTAAAATGTAAATTTCTTTTTTAAATCTCTATCGCACTTCAGTTCTGTTTATAATTGAATAGATCATAGCAAACTCTGTAATTAAGTTATACTTGTTATAATATGTAACATTATACGGAGCTATTATCTGTTTGTATGTAGCTTTTATGTAAATAAAAAAGATGCTAAAAATTTGTGGGTTAACCTATCTCTGATAACTTCTTGAATGAAATCATATAGTTAAAATATAATAAATAAGTATGCGCTTTGAATAATTGAATTGAATAAGTATTATATTTGCTGTATCGTTTTAGCAAAGATACAAAAATAAAAAGAAAGAAGAAATATAGTGCTTGCTATTTTTTTTACTTGTTATGCTAAAACGAATTAGCTAATCTGATGCTTGAAATGGAAGGTGAATGCTTATGAATTCTATTGCTGAAGAAAAGATTTATTGAGTCTATTGGAAGTGTTTATGGGGTTCTCTATTAATTGTGATTTATTCACATTATTATTTCGTTTAGTAATTCACTATCATTGAATGTACAAAGTGTTATAAAACGTTATTTATTAAATAAAAATTGATTTATTCTTTACCTTAATATAATAATATGGATAAACGAAAAAAAATAACGCTTAGTGATGTTGCGGCTGAATTGAATATTTCTTCTACTGTCGTATCTATGGTTTTGAATGGTAGAGCGAAGAAATATAGGATAAGTGAGACTGTCGAACAGAATGTGAGACGGAAGGCGAAAGAGATGGGATATCAACCCAATAGCTTGGCCCAAGGGCTACGAACTGGGAAAACACGTACAATAGGGTTGATTCTTGGAGATGTTTCCAATCCGTTTTTTTCTAAAATAGCCTCTTGTGTGGAAAAAGAGGCTGCCAGATATAATTATCAAGTGATGTTTGCAAGTTCTGATGAATCTTCGGAAAAGTTTGAGAGAGCGGCACAGATGTTTTTATCAAAACAAGTGGATGGGCTAATTGTAGCTCCGACAGAAAATAGCGAAAAAATCATAATGGATATTGTGAAGAATAGAAAGCCTGTAGTGTTGATCGACCGTATAGTGAAAGAGGTGCCAGTTGATTATGTGCAGATTGATAATAAAGACGCGACTTACAGGTTAGCGAACCTGATTATTGATCAAGGATTTAAAAAGATTGCTTACATGACGGTCACTCATACTTTGTCCAACTTTCAGGAGCGATACCTTGGATTTAAGCAGGCACTTGATGAACATAATATACCTTTTGATTCTTCTTTGTTCTATGAAGTTGATTTCTTTAATTTTCAAAAGAGTGTAAGAGAAGGGGTTTATCAGTTTTTACGCATGGGGATTGACGCAATTTATTGTGCGTCGAATCGTATCGGGACTCAGGTGCTGATTGCTCTTAAAGAAAGAAATACAACATTGACGGAACATTTCACGGTGGTTAGTTTTGATAATCCAGATGAATTCAAGTTAGCTTATTGTCCGGTTTCCTGTGTGGAACAGCCTATTCCCGAAATAAGTGAAAAAGCGGTTGAAATATTGATGAAAAAAATAAATAAGGAAAGCGATGAACTTATGCAGGTGATTATTCCTGCCCGTATTGTCATTAAATAACAAAATACTAATAAATTAATTTTTTTCTAGCTATGAATTGCAAGATGAATGCTCCTTTGTCGGGGATTATTCCCCCTTTGGTGACTCCTTTATTGGACGATGATGTACTTGATGTTGAAGGTCTGAACAGATTGATAGAACATTTGATAGCAGGAGGCGTACATGCTCTTTTTGTATTGGGTACTACTGGCGAAGCCCAAAGTCTAAGCTACAAATTGAGAGTGGAGATGATAAAGAATACATGTCGGATAACGAAAGGGCGTTTACCGGTATTGGTATGTATCTCGGACACTTCAATTGTGGAAAGTGTAAACTTGGCTCGTATTGCAGCAGACAATGGAGCGGATGCTGTAGTTTCTGCGCCTCCTTACTATTTTGCCGCAGGTCAGCCTGAATTGATCGAGTTTTATGAGAATCTGACTCCTCAGTTACCGTTGCCGTTGTTTTTGTACAATATGCCTACCCATACAAAAGTGAATTTCGCACCGGCCACTATTCAGAGGATAGCGGAGGATCCAAGGGTTATTGGCTTTAAAGACAGTTCAGCCAATGCTGTTTATTTTCAGTCCGTAATGTATGCGATGAAAGAACGTCAGGATTTCTCTATGTTGGTCGGTCCGGAAGAGATTATGGCGGAATCGGTACTTCTCGGTGCTCACGGTGGAGTAAATGGAGGGGCTAACATGTTTCCTGAATTGTATGTGGAGTTATATAATGCCGCAAAAAATACAAATCTGGAAGAACTGAAACGTTTACAGGAAAAAATTATGCAGATCAGTGCCACTATTTATACAGTAGGACAGCATGGATCCAGCTATTTGAAGGGTTTGAAATGTGCTCTCAATTTATTGGGAATATGTAGTGATTATGTTGCCGCACCTTTTCATAAGTTTGAACAACGCGAAAGGGAGAAGATATGGAAGGCACTTCAGAAATTGGGGATTAATGTAGTACTTAGATAAACCTGGTAAAAAGAACGGCTATGTCTATTCTCGATATTATTATATTTTTATTCTTTACGGGAGGGGTTGTGGTCTTTGGCTGCTCTTTCTTCAGCAAGAAACGTTCGTCTGAAGAGTTCACTTCCGCGGGGCGTGCCCTTCCGGGGTGGGTTGTAGGAATGTCTATTTTCGCGACTTATGTAAGCAGTATCAGTTATTTGGCTTATCCGGGTAAAGCATATATGGCGGATTGGAATGCATTCGTATTTAGTCTGTCTATCCCGATCGCTTCCTATTTTGCCGCCAAGTACTTCGTCCCCTTCTATCGTTCGATTGGAAGTGTGTCGGCTTATAGCTTTTTGGAGGAACGGTTCGGTCCCTGGGCTCGAATTTATGCTTCTGTTTGTTATCTGTTGACACAATTTGCCCGGATGGGTTCTATTTTGTATTTACTTGCGCTGCCTATGAACGCGTTATTGGGCTGGGATATCAAAACGATTATTGTAATAACCAGTATTGCTATTATTGCTTATTCAATGTTGGGCGGTTTGAAAGCTGTAATATGGACAGAAGCTATACAAGGATTTATTTTGATTGGCGGTGCTTTAGCGTGTCTTTGTGTATTGATGTTTAAAATGCCGGAAGGGCCGGCTCAAGTTTTTCGGATTGCAGTTACCGACCATAAATTCAGTTTGGGAAGTTTTGGAAGTAGTTTGACGGAATCTACCTTTTGGGTATGCCTTGTTTATGGGATATTTATTAACCTGCAAAATTACGGAATAGACCAAAACTACGTACAACGCTATCTGACAGCTAAAGATGAGAAACAAGCAAAATTCTCTGCTCTTTTTGGGGGGTATTTGTTTATTCCTGTTTCGGCTGTATTTTTTCTGATAGGTACTGCATTATATGCCTATTATAAGGCATTTCCGGAAACACTTCCAGTAGGGATGGAAGGGGATGCAGTTTTTCCGTACTTTATAGTTCATGTGCTTCCCACGGGGCTTACCGGATTGTTGATCGCTTCAATTTTTGCTGCGGGAATGAGTACGGTAGCTACAAGCATCACTAGTTCTGCCACAATTATTCTGACTGATTATTATGCCCGCTATGTGAATAGGCAACCGACGGAGAAGCAGTCGGTGAAGGCTTTGTATTTTTTTAATGTCTTGGTAGGGATAATCGGCATTTTTGTGGCATTGGCATTTTTGAATGTAGAAAGTGCATTAGACGCCTGGTGGGCTTTATCTTCTATTTTTAGTGGGGGAATGCTGGGGCTCTTTCTGTTGGGCTATGTTTCAAAAAAGTCCCGCAATGTGGATGCGGTCCTGGGAGTAATCTGTGGCATTATCGTGGTAGTATGGATGAGCTTGTCTCCTATTTTCTTTACAGATGGTTTTATGGGAGAATATGCAAGTCCTTTCCATGCTAACCTGACGATTGTCTTCGGAACAATTGTAATTTTCTTGGTTGGATTTATCAGTATGCATTTAGTAAAAATGAAGAAATGATGAAAATAATTTATCTGATATCGATAGTTGGGGTGCTGTGTGCATGTAATACAGCTTCTAAGAAGAAACAGAATGAAAAGGAGAAAACGATGAAATGTGTCACTTTTGATGGAAATAGTGTCAGCACTTTGTTTGCTGCTTTGCCTGATTCTATGACTGATTTGGTCGAATGGGAGAAACACTATCAGATGTATCCCGAACGTTGGGAACAAACTTTTGATTATTTAGCTCATACCAATTTGGATAGTTTGCCTTTAGGACGAATTGAATTGAGTGAAGATGTCTATATCACGATTAGTGAATATGAAACGAAAGAACCGGGGGATGCACTTTATGAAGCACATAGAAAGTACATTGATATACAGTATCTGATTTCCGGTAGTGAGTATATTGGCATTTTAAGAGATACTACTTTATTGAAAGAAATGCAGCCATATAATGAGGAGAAAGATATTGCTTTTTATACTTCTAATGGCGGTACATTAAGAAAGGCTACTCCGGGAAATTTCTTTATTTTCTTCCCCCAGGATGTACATCGTCCATGTGTGAAAGAAAAAGAACAAGTAACTGTGAAAAAGCTGGTGGTTAAAATGAAAGTCGATTAAATATCAAAGAATAAGGAATATGAAAACAAATCATCCGAAAATCGGAATCCGTCCGATTATTGACGGCAGAAGGAGAGGAATCCGTGAATCCTTGGAAGAAAAGACAATGGAAATGGCTCGTAGCGTAGCCCGTTTGTATAGCGAAAATCTGCGCTATATAGATGGCGCTCCTGTAGAGTGCGTTATTGCTGATACTACAATAGGAGGTGTTGCAGAAGCTGCTGCATGTGCCTGCAAATTTGCAGATGAGAATGTCTGTGCTACACTTTCGGTTACTCCCTGTTGGTGCTATGGTTCTGAGACAATTGATATGGATCCGCTTTTGCCAAAAGCTATTTGGGGATTTAATGGTTCGGAGCGTCCGGGGGCAGTATATCTGGCTGCTGCATTGGCCGGACATAATCAAAAGGGATTGCCCGCTTTTGGGATTTATGGAAAAGATGTACAAGATGCATCTGATAATACGATTCCGGAAGATGTGAAAGAGAAGCTTTTGCGTTTTGCCCGTGCTGCCTTGGCTGTCGGACAAATGAAAGGGAAATCTTATTTATCTGTCGGGTATTGTTCAATGGGAATTGCCGGTTCGCAGGTAGATGCGATGTTCTTGCAGAAATATTTGGGTATGCGTACTGAATATGCGGAATCAGTTGAAATTCTGCGCCGGATAGAATTGGGAATTTATGACCGGACGGAGTTTGAAAAGGCAATGGCATGGACTCGGATAAATTGCAAAGAGGGAACAGATTATAATCCGTCTCACTTACAACATACTCGTGAGCAAAAAGAGCAAGAATGGGAATTTGTGGTGAAAATGACGCTTATTATCCGTGATATGATGATTGGAAATCCGATTCTGAAGGAAATGGGGTATGAGGAAGAAGCTATGGGGCATAATGCGATTATGGGTGGTTTCCAAGGACAGCGGCAATGGACTGACTTTCTTCCTAATGGCGATTTTAGTGAAGCTATTTTAAATTCTTCTTTCGACTGGAATGGCATTCGTAAGGCTTTTATTGTTGCTACAGAAAATGATCATCTGAATGCGACTGCAATGTTGCTGGGGCATCTGTTGACTAATACTTCCCAACTTTTTGCCGATGTCCGTACTTACTGGAGTCCTGAGGCTATAGAACGGGTTACGGGAATTAAACTGGAAGGTACTGCCTCAAATGGTTTTATTCATTTAATCAATTCAGGTTCTTGTACACTCGACGGGTCGGGGCAGATGACTGAAAATGGATGTCCGGTGATGAAACCTTACTGGGAAATAACGAATGAAGACGTACAGAGATGTCTTGATGCTACTCAATGGTATCCGGCTTCATTGGAATACTTCAGAGGCGGCGGTTATTCTTCCAATTATATGAGCAAAGGGGGCATGCCTATGACAATGTCCCGGATAAACATGGTAGATGGCTTGGGACCGGTTTTGCAGATAGCAGAAGGATGGAGTGTCGAACTTCCTGATAAGGTGGCTGAAGCTGTTGATAAACGAACGGATAAAACTTGGCCTACAACCTGGTTCGTTCCACGTCTCACCAGTCATGAAGCATTTGATAGTGTCTATTCTGTAATGGCAAATTGGGGGGCTAATCATGGTGCTTTGTGTTATGGGCATATTGGTGCGGAGCTTATCACTCTCGCTTCTATGTTGCGAATACCGGTATGTATGCACAACGTATCTAAAGAAAGAATATTCCGTCCTACTGCATGGGCATCATTTGGGATGGATAAAGAAAGTGCCGATTTCAAGGCATGTGCAACATATGGTCCGCTCTACAAATAGAGAACGGTGATATTGCAAAGAAATGACAATAACCAACTAAAAAATGATTTCTAGGATTATGAAGTATAAGAAACATGTATTTCTGTTCCTTTTATTACTTACATGTAGGGTGTATGCTCAAGATGTACATTTAAAACTTTATGAACAACAAGAACCCAAAACTGACAAAATTGATAGTTCAGGATATATTCGCGAGGTGTTTTCTCCTGAATTATTAGGTTATCTGCCTGAGAATAGAACCGGTCTGAACCATGCTGTACTGCTTATCCCCGGTGGAGCTTATTCTTATATAGCTATTTCTCACGAAGGCTATGGAAGTGCAAAATGGTTGGCCAAGAATGGGATTGCAGCTTTTATTCTTAAGTATCGATTGCCAAAAGGTGATCCACAGGTAACGATAAATGACGGCATACGAGCTTTGGAAGTTATTCACGAACAATCTGAGAAATTGGGTATAGATAAAGATAAGATTGGAGTCATGGGATTTTCCGCCGGTGGGCATTTAGCTGCTGCTTTATTGACCGGGTTTACTTCAAAAAAGAATATGGTCAATTTTGGAATATTGGTTTATCCGGCTATATCTATGTCATACTCTAATTTTCAGACTCGTGAACATCTTTTGGGAGTTAAAGCAGATGAGCAAAAATGGAGAAATATTTATTCGATGGATAAACACGTGTCTGCTGATACTTCCCCGACTTTTATCATATTATCATCGGATGACCAGGCAGTACCTTATTTAAATGGCCTGAATTTTTATAATGCGTTATTAAATAATGGCGTTAAATCGGAAATACGAATCCTGTCAGAAGGCGGCCATGGATGGTGGATGCGTAATAAGTTTATATATGAGGAGGAAATACGGATAAGTATTTTGAGATGGATTAGAAGTTTTTGAATGTGCGGAATTATATTGATTTAAGAAAAATAATGTCAACCTAATTACATTTGTATTATGAAGAAAAGAACCTTTTTTTTAATGCTTTTTGCACTTATTGTAGGACTTTCATCTTGTGAGGATAAAGAAGAAATTGCGCCTCTTCCTACAGAGTTTGAAGAAGATGTAGAAGATACTCCAGGTGGGGATATTCCTGTAAATCTTATACATGATGCTGATTTTGAGACTGCCGACCTGGAACGTAAGCTAACAGATTCTCCAATTATTTATAATGAGTGGGTTGTACTGAATAATTACCCCAGTACAATTTCTTTTTCTACGGCTTATGACGGCGAACAGGAAACAGTCGGTAAAATGATGAATACCACAACTTCTATTCCTAATGCGGATCCGACTAGAGCTTTTATTGCCCAACGGATTAAAGGTGTGGTAGAACCGGCGCTATACACATTTTCTTTTAAGGGAAAAAGTAGTGGTGGGACCCCGACTTGCCGTATATTTATAAAAGCCACTGATGCTGCGGGAAATGTTGTGGAACGTTATTTTATTTATGATACGGAAAAGCCGACTTCTCCCACAGGAAAATACTGGGCTTATTGTAAGAATTGTCTTTTGTCTTCTGAATGGGTAGAATTCTCCTATGTTATAGACTTTTCCAAAATTACCGACCAAAAGGCTAGTATTACCTATGAGAGTGCTCTTAATGCTTCATTAGTTGATCGTACCGATATAGTGCTTTGTTTGCAGAATAATGCGCAGAACTCAACGATGCTGATAGATGATGTAACCTTGATTAAATACATAAATGAAGAATAAAAAGATTATGAAAAGCTATAATATATATAAGTCCAAGCTACAATATTTTTGTTGTATAGGTATTTTTATGTTGATTTTCCCTACTTTAGGTCTTTGGGCTCAGACTGGAAACTCAAATTTTACTGTAACAGGGCGTGTATTGGATGAAGACTTGAATCCCATTATCGGTGCAACTATTTATTTGGAAAGTACATCTAAAGGGACTATTACTGATATTGACGGAAATTTCAAGGTCTTGGTTCATAAGGGTGAAAAGATATCTGTTACTTATATCGGATATGAGAAGTATTCATTAATTGTCGCAGATTCCAAACCGTTGGAAATTATATTAAAATCAGATGTTCAATTACTTGATGAGGTAGTAGTAGTCGGTTATGGAACATTAAGTCGGCGAGAAGTTACTTCTTCTATTTCAAGGGTATCGGGAGAAGACTTGAACAAGGTGGTCGGTACAACAGTATCAAATGCATTGAAAGGTAAAACGACTGGTCTGCGAGTCTTTAGTACTTCGGGTGCTCCGGGCAGTCAAGCTTCGATTACTATTCGTGGCGGTTCGTCTATAAATAAGAGTAATGATGCTTTGATCTTGATTGATGGAGTACCCGGGGCATTATCGAATGTGAATTCCCAGGATATCGCATCTATTGAAATCTTGAAGGATGCTGCTTCAACTTCGATATATGGTTCGAGAGCCTCAAACGGTATCATTTTGATAACAACTAAAGAGGGAAAATCTTCTAAACCAACGGTAACGGTAAATGTATCGTACGGGTTCCAAAATGCATCCAAACAGATTGACCGGTTGAACTCTACAGAATATTTAAGTGTTATGCGTCCGGCACTCGCACGCAGTCCTTATGCAAATTTGCTCCAAAAGGCTCATCCGGCAGGTACAGGAAATCTGGATAATAGTTCATTCTCGACTCGTTACTTGAAACATGGAGAAAGCTTAGCACCCGGATGGAACTGGATGTGGGATCCTATTTCTCCCAATAAGGTGCTTATCTTTGAGGATAATGATATTGAAGATGAACTGTTTGAAGGTGGCAATATTGTCAATGCTTATGTGGGGCTTAATGGGGGAACGGAGAAAATGAAGTATATGGTTAGTTTGGGGTATGTCGGTGATAATGGATACACTCCCAAGCGCTCATGGGATAATATAACTTTAAGATTGAATCATAGTTATGCTATTACTAAGAATTTAAAATTAACAACCAATTTATCTGCTCATAAGATTAACTCCACTCCCTATGCCAGTGAGTCTGCTATTTTTTCCAGAGGTGTACACTTGGCTCCTACAATTCGAGGGTTGATGGCGGATGGAACTGATTCTCCTGGAAAAGATAAGGATTATAGAAATCCACTTTATTTGATTGACAACATTGTAAACGAACGTGCAGATTGGGGTGGAAAAGGAAAAATAGGTTTGTCATGGGAAATACTGAATGGTTTGACAGCTAAAGTAGAGGGCTCTTATAATGTTGCAGTTATGCATCGTGAATATTTCGAGAAAAATAATTATTATAATAATCTGAGAGATGCGAATTATTATGGTAGTAATAATCAGACTTCCCAATTAGATTTTACCTTGAGCTATAATAAAGAGTTTGCTTCTGAACATAAGATTCAATCAGTAATTGGTGCATCAAGTTTATATTATAATTTGTATGATTATAGTGCAGAAGCATATGGTGGAAGCCGTGATGATATTATAACATTGAATGGAGCTTCAGAATACACTAAGGCATCTTCAACCCGTCAACGTGAACGCATGAACAGTTTTTTTGGACGTGTAACTTATGGTTATAAATCAAGATACTTATTAACCGCTTCTTTGCGGGCTGATGGTTCTTCTCGTTTCGCAGCCGGTAATAGGTGGGGGTATTTTCCTGGAATCTCTGCTGGATATATTATGAGTGAGGAAAATTTTATGAAGAACCTTTCATGGTTATCTCTGGCGAAAATTCGTGCTAGTTACGGAATGACTGGTAATAATTCAATTGGACGTTTTGATTATCAAGGTTTGTGGGCTCCGACTACAGCTTATCAGGGTTCCAGTGCCTATATGCCAAGTGCTCTTCCTAATACAAGTCTGACTTGGGAAAGCTCAGGGCAAGTCGATATAGGCTTTGATTTGGCATTTCTCAATAATCGTATAAACTTTTCATTTGATTACTATAATAAGGTGACACGTGACTTGTTGTTCAATGATAAGTTGCCGAATACAAGTGGGTTTGGTACGGTAGATAAGAATGTTGGAAAAGTCAGATTCTGGGGGTACGAAGTGCAAGCTGATTGGAATATTTTTGCAGGAAAGGATTTTAGTTGGAACGTTGGAGGTAATATCAGTTATAATATGAATAAGGTCCTGAAATTACCGGAGAATGGTAACTATAAAAATAGGATGAACGGGACTTTGTTTGCAGATGATTATTATGCCGGCATTGGTGGTATCGCTGAAGGGGAACGTCTGTATAGTGTTATAGGATATAAAGTCAGCCATATTTTAGATAATGATAAGGCAGCTTCAGAAGCTATGTATGATGAACGTGCAGCTGGTTATGATCCGGTAACTCAAACTTATGAGAAAGGTCGTAAAATAGCGGGAGACTATGAATGGGTTGATAAGGACGGTAGTGGTACGATTACTGCAAAAGACCAATTTGTGTTAGGTTATTTGGTTCCTACAACGACTGGTGGTTTTAATACTACGGTAAAAATCAGGGATTTTGAGATTTATGCAAGTTTTGATTATGCATTGGGGCATGTGATTTATGACCGGCAGATAAGTCTGGTAAATTCTGGGGCACAATCTGGCTATCTGAATCCGACTAAGGATGTCTTAAATTACTGGTCTGTTCCTGGTGATGCAGCTAAAACACGCTATGCTCGTTTCGATGTGGAAGATGGCAGCGATAACGGTCAGTGGAATCATTACAGAACTTCAGATGAGAATACTTATAAAGGTGATTATTTGTCATTCCGTGAATTGAAAGTCAGTTATAATTTTCCAAGGACAATTCTGAATAAAACGCAGATAAAAGCTGCGCAAGTTTATTTTTCAGGTCAGAATATATATTGCTTTTCTCAATATCCGGGTTACATGACTGAATATAGCTCGGCCAGCAGAAATTTGAGCGATGGTAATTATCCTCAACCAAGGATATGGACATTAGGACTTAATTTAACTTTCTAATATGTATATAGTCATGAAAAAAATAAAACTAATTTGTTTATTTGTGAGTTTATCTGTATTAAACTCATGCAGTTTGGATATTCTGCCGGACAGTGTCGTATCTAATGAGTCATACTGGGAAACAGAGAGTGATGTCCAGTCTGCTGTTGATGGAATATATTCCAAAATGAGAGGCCAATTGGATGCTTGGAAGTGGATGTATTGGTTTGAAGCCCGTTCTGGAAATATAGCACCGGGGTTTACATCCAGTGGTATAGGTTCTTATATTAATAACCAGATAACGTCCAATCTGAATGATACAAACTGGGCCAATTTATATAATATTGTTTCTCAGACTAATGCTGTAATTACTAATATTGACCGGGTTACATTCCATAATACGACTTTACATGATGAACTCTTGGCCGAAGCATATGCGGTAAGAGCATGGTGTTATTTTAATCTGGTACGTTTATGGGGAGATGTTCCTTTGATCACTAACTTTGTATCATCTTTGGATGATCCTCAATTGTATCCGGAACGTTCTCCTAAATCGACTGTATATGAGACTATAAAATCAGATATAGAGAATGCAGAACAACTATATCTTTCGAACGAAATAAAAGACCGTTGTAAAATATCAAGAGCGGCAATTTTAATGTTACGCGCTGATATTTACTTATGGATGTATAAAGTTGAAGAAGCCAATGCGGATTACTTGACTAAAGCAGAGAAATCTGTTGATGAGATACTGGCTTTACCAAAAACGGCATTGAGTTTACAAGGCAGCTATAAGAATGTCTTCGACAAAGAGGGAAATACGGAAATTATTTTTTCAATCTATTATGATAAGGATGAAAATTCAAGCCAATATGGTTCTTTATTGGCTCAATCTTCTACTTTAGTCCCTGCCGCTTTAAGGAACAACCCGATTCCGGTTGCAACTTCTGCCAATCGTATGAATTTTTCGAAGTTATTTTATGATAACTATCGTAATCGCACATCTGGAGATACCCGTGTTGGATATATAAGTTCGGATATAGAATCCGGTGGAGTTAATTATCGGTATACTTTGAAGTACATGGGAGAGATGAATGGAGTTACCCGCGTGTTTACTACTGACACCCGTATTTACCGCTTGGCCGAAGCTTATCTGTTTAAAGCTGAGATATTGGCGGAACAGGGTAACTATCCGAAAGCTGTGGAGTATTTGAATGATGTGGTTGCACGTGCTTATAATGAAAAGGAGCATTACCCGAAAACTTTGGCAGGAGAGGAATTTAAGGCTGCTTTATTGGATGAGCGTATGATTGAGTTTGCAGGGGAATGTAAATCCTGGTTTGACTTGATTCGGTTCGGTGAGGTATTCAATAGGGTGCCCACATTAGCTGGACGAGAAAATGATAATCAAGGTAATATTCTCTTATTGCCGGTCAATGATGATACCATCAGCCGTAATCCTAAGATAAAGCAAACTCCTGGATATGAAAAGAAATGATGAATCGCTGTAACTAATAGAATAAGAAATGAAGAATTTTATTTGTTTATTTATAACATTATGTTTCTCTCTCCAGAGCTTCTCTCAAATGAAGTATTCTCTGAATAGCGGGGAAAATAATGCATTATGGTATGTGAAGGATTATCATAAGGATGATTTATCGACGAAATTTTTTAATGAGACAGAATGGATACCGGCCACAGTGCCGGGTACCATTTTTGTTGATGCGGTTAATGCCGGACTTGAAAAAGAACCTAATTTCGGAGATAATATCTATCAAGTGGATAAGGATAAATATAATAAAGATCATATTTACAGGCTTGAGTTTAACGTTCCGGAGAATAAAGATTTGGCTCAGAAAAGAATATGGTTGAACTTTGATGGAATTAATCGTTCTGGGGAGATTTATTTGAATAACAATTTGTTAGGTTCGTTAAAGGGAATGATGATGCGGGGGCGGTTTGATGTGACTAAACTAATCAATAAGAAGGGGACGAATCTTTTATCAGTTATCGTTTCATTGCCTAATCAGCGTCGGCATCCGGAGGAGAAATTTGCAAATTTGGCAAGTCCTACTTACTTGTCAAGTGCAGGTTGGGATTGGATGCCCTATGTCCCGGGACTTAATACAGGTATTACAGATAATGTATATTTGACTTTTACTCAGGATGTGACTCTGCAAGATCCGTGGATTCGTACGAAATTACATAATCGGGCAGAATTCGCCGAAGTTGAAATTTCGACGGAAATAGAGAATTGTTCTTCTCGTAAAGTAGTTGTTGAATTATCGGGAGTGATTACTCCGGGAAACATAAAGTTTCGCAAAGAGCTGTTGCTGGAAGCGGATACTGCTCAAACTATAATATTAGACGGTCGCGTAATTAAAGAACTGCGTATAAAGGAGCCTCGTTTATGGTGGCCGAATGGCATGGGAGAAACTAATCTGTATGAATGTAAATTGGCTATTGCGGTTAATGGAAGAATATCCGATGAAAAACAAATAACGTTTGGTATTAGGGAATATACATATCGTACAGATGAAAATGGTGTTTTTAATATTTATGTCAATGGCAAACGGACTTTTTTGAAAGGTGGTAATTGGGGAATGTCTGAATATCTTCTACGCTGTCGTGGAAAAGAGTACTTTACAAAAGTGCGTCTTCATAAGGAAATGAACTTTAATATAATCCGTAACTGGATGGGGTCTACGACTGATAAAGAGTTTTATGAAGCATGTGATTTATACGGTATTATGGTTTGGGATGATTTCTGGCTGAATTCTAAATTTGGAGTTCCCGAGTTTCCTGATGACTTTAATAGAAATGCAGTAGAGAAAATCAAACGTTTTAGGAATCATCCGAGTATTGTTGTTTGGTGTGGTGAGAATGAGGGAACCCCCGGTAATTATGGTACCGGGGAATCCTTAGATAGGAATTTGGCAGAATATATTGCAGTCTACGATGCTTCAAGCAGGCATTATCAATCTGATTCCAGAAAAGGGAATGGGTTGTCGGGAAGTGGGCTTTGGAAAAACTATAAGCCGAGTTTCTACTTTGCAGATGCAAGCAATAGTTTTTTAGGTGATAAATATCCTAAAAATAGAGGTTGGGGACTTCGTAGTGAGATTGGAACAGCTGTTTTCACAACATTTGAAAGCTTTAAAGAATTTATGCCCAAAGAGGATTGGTGGCCTAAAACGGAAATGTGGAATAAACATTTTTTTGGCTCACTGGCGAAAAATGGCGGACCGGATGTGTATGAGAAAACTATTGTTGAGACTTATGGCTCTCCTACGAGTATTGAAGATTTTTGTGAGAAGGCACAACTCGTTAATATAGAAACCAATAAAGCGATGTTTGAAGCATGGAGTAGTAAGATGTGGAATGATGCGTCAGGCATTATGATTTGGATGAGCCAGTCTGCATATCCTTCGTTTGTATGGCAAACTTATGATTATTATTATGACTTGACAGGTGCATATTGGGGAGCGAAAAAAGGTTGTGAACCTTTACATATTTTATGGGATAGCCATACGGATAATATTATGATTACTAATTCTACATATAAAAAATATGATGATATGACAGCTGTTGCGATGGTGTTTAACCAACATGGCAAACAAATAACTTCGTTGAGATTATCTGAGAAGATGAATGTCTTGGAGAATAGTGCCATGAATTGTTTCCGGCTTTTCTCTGACTCAACAGGAATGGAAGAATTGACAGATGTAAATTTCTTACGTCTGGCTTTAAAAAATTCACAAGGCAAAACCGTTTCTTCAAATGATTATTGGTTTGGAAAGCAGAAAGGAAATTGTAGGGCGTTGACTTCTTTACCTAAAGCGCAATTGAGCTATTATATTTCGCGAAGAGAGGCTAAAGAGGGACGTTATTATTTAGACCTGCGTATAACTAATAAAAGTGATGTACCTGCCTTTGCTGTACGTAGCCGTTTGGTTGAAAAAGAAAGTGGCAAGCGAATCTTACCTGTAATTCAAAGTGATGATTATATTATTTTGATGCCTAAAGAGGTAAAGACTATCTTTTTTGAGTTTGAGGATTCGAAGCAGTATAATCACACTACTGTACAGGCCAGAGTGAAGCAATTTGGTTATGAAGAAGAAGTAGTAGAATAGGAAAATAAAATGCATATTGGTATGGGAAAAATATTAAAGAATATGATTAAAAGTATAGGATTGGCACTTGTTGCCATGTCAATAATTTGTTGTGGTGAGCATGAGTTCGGACAGTTTACTTCTGTAGTTGAAGAAACGAGTGAAAACTTTCCGGGAACCATTGTTTGCCATTATAAGAAATCGTCCAGGATTTATCCTAGTTCGCCTAGTATTTGTATCCTGCCAAATGGGGATTATTTGATTTCGTGTGAAGAGGGCGGGCCAAATTGTCCGGTTCCAAAAGTTACTCATATATTTAAATCAACTGATAAAGGAGATACATGGGACAAGATAGCATCTATAACTAATGGACAAGCTTGGTCGAACCTGTTTCTTTATGAAGGTGCAGTATATATCATGGGAGTTGATGCACCATCAGGAAATGTGGTTATAAGAAAATCAACAGATAATGGTACAACGTGGACAAGTAATGTCTCATCGGATAATGGACTAATCTTTACGGGTAAGTACCATACAGCTCCGGTTCCTGTAGTTGTACATAATAATAGGATTTGGAGGGCGATGGAGTGTTATAGTTCTGTTATATCAGGATGGCCGAAAGAGTTTTGCGCTATGATGATGTCTGCTCCGGTCGGCTCTGATTTAATGAAAGCAACCAGTTGGCAGCAATCTAACTCATTACCTTATAATTCGACTTATTTGAATGGATATTTTGGTGGATGGCTTGAAGGAAATGCAGTGGTCGGACCTGATGGGAAGATGAAATTGATTATGCGTGTTGAAGTTCCTGCAAGTGTAAAAGAAGAGGTTGCCATTATTGATGTAAGTGATGATGGTACACAAATTAGTTTTAATCCGGAAACGGGGTTTGCTCAAATGCCCGGAGGAGCGAAGAAGTTTACTATCAGGTATGATGAAGCTACGGCGAGATATTGGACTTTGTCTAATAATGTCAGAGATGAGTTTTTTACTACGGTTCCTGGTAATGTTCGTAATTCACTGGTTCTGTGCAGTTCTAAAAATCTAAGGGAGTGGGAAATACATGAAGAAGTACTGTTCCATGAAGATGTAAAATATCACGCATTCCAGTATATTGACTGGCATGTGGATGGAAATGATATTGTCTTTGTTTCCAGAACTTCTTACGATGATAAATATGGAGGGGCAGATTCATATCATAATGCTAATTATTGTACATTCCATAGAGTAGAGAATTTCAGGAAATACATTTCTCAATAATAGATTGAATAATCCGGCTCTTTTCTATTAATTTTAAATAGCTAGTGTGTATGAAAATGAAGTATATTTATTTGTTGCTCATTTTAGTGTTTCCTCTAAAAGTTTTGAGGGCACAACCGGTTGACTCTCCCCCCGGGGTTGTCATCAACCATATTCCGGCTAATCTGGACCGCTTCATTGGTTCACCAAGTATCTGCATTTTACCCGATGGTAATTATATAGTTTCTCATGATGAATTTGGTCCTACTTCTACTGAGTTTAAGTCGGCTATTACTAGAATATATGTATCTGTAGATAAAGGTAAGTCATGGAAAAGAATTTCACAAATTAATGGTCAATTTTGGTCTACTTTATTTTACTTGAATGGAGCATTATATATTATAGGTACAAATAAGCATCATGGCAATTTAGTGTTACGCAGGTCGGATGATTATGGGAAAACATGGACGATTCCTTATGATGGAAAGAATGGACTTTTATTAGAAGGGGAGTATCATACGGCTCCTACTCCTGTTCTTATTCATAAAGGACGTATTTGGCGTGCTGTAGAGTATGCTACGGCACGAACTACGAAATGGGGAGAACGTTATAGTGCAATGGTTGTTTCTGCTCCTTTGAATTCAGATTTGATGAATGCTGGAAACTGGACGAGAACTAATCATTTGTATTATAACCCAGATTATTTGAATGGTAGTTTTCAGGCTTGGCTTGAAGGGAATGTGGTTGCAACTCCTTCGGGGGAAGTTGTAGATGTATTACGTGTGCAAGTACCCAAAGGACATAAAGAAGTGATGGCATTGGTTAAAGTAAATTTGTCTGGCGATTCTGTCTCATTTGCTTCTTCTGATTTTTATGATATGCCCGGGGCTGCAAAGAAATTTACAATTCGTTATGACACCGTTACTCAACGCTACTGGAGTTTGGTAAATGAAGTTCCGGATTCCTTGCAGCAAATATCTCCCAATTCTGTTCGTAATATGGTGACATTAGTTTCATCTTTAGACCTTAAAAAATGGAAAAGGCATAAAGTGGTATTGTTTCATCCGGATCATTTACGACATGGATTCCAGTATGTTGATTGGTTGTTTGAAAAGAATGATATAATATTTGTATCTCGTACTGCTTATGATGATAATACAGGAGGAGCCAAAAATAATCATGATGCGAATTTTATCACTTTTCATAGAATTGAAAATTTTCGTGCGATGACTGCTGATTGATTTTTATATCATATTGTTTGCATTAGTATGTTGATATAATGCTATGTGATAATTGGAAATTAAATAATAGAGTTGCTTATCGGTTTCATCTATCGCCACATAGAATTATTCGATTGGACTTTTTTTGCAAAGGCAGGGTTTCTGCCTTTATCTTTGCACCAGAAACAAAAAACAAAACATTGTTTCTGATGTTATAAGTCAAATCAATTAATAACAATAAAAGCAATAAAGATTATGGAACCAATTTTAAATTCTCAACTTCCTGAATTCAGTGTTCAGGCTTTTCACAACGGAGCTTTCAAGACTGTAACCAACAATGACCTGAAAGGTAAATGGGCGATTCTTTTCTTCTATCCTGCTGACTTTACTTTCGTATGTCCTACTGAATTGGTGGATATGGCTGAAAAGTACGACCAGTTCAAAGCGATGGGTGTAGAAATCTATTCGGTAAGTACTGACTCTCATTTCGTGCACAAAGCTTGGCATGATGCTTCTGAAAGCATTCGCAAGATTCAATACCCGATGTTGGCAGACCCGACTGGCGCTTTGAGCCGTGCACTGGGTGTATATATCGAAGAAGAAGGTATGGCTTATCGCGGTACATTCGTTGTCAATCCGGAAGGAAAGATTAAAGTGGTGGAACTGAATGATAACAATATTGGCCGTGATGCAAGTGAATTGCTTCGTAAAGTGGAAGCTGCACAGTTTGTAGCCAGCCATGACGGAGAAGTTTGCCCGGCTAAATGGAAGAAGGGTGAGTCTACCCTGAAACCGAGCATCGACCTGGTAGGTAAGATTTGATAGATCTTGATAATGGTGATTATGGGAGGCCGGTAACGGGAGACGCTGCCGGCCTTTCTTTTAAAAAAATAAAAGGGAAAAGATATGTTAGAATCTGCATTAAAAGAACAATTAAAGGGTATTTTTGCTGGGCTGGAGGCAAACTTTACTTTTGATATATCCGTATCATCCAGCCACGAAAACAAAACAGAATTATTGGAGCTGCTGGGAGATGTAGCGGATTGTTCCAATCATATCACTTGTGTAGTGAATGAGGGAGACGCATTGAAGTTTACTTTACTGAAGAATGGCGACCGCACCGGAATCACATTCCGGGGTATTCCTAATGGACATGAGTTCACGTCATTGCTTTTGGCTGTCCTGAATCTGGATGGCAAAGGAAAGAACTTTCCCGATGAGGCTGTTTGCAATCGTGTGAAAGCACTGAAAGGACCGATACATCTGACCACTTATGTTTCGTTGACTTGTACGAACTGTCCTGACGTAGTGCAGGCTCTGAATGCAATGACTACTTTGAATCCGGCTATTACGCATGAAATGGTAGACGGTGCGCTTTATCAGGATGAAGTAGATGCACTGAAGATACAAGGAGTACCCTCTGTCTTTGCAGATGGAAAATTGCTTCATGTAGGCCGTGGTGAATTTGGCGAATTGCTTGCCAAGTTGGAAGATCAATATGGTATTGACGAAACCAAAGCGAATGCAGAGGTGAAAGAATATGATGTGATTGTAGCCGGTGGAGGACCTGCAGGAGTATCGGCAGCTATTTATTCTGCTCGTAAAGGACTCCGTGTAGCTATTGTGGCCGAGCGTATTGGCGGACAGGTGAAAGAAACGGTAGGTATTGAGAATTTAATCTCTGTTCCGGAAACGACAGGAAATGAACTTGCCGATAATCTGAAAACTCACTTGTTGCGTTATCCGGTGGATTTACTGGAGCATCGTAAAGTAGAAAAAGCAGAAGTGGTTGGAAAACAGAAGCAGATCACTACCTCTGTTGGGGAGAAATTCCTGGCTCCGGCACTGATTATTGCAACCGGTGCAAGCTGGCGTAAACTGAATGTTCCGGGAGAAGCCGAATATATAGGTCGTGGTGTCGCTTTCTGTCCTCATTGTGATGGGCCGTTTTATAAAGGAAAGCATGTAGCGGTAGTAGGTGGTGGAAATTCCGGCATTGAGGCAGCCATTGACTTGGCCGGTATCTGCTCCAAAGTCACTGTTTTTGAATTTATGGATGAGTTGAAAGCAGACAGTGTACTTCAAGATCGACTTAAATCATTGCCGAACGTGGAAGTGTTTGTAAGTTCACAGACTACGGAAGTGATAGGAAATGGTGATAAACTGACTGCCCTGCGCATCAAAGATCGCAAAACGGAAGAAGAACGTTTGGTTGAGTTGGATGGTGTATTTGTACAAATCGGGCTTTCTGCGAATAGCAGTGTATTCCGCGACATAGTGGAAACCAACCGTCCGGGCGAAATCATGATTGATGCACATTGCCGTACGAATGTGACGGGTATCTATGCAGCCGGAGATGTTTCTACGGTTCCTTATAAGCAAATTATTATCTCTATGGGCGAAGGGGCGAAAGCTGCGCTTTCTGCATTTGACGATAGAGTGAGAGGGATTATCTGATAAAATAGAAAAATCCGGCTTGATACAGCTCAAGCCGGATTTTTTCTATTTAGTACTTTTATTCTGCTGCCGGATCCGGTGCCTCATCCCCGCTTTCATTTCTGTCGCCTTCATCATTCACTCCGTTCCCATTATTGGGCGTATTGGAACTGTTAATTTTAGAATCGCTTATTTTCTGGATACTTACGAATTTTACAGTTCCTCGTGAAACGGATCCTACTTTTGTTACCTAATCGCATAGCATTTAAAAATCCACAGTAACCACGTTGAATGGTCTTGCTACATATTTTTCGGTTTTTTCCTTATCAAAACCAAAGGTGGTCTTCTTGACTACATCTTGATGAAATAGTAATATAATGATAATAGGAAGAGAAAAAGTAATAGATGGGTTATTTACTAATATATGTATATACGCATTTTTGCTTGTCTATTTGTTTGATAAATAAATAGATAGGCATGTGCTTGCCCGTTTTGTATTTATGAAACAAACTCAATGTTTGCTATTTATTTATAGGGAAACCTTTTATTTTTGTACAAAATAGTAAGAATAAATGCAATATGTATAAACTGTTTATTTCAATGGCTCTCTCACCATTTGTAGTGATGGGAGCGGAGAAGGTTCATAAGTCTTCTATAAAACGACCAAATATCATTTTGATTAATATGGATGATATGGGATATGGTGATTTGACTGTTACAGGTGCGCAGGGGTATAGTACTCCTAATATTGATCAGCTTTCTTTTGAGGGCGTACGTTTTACTCAATTTTATAGTTCTTCTTCGGTCAGTTCTGCTTCACGGGCCGGACTAATGACTGGGTGTTATCCGAATCGTATTAGTATTTATGGAGCTATTAAGCCGGAAACTGGTATTGGTGTGCATCCTGATGAGATTTTTATATCACAGATTGTCAAGGAAGTAGGTTATACGACAGCTGTTGTAGGAAAATGGCATTTAGGAAGTGAGTTCGGATACTTACCTTTGCAACGAGGGTTCGATGAATATTTCGGATTGCCTTATTCAAATGATATGTGGCCCTATGGCTATTTGGTACGTCCTGGGGAAGTACCTACCGATCGGGTGATGAAGCGTCCGGAATTGCCTCTTTTTAATGGTAATAAAATCGAAAAGTATATCAAGACTATGGATGAACAAAATTCATTGACGGAACTTTATACTAAATATGCGATAGATTTTATTCGTCGGCAGCAGAACAAACCTTTTTTTCTTTATTTTGCTCATACAATGGTGCATGTGCCTTTACCTGTTTCTGACAAATTTCGGGGAAAAAGTGAGCAAGGGCTTTTTGGTGATGCAATGATGGAAGTGGACTGGAGTATAGGGGAAGTGCTGAAGGCTGTTCGCGAAACAGGAATGGAAGAAAATACATTGATTATCTTTACGTCTGATAATGGAGCATGGATAAATTTTGGAATGCGGGCAGGTTCGACGGGAGGCTTGCGGGACGCAAAACATGTTACTTATGAAGGTGGGCAACGCGTGCCTTGCATTATGAAATGGCCGGCACAAATTCCTGCCGGCTGGATTTGTAATCGGTTGACGAGTGGAATTGATATTCTACCAACAATAGCGGCTATTGTTGGCGGGAAACTACCGGAACGTAAAATTGATGGAGTGAATATTTTACCATTAATATCTGGTAATAAGGATTTTAAGCCACATGATTATTTGTATTATTACGATCAGAAAAATCAGTTGGATGCAGTACGTGATGAACGATTCAAACTGGTCGAGCCGCATCTTTATATTACCTATGATGGTATGTTGCCTCATGACGATGGTACACCCGGACCGCGAACGAAGGCCTATACTGACTGGGCGCTTTATGATTTACGGCGTGATCCGGGAGAACGATACGATATTAAGAGTCTTTATCCGGAAGATGTAGAACGGCTTAAACAAGCTCTTGACGTTATGCGTAAACAGTGTGGGGATAGTAATATGCGAATTAAAGGGGGAGAAGTTCGTCCTGCTGGAAAGGTGAGCCGATAAATCGCTTATTGGTACTCTATGAACTGAAAATAGTACTGCTCTCTCATTCTAAGTAATATCATAAAGAGTGTTTATCATAGAATAGGCTCTTCTGTTTTTTACTGGAATGATAGAGCAGTAATCAAAATATTTAGTGACAATTATTTATCTGTTAATTGTTTGGTTATCCACTTCCAAGCTATATCCATTTGTTCTGGATAAGTGTAATGAGATGTATTTTCTGCAATGAATAATTCCTTTGGGCTGTTGATTACATTATAAGCAGAATAAGTCGTGGTAGGCGGGCAAGTCATATCGTTGTAGCCGAAACTGCAAAAAACGGGAACGGTGATTTGACGGGCAAAGTTGACTGTGTCATAATATGAAGCAACTTGTAACTTTTTGGGAGTCTGGTTTCCGTTCTCTTTGAATATGTGAGGCCATCCGCCGGCACGGTTCTTTGTATATCCGGCCAAGTCACATAAGGCGGGATAAAAAGAAACAACTGCTTTTACACGCTTATCCAATCCCGCTGTAATTAGTGAGAGAGCTCCGCCTTGGCTTCCTCCAAAGGTTCCTAATGTACCGTTGAATTGTGGAAGAGTATAGATAAAGTCAATGGCTCGCATACAGCCCGTATAAACTCGTTTGTAGTAATAATTATCCCGATTACTCAGATTGAAGAAATAATAATCTTTCAGAGCTCCAGCGTATAAATCGCGATAAATTGTTCCCGGCATGTTGACTGGAATTCCATGAATCCCAATTTCTAGAATAATGAAACCTCTGGCTGACCGTTCTATTTCACCATTATAGGCACGGATTCCGGCACCGGGAACTTTCAGAATTGCCGGATATTTTCCCGGTAATTTTGGAATACAAAGAGTCCCATATATGCGGGAGCCATTGACATTATTCTGGAAAGAGATATGGTAGACGTTTACTTTATCCGTACATTTCTCCGGCAATAAAGTCATAAGAGGTTTTAATGGGCATTTCTTCGCTTCCACTTTATTGGTATTCCAAAAATCAAAAAAATCATCGGGTAGTGTGGTAACCGGACGGAGTTTTTCTGGACTAAAACCAACAGTGGACACGCCAGAATACTCAACTCCTTGGTACTTAGTATAAACATGGCATCGTAGGAAACCTTCTTGTTTCATAGTACCGGCATTGATTTCGACTGTACCATTCTTAATCTGTGTAGTTCCGGCTTTGTGCGGTTTCATCATATCTTCAGAAATCTCATATCTTATTTCGATGTTATCTAAAGGCATTCCACATCTTAAAGCTGCTACTTTAAAGTTTACTTTCTCCCCTGTTTTGTATAGAAAATCCGTATGGTCTGGAATAAGTTGTAATGTTATGAGCTTGAGTGTAGGCACTTTGGCAGGCAAAGTGTTCCACGTACAGACAAGCAAGATCGTTAATATAAAATATAGATGTTTCATTGTGAATCAATATAAAGATTATAATTTAGGTAAGCTATTAGCTTGTTCGTAAGCCTTTTTCCCTTCAGTGTCTTTGTTGCTGGTATATCCGGGACCACCACCTGCAACATATCCGTTACTTTCACCATTGGTACTTGGGCTTACCCAAAAGGCATACAAATCTCCATTTTTAAGTTTGAATCTGAACCTGACCTCTTGATCGGTTAAAGAAGACAAGTCACTCATGTCAGTCCATTCTACTTGTTGGATAGTAGAGTTTATGGCAACGCTTTTGCATTTGTCCGCTGAGAAATTTTCTATTACTTGATTGTCTTTGTTCAAAATCTCAACTTTTAGTTCTCCTGCAGGGCAATTTACATTGACGAATAGATACTTGCCGGAGAAAGTAACAGGACGAGTTGTGAGGGAACCTTCTCCTGTCGTTGACATGGAAGCAAATCCGTCTCTGCGCAAAATAGCCATTCCTGTAGCACCATTTGAGTGCATATAGCTATGAGAATCATCACCTCTGAATCCGATGTAGTAGAATCGTAGTTGGTCACCGACTACTGTACAGATACCACCAACGGATTGTACATAACCGCGATCCCAACTACCAGCTGTGCGGGTGGCTGGAATAAATGCATCTCTGAAAGGTCTGTCCCAATGGAATCCGTCTCGGCTGAAAGAGACTTTTAGCTCTGTAATTTTAGGACGCCTTGCTGCTTTGGCAATATCGTTTTCGTCTAATAGAATCTGATGTAATCCTAACATAATACTTTCGTAACCTACTGCATTCAGATTATAAAGTTCAGGTGGCAGATTGAATTCTGGGTCCGGTTCATCTTTATTATCCGCATTACACCAAAATACAATAGTTGACTTAGTCCATTTAGCTCCTTCCAGAAAGTCGGAATGTTCCCGGTAGTATCTGGCTCTGCCATGAGGAGCTGCTCCTAATACTCCTTGTGAGCGGATGCTATATACATATTTTTTGCGGAAAGGATTATAGAACATGGTGCTTCTGTCTCCACAAGGTCCTGTTGGGGTGAAATAGCTCCATCGCTTTCCGTCTGGGGAAATCATACTATAACCTTCATTGTCCGGAGCATCATCATTTGAAGCACGGTGAAACATTTTATATCTTTCAGCGTCGGGTGCATCATAATCCAATACGACAGCTGAGGAGTTACCGGCAAATCTAGCTAATGTAGGAATTGCATTTGTGCCGTCACCCAGGTCGGGGCGTGTCCAGTTAACTCCATCTGTACTAGTGGCGTATGCTAGTCTGTTGAGCCATCCGGCTTCATACCACATTTTGAATAACTGTTCTCTGGGTTCCCACCAAACTCCGCCATCTTTGGCCGAAGCTCCTGGTATTCCTGATTTGGGCCCTAGCTCCAGTGCTGTTTCCGGTTTAAGTATGGGGTTACCTGCATACTTCTGCGGCTTATAGAACTTCCGTTCCAGATCTGTACTTTCAATCAGGAAGTTGTCTACGAACAGTTGTCTGCCTACATTGATGGGAACTACTTTCGGTGGATTGTCTAAATAGGAGACACTCATCGGTGCATACGAGTTAATATCCATATTTGTGGGAGGCCATACGTCAGGTAAAACGATTCCGTTGTAGAGGGTTTCTTGCCCGCTTGGTTCATCGGGATTGTCAGGTACGACCGGATCGGGATTGTCAGTGATTCCCGGGTCTTTCTGTTCGTCATTCGAATCTCCGCAAGCATAGGCGAGAAAGCCGAGTGCGAATATTATGATAGTTGTATACAACCTCATAGGCTTGGAAGGTAAATGTTTATATTTCATAACTGTTTAGAGTTTTTTATTCAGTTTATCCATTAATTCGTCCGTCATATCTGTAGTCTTTGGATTCAAAACTTTCAATTGAAGGAAGATTGACAAACATACGGAGAAGATCATTATTAAGAATACAAGATCTTTGTAGTTCGCTTCAAAGGCCTTACCTAATTCGTTTGTTATAATAGCTCCGGCAGCGATTCCAACGAAGTTCATGAGACCGTAACCGGTGGCTCGATAACGTGAAGGTATGAATTGACAGAGTATCGGCATATTGTTGGTATCATATATTCCGAAACCGAGTCCGAAGAGTATGGCACTGGCTATAATCATTATGATGTTATGCCCATAAACCATCATTAAGAGAGCGGGAACAATCAACGATAGTCCGGTAACACTGGTGTAGATTCTTCCTTTAATATTCTTTTGTACCCATTTATCGGAAATAAAACCTCCGAGAAATACTCCGATAAAAGAAGATAGAGCTAAGGTTGTTGTGGAAAGAGGACCGGCAAACTCCATTTCCATATTTAACGAGTCCGAGAACATGGTCGGTAACCAGTTCTTTGTAGTCCAACCAGGCAAATTAAGTGCTGCGAAATAGTAGAGCATTACCCAGAAAGCAATGTTGCTAAATAGAACAGTGAGTCCTTTGAATGCCATTGACAAATTCTCTTTCATGCTTTTTCGCTGATCAGTCTTGATTACATAAGTTTTTTTCTCATGCAATAATAAAATTAGTATAAGACTGTAACTAATACCAATCAGACCGAAAGAATGAAACGTGAATTGCCAGGAAGTGTGAGCGGCTACTGTGGCGCCAAATCCACCGATAGCTTGTCCTAAATAGATGCCAGAGGTCAGCATGCCGATTGCTAGGGAACGTGTCTTTCCTTGATGATAATCTGCAGTCAGGGAGAGAGCTGCCGGAATGTAAAAGGCTTCGCTGATTCCCATTAAAGCTCTTAGTATATACAAATGACTGATGTCGTGTGTATATCCCATCATGAGAGTGACAAAAGACCAGACGAACAAACTGATAACAATCAGCCATTTTCGGTTTAGACGGTCTGCAATCATTCCAGATATGGGGCTCATAATAGCATAAATCCAAAGGAATATGGCCATGAGCCGTCCGAAATTGGTAATTGATTCCAGTTCCTTGATATCCACCATGATGAACGGACGCATGGTAGCTAGCATTTGCCTGTCTAAGTAATTTAGCAGAGAGACTACCACCAGCATTCCTACTACCATCCATGGATATGACTTTTTATCTTTTAGCATAGCTACATCTTGATTTTAATGACAATTTTTCTTACAGTTGTTTCTTTCCCAGTTGTCATGCTGGGACGGTGTGCATCTTTGGGAAAGAATACATAAAAAGTTTCAGGAGTAGCAATTTCATATACAGCAGGTGCATCGGGCTTGAAGAAAACAATGTCTTTTTCTTCATTATAGTCACAAATGGGTGCTACTTTTTCTAGAGTCGTTACTCCCATTTTTTCTTCTCCACTGATTAAATATTGAAAATCTATGTATTTGCGATGTGCCTCAAAGTTGCAGTTTGCTTCTTCCTTAGGAGTATATTCACTGATAATGGCATACACTTCGCGGCCTATAATCTCATGTTCGCCGATAGGTAGGCTGACTAAGTTTGCATTTTTCAGATACTCGAATGTTGCTTTCCATCTTTCAGGATATAAGGTTTGGTGTTTCTTTAAAGCATCCATATCAAGTGTCGTACTGGCAGCTATCGTCCATCCATATTTCCAATCCACTTCTGTAGAGTCAGAAGTGGATGTAATGGAGACAGTCTTCTTTTTTATGTTTCCACAAGAATAAGTCATAGTTATGATAATGAATAAGGTGATTGTTTTGTAGATTGTTCTCATAATGTTTGACTAATTTGTCGTTTTAATTCTGCAACATTTTTTCTAATGATTTCTAGGTCAACATCATTTACCCTTTCCAAAGGTTCACAAATATAATCGGTTATTAGACCTTCGGTAAACAGGGCGGCTTTCAATCCTTTGAGGAAGGACACGCTTGATTTATCTATGGAATAGACTTCGGTTGAAACCTTCATTACCAGCTTTTGTAATTTGAGTATCCTTTCTGTGTCTTTTGCTTTGCAAGCTTTGAATAGATTTACATAAAGCTCTGGAAATAAGTTGGAACCGGAATTTACACCGCCATTTCCTCCCAGGGTCATTGTGGAAGCTAACATCTCATCCGGACCAACGAGAATTGTGAAATCGGGATGGTTGGCTTTTACTTCAGCTAACAGCGTATTGAAATAGGTGCCGTTGCCGGAACTGTCTTTCATACCAATGATATTGGGATGATTAGCCAATGTCTTGACTGCATCTACGGAAATCATTAATTTGGTCTGTGCCGGAATGTTATATAAGAATAGAGGGAGAGGAACATTATCAGCTATTGTTGTATAATAATTGATAATCTCTTTTTGAGTCAATCCCAAATAGAATGGAAGTGCAGTTACCAGATAAGTGGCACCGCATTCCTTGGCATAACGAGCCATATTCAAACTTTCTTCGATACAACAATCGGCAATGCTTACGAATATAGGTACGCGATGATTGACATATTCTACAGAATGCCGGATTAATTCTTTTCTCATCCGATAGGAGATACTTGTACCTTCGCCTGTAGTACCCATCAGAAAGATACCGTTGACCCCACCGTTTACCAGGTGATCCAGCAATTTTTCCAAACCTTTAATGTCTATATTTTCTCTGTCAGTTAAGGGTGTTACCATTGGGGTAATTATTCCTTCAAATAAATTCTTGCTCATAATTTTTTATACTTTTAAGTTAGTTATATATTTAACATATTTCTAAGAGATTCGGAAAATCTTCCGCTTTTTTATAGGCCTTTTTGCCTTCCAAGTCAATACCACAACTGAAACCGGGTCCTCCGGCGGCATTGTAGCCGTGGCTGGCTCCTTCTGCATCGGGACTTACCCAGAATGAATACAAATCTCCATTGGACAAGTAAAATTTGAACCGAACCGGCTTGTTTTTCAAAGCAGACAGGTCCTTTTTGTTTCTCCATTTTATTTGTGCAATGGTATCATCTAATGAAAGAGGCTTGCAATCGTCTGCAGAAAATCCTGCAATGATATTGTTGTCTGTGTCGAGTACTTCTACCTTCAGCTCTCCATTCGGGCAGTTCACATTTACAAACAGATATTTACCGGTAAATATTACTGGGCGAGTGAGCAATGTTCCTTTCACCTGTTGAGATGAAAAGGAAACAAATCCGTCTCTGCGTAGTACAGCTATGCCGGTACTTCCGTTAGCGTGCATTCCGTTTCTCTCGTAAATAGGATCTTTCTTTTTCTTATCACCTCCAAACCCTATGTAATAGAACCAGAGTTGATCACCAACAATCGTACATAGGCCTCCGACGGACTGTACATATCCCCTGTCCCATGAATCTTCTTTCCGCTCGGCGGGAATAAATGCCTTTCGGTCGCTACGATCCCAGTAGAATCCGTCACGGCTATAAGCTACTTTGAGTTCGGTTATCTTAGGTACCCCAGCTTCTCTGCATTTCTCATTGGATGGTCCTAGATGAATTTGAGGCAATGATAGCATGATGCTTTCATAGGGGACTGCTGACAGATTATATAACTGTGCCTTATCACCGATATAGGGATCCGGGTCGTCCAAGTAATCAGCTCCTAGCCAAAAAAGCATATCTTCTTTTGTCCATCTAGCCCCTTCCAGGAAATCCGAATGTTCGTGATAATAACGGAATCGACCGATTGGAACTTTGTTGACATTCCCGGAATTTCGGAGGCTGTATACCCATTTGTGACGGAAAGGGTTGTAAAATATGGTACTTCTGTCTCCACATGGTCCGGTTTTTACAGTCTTCCCCCAATGGATGCCATCTGGGGAAACCATACAGAATCCGTAATTGAAGCGTTCTGTGGAACCGGGAATAGAATTGGGTGAACGCAAAAACATCTTAAAACGCTCATCCGGATTCTTCGTATAATGATCTAACCATACAGTAGAGGAATCAGCTACGATTTCCGGGACAATCTGGTTAGTGCCCGGTACTACGTCTAAGCTGGGGCGGTTCCAATGCACTCCGTCTTTGCTGGTGGCATAAGCCATTGTCTGCAACCATCCTGCTTCATACCACATTTTGAAAAGACCATCTTGTGGATCCCACCATACACCGCCATCTTTAGCGGTAGCACCGGGATTGCCGTATTTCCCTTTTTCCAGTTCTGTTTCTGGCTTCAGAACAGGATTGAAGCTCATTTTCCGTGGAGTATGTGATTTCCTTTCCAAGTTCGTGTGTTCAATCAGAAAATTGTCGACAAAAAGCTGTCGTCCTACATTGATAGGTACAATTTCCGGTTTCTTTTCTAAGTAAGGAAGAGGCATAGGGTCATAATTCATCGGAATGTCTCTCGGTGGCCAAACGCCTGGTAGTTTAATACCGTTGGGCAGAACGAATGCTTGCTGAACATTTCCCTCCAGAAAGGAGGGAAATGCCATTTTAGGTATAAAAGCCGCCGATAATGCTAAGCTTGCATTTTTTATAAAGTCACGTCGTTTCATCGTATAAATCATTTTATTGATTAAGAGGACTGTCCCAATAAGGATTCTGCTTTAGATTTGGGTTGACAACGAGTGCATTGTTGGGTAATGGAGCCAGATAATCGCGCTCTTCATTCCAATATTTCTTTTTATCGGCATTGACCACTTTATATCCGGAAGTTCCTTCACTCAAGAAGATGCTCACATTTAATGCAACTGAATTTTTGTCCGTCAGATTGGACGGGCGTTCACCCTCATATACATAGAACCAGGAGCTTGTAGCAGTGTAGGTTGGATTACTCATGTCATAAGTTTTCTTGTTTCCTGTCACTCCCGGGAAATATACTCCATAGAATGGCTTGGTGAATAGGTGACCGGCTTTCCAACGCATGATGTCATCATAACGTAATCCTTCCATTACCATTTCTACTCTGCGCTCTCTTCTGATTTCAAGGATAACTCCTTGGTTATTGCCCGATACAAGTGGGTATTGGGCTGCTAATATAGGATCTGGATTGGCATTGGCTGCTACCATGTTTATATTAGGCATTTCTACACGATTACGTATTAATTTGATGCTGTTATCCAAATCGGTTTGTGCCAGAGTTCCTAATTCTGCTTTTGCTTCAGCGTAATTTAGCAGGACTTCTGCATATCGATATAGAATAATGTCATTATCATTACTGCTTTGTTGGTCGTGTCCGCCGGACTGTTCGTATTTGATTGGCATATATCCGGTTGTGGAAATAATGATGCAGGCATACATATTATTATTGACTACTTTGGATTCTCCAATGCGAATATATCCCGGTGCTCTGACTGTTTGGAACATACGCGGATCTCTGTCTTGGAATTCTTCACCGAACTTCATGGTTGCATAGCCTTCTTTATCAGTAAAACGTGTGCCATCTTTCATCAGGTAAGAGTTCATCAAGGCTTTACTTAGCCCTATCTGGTTTCCACTGGCGTTGGTAATGGCATAATTTGTATTGTGCTTGATACCTAATGAAATATTATAGGCGTAAGCTGTTATCACTTCTTTATTGCTGGCGGTAGCGTTGGCCGGTTGTGCGAATAAATCCCGATAGGCTATCGTCGGACCATCACCATTATCAATTGTATATTTACCGGAATTCATTAATGCTTCGGAGGCGGATACGCATTCCTTTAAAAACTTTTCTGCTCCGTCAATGCCATGATATTTTCTGAAAGTACCTTCAAATAGACAAAAACGACTTTTTAAAGCCAACATTGTCCATTTCGTGATCTCATTCAGTTTTTTGTCCTCTAGTCCTTCTACGGCAATAGCATTGTTCAAGTCGGTCAGGATATGATCTGCAATTGTTTCTCGTGAATCGCGTGCTTTATACAGTTCGGGACTGTTGTCTTCGAGTACAGTATCATACCAAGGTACACCACCGAATGTCTTCAGCTTAATATAATAGAAATGCGCTCTCAAGAAGTAGGCCATAGCATTATATCTAATACGTGCTTTCTCATCGGGACAGTTGGAAGAATATTTCAGAAAATAATTGATTTTTCTCAGGTTTGTCCAATCCCAACTGCCTGCTGATTGAGTGGAGCTTCTCCGTCCTGTCATGTAATCAGGTAATGCAGGCCATATTACATCGTCGGTTTTTTCCATCATGATGCCTGCAGCGGTGCTGGCTCCATCACTTACATCGGAAGCACCGGAAAGCATGGGGAGAAGTCCGTTAATATACATCTTCAATTCTGCTTCTGTTTTCAACGAATTTTCAGGAACCATTTTGTCTTGCGGTAACTGATCCAGTTCACAAGCGTAAAATGAAAGCGATAGTGAACTAATCAAAAAGGCTTTCTTTATCATCATTATTGTTTTCATACTTATTGATGTTTGGTTTTAAAAGTTAGAATGTCAGGTTAATACCGACGGTAAGCGTCTTGGAGAACGGGTAAATACGTGCGTCATCAGCAGCTATTGCTTGCTCCGGATCAATATAATCGGTTTTGAAAGGAGACCAATAACACAAATTGTCACCGGCAAAATAAATTCTTAGGCGATCAATACCGACTCTTGAGGTCAGTGTGTTCGGTAGTGTATAACCAACGGACAGGTTTTTCAGCCGTAAATATGCCAAGTTCTGCAAATAACGGTCATTTCTGATTTGTAATTGTGCTCTGTCTTGGTAGGCAGAACTACCACGTTCCAATCGTGGAAAATAAGCGCCTTTATTATCTTCACTCCATGCTTGTTCAGCAAGACCTTTCGGCAAGAAAGCGCTGTTGACGCGTCCCCAAGAACCCCAAAACTTCTCCATTTCTTTGTTAGGATACAAATCACGTTTACCAATGCCTTGAAAAGCGATAGAAAAGTCGAAACCATTCCAAGTGAGATTTGCACCAAACCCATAGTTGTAACGTGGAGTCTCATTACCTATAACTTCCATATCACCATGATCCTCCAAAGTGTTAGCTCCTTTATCGATTACGTTGTTCCCATCCCGATCCAAATATTTAACGTCGCCTCCTCTGGCTACCGACCATTCACCTTGGGCAAGTGTAATATCTCTGTTTACAGCGGTCTGGTCTATTTTGGCAGTGTATTCTTTAGCTTCCTCATCAGACTGGAACAATCCTCCTGTTCTATATCCCCAGATTTCACCGATTTTTTGTCCGACATAGTGATCAGACAAAAGATTCGTATCATTTCCCTGGTATTTTGTGATTTCAGAAGTCGCATCACCTAATGAGGCAAAAATTTCGTAGTTCATATTTTGGCCTGCCAGTCTGAATTTATCACGCCAAGTCACTGTGATTTCATAACCTTTCGTTTCCATTTCACCGGCATTTTGTCTGGGTGGATTGGCTCCATAAACGCTCGGCAGCGTAATACCGTCGACGAACATGTCTGAAGTCTTCCTTATAAAATAGTCAGCAGAAAAGTTCAGTCTGTTATTAAGTACATTTACATCCAGACCGATATTGAATGTTCCCACTTTTTCCCAAGTGTAATCTCCTGCTATCGGAGACGGTGTCGTCAGATAGTATGCTAGTGCACTGCCTATTATGTAACTGGATTGTTTTTGTGAAATAGTGGAATATGGATACAGCGCGACTCCTACTTGATTTCCCAACACACCGTAGGAAGCCCTCAACTTCAAGTTGTCGAAAATGTTGAGGCTTTTCATGAATGGCTCTTCGCTGATTCTCCAACCAGCAGATACGGATGGGAAAAAACCATAACGATTTCCGGAAAGGAATCTTGATGAACCGTCATATCGACCGTTGACTTCCAACAAGTAACGTTCTTTATAATTATAGTTAGCTCTGAAGAACAGACCGAACAGCTCATAAGCGGATGCGCCTCCGGTAGCTTTAATGTCACCTTCTTCCGTGCCTGTCGCCAGATTTAAGTCATTCAGCGTTTCAGACATGACATCGGTGCGATAACCCAATAAATCATGATATGATTGCTTCTCATAGTTTATACCGAATGTGGCTGATACCGAATGAGCTTTTGCGAATGTGTTGGCATAAGTGGCGTATGCATTGAATACGTGGGATGGATTGTAAGACATGGACTTTTGTATATAGTCAGTCTTGTGGGTTGAAGACGTACTTAACATCGTTTCGTTAGCATATCCATTGGATACATAGACTACTCCTTGACGTTTCCAATTATCATCCATTGTGAAGCCAAAAGTATAATCTGCATTTAACGATAGGTTTCTAATAGGATCAATTTGAACAGAAAAAGTATTGCGAAAGCGTCTTTCGCCTACGCTACCTTTAGATACTCCGCCATAAATATCCGCTACACGACCTTCATTGAGCAATTTTTTGTTTGCCATATAACCCGTGTAGTTCCCATCTGGACCTATAGGCACGTAGTAAGGAGCACTGTTAATCATGGTTCTAGCAAAAGCACTATTGGCGGCATTTTCTCCCGGATAAGTATGAGACTTGTCGAAGTAAGTCGTTTGGTTTGCTATTTTTAACCATGATTTTACTTGTGCGTTAATTTTGGAAGTCAATGTATATTGTTTATAAGTTTCATCTACTCGTTTCATCATGCCTTCTTTGGTGTAGAAGCTAGCTGATACATAATACTGTATTTTATCCGATCCGCCAGATATGTTAACATCATGAGATTGAGAAGGCATCTGCTCTTTATACATCCAGTTCCACCAATCAAAGTTAGCGTAATAGTGATATTTTTGTCTTCCACTTGCGTCGGGATCATCTACTACTACCCAAGGACGTTCCGGATTTTCAACCGTATCATATCGACGGGCTTCCAGTTCCTTGTAGTCGTCTTCTGTTAAACCGGTTGCTGCTCCCATTTTTCCCTTTTGCGCCATGTATGAAGTATCGTAAATATAGGCATGATCATATCCGCAGGTGACAAAATCTGTAGAAACGGTTGGGCTGGACCAAGAAAAATAGCCGTTATAGGAAACCTTTGCTTTCCCGGATTTTGCTTTTTTGGTGGTGACTAGAATCACTCCGAAAGCAGCGCGTGCTCCATAGATAGCTGCGGACGAAGCGTCTTTCAGAACAGAAATGGATTCAATGTCGTTTGGATTCAATTGGTCAATGCTGCCCGGTATTCCATCTACCAGGATAAGTGGAGAGCTGGAGTTAAGGGAGCCCATGCCACGGATAGAGAGTGTACCTCCTGCTCCGGGTGCACCTGTGTTGACTTGTACGTTAACGTTTGGCATGGCACCTTGTAACATTTGAGTGACAGAAGAAGTGCTCCTGTTTTCCAGAACTTCGGAAGTGACTTGTGCGACTGCACCGGTCAGGTTTGCTTTTTTCTGTGTCCCATAACCTACGACAACAACCTCGTCCAGTAACTGATTGTCGTCTTTCAGTGTTACATTAATAATTTTCTTGTCAGCTTGCATGGTCACTGTTTTAAAACCGATAAAACTGAATTCAATTGTTGCGTCCGGACTGGCTTTTACTTGATAATGTCCGTTGATGTCTGTCACGGCTCCTGTGACCGTTTTCCCATGTTTTACAATAACAGAGACTCCAAGTAATGGTTCTCCGCTACTGTCTTTTACACTCCCGGATATAGTATTGTTTTGACCTGATACGTTTATAGAAAACAGGAATAAGCAACCTAGTAAGAGTACAAGTTTCTGTCTCATACCAGATGTCACTGACTGAAAATATCTGCCTAGTGTAGGTAGACAGCTCGAATTATTTTTCATGTTCATTAAATTTAAATGTTGGGTGATAAGGCTAATTCTTTTTCAAGTATGAAGTGATTTACTTCGTCGAGAGTAGGAATAGAAGGCTGTGCTCCAGAGCGGGTTACAGCAATAGCTGCTGCCGCATTTGCGAATGCAAGAGTCTCGATATCTATCCCTTTTTGAGCACACATCACTGCCAATGCTCCACAGAATGTGTCACCGGCTGCGATAGTATCAATCGCATTAACTTTGTAGCCGGGAAGTTGGATGGTTTCAGTTTTATTTTTCATGTATACACCTTGACTTCCCAGTGTGATCACGACATTATGTGCACCTTTCTTTATCAGTGCTTCAGCAATTTCTTCGAGATTGTTGCTTGTATAATCAATTCCGGAAATGAAAGATGCTTCCACTTTATTGACTACCAGTATGTCGATAGCTTTCATTAGCTGTTCGTCAATCAGGCAGGCAGGCGCAGGATTGAATAATACCTTTTTCCCTTTTTGCTTTGCTGATAAAGCAATGCTTTTGATTGTTTCATAAGGAATTTCAGCTTGCATGACAATGATGTCAGCTTCGGCAACTACCTTTGAAAAATGCGTTATTGCTCCGGGTAATAAAGAATAGTTAGCTCCGGGAGCTACTGCTATGCAGTTTTCGCCACTGTCAGCCACAAAAATGAGTGCAGTGCCCGTGGGGTGATTAGCATCATCGATGATGTAATCTGTGGTGATACCTTCTTTCTTAAAGTGTTTCTTTAAAATGTTTGCATACATATCATTTCCCAGAGAGGTGACAAACGTAACAGAGCCTCCAAGCCTAGCTGCTGCTACGGCCTGGTTGGCTCCTTTCCCTCCAAGAGATTGCATAAAACTGGCATTTCCGACCGTTTCTCCGGGTGCCGGTAAATGGTTGACTTGTGCAACCATGTCGATGTTTGAACTTCCAATAACTACTACTTTCATTTGAATCAGATTTATATGACTAACCTAGGTTTTCTTGTTTTATAGAATTACTTTTTTATAATGTGACTTCTCTTTTATAAGGGATAGCGCTTTGCGCACCGATACGTGTTACAGCGAGAGCGGCTGCCGCATTGGCAAACTTTACAGATTCTGTCAACGAATGTCCTTCGGATAAATAAACGCTGAATGCTCCACAAAATACATCACCGGCTCCGGTTGTATCAATTGTCTCCACCTTTTTTGCGGGAATCATGGTATATTTATCTTTCTCTTTTACATAAGATCCGTCTTTTCCTAATGTGATGACCACGTTCTCTATCCCTTTCTCGCCAATGGCTATGGCTGCCCGGTGGGCGCTTTCAATGTCCATTACTTTAATTCCGGATAGCATTTCTGCTTCGATGCGATTGGGGAGTATGGTGTGTACATTGTTTAAAAAGGAGTCACTTAATGTAGAAGCCGGTGCAGGATTGAGTATAACCTTTTTGCCGTATTTATTGGCAATGGTAGCGGCATATTCTGCTGTTTCTATAGGAACTTCAAGTTGCATGAGTATAATATTCGATTCCTTGATTATTTCTTCAGCTTTATTGATATCTTCTATAGAAAGTGAACGGCTTGCACCTGGGGCAACGATAATGCTGTTTTCTCCGAAAGAATCAACCGAAATAAGAGCTACCCCTGACGGACTTTTCTGATCGGTGAAGATGAATTCGGTATTGATCTTTTCTGACTTGTATATCTCTAACGCTTGCAGTCCAAACAAATCATAGCCAATTTTGGAGATAAATGTCACTTCGGCTCCCAGCCGGGATGCGGCAATCGCTTGATTGGCACCTTTACCTCCGGGATTCATGTAGAAAGTTCCACCTAAAATAGTTTCTCCGGGAACGGGTAGCCTATTGGCTTTTACAACCATATCGGTATTACAACTACCGATGACTACGATTTTGGGTTTATGATTAGATATGGTTTCCATAATATTAAAGATTAGAACAATGCAAATAAAGGGAATAATAATGCATTGTTTTCTACATTAATAATTGATTTATATAATTTCAAAAGGAATAATAAGTGTGTTGTGTATATTATATATGAGCATATTTTATGCAATAAAATGCTGACCATTTATATAATTACAAAAGAAAAAGCTAAAGTAAAATAGGAGATATTTAAGAGATAGATACAGATTATTCCTTTTGCATTTTATTTCTCTTTAACGGTTATGTGTTCTTTTGTAACTACTCAGGTATAAAGTCATATTGATACTTCTCACTGTTCAAGAACAGCAAGAATAGCCTTGTATTTAGAATTTCCGTTTTTCTTAGCGGTTTCAGCAACGGAGTGGACGTTCATAAAAGTGTTAGCCCCTTTTTCTGTACGAAAACATCCGCTGACTTTTTGCTTTACCTTTATTTTTCGAATACCTCTTTCGCTGGCATTCTTATCATAAGGAACATCTGGGTTTTGCAGGAAGGTAAAAAGATAATCCTTACATTTGAAGAGACCATTTTTGAACTTCTGGAAATCCTCATGCAGATGTGCTACGCTTTCATTTAGCAATCGGTCCAATCTGTCTTTTATAGTGGTTATTGGTATTACTTCAAAGCTTGTAGTCTTACGGATGTGTATCGCCTCTCTAAGAAGTGTACTCACTTTTTTAGACCAGTTCTGCTTAGGGTCAAGTTCAGTAAGGTATTGAATGTTCCTTAACAGATGTGCAATGCATACCTGATGATTCTTTACTTCCATATTGAAATAGCTACCATGTCTATCTGTGACTAATACAGCATTGGGCAATCCATCAGGAAAATGGTTGTTTATAGCCTTCATTCCTCTGGACTTGTCTTGGTATACATAGGTTAACTGATCCGTTTGGAATATCCATGCCCAATTAAGTGCACTATTGACATATAGTCCCGTTTCATCAGCGCCAACAACTGTGGATTCGGCTATGCGCCTGCGAATTTGGTCACAAACAGTTTTTGATTTAGTCCCTATTTTAGTAAGCATGTTCCGCACTGTACCTTGACTAATAGACAAAGAGAAAATTTCTTTGAGTATTTCACAGATACGTTCAAATGAAACACATTGAACATGGCTAAGAAAAGACACCAGAGACTGAATAGTCTTGCCGTATGAAATCCGTTTACTATATTCTTTGGGGAGCGGGCATTTATTAATGTGGCCGCAAGAACAAGTCACATCAAAAGAGCGATGTTCTTTTACTTGGGGACGGGGTAAAGGTATATCAACCACTTGGGAGACTCCGCTACAAATAGACTCAGCCCCAGTCAAAGAACTGCCGCAACACTCACAATAGTCAGATTTATGTTCTTCGATAAAATCAGGAGAAGTGCTCGTTTCTAAAGTAGAGCCGGGATGACCAAATTGACCACCGTTCTTACGGTCTGACTTCTTGCGCAAAGACTGTGTCCGACGGAGGACTTTGGCAGGAAGCGATTCTTGGGAAGGAGGAATACTACTATTATGACTATCCTTATCAGGTCCTTCATATTTGGATAAACGTTTCTTTAATACATGAATCTCTTTATCCTTCTGATCAATAATACGATAAAGACGGCTAATATCAGCACCTTGCTCAGATATAGTTTGCTCCATCGAAGAGAATTTCTCGTTCATCTCCGATAAGAACTTAGATATGTCTGTTACCTGCTCAATCATTGAATGCAAAAGTAATATCTAGGGGATAATAGAGAAAGGGGATTGGCATAAAGTTATCAGATACATTTCAACAGGTAAGAGAGTTTGGATTACTTTTTCAATTTTCAGGAAAAGATACCTGAGTAGTTACGTTCTTTTAGAACCTCTGATAATCTTTTCTTTCGTATTTTCGATTCTATCCATGCAATAAAATTGAAAATGCGTAATAACTGATTTTCGTATTTGTCATTGTACAATTCTTGAATTTCCGGATATAGCTTTTCCCAGAAAGTTTCTCGGTCTTTTCGTAGAATGGGTAGATTGCTTTTATTCAAAAACCATAAAATCAAATGTTCAGTTTTGAAAGTCTGTTCTTTGGGAGAAGACAGACTACGGGTGATGGAACGGGATTCATGTCGAATCAATTCAAATTCCTGTGTTTCATAGTAAACGATGAGGCGAACTAGACGGATTGTTCTCATCAGTGGTAGATACCTGATGTTATGGTCTATAATGGTGTTACTAATATACTTTTTTGCGGCTTTGTAGTTTTGGTTGCCTATATGTATCAGGGTTGTATATAATAATAGTTCACTTTTACGAATAGGACTTAACCATGCTTCTTTATCATAGAGTGCTTCTTGATAATGATTCATAAGTTCCGTACATTCTGTGAAATCCCCTTTATCCAGGTAAGGGAACAGTTCGTATTGAAAAAGCAGACAAGTTGCATTCACGTTGAATTCTAGCGAAGAATCTTTTGCGATTAGTTTCTTTAATTTCTCAATAAAGTATGGTATCTCGTTGTAATTACCTACCGACCGTAAACTGCCGAGTACTCCTTCGAGTACGGACAAATAATAAATTGGTGGATTTGACCAAAATTGCAGATTCTGTTCAAATAGATGGTTTAATTCCTTATAAGAGTTTAGGGCGGCTCTGTAGTCTCCTGCTCCCATTAGATAGTTTGCTTGGAAAAGTTTATGATTCCGTGTCAATTCAAAGTTCCCTTCCGTTTCCGAAGAAGCAGCTATATAAAGTTCGTTGACCATGAGGTCGTTCATGTCTTGTTTTTGTTTTGAGGTTCGGATAGCGCCAATGTGAGAGAGACGATACTTTAATAAGTTGTGTAGAGAAGATTGTTCTGTAATCTTTCGGATTTTTTTTAGTGCTTCGTTTTGGATAAAATGTTTGTGGAAGAGTTCTTGCTCCGTCATATTCGGAAAGTTCAGCCGAAGCAAATATTCTAGTTCTAATTTTTGTGCAATTGTCAGTATTTCATTGTTCTCATAGTATTGTGCCCGTTTTATTATATCAGATAAAATTTCAAAGCATTCTTCAAACAATGAGCGTTCATATAGCATACGGGCTTTACACAAATCGTTTAGCAGATCATAATAAATGTCTTTCTTTTTGCGTAGAGTGAGTAAAGTGTCTACTAACTTTTCATATAAATATTGAATAGACACTTCAAAAGAACCATTTGGACGACGTTTGTGGAATTCTTCTTTTACTGTACTTCCGTTTGGCTGTTTACTTTTGGTGATGATGTCATAAATCACTAAATAGTCTTTCTCTTTCTTGTCTTTGATAACCAGCAAGGAGAAGTGTTTCTTTTCTGATTTTGATAGAGAGTATATAAGAGATATAACGGAATCGACTCTTTTCATGAAGCCCTTTCAATTAGTATTATACCGCAATTATCGGGAATTTTAGTGAGAAAAACAAGTTATTTATGAAATTAATAAATCCGGCTTAGGCGAACCTAAGCCGGATTTGTCTCTAAATATCAATAAATACTCCGTTGTTTATGCTGCCGGATCCGGTGCTTCACCACCACCTTCATTTTCACCTTCTCCGTTGCCTCCATTTCCATTGTCAGGCGTGCCGGAACTGTTACTTTTAGAACTATCCAAATCCAATTTCTGGATACTTACTGACTTTATCATGCCTTTAAATATACTTCCAGGAGTGAAAATTATTTTACGGTTCTTTAGGGTGTCCGTAGTCACTTCTTTTTCGTCATCTTGACTTTTACATCCGAAAGAAGGACGGAACGTTCCGAATTCTCCAAGACTTACCGAAGCCCCGATTTCCATATAGGTTATCAGCGAATCAATCAATCCGTCAAGTACTGATTTTACAGTACCGCGTGGAACGAACCCTACTTTTGTTACCTGATCGCACAGCATTTTAAAATCAACAGTAACCACGTTGAATGGTCTTGCTACATATTTTTCGGCTTTTTCCTTATCAAAGCCAAAGGTTGTTTTCTTGACTACATATTTCAGTGCCATAATTTTTAATAGTTTTAATCGTTAGTAAATCTAGTTATTATTTTTTGATCACGTTGCAAAGATATGGTATCTGAAATTACTGGGCAAGCGATTTTGAGAAAGTGCGTTAATAAAATAATTAATATTGAACTAATGTTTTGTGTAATAGCTTTTTATATGTTTTGTAATATTTACATAGGCTTGACCTACTTTCAATGAATGTGTCAGAAGTGAGTAGTCTGAAAAATCGGTCTTAAACTTTTGACACATTTATTTTACGCTCCCCTTCGTGATAATATCGTAAATCATAAGATAATACTCCTCTTTTTATAGCTATGTCCGAACCTCTTTTTGAAATCATCATTGAAATAGCGTCGTTCCGAATGTCCTACCATATAAGCGATTTTAGTGACATTCAGTTGATTTTTGACAAGTAATTGTGCAGCTTTTTTCAAGCGGAAGTCTTTTACGAATCCGATGACCGTCATACCTGTTAATGCTTCTATCTTTTTAAATATACCACCGTCTTTCCTCCTCCGTATTTTCGTATAATTCCCTCTTTTAAATAGCTATTTAAAAGCCCGGTTGCTTTGTACCGACTTATGCCGGCTAGTCTCGTGAAATCGACACAAGTGATGCAACCTTGTTCATCCAGATGTTGCATAAGGATGCTACGGCATTTGTCTTCATCGGGATTGCCATTGCTTCGGTAAGGCGATTCCATGCGTTCCAACGGTAATGGCTCCATGTTCTCACGGAATTTTTTGTTGATGCGCAGGTTTACTTTATTCAGGTGGATGGAAGGAGAGCGGATTTCTTTCTTCTCCATTACCGGATGGTCGCATTTCAGCGATAAGGAGAAATAACCTAATTCTCCGACTTCCACAATCCAGCCTTGTTTCAACCAATGTTGTAACTCATCGGTAACTGCTTGCAAGCATCCTTCAATGGTGGCCTGACTGAAGCCGTTGCTTTTAGATACTAATTCTATAAACTTCTTAGCATCAAGAGTTCCCGATGGAATCACTCGTGCGTGAAGTGGTTGCTGCTCATCCTTTTTTTGTGGGTTGCCACTGGCATAAAGATCATAATAAACACTCATGTCTTATTTTGTTTTTAGTTATTCAGTAAATATTGTCTCCGGCTACATGATTTTATTCGTTTGACTATAGTCATTTAAAACGTTGACTATAGTGCTTCTTTTATTTGACTATAGTCTATCGAAAGAAACACTATAGTCAAATGAATTAATTTGTGCACTCAAAGGTATTAATTATTTCAGGTAAATACACTAATTTGTGCATTAAATGAGAGAATACTATGTGCTATATATTCTCAATTAATATTCATTAACTTATTTGCCGTAATACTTTTTAATACCTCTTGTGTATTAGCTAATAGATATCGAACTATAAACTTTAAAGACTAATATTATGGAAAAAGATTTTCCTTTTTCATCCACCGGCAGAAGGTGTATTGTAGCCCTAATGTGCATATTTGTCACAGCTCTTGTTTATGCACAACAGCAAAAAATATCAGTTAGTATCAAAGAGCTTCCTCTTAAAGAAGCTATCAGTCAGATAGCAGAGAAGGCATCGATGAATGTAGCCTATAGCAAAGAATTTGTAGATACGAGTAGGAAAGTGTCATTGGAGGTGAAAAACACAGATGTAAACAAAGCATTAACTCTTTTGCTAAAAGGGACTAACATTGGGTTCCGTTTCCTGGATGACAGCATTTTATTTTATAATAAAGAATATCAAAATAAAAACACGTCCGAACCTGTTGATTCGCAAGAGAGTAAGAGAGAACTGTATGTGAAAGGTAAAGTTACTGATGAGAATGCGGAACCGATAATCGGAGCCACCGTGTCTGTAAAAGGATCGACTACGGGTACAATAACCGATATCAATGGTCAGTATTCCATCAAAGTACCCTATGGAAGTACACTTCGGTACTCATACGTCGGTTATCGTGAAGAAAGCATCATAGCGAAAGAAACGACAGTAAACGTAGTGATGAAAGAGAATGCTGTCAGCTTGGAAGACGTAGTAGTTGTGGGCTATGGCGTACAAAAGAAAGTAAACGTAACAGGTGCTGTATCTATGGTTAAAGCGGAGGCTATTGAGAACAGACCTATTACTAACGTAACTACGGGGTTACAAGGGTTGTTGCCCGGAGTTAGCATCGTTTCTTCTTCGGGACAGCCGGGTGCTGTGCCCAGTATCAATATTCGTGGTACGGGAACCATCAACAGTAGTACAGCACCTTTGATCTTGATTGATGGGGTAGCTGGGGGAGACATCAATTTATTGAATCCTTCGGACATTGAAAGTGTATCAGTGCTGAAAGATGCCGCTTCATCGGCCATTTATGGAGCACGTGCCGCTAACGGTGTTATTCTTGTAACGACTAAAAAGGGAGAAAAGAAAGAGCGTGTAGTATTCCAATATAACGGATATGCTGGATTCCAGACTCCCACAGCATTGCCCGAACTTGTTAACGGAAGGGAATACATGGAACTCTCCAACGAAGCCATGAGTGCTGCCGGATTTTCCAAGCCCTATACACAAGAGGCTTTCGATAAATATGATTCGGGACTGTATCCCAACGAATATTCCAATACTGACTGGATTGACGAAATATACAAAAGCCGGGCTTTTCAAACGGGGCATAATGTGAGCGCACGGGGTGGAAGCGAGAAAACCGGATTTTTTATGTCGTATGGTTTCCTGGATCAGGATGGACTGGTTGTAGGTGACGGATATAGTTCCAAAAGACATAATGCGCGTATCAGTGTAAACACGGAGGTGTATGATCGTCTGAAACTGACCGGACAGATGAGCTATGTCGATTTCTATAAAAAGGACTTAGGTTATAGCGGCACATCAGGAGTATTCCGCCTGTCACAGCGTATGTCTCCGTTACTTCCCGTCATGTGGCAAATTCCTGATGAGAATGGCCGGATGGTAGATAGTGAGAACTGGTCGTACGGTTCGGTACGCAATCCCTTGCAGGTAGCTTATGAGTCGGGAATGGAAGAACGGAAAACACGTGTGCTCAATGGTATTTTCAATGCAGATCTCAAAATTATAGACGGACTGAACGTAGGTATGCAGTACTCTGCAAATATATATACCCGCCAGGTGGATGAGTTTAACCCGAAGATGTTGTCTTATTACTCGGACGGTAGCCCGTTGAAAGCAAATGAAGATGCCAAGGACTATATCTCACAAAGCCACCTCGACGTTATGACCCAAACGTTGCAATTCACCTTGAACTTTAATAAAACCATAGGACGCCACGAGTTGGGAGCATTGTTGGGATTTTCGCAAGAGTGGGAAAATAGAAGTACGTTGGGTGCTACGCGTGATAATGTGATGGTTGAGGATATTCACGTTATTAGTGCCGGAATGATTAATTTTATGAATAGCGGAACAAAAGACGAGTGGGCTTTGCGTTCTTACTTTGGTCGTGTCAACTATGCTTTTGACGGTAAATACCTGTTTGAAGCTAACCTGCGTGCCGATGGAACTTCAAGATTTGCCAAGGGCAATCGTTGGGGATATTTTCCATCATTTTCGGCAGGATGGAACTTTTCACGTGAAAAATTCATGGAGTTCGCTACTTCGGTATTGAGCTCGGGTAAGCTGCGTGCTTCCTGGGGTGAGTTGGGAAATCAAAACATTCCCGGTAATTACTACCCCTACTTGTCACCTATCATAACCGAAGAGTCTTATCCTATCGGAGCTTCTAATACACCTGTTATGGGACTTTGGCAAAACAAAATCGGTAATCCCGACATCAAGTGGGAAACCATCCGCATGCTTAATTTCGGGGTAGACCTTAGTTTTTTGAACAATAGACTGAATGTGGACTTTGATTGGTATAAGAAAGAAAATATTGACGCATTGGTTCGTCCCGATGTTCCGGCTATTGTCGGGGTTTCCAGTAGTAATGTGGGCTATGTCAATCTTGGTAAGATTGATGTCAAAGGATGGGAACTTAATCTGTCATGGCGTGATAAGATCGGAAGTGTAAATTACAATCTCGGGTTCAATCTGTCGGACGCCCGTAATAAGATTACCGATTTGGGTGGAACTCCGGAGTCCCTGACCAGTACGGCTTCCGGTTCGTATCGTCGGGTAGGTGATCCGATAGGTGCTTTCTACGGTTATCTGACTGATGGGTTGGCGCAAGTGTATGACTTTGAATCAGTGAATACAACTACAGGTAAGTACCAGAAACCAAAGTTTCCTCTTGTTGCGTCACAAAACGGCATTGTACAGCCCGGAGATATTAAGTATCGGGACATCAGTGGTCCTGACGGCGCTCCCGACGGAGTAATTGATGACTACGACAAAGTGGTGTTTGGCGAGAAAGAGCCCCATTACACTTATGCAATCAAGGGTGGTTTGGAATGGAAAGGCATTGATTTCAGTTTCTATTTGCAAGGCGTAGGCAAAGTTGCCGGTTACCTTGAGGATGAGGCTCGGCATGCGTTTATCAATGACTACTCAATCCCTAAAAAAGAGCATCTTGACAGATGGACGCCTATGAATCCAAATGCTTCTTATCCCAGACTTTATCAGTCGCAGGAGCACAACAGACTCTTCAGTGACTACTGGAAAGAGGATGCATCGTACTTGCGCCTGAAGAATATTCAGATAGGTTATCGTTTCCCTGCCCGAATGGTGGCACCTCTTGGCATTAATAGTCTTAGAGTATATGCTTCGGCAGATAACTTGTTTACTAAAACCGATTACTTCGGAGCTTATGACCCTGAAGTGAGGACCACCAGCGGAGATGTCTATCCGCAAGTAAAAACCTATGTTTTTGGATTATCAATAACATTCTAACCTATTAAACGACTATAAAGATGAAATACTCAAAATACTTTTTAATCATTGCTTTATTTGGTATAGTTACCTCATGTAGCGATTTTCTGGATAGAACGAGCCCTAACGAGCCGGACAATGTAACATTCTGGGTGAATGAAGATCAGCTTAAAAATGCCTTGCCTCCCTGTTACGAAGCTTTACAAAAAGACTATCTCGTGAATTGGAGCGAATCGACGGCCGAAACTGTTATGTGGGGGAATATTACTAGTGGACTAAGTAAGGTTTCGGGAGGCAAACACTCTTATACTGACGGCTTCCCCTTCACTACCTATTGGACAGGAGCGTATAGTTATATTTATCGCTGCAATAATTTTTTAGACAACTATAATAAAGCTCAGGTAGCACAAAGTAAGAAAGACGTTTATGCTGCAGAAGTAAAAACGATCCGGGCGCTTATGTACTTTTACCTTACGGTGTTTTGGGGTGATGTACCTTGGGTAGGAGAAGTCATCCAGCCCGAAGATGCATATATCGAACGTACTCCCAGAGAGAAAGTCATTGACCAGCTCGTCGAGGATTTGAAATGGGCGGCAGAGCGCATGCCTGAAGAAAGGTATACAGGCGACAAACTGGGAAGACTCGACCGTTGGGGCGCTTTAGCCATATTGGCACGTATTGCCTTGCAAAACGAAAGATGGGAACTGGCTGCAAAAACGAGTGAATATATCATCGAAAACAGTCCCTATGGCCTGTATGAATATGAAAAACTATTTCATCACGAAGGGGATGTCGAGAATGATCCGAAAAATATCGAAGCCATCGTATATAGCCTTTTTGTACCCGAAATCCGTACACAAAGTCTACCCAATGAAACTTGCAGTCCGACAGACTATATACGTCTCAATCCAACGAAGTCATTAGTGGATGCTTATCTGTGTACAGACGGCAAACCGGCAAAAACCGGATTGGAATATTATAAAAAGACTGGTGTGCAGACCTCATCGTTATACAAGTCGACTGAAGAGCATTATGTGGATTATTTCCAGAACAGAGATCCTAGAATGAAGATGACTTTATATGCTCCGGGTGACAAATGGCCGGGAGGAGATGACGGTGACCCTGATACGGATAAGGCCAACGAGATATTTAATCTGCCTCGTTTTGCTTCATTGCAAGATAATAACCGTGTGGGGGCAAATAGCCGTACAGGTTTCTATCTGAAAAAGTATAACGATATTGATTTGGCAGGCTCAAGTGTGGGTGGACATGGGAATCTCAATGTCATCCGCTTTGCCGAAATCTTGCTGATTTATGCCGAAGCCACTTTCGAGCTACAAGGCAAAAAACTGACACAAACACAGATTGATTACTCCATCAACAGGCTTAGAGATCGTGTGAATATGCATCGTATGAACCTTGACGAACTTAGCGCATGGGGGATGGATCTCGAAACCGAATTGAGAAGAGAACGTCGTATTGAATTGGCAGGTGAAGGAACAAGATACGCCGATGTGATGCGCTGGCGTGAAGGCGAACTCCGCTTTGGACGTGCCATCACCGGTCCCAGCCTGAAAGTTTGTATGAATGATTTGGGCGCCAACCCGTATCCCGATACCGGAGTAGATGAGTTTGGCGATGTTATCTACGAAAAGTCTACCGCAGAAGGCGGAGCACGCTACTTTGACGCAGCGAAACATTATTTGTGGCCCGTGCCTAATCCCGAGCGTCAGAAGAACCCTCTGTTAGGACAAAATCCGGGCTGGGAAAAGTAATCATTAAAAAATAGAAACCATGTATTCAATGAAGAAATATTTATTATTGTTTTTATGCCTGACTTTGGGCGTTGCCTATGCACAAGATACTCTGCGGGTGCGGGTAATGACCTATAATTTGAGATTTGGCGAACTGGCATCTTTAGAGGAACTTGCTCATCACATCAAATCCTTCAAACCTGATTTTGTGGCGCTTCAGGAAGTGGATAGCAAAACAGACCGTAAGCGTACCCCGCATCAGAAGGGGAAGGATTTTATATCCGAACTTGCCTATCATACAGGGATGTTTGGGCTTTACGGAAAAACGATTGACTATTCTACCGGTTATTACGGTATTGGGATGTTAAGTAAATATCCATATATTTCTGTTCAAAAGATAATGCTGCCCCATCCGGTCAAAGAGCATGAGAGACGGGCCATGCTTGAAGGATTATTCGAAATGGGTAATGATACCATTGTTTTTACCTCTACGCATCTGGACGTCAACTCTCAAGAAACAAGGGCGGAGCAAATAAAATTTATTACCGGGCATTTCAAAAATTATAAATATCCTGTAATTTTGGGAGGTGATTTCAACGCGCGTCATTACTCCGAGGCAATACGTGGTATGGATAGCTGGTTTGCTGCAAGCAACGATGATTTTGGAATGCCGGCATGGAAACCTGTGATTAAGATTGATTACTTGTTTGCTTACCCGCAAAAAGGATGGCGTGTGATTAGCACACAAACTGTTCAGTCGCTTTTGTCAGACCATTTACCGATTATTACGGAACTGGAATATGTGAAAGAAGCATCGAAGAAAAAATATTGATACTCACTTATAACATTTATGATTTTCTATGATACATACAATAATCAAGTATTTACTGATTTCAATAACGCTTTTTTTCTGCTCATGCCACAAGCCTAAGACGGATATTATCACCCCCGCCAAACAGTTAATAGAACGTCAGATTGGGGAAAGAGCACAGTCTATCCACTTTGAATATATCGAACCATCCGACGGTAAAGATATATTCGAAGTGATAGCAAGCGACGGTCGGCTTACCCTAAGGGGAAGCAGCTCCGTTGCTATCTGTTACGCTTTTCATACGTACATGAAAGAGGCCTGCAAGAGTATGAAAACATGGAGCGGTGAACACATAACGTCGGTAATGCCGTGGCCCGATTATGAATTGTATGAGCAAGTGTCCCCTTATGAGTTGCGTTATTTCCTTAATGTTTGTACATTCGGCTACACTACCCCTTACTGGGACTGGGAGCGTTGGGAAAAGGAAATTGACAGGATGGCTCTTTATGGTGTAAATATGCCGTTGGCTACCGTGGCCAGCGAAGCCATTGCGGAACGGGTATGGCTGCGTATGGGATTGACCAAGGAAGAAATCCGTGAATTTTTCACTGCCCCTGCACACCTTCCCTGGCATCGCATGGGCAATCTGAACAAGTGGGACGGTCCCTTATCTGATGCCTGGCAACAGAACCAAATCGCTTTGCAGCATCAAATCCTGACCCGTATGCGCGAGTTGGGTATGCAGCCCGTAGCACCCGCGTTTGCAGGTTTCGTGCCGGAAGCATTTGCGCAGAAACATCCCGACACACAATTCCGGCACATGCGGTGGGGTGGTTTTGATGAAGAGTACAACGCCTATGTATTACCACCGGATTCACCTTTCTTTGAAGAAATAGGCAAACTGTTTGTCGAAGAGTGGGAAAAAGAGTTTGGAGAAAATACGTATTATCTCTCGGACAGTTTTAATGAGATGGAACTGCCTATCGATAAGGAGGATAAAGAAGCGAAATATAAGTTATTGGCCGAGTATGGAGAAACGATTTATAAATCGATTACAGCCGGAAACCCGGATGCCGTTTGGGTTACACAGGGATGGACATTCGGATATCAACATTCATTCTGGGATAAAGAATCGCTTAAAGCCTTGTTAAGCAATGTACCTGATGATAAAATGATCATCATTGATTTGGGCAATGATTATCCGAAATGGGTATGGAACACCGAACAGACATGGAAAGTACATGATGGGTTTTACGGAAAGAAATGGATATTCAGCTATGTACCCAACTTTGGTGGGAAAAACACCATGACAGGAGATCTGGACATGTATGCAAGCTCCTCGGTCAAAGCGTTACGTGCCGCAAATAAAGGTAACCTGATTGGGTTCGGTTCTGCCCCTGAAGGACTCGAGAACAATGAGGTTGTTTACGAACTGTTAGCCGATATGGGATGGTCATCAGATAGTATCGACCTGGACGATTGGATGAAGATATACTGCGAGGCCCGTTATGGAGGATATCCCGATGCTATGGAGGAAGCTTGGAAACTTTTTCGGAAGACAGCATATAGCTCTTTATATTCATACCCCCGTTTTACCTGGCAAACTGTAATTCCCGATCAACGGCGGATCAGTAAAATCGACCTTAGTGATGATTACTTGCAGGCTATACGTTTGTATGCTAGTTGCGCTGACGAACTGAAAAGCTCTGAATTATACAGAAACGACCTCATAGAGTTTGTTTCGTATTATGTAGCGGCTAAAGCTGAAAATTTTTATAAGCAGGCCTTGAAAGATGATTCGGAGAATCGTGTTCTCGCAGCGCAACGTAATCTGCAACAAACTGTTGATTTGTTGATGGACGTTGACAGGCTATTGGCTTCTCATCCTTTATATCGATTAGAAGAATGGGTGGAATTTGCGCGCAATAGCGGAACAACTCTTCAGGAAAAAGATGCTTATGAAGCAAATGCCAAACGCTTGATTACAAGTTGGGGTGGTATTCAGGAAGATTATGCTGCCCGTTTCTGGAGCGGGCTGATTAAAGACTACTATATCCCTCGTATACAGCTCTATTTCACAAAAGACCGGAATAAAATCCGAGAATGGGAGGAGCAATGGATTACATCTCCCTGGAGCAACAGTACGACTCCGTTTGATGACCCGGTCAAGGCTGCATTGAATTTAATAGAGAAAACAAATAAGTGATAGCTTTTATGAAAAAGATTGTATTGGCATTCGACTCGTTTAAAGGTTCGGTCGGTTCTTTCGAGATAGCGAAAGCTGCCGAAAAAGCGATTCAGGAGGAATTACCCGACTGTCAGATTATACGTTTCCCCATAGCTGATGGCGGCGAAGGGACTACAGAAGCTCTATGCTCTGCCCTTCATGCCCAAACGGTGTCATGTCGGGTGCATGATCCATTCATGAAGCCAATTGAAGTATCGTATGGTATCGTAAACAATGGTGCGATGGCTATTATCGAAATGGCCTCGGCCTGTGGTCTGCCATTGATTGATTCAAATCGGAGAAACCCCATGAAGACTACGACTTATGGAGTTGGAGAGATGGTTGCTGATGCATTAAAACGCGGGTGTCGGGAATTCATTATCGGTATCGGTGGAAGTGCAACGAATGATGCGGGAACAGGTATGCTGAAGGCTTTAGGTGCACGCTTTTTAGATAGTGGAAACGGTGAGTTGGAGCCTGTCGGTGAAAATCTGATAAAAGTTCATCAAATAGATATTTCCCAATTAAATCCGGCATTGAAGGAAAGTAAATTTACGATTGCCTGTGATGTTAGTAACCCATTTTTTGGAGAAGAGGGTGCGGCCTATGTATATGCTCCCCAGAAAGGGGCAACTATGTTGCAAGTGATAGAGTTGGACAATGGGTTGCGGCATTATGCACAGGTGATAAAGGAATATACAAATATGGATATATCCCAGCTTCCCGGTGCCGGAGCAGCCGGAGGAATGGGAGGTGGCCTGCTTCCGTTTTTGAATGCAGAATTGCAATCCGGAATAGAAGTTATATTGAAAACGCTTCGTTTCGAAGAGGTCGTCCGGCAGGCAGGCCTGATACTGACCGGAGAGGGGAAACTGGATCGCCAGACTGGTATGGGAAAGGCGTTGAACGGAATTTTACGTGTCGGTGAGAAATGTCAGGTTCCGGTGATAGCGTTGGGGGGAGCGGTCGAAGCCACCGAAGCGCTAAATAGGATGGGGTTTACTGCCGTACTGCCCATTCAACCTTTTCCGGTAACACTTGAAGAGGCGATGCAACCGGAGTTTACGAAAGAAAATATAGAGAGAACGGTGCGACAGGTGGTGAGAATCATAAAACAATTTACTAAATAATACTCAATGACAGCGATAGGCGCATTAATCGGGCTTTCATTATCCATACTGTTAATCATAAGGAAGCTTTCTCCGACATACAGTCTGATTATCGGAGCGATAGTTGGAGGGCTGTTGGGAGGACTATCTTTAAATGAGACCGTAACGGTGATGACCGAAGGGGTGAAAGAGGTCACCCCGGCGATATTGCGGATTCTGACAGCCGGAGTCTTATCAGGTATATTAATACAAACCGGGGCTACCACGGTCATCTCCAATGCGATTATAAACAAAATGGGTGAAAAACGGGTATTTATGGCATTGGCACTCGCAACGATGTTGCTTTGTATTGTAGGCGTATTTATAGATGTGGCTGTGATAACCGTTGCGCCGGTGGCTCTTTCGATAGGCAAGCGTCTAAACCTGTCTCCATCCGTGTTACTTATTGCTATGATCGGAGGAGGCAAGTGTGGAAATATCATATCACCTAACCCGAACACCATTATAGCGGCCGGAAATTTTAATGCAGATCTATCGGCTGTAATGTTTGCCAATATTTTACCGGCAGTGATCGGTTTGTTTTTCACTGTTTTCGTTATTGTCCGTCTGATGCCTCAAACAGTAAAAAACAAAAAAACGGTGATGCAAACAGGGAATAAAGAGGAAGAGGGAAATCTGCCGTCGTTAAGAACCAGTCTGATTGCTCCTGTTGTTACGATTGTTTTATTGGCATTACGTCCTGCGGCAGGAATTAATATTGATCCTTTGATAGCTTTGCCGGTAGGTGGCTTATGTGGTGCTGTCTGTATGAAACAATGGAAAAATATTCTTCCGGGTATAGAGTATGGACTGCAAAAGATGTCTGTGGTAGCTATTCTGTTGATCGGAACCGGAACTATTGCCGGCATCATAAAGAACTCTTCTTTGAAAGACTGGATTCTTACAGGACTGGAGCATGCTCATATGAGTGATGTCTTGATTGCTCCTATATCAGGCGCGTTGATGTCAGCAGCTACGGCATCGACAACAGCCGGAGCGACACTGGCTTCTTCTTCATTTGCTGAAACGATATTGGCTATAGGCATTTCTGCGGTTTGGGGGGCAGCTATGATTAATTCCGGAGCTACAGTTCTTGACCATTTGCCACATGGTTCGTTCTTTCATGCGACAGGAGGCGTATGCGAAATCAACTTTAAGGAACGTCTGAAGCTGATACCTTATGAATCGCTTATAGGGATAGTGTTAGCTGCCGGAACGACTATTTTATATATAATAAGTAATTAAAAGAATCAAATATTATGAATCCGAACAAACGGCTACTTTCGCTTGATGTACTTCGGGGTATTACTGTTGCCGGGATGATCTTGGTCAACAATACAGGAAAGTGCGGGTATAACTTTGCCGCTTTTGCACATGCCAAGTGGGATGGCTTTTCGCCGGCCGATCTGGTATTCCCGATGTTTATGTTCCTGATGGGTATTTCGACCTACATCTCCTTATGTAAGTATAACTTCCAGTGTCGACCGGCGATTGCGAAAATCATAAAAAGAAGTCTCTTATTAATATTTATTGGTCTGGTTATGGAGTGGTTCATTACATCAATCGATAGTGGTAACTATTTTGATTTGAGTCAGCTCCGGTTGATGGGAGTTATGCAACGGCTTGGGATTTGTTATGGCATTACAGCCTTATTGGCTGTAACAATACCACATCAGCGGTTTATGCCATTAGCCATCATTTTGCTGGTTGTCTACTTTATATTTCAGTTATTTGGAAACGGATTTGAAAAGAGTGCGGATAATATCGTCGGGATGATTGATTCGGCTATTTTAGGATCTAACCACATGTATCTTCAGGGCCGCCAGTTTGTCGATCCCGAGGGGATACTTAGTACGATTCCCGCTGTGTCTCAAGTGATGATCGGTTTTGTTTGCGGAAAGATAATCATCGACATTAAAGATAATGAACGTCGGATGCTGAATCTATTCCTTATAGGTACCACGCTGTTGTTTGCCGGCTATTTGTTAAGCTATGCCTGTCCTTTGAATAAGCGTTTGTGGTCTCCTTCGTTCGTTTTGCTCACTTGTGGGATTGCGGCATTGTCATTGGCATTGCTGCTCTATATCATTGATGTGAAGCAGAATAAAAAGTGGTTTTCGTTTTTCGAAGCATTTGGAGCGAATCCGCTTGTAATTTATGTGTTTAGCTGCATAGCCGGAGGATTGCTTGTGCATTGGCATATCCATACGGCTGTGTTCAATAATTTGCTTAACCCGTTATTCGGAAATTATTTCGGTTCATTTATGTACGGTGTATTTTTCCTGTTGTTCAATGGGCTGTTGGGATATATTTTGTTAAAAAGAAAAATCTATATAAAATTATAAATCAGAATGAAAAGAAAAAGTGTATACACGTGTCTGGTTATGCTGCTTATGTCGTTGGCTCTTCAGGCTAAAGACAAAGATGTAGCTGTTGCGGAAGCATTATTGAAACGTTTGCTACCGTCATACATCGAGAGTTTTCAGTTTCAAAAGTTAAAAGGAGAGAAAGACTGCTTTACAATAGAGTCTGTAAAAGATAAAATTGTAATAGGTGGAAACAACGCCAATTCAATGGCGATGGGACTGAACCATTACTTGAAATATTACTGTCTCACTACAGTGTCTTGGTATGCGGATATAGCCGTTGAAATTCCTGAAGAATTGCCGATGGTTGGTGAGAAGGTGGTTTCGGAAGCGAGAGTGGATACTCGTTTTTTCCTGAATTACTGCACGTATGGTTACACGATGCCTTGGTGGCAATGGAAAGAATGGGAACGTTTTATTGACTGGATGGCCCTTAATGGTATAAATATGCCTTTGGCAATTACCGGACAAGAAGCCGTGTGGTATAAAGTCTGGTCGAAAATGGGAATGTCGGACATCGAAATACGCTCTTACTTCACGGGACCGCCGTATCTGCCCTGGCATCGGATGGCTAACATAGATCGTTGGAACGGTCCGTTGCCGATGGAATGGTTGGAACACCAGGTAAGCTTGCAGAAAAAAATACTCGCACGTGAGCGTGAATTGAATATGAAGCCCGTATTACCAGCCTTCGCCGGACATGTCCCTGCCGATTTAAAACGGATTTATCCCGAGGCCGATATTCAACATTTGGGCAAATGGGCCGGCTTTGCTGATGCATACCGTTGTAATTTTCTGAACCCTAACGATGCTTTGTTTGCGAAAATTCAGAAATTATTTCTTGATGAACAAAAAAAACTTTTCGGAACCGATCATGTTTACGGTTTAGATCCTTTCAATGAGGTTGACCCGCCCAGTTTCGAACCCGAATATTTGCGGAAGATAGCTTCGGATATGTACGCTACGTTGACGGCTGCCGATCCCAAAGCCCAATGGATGCAAATGACGTGGATGTTTTATTTTGATAAAGATAAATGGACTTCCGAGCGAATGAAGGCTTTGCTGACAGGAGTGCCACAGAATAAAATGATATTACTTGATTATCATTGTGAAAATGTTGAATTATGGAAAAGAACAGAGCATTTTCATGATCAGCCCTATATTTGGTGTTATCTGGGCAATTTCGGGGGAAACACGACTTTGACAGGTAACGTCAAAGAAAGTGGCGAACGACTTGAGAATGCTCTCATTAACGGTGGAGGTAACCTTAAAGGAATCGGCTCTACGCTGGAAGGATTGGATGTGATGCAGTTTCCCTACGAATACATTCTTGAGAAAGCATGGAATCTGAATGTAGATGATGATAAATGGATTGAATGTCTGGCTGACAGGCATGTGGGATGCGTGTCGCAGCCTGTGCGCGATGCTTGGAAACGATTATTCAATGACATTTATGCACAAGTGCCGCGCACATTGGGTACTTTACCCGGGTATCGCCCTGCATTGAATAAGAACAGTGAAAAACGCACAAGTAATGTGTACAGCAATATTGAACTACTAGAGGTTTGGAGAAAACTGAACGAAGCACCTTCTGACCGGAGAGATGCTTTTCGCCTGGATTTGATAACTGTAGGCAGACAGGTGCTTGGAAACTACTTTCTTGACGTGAAAATGGAGTTTGATAGGATGGTTGAAGCTAAAGACTATCAGGCTTTGAAAGCTTGCGGCGAGAAAATGAAGGAGATATTGAATGATTTGGATAAACTGAATGCCTTTCATCCTTACTGTTCGCTGGATAAATGGATTGATGATGCGCGGAAGATGGGAGATTCTCCCCAATTGAAAGACTATTATGAAAAGAACGCTCGCAACTTGATTACGACTTGGGGAGGAAGCCTGAACGATTATGCCAGCCGTTCGTGGGCCGGGCTGATAAGTGATTATTATGCAAAGCGCTGGGAGGTGTATATCGATACATTCATCAAAGCGGCCGAGAAAGGTGTAGAGGTGGATCAGAAGCAACTTGAAGATGAATTAAAAGAAATAGAAGAAGGTTGGGTAAATGCAACTGATCGGAAAGATGTTCGAAAAGATATTCATTCAGCAACTGACGGATTATTATCCTTCTCCACCTTTTTATTCAGCAAATATCAAAGACTGGTGAAATAAATAAGAGGCCTGTTTTATTTGTTGCTCGCGATTCATGCTATATCAGAAAGAATTAATATATTTGAAAATAAGGACTTGATATAATAAGTTTTTTATTTTCATATTTAAAATGATTAAGATGTCCCAGAAATACTCACAGGATGAAGCCCAAGCTTTGGTTAAGGCTCTGAAAGAGGGGAACCAGCTGGCATTTAGTATTGTATACAAGACGTATGCGGCGCAGACCTTTTCTTTGGCATTTAAATATCTGCTGAATAAAGAATTGGCTGAAGATGCCGTGCAGAACTTATTCTTAAAACTCTGGCTGAAAAAAGAAGAGATCGACGAGACAAAACCCATAAACAGATACCTTTTTACGATGTTGAAGAACGATCTGCTCAATACGTTGAGAGATTCAAAGAAAAATATCTATTTACTTGAGGATTGTCTTTCAATGGTTTTGGAATTGGAAGACAATTCTCAAAACGAAAACCTTAAACAAGAACAAATGAACATCATACAGCAAGCTCTTGAGCAACTTTCGCCGCAACGCCGCAAGGTTTTTGAAATGAAAGTTTCGGGAAAATACTCCAATCAGGAAATAGCCGATAAACTTAATCTTTCGATCAATACAATTAAATTTCAATATAGCCAATCTTTGAAGCAGATTCGCGCGACAGTGGGAGAGCTTAGCTTGTTGTTGCTTTATTGTATGATGTAGTTTTATCACTTTTTGCTGATATGGAACGTTCTTTTGAATTAACACGGTTTAACGTAGTCTGTATAATACTTTTTTGTAACAGTGTGTATTACTAATAGATATTGAAATATGAAATCAAAAAAGAAACATACAAATCAGGACTTTGAAGTAGTTGACGGCATCGGGAAATATATGGATGACGACATTCAAAGGATAATAGAAGGCAAACATCTCGAATTGGGCGACAGAGAATTGCCTCCTTTTGATGAATATCGCATTTATAAGAATATTCAGGAAGCCGTGATGCGGGAAGAAAAACGAAAGAACAGGAGAATAAGGATGCCATTGTTCTTTAAGTGGACGGTAGCCTGTGCAATAGTTTTGCTTGTGATAGGTGTAGGATATAATTTCTATCAAAGTCGTAGTGAGGCAAACCTTGTTTATCGGGAGGTCTGTGCTGTAAGGGGTGAAAAGCTACTCGTATTACTTCCTGATGGTAGCCGGGTGTGGTTAAATGCCGATTCTAAATTGACTTATCCGGAACAGTTTGCAAAATACAACAGGAATGTTACGCTGGAAGGAGAGGCTTATTTTGAGATAGCAGAAAACAAGAAATCCCCTTTTCAGGTGCTTGCCGAGAATGTGAAAATACAAGTGACGGGAACGTGTTTCAATGTAAAAGCATACGCTTCGGATAAGGTAATCAAAACTACACTCGACGAAGGAAGTATAAATATCGGGCATGTGCAAAGCCGCAGGCCTATGCAGCAAATGCTTCCCGGACAAACTGCAGTTTATGAGAAAAGGAGTAATGTAATAAAAATAAAAACTGATAGATATCACGATGATGCTTCGAGTTGGAAGAGTAACCGGCTTATTTTCAGAAATGCATCATTGAAAGAGGTGCTTACAACACTCTCTCGGCATTTTGATATAGAGATTACAGTTAAAAACGAAAAGATTGCTTCGTTTACGTACGACTTCGTTTGTAAAGGGAACGATTTGAACTATGTGTTGGAGGTGATGCAATCCATAACACCGGTTAGCTTTAAAAAAATATCAGAATATACATATACCGTTGAATAAGTAAACTTAATCTAATAACAAAAACAAATTTATGAAAGCACTTTTAAAGCCCATTGTATGGGTATGCCTTTTCTTCTTTGCGTATCAAAGTACGTATGCGCAGGCTCTTAAAATAATGAGCTATAATTGCCGGATGTCCGGACAGATGACTGGTTACTCGGTGAAGGAGTATGCTGTATTTATCAGGAAATACAATCCGGATGTTGTAATGTTGCAAGAGATAGATTACAACACAAAAAGGAACAAAAATCAGGATTTCACCACTCAACTGGCTGCGGAGTTGGGATTGTTTTCCGTATTCGGGAAAGCGATGGATACTGGGGGTGGAGAATATGGAGTGGCTATCCTTTCAAAATATCCTTTTGTTTATATCAATAACAAAACTTTTGAAGGGATAGACGGAGCCAAAGAACCCCGGACGCTATTATATGTAGATATTCAGGAACCGGGAACTTCAGACGTAATCAGGATAGGAACGACTCACCTGGATCATTCGACAGACCTGATAAGGAGCGCAATGGCCGAACAGATTAATGAGCGGATTGGTACGGGAGATACCCCGACACTGCTGGGGGGAGATTTTAATGCCCGGACCGACTCTAATGTGATTTGTGAGGTAATGAAGAACTGGCAGAGAATCTGCGATGATACATTCACCTATCCGGCAGATCAGCCGACAATCAAGATTGATTATATATTCGGACTTCCACAGAATAAGTGGAAAGTGAAATCGTTTAAAGTTTTATCTAATCCGGAGGTTTCTGACCACAGGGCTTTGTTTGCTGAAGTTGAATTTGTAAAATGAATGAAATATGAAATCAAACTATCTATATCTGCTATTTATATGTGTCATCTCTTGCCTGTTCGTTTCATGTAGTGATGAGGATAACAAGGGAGAAGATATTCCGGAATGGAACCGGTTCAGAACAACTAACGTATTGGTTTATGCACACTTGTCAGAGCAAAATTTATTTAGCTCTTGTAGTTATAAAGAGGTGGCGTCATCTATCAGAAACACTGTTCATTCAGTGGCATTGCTGGACAGGACGAACGCTGTCTATGGGCAAACAGCAATCATAAATACGGGTACGGAGACTGCTAGAGAAAGTAAGAAAGTGCCGGTGTTTGTACCTGTCAGCTATAGTAACGGAGAGAAAAAGATAATCGGCAGTACTGTGCTTTTTCCTTCTACTATTTCCGAAATGACACAATATGTAGTAAAAAACGATTGCAGATATCTTGAAACAAAAACAGAAGCAGTGAACGGAATAGATATGCTCTTCTGTTCTGTATCATTAAATAGTGAAGACCTGATAGCTCCGGCTGTCGACGTTTTCAAGAAAAAGGTAAACGAACAGACGGTTCTGGTAGGCACTGTTAAACGTGCGTTATTGCCTAATCTTGAGTCGGCAATTACTTCTAACTTAACTTCTGATACCTATTCTTTTGTAGAAGTGGAAAATAGAAATAGAGACTCCGAGTATTGTATATTTGTCCTGACTTCACACAAATGGGCTTTTAGGAGGGTAACCGAAACAAGTGTAAGCGGAGATTTACATTGTTTTCAATTACAAATCGAATCTTTAAAATAAAAAATGAACGGTCATGAAGCAATATATCAAAAATATAATGATCCTGATACTTGCCCTTCCATGGGGTTTGTTGTTGACAAATTGTAGTGATAGTGAGTCTGATTATTCGGACGACAACGCGTATCCGCCACCTACTGTAGAACTCACTTCTCCTTCCGAAATAGATGTGGTGGAGTATAACTCGACGGTGACTGTATCTGCTAAAAGTTTTTCTGCTGTGGGTATACATAGCATATATGCTACCTTGTTGAAGATGGATGAAAATGGAGAATATGAAGAGATAAACGCGACTGAACGCCAACGTTTAAAGATAGATACCTTGCAAACTGATATGACACTTGAATTTGACTTGAATGTCAAGGTCAACACGCGTGAAGCAGCCGGGATACTGGTAACATCAACGGACGTTTTGACAAAAACGGCACAAAAGGTAATACCTATTAAAAAGATAACTAAACTTCCATCCCAGATATTCACCGAACCATCAGATTTCCCTGTTTTAGTACCTGATGAAGAGGTTTCTCTGTCTGTGGTGATTCGTTCTGCTGTGGGCATTAAGTCTATAAAACATACATTGTGTAATAAAGTACTGGGTGACCTGAAGGAATATACGACTATTCCCGTATCAGGCAATCCGTTGGAAATGGAATTTATCCTAAAAACTGTCGTAGACAATAAAGAGACCAATGGAATCAAAATTGTGGTGGAAGATATAGAGGGGTTGAAAGAGGAAAAGATTATCAATATCGAAGGTCTTGAGGGTGTTGACAATAATGTTGCGCTTGTTTTCAACAATATCGAAATGGCACCCGAATGGGAACATTCAACAGAACCGGATCAACCTTATATTTTCTCCATAGAGGGAATAATGGTACAAGGTGTGCAAAAGCATGTATTAAGCCTGAAGGAAATTAAAGGATATGGCTCAAAGGCAAATAGCGTAGACTTTGCTTTCATCAATATATGGAGAAATCCAAGCTTTGTTGCCGTTAAAAACAGAGGTTTCTCTTATGTCAGTGCGTCAAGAATTAATGGAGGCCCGATAGGGAGAGCTTATGATGTGAATGACTGGATTAAACCGGCAGGTGTTACCACTAGCAAAACGGGGTTTGCTCTTATTCCCGATGATAAAGTTACTGATCTTGGTATTGATGTGATGATGGAGAATGCGGCTTCGGACGTCAATACTTTTGAAGCGTTGAATGTGTTGCAAAGTATAGTTAAAAGTATAGCTGAAGGAGGTGCTGATATGTTAATGCAAAGAGTCAATGCGTCTGATGGATACCCGAATGATCCTTGTAGTTTGCAGATAAAAGACGGTACTTATATTGCCTTTGTTACTGAGGCGGGCAAATACGGTGTCATTCATGTCATTGAAGCCGCAAACGATATGGATGCATTAGTTGCCGGAGGATGTAAAATAGCTACTCCTACAGGAGTGGTAGGAAGCCAGGGACCAGCCTACTCGGGAGCTGGCATAACTGGACTCACTTATGATGGTGTGGCATTACTCTATGGACGTACCTGTAAGTTGAAAATTGTGGTTCAAAAGTAATGTTGTTATAAATTAAGGGATAAAGAACAATACATTTATATTTTGATGTAAAAGTTAAGAAAGGCCGGCTCATAAAAGAATATGAGCCGGCCTTGTTTTTAGATGTTTCTTTTAATATTGGTTATAATAGTTTTGATGTTATCTCATTAATTTGCGTATCAAACACGAAAATATTATTTTCCTTTATGCTTTTTGCCGGAAAAGCTATAACTTCGAAGCACTTTTTAATTTGAGTAAATAAATGTTAGATTTGAAGCAGCTTACAACTGATGTATGCCGGATTGCTACAGAAGTTGGATCTTTTTTAAAAGAAGAACGAAAGAACTTCCGTCGTGAGCGTGTGGTGGAAAAACATGCACACGATTATGTGTCTTATGTAGATAAAGAATCTGAAGTGCGTGTGGTGAAAGCCCTAACTGCTTTACTGCCTGAAGCGGGATTCATTACAGAAGAAGGCTCTGCCACTTATCAGGATGAGCCATACTGTTGGGTGATTGACCCCTTGGATGGAACTACGAATTATATTCATGATGAGGCTCCTTATTGTGTGTCCATCGCTTTACGTAGCCGTACCGAACTTCTTTTAGGCGTCGTTTATGAGGTTTGCCGGGATGAATGTTTCTATGCCTGGAAAGGCGGAAAAGCGTTTATGAATGGCGAAGAAATTCATGTGTCGAACGTTGAGGACATCAAAGATGCATTTGTCATTACAGAATTACCTTATAATCATCTGCAATATAAACAGACTGCTCTTCATCTCATCGATCAGCTTTATGGGGTAGTGGGAGGTATTCGCATGAATGGCTCGGCTGCTGCCGCAATCTGTTATGTAGCTATTGGGCGTTTTGATGCATGGATGGAAGCATTTCTCGGAAAATGGGATTATTCTGCAGCGGCACTGATTGTTCAGGAGGCGGGAGGAAAGGTGACTGACTTTTATGGTGAGGATCATTTCATAGAAGGACATCATATTATTGCAACGAATGGAAATCTTCATCCTGTCTTTCAGAAACTCCTGTTAGAAGTTCCTCCATTGAATATGTAGTTGCAATATGTAGGTGCTATTGCAACTTTAAATCTCTATTATTATGAAACACACACTTCTTATCAAAGACTGGCTTAGTTCCTTCTTATCTTTGCTATTTCCCCGTTGCTGCGTTGTTTGCGGCCGGCCGTTAGCAAAGGGTGAAGAATGTATTTGTACAGTATGTAATATCAATCTACCCCGTACTAATTATCATCTTCGAAAAGATAATCCGGTAGAACGGCTCTTCTGGGGACAAATCCCTTTGGAACGAGCTACTTCTTTTTTCTTTTATGAGAAAGGAAGTGACTTCCGCTTGATTCTTCATCGGTTGAAATATGGTGGACAAAAGGAAATAGGTGCAATTATGGGGCGGTATATGGCTGCCGAGCTTTTATCGTCCAATTTCTTTCAGGGAATTGATGTGATAATTCCCATACCGCTTCATAAGAAAAAACAGCAAATCCGTGGTTATAATCAGAGTGAGTGGATTGCTCGTGGTATTGCTGCTGTAACAGGAATCCCCATCGATACAGAATCAATATTACGTAAGAAAAATACGGAAACGCAAACGCGTAAATCTGTGTTTGAACGTCGGGATAATGTGGAAGGTATCTTTGAACTTCAGCATCCCGAAACACTTGCAGGTAAACACATATTGATAGTTGACGATGTGTTGACTACCGGCTCTACTACTCTGGCATGTGCTTCCTGCCTGGTAGATGTAGAAGATATACGGATTAGTATATTGACGTTGGCAATGGTGGAATAAGTATGTATATCAGTACCCTAATTCACTATGGGTATTCAACGAAAATGAAAATAATCTGTGTGAATCTGTGTAATCCGTGGTGAACTCTAAATTAGCATTTAGCTTGTTTCGGTACGGAAATAACCCAAAACACTATCGCTGACAATAATTCGTCAATATGCAGCTTTTATCTCTTTTTCTTGCTTATATTATTTTTTCAATTGCCTAACGAATTATCGTTTGACAGTTGTTGAACGAATGCTTGACAGATGTTGAACTATCGCTTAACAATTGTCAAGCGAAAACTCCTTAGGCAATGAAATAACTATTAATAGGTAAAGGATCGCTTAAAAATAACTAATAAAATCATTAGTGGTAATTGATTCCAAACGGTACGGTTATAAATTTATTCCATATCATTATATTTTAGACATGATAAGATTATCATTGAAATATATTTCAACATATACATTCCTACGATAGAAGTGTCAAAAATAAAAGAGACGAACAATTTCCTCAATTAAAGTTTAGGACTTTATCAGTCGATTCGTTTCTCGGTGAGAAACACTTCGTTTCTCTGTGTCGAAAAGGTTGTTTCTCGGTGAGAAACGGGTCGTTGGTTTTAAAGGAATCTATCGAATAGTAACTACCTGGATAACAGTATCTTACAAAACAATGTTATCTATCAGAAATACATAGGAGTTTTATTGACATTTTTTTTGCAACATCATTTATTTCTATTGTATCTATTACTGTGATAATATTTACATTAGAACTAAAATATGGCATTTATAAAAGAATCTGTTTCATTCTTTTCTTATCAGGAATGAATCTATTTTAAGAATGTGATTGCCCTGAATCAAATCTCCCAAGTTTTCGAACTGATCCGTTATGGGCTCACCCGCAATTTCTTGGGGGTAACTATTTGTAGCTTT
>ULQO01020259.1_pt1 | contig 85555 bp, 76 predicted proteins | sample 1954601 | NCBI WGS metagenome assembly ULQO01 (sample SAMEA4835658, study PRJEB28245) | human gut metagenome | biome: gut microbiome; material: fecal sample | place: Denmark | collected 2008
TTTGTCTGCGATGATATTCCCCTGCTGACTGCAGCGGCAGTGCAGGATTTTCTGCGGCAGGCGGAAACTGTGGCAGCGGACGCTTATTATCCCGTGATTCCTGAAGCTGACTGCGCCAGAGCGTTTCCCGGCGCGCAGCGCACCTATGTCACTTTGCCGGACGGCAGATTTACCGGCGGTAATCTGATGCTGATCAAGGCCGCTGTTGTAGCCCGCAGTCTGGACAAGGCCAGGGATATTTTTGCCCGCCGCAAAAAGCCCTGGGAGCTGTGCGGCTGGCTGGGCTTTGGCTTCGTGCTGAAATTCCTGCTGCACCGGCTGACGCTGGCAGATGTGGAGCGGCGGGCGTCGGAGCTGCTGGAATTTAAGGGTAAGGCCATAGTTTCGCATTACCCTGAGATCGGCATGGACATTGATAAAGAAGAAGACTGGCAATTGCTGCAAAGCTATTTTAAGAATAGAAAGTAGAAAAGAGGGGCGCTATGGCTCGAGTCAAACGTATGGAACGCGTAGTTGCTTTGACGAAGCAGCTGGTGGACCATCCGTATCAATTATTTTCATTTACATATTTCTGCAAAAAATTTGAGGTCGCCAAGTCGACCTTGAGTGAAGACGTTCTGGCTGTACGTGCCGGGCTGGAAGCTTATGACCTGGGCAGGGTCGAAACTTTGGCCGGTGCGGCCGGCGGCGTGCGCTTTATTCCCTGCCACTCTGAAAAAGCCAACGAGGAATTTTTGACGGAGCTGGCTTTGCAGCTGGCAGAGCCTGAACGAATCTTATCAGGCGGCATGATCTATATGACTGATCTGCTGTTCAAACCGCAGCTTGTCATGCGCCTGGGCGAGATCATTGCGCAGCGGCTGCGTCATTTGGAACCGGAATATATCATGACTGTTGAAACGCGCGGTATCCCGCTGGCAGTTTTTGTAGCACGGGCCTTCAATATTCCCGTAGTCATGGCCCGGCGTGTGGGTCAAATCACCGAAGGCTCGACGGTCAGTATCAATTATGTGAGCGGTTCGTCCAGGCAGATCCAGACGATGGCGCTGCCCAAGCGGGCGTTGCCTGCGTCAGCCCGGGTGCTGATCATCGACGATTTCCTGAAAGCCGGCGGTACGGCTCGCGGCATGATCGAACTGGCGGAAGAAGTGGGGGCAAAAGTTGTAGGCAAGGCCTTTTTTATTGCTACGCAGGCTCCAGAAAAGAAAATGATCGATGATTATACGGCTTTATTCGTGTTAAAGGATATCGATACGGAAAACAGAAAAATCGATATCAGTCCATTATGAGGGGATGTAAAAAAATGGCAAAAGATCAGGTAACTTTACAGGATGTGGAAGCGGCAGCCAAACGGTTGGCTGGCGTAGTGCATAAAACGCCTTTGGAAAGCAGTCATATTTTCAGTGAAATAGCCGGTTACGAGGTACTGCTGAAGCTGGAAAATATGCAGCGTACAGGCTCGTTCAAGGTGCGCGGCGCTTCCAACTGTATCCAGACTTTAACTAAAGAGCAGCAGGCCCACGGCGTTATTGCCGCGTCGGCAGGCAACCATGCCCAGGGCGTAGCTTTGGGCGCGCAGGCGGCAGGCATCAAGGCAACTATCGTCATGCCTGAGGGCGCACCGCTGGCTAAGGTCGAGGCGACGAAGGGCTATGGCGCCGAGGTGGTTTTGAAAGGCGGCGTTTATGACGAGGCTTATGCCGAGTCGGTGCGGCTGCAGAAAGAAACCGGCGCGACCTTTGTGCACGCCTTTGACGATCCGGCAGTTATCGCCGGCCAGGGAACTATCGGCCTGGAGATCTTAGAGCAATGCCCTGATATCCGTTCGCTGGTAGTGCCGATCGGCGGCGGCGGCCTGCTGGCAGGCATCGCTACGGCGGTCAAATCTGTAGCGCCGCATGTCAAGGTTTATGGCGTACAGGCCAGCGGCGCGCCGGCCATGTATTTATCCAAGCATGCCGGCAAATGGGTAGAGACCCCGGAAGCACATACTATTGCCGACGGTATCGCCGTAAAATCTCCCGGCAAAACTACTTTCGACCTGATCCAAAAATATGTCGATGATATTTTTGTCGTCAAAGACGACGATATCGCGGCGACGATCCTGTTGATGATGGAACGTGCCAAAATGATCAGCGAAGGCGCGGGTGCTATCGGCCTGGCCGCCATGCTGCACGGCAATATCCCTCATGCCGATAAGACTGCGGCTGTTATCAGCGGCGGCAATATCGACGTCAACATGATCTCGCGCATCATCGAAAACGGCCTGGTGAAATCAGGCCGCCGCATCAAGCTGCTGACCCATTTGACCGACCGGCCCGGCGAGCTGCGGCGTTTCGTTTCCTACATCGAAGAATACAGGGCCAATATCGTGTATATCTATCACGAGCATGCGGGGCGCAACCTGCCCATCGGGCAGACCCAGGTGGAAATGGACCTGGAGACCCGCGATCATGCCCATGCCGAGATCCTGGTGGCGGCTTTGCGCCGTGCCGGATACCGGGTGGAATTACTGTAAAAATATAATTGTTATCATTTATAAGTCATAGAAGCGGAGGCTTATCCATGTCAGAGTTAGTAGCGGTTATTTTAGCGGCAGGTAAAGGCACAAGAATGAAATCCAAACTGCCGAAGGTTTTACATAAGGTGGGCGGCCAGCCGATGCTGCAGCACGTACTTGATGCGGCTGACGCGGCCGGAGCGGTCCGCAAGGTCGTGATCGTGGGTCACGAAGCAGAGCTGGTGGAAGCAATGGTCGGCACTCAGGCGCAAATGGCGCTGCAGGCCGAGCAGCTGGGCACCGGACACGCAGTGATGCAGACGGAAACCGTTTTAAAAGATTTTTGCGGCACAGTGATGATCATCTGCGGCGATACGCCGCTGTTGGAAGCGGCCGAACTGCGGAAATTCTATGAAGGCCACGTAGCCTCGCAGGCTGCGGCAACGGTGCTGACGGCGTTCATGGACGAGCCTGCCGGCTATGGCCGGATCATCCGTGACGCGGCCGGGAATGTTTTGGGCATCGTCGAAGAAAAAGACGCGACGGCAGAGCAGAAAACCGTCAAAGAAATCAATACTGGTATTTACTGCGTGGAAGCACCGCTGCTTTTTGAGGTGCTGGCCACATTGACCTGCGATAACGCGCAGGGTGAATATTATCTGACTGACGTTCTGGCGAAGCTGAACGCCATGGGTAAAAAAGTCGGCGGCGTCGCTACCGCCGACAGCGATATGATCATGGGCATCAATTCGCGCCGGCAGCTGGCCGAAGCCGAAGGGATCATGCGCCGCCGCATTTTAGATAAGCTGATGGACAGCGGCGTTACCATTATGGACCCGGCCAGTACCTTTATTGAGAAAGGTGTCGAGATCGGCCCGGATACCATCATCTATCCCTATACCTGGCTGGAAGGCGCGACGAAGATCGGCGAAGATTGTCAGATCGGGCCTAATGTGCGCCTGACCAATGTCAGCGTCGGCAACGCTGCCCAAATGCAGTTTGTTTACGGACACGACTGCCGGGTCCAGGATAACGTCGTGATCGGACCTTACGTGCATCTGCGCCCGGATACCGTCATCGGCGATAAAGTCAAGATCGGTAATTTTGTAGAAGTAAAAAATTCTTATGTCGGTACGGGCAGCAAACTGCCGCATCTCAGCTATATCGGCGACAGCGACATCGGCAGCGGCGTCAATATCGGCTGCGGCTGCATCACCGTTAATTATGACGGCAAGAAAAAACACCGCACTACCATCGAAGACGACGCCTTTATCGGCTGCAACAGCAATATGGTCGCGCCTGTTACCATTGGCGCCGGGGCCTATATCGGCGCCGGCTCGACGATCACCAAAGACGTACCGGCAGACGATCTGGGCATAGGCCGTGCGAAACAGAAGAATATTGAAGGCTGGGCTGCCAAATACCGCAACAGCTGATTTTAGAGAAAAAACGGTTTTTAGTACTTGTGGATTTGTGGCTAATAGTTGTATACTATTAATGATTAATTAAACCTTAAACATTCTTGGAGGGATGGGACAATGTTGTCAGATGAGAATAAACTCAGAATTTTTTCCGGTAATGCCAATCCTGATTTGGCACGAGAGATCGCCGCTTATTTAGGAACTACTGTTGGCGATGCCGTTATTAACCGTTTTAATAATGGCGAAGTACAGGTAATGATCAATGAAAGCGTGCGCGGCAAAGATATTTTCATCGTGCAACCTACCTGTGGCCCGGCAGTCAACGATAACGTCATGGAACTGCTGATCATGGCTGACGCCTTTAAACGCGCTTCGGCCAGTCACATTACAGCAATCATCCCTTACTATGGTTATGCGCGTCAGGACCGTAAAGCACGCGGCCGCGAGCCGATCACTGCCAAATTGATGGCAGACCTTCTGGAAAGCGCCGGCATTACCCGCGTCGTTACCATCGACCTGCATGCTGCCCAGATCCAGGGCTTTTTCAACATCCCTTTCGACCATATGCCCGGCGGCCCGATCCTGGCAGAATATATCAAAGAAAAGAATCTTGACGACATGATCGTCGTTTCTCCTGACCTGGGCGGCGTCAGCCGTGCCAGAAATATGGCGGAGCGTTTGAACTGCGGTCTGGCGATCATCGATAAACGCCGCCCCGAACCAGGCGTAGCTGAAGTAATGAACCTGATCGGTTCAGTAGAAGGCAAAACTGCGATTTTAGTTGACGATATGGTCGATACGGCAGGCTCTTTGACCGAAGGCGCCCGCGCGCTCAAGAAATTCGGCGCGAAAGAGATCTATGCCTGCTGCACCCATCCGGTGCTGACTGATCCGGCCTTGAGCCGCATCGCTCAATCCGATATCACAGAGCTGGTAGTTACCAATACCATCCCTCTGCCTCCTGCCAAAAAGCATCCGAAGATCAAAGTCCTTTCGGTAGCGCCGATCCTGGCGGAAACTGTACTGCGTATTTTCAACGACTGGTCTGTCAGCCAGCTGTTTGAGAAATAAAAAGCTTATTCAAGTATTAAGAGAGGCTTGTCCCAGGGGGCAAGCCTCTTTGACGTAAGTGAGGAGAAGACTGTGCGACTGATCTATATACTGGCGATTTTGACGTTTATCGGGATGGTTGCCCTGTGGGGCGGCTGGTATGGCCTGTGCCGGCGCAAACTGGCGGCAGCGCTGGCGGCAGCCTGCATCCTTGTGGGCGGCGTCCTGCTGCTGCTGGCGGTCTTGCCGGGCAGCAGCTTTTATGGGACGACGGTAACGGCTGAACCCGCCGCCGGCAAAAATGTGGCCCTGACCTTTGACGACGGCCCCTATCCTCCTTATACTGACGAGCTGCTGGCAGTCTTGCAGCAGCGGCAGGTCAAAGCGACATTTTTTATGGTGGCAGAAAATGCCAGGCAGCATCCTGAGCTGGTGGCGCAAATAGCGGCGCAGGGACACGAGGTTGCCCTGCACGCTTTGCAGCATCGTGATTTTTTAAAGCTGACGCCTGCCCAGCAGCAAAGTGATGTGGCAGCAGGCAAGGAGCTATTGGAAAAACTGAGCGGGCAGCAGATCACCCTGATGCGCCCGCCGCACGGCTTTCGCGACTGGTCGGTGCTGGCGACGCTGCGGCAAAACGGTTTGACGGCCGTCAACTGGTCGGTGATCCCGCGCGACTGGACTAATCCCGGCAGCGGGGTGATCGTGCAGCGGGTTATGGAGCAGGTGCAGCCGGGGGCGATCATCCTGCTGCATGATGGCGACAGCCCCAAATATGCTGCCTCCCGCCAGCAGACCGTGCAGGCAGTGCCTGTTATTATCGACAAACTGCGCGCGGCAGGGTATAATTTTGTTACTGTAAGTGAACTGATGCACAAAGGAGAATGACATGAAACTTATCGTTGGTCTGGGGAATATCGGGAAAGAATACGAAGCTACCCGTCATAATATCGGCTTTATGGTGATCGATGAGCTGGCGCGCCGCTGGGGCGTCAGCAGCTGGAAAACTGACCGCAACGCCATGTGCGGCGAATACCGCAGTCCGGAAAAAGTGCTGCTGCTGAAACCGACGACCTATATGAATCTCAGCGGTGTCGCAGTCGGCGCTTATGCCAATTTTTTTAACGTCGACCCGGAAGATATTGCCGTGATCCAGGACGATCTTGATCTGCCGGTGGGGCAGGTGCGGGTGCGCCGCAAGGGCAGCGCCGGCGGCCATAACGGCATCAAATCCATTCAGGAACATTTGGGCACGGGCGAATTTCCCCGTTTCAAGATTGGTATCGGGCACCCGTCCCATAACAATAAAGCCGTTATTAAGCACGTACTGCAGCGCTTCAGCAGCGAAGAGCAGGAGCTGGTGACAGCAGCCATCGGCAAAATGGCCGACGCGCTGGAGCTGTGGCTGAAAGGCGACATGGAAGCCGTGATGCAGGAATATAATAAAAAGCCGCCCAAAGTTAAGGAAGAAACAGCGGCGCCAACGGAATAATTTAAAAGCAGTTCAAAACAGACATTCAATTTTTGAATGTCTGTTTTTTTTATATATTTTGAATTTAGGTTTTCTTTTTGATCTGTACCTTGTGGCAAGTCCGGTTGATAGTTATTTATTTATGCGGCACAGTGACTTTCAGCGCTGTTAAGATTAAGAATTTGAATTATTACTTTAGACTTTCTTGAAAGAAAGTCAACAAAGAACTTAGCGCACTGTGGCAAGTCCTGTTTAGCTTTGCTCGCTGTCCGGCTTCCGGGCAACTCGGCATTGTCGAACAGATAAAATCTTTAGCAAGCAAGAAGCAATGCCTCAAACAGTCCCTCCAGCGCTTACAGCTTGTTGCGCACACGACGGACTTGACCACAATGTGCGCTCAAAACCCTGCATCGTACAAATCATTGCTAAATTTCATAATAACGGTATCGACAGTCTAATGTCATAAATGATTAGTAACTAAAGAAGTAGATCGTAGGGTGTTATGGCACATTGAGCAGATTTTGTTATGTGCGATGCGAATAAGGCGAAAACTGGTGGGATTAGTGAATATTAACTAAAGAAGTAAAACGTATGATACAGGGGGTTTTACAGCGCATTGGGAAGATTTGGCAGATGAGTGAAACGCAGCTGCAAGCAGGCGCAGGGTATGTCTGAGGCGTCGGCAGGCTATGCGCAGCATAGCATTAAATTCTTTCCCTGTGATGCCGAGTTGCCAGGAGCGCGGGCAGCGAGTGAAGCGCAATCCAAATCTTAACAGCGCTGAAAGTTCTTTGCGCCGCTTGCTTTCAAGAAAGCGGCATAATAAAAAAGAAAAACCTAAATAAAAAAACCAAAACCTAAATTTAAAAGCAAAAGTGGAAATTCAAGGAAAAAGAAAATTTAAAGAAAAAATTGAAAACCAGTGTCCGGCAAGCCGTGACACCGTGCGGTTTACTTCTCTCCTGGCGGCTGGCAAAACGTAAGGGCAAAAGACAGCCAAACTGCGTCGAAAATATCTGTTAGTATGTCTTGTGGGGGGGTACAAGTGTGCTATAATAGTTGCGAATATTATTTTAACAAATGTTTTTAAGGTTTAAGTAAATAAAATCGATTTTTTAACAAAGTAAGACAAAGGCGAAGCAATATTTTCAGCAGCGCAGAGTGGGGGTGTAAGGGTGTATGACGAAAAATGTCTGGCACGTATCGGCAGCAATATCCGCTTTCTGCGGATGGCCTGCCAGGTAAGCCAGCAGGATATGGCTGAACGTATCGGTATCAGCCAGACCCATCTGAGTAATCTGGAACATAACCACAGCAGTGTGAATCTGAAGCTGTTGCTGCGTATCGCCAATGTGCTGGAATGCCCCTTGGAAATCTTTTTAGATACCAATGCGGCGCTGGATTGGGGCAAAGAGCAGGCTGAAAAGGCTGCGACTGAGCAGGACACCTCTGCAGAAGCCTATACCTTAAAGGAAGTGCGGCAGCTTTTGCAGCTGCTGCGGGGGAAATAAAGAGTAAGTTGCACAGCAAAGGAGTGAAGAAATGCTGGAAATAAAATCAGCAGACGCGGCAGAGCTAGCCCGCATTATGGAGCAGTCTGCGTCTGCCGACAGCACAGGCAGCAGTAAATCTGACAGCACCGTTGCGGCAGGCAGTACAGCTCAGGTCAACTCAACTGCAAATGCCAAACCCTATATGCGTTTTTACGCCGGACCTGTCACGCAGGACAGCGGCCAGCCAGGCATTCGGTTCGACTTTAACTACGGGGCCCGCGTCGAAGTACCGGCGGGTGATTACTGGGTCCGGTTTCTGGACCGGGAGGCCTGTTTGACGCTGTACGATGCCGCTGCCAGCGGCGTGCTGGTGACCAGTAATAAAAAGTATTTTGTCGATTTCCGTATCGAAGTCTACGAAAAAGACAAGCTGGTATTTGCCCATGATTTAAATTTAGCGGGTAAAAAAGTGCTGCTCAAATTCCCGACAGGTATTTTGGGCGACGTGCTGGCCTGGTTCCCCTATGCCGAGGTATTCAGGAAGAAGCATAAATGCGAATTATACTGCGCCATGGCAGAGGACATGATCGAGATCATCAAGCCGGGCTACCCGGAGATCAACTTCGTACAGGCGGAAGAACGGCCGGAAGGACTGTACGCCAGCTATTACATGGGCATTTTCTTTCCCTGCGACGACAGGGAACACCAGCCGGTAGACTGGCGGCTGATCGGCCTGCACCAGAACGCAGCCATGATCTTGGGTGTCGACCCGGGCGAGCAGCGCATCAAACTGCTGCCGAAGGATAAAACATGCAGGATCAAAGAGCCCTATGTCTGCATCGCGGCGCAGGCCAGCAGTCAGGCTAAATACTGGAACAACGGCCGCGGCTGGCTGCATGTGGTCAAACACCTTAAAGAGCTGGGCTACCGGGTGCTGTGCATCGACCGTGAGAACGTCTATGGTATGGGCAGCCGCTACAATATCATTCCTTACGGAGCGGAAGACTTTACTGGCAAGCTGCCGCTGCAGGAGCGGATCGACCTTTTATACCATGCCGACTTTTTCGTGGGCCTGCCCAGCGGGCTCAGCTGGCTGGCTTATGGCGTAGGCAAACCGGTCGTTATGATCAGTGGCATGAGCCTGGCGCTGACGGAATTTCCAAATCCTTACAGGGTTCAGAACTTCCATGTCTGCAACGGCTGCTGGAACGATACGCGGATCACCTTCGACCATAAGGATTTTGAATGGTGCCCGCGACATAAGGGAACGGACAGGCAGTTCGAATGCAGCCGCTACATTACGCCGGAAGCAGTGAACAAAGTCATCGACCGGCTGATGACCGACTATAAGCTGAAGCCGCAGAAACAGGCTGTGAATAAAAAGAAGATGAAGGGTGAGCAGTGATGAAAAAGAGAGAGAAGAAATTACAGGCACAAAGTATTCTGGCAACAGTAGTGATGGGGATGAATCTGGTCAACGCTGCCGCGCCTGCCGCGGCGCTGGCAGCAGCCGAACAGCCGGAACCGCTGCCGCAACAGTCCGTCAGCGAAGCGCAGCAGGAAGATCTGCAGACCTATGCCTATGAAGCCCTGCCGACACTGGCAGGCTATGTGGACGACCTGGTTTTCAGCAAGGCTGAGGCGCAGGATTATGATGTTAGGAACGGACAAACTAGTCATATATCCCTGGGTGTTAATGAAAAGGCACGTGTTTCTAGTGGTGGCAGTTGTATAATAGATACTAATATAGGCCATGTCTATGTATACGATAGTGGTTCGTTGAATATAGATAATAATAGTGCGGGTACTGTAAGCATGTACGGTGGTAACGTAAGTGTTACTTCTAATAATTTTGCGGTTATAGTTTCTGGTGGCAGTGCGGAAATTAGCGAAAATCTTTCTGTAGTAAGTGTTTATAGCGGCGGGAGTTGTACTATCGACGTTAACGAAGATACTGAACAAATTTATGGCGGGACAGGTACTGTCAAGGTGGGAAATAATGGCGCTCAAGTTATTTCCGGTGGGACTGGCATTATCGAACAGCTCAATAATGGGTATCAGTATGTTAGTGCAGCTGGCGCCGAGGGTTATATTACGGAGATGAGTGGTGGTGTCCAGCAGGTTAAAGTAACTGGTGCGAGTGGTCATATTACGAATATGCACAGCGGCGGGACACAGGACATTTACAACGGAGGGACAGGAACGATCGATACGATGTATGGTGGATCTCAAAGTGGTTTTAATCCTTCTGTAGATAAGATGATCAATGGCACGCAATCGGTTAGGGGACAAGGAACGGTAAGTGTCATGCAGGATGGAGTGCAGCTTGTTGGTGCCCCATACGTTAAGTCTGGCAATGGAACAATAACAGAGATGTCTGGTGGTCAGCAACAAATTTTTAATGCCAACAGCGGTAGTATCGTAACAATGTCAGGTGCCGGTGCCCGTCAGATTATAGGTGTGTATATGTATAATGGTTCGGGTGCTTACGGCAGCATCGAAACAATGGAGAACGGGACACAGTATTGTGGCTATGATAGCTATGGTGGCTTTGGCTCAGGAGTTATCGAGTTGATGAACGATGGGGCACAGATCGTTGGTTATAGCGGTGCTACGAATACTTGTAGTGGCAACATTGTAACGATGAATAATGGTCAGCAGCAGGTCAATGCTGGCGGCATTGGTACTATCACAACAATGTCCGGCGGTGGAGCCAGCCAAATCATAGGTCTTACTGGTTCGTCGGCCATTGGCAACATTGAAAAGATGGAGGATGGCACTCAGATTATTGGCTATAAGAATGGGAACTTTGGTACAGGCAGCATCACATCAATGACAAGTGGCGTTCAAGTAATTGGCTATAGCGGTGGTTCCGGTGCTGGTAGCATTGTTTCAATGAATGGCGGCAGCCAGGTCATCAACAATGACGGAACGGGTACGGTCACAGCCCTGCTGGGTGGCGAGCAGATCGTCAACAGCGGCGGTACGGCTGTGGATACAACTATCGCCGGCAATGCCATGGCTAAAACTACGATTGGCGGTGGCATGCAGGTTTTGAACAGCGGCGCCAAGGCAATCAATACTACTATTGCCGGCGGTACGCAGAAGATTAATTCAGGCGGTATCGCTGTCAGCACGACTATTAAAGCTGGTCAGCAGATCGTCAGTGTGGGAGCCGTAGTCAGCGGCGCGGTTTTAAGCGGCGGTGTGCAGCAGGTCTATGATGGGACTAATCTGCACGACATCACCTTTGAGGGCGGCACGCAGGCGGTCATGGACGGCGCTACTGTCAGCGGTATGCAGGTCGATAGCGGTATGCAGGCTGTGACCAGCGGTGGTACGGCTAATGCTACTAAAGTAGGCAGCAGCGGTTTGCAGTATATCGAAGCCGGCGCGGTCATCAGCGGCACTGTTTTAGACGGCGGTGTTTTACGCCTGGCGCAGGCCGACCGTGACTATACTATAAGCGATACCCTGACGATCAATAACGGCGTGCTTGACCTTACTGACGGCGCTGGTCTGAAACGCAATCTGCGTGCGACACCTGTCTATCAGAAGCTGACCATGAGCGACCTGCAGGGCAGCGGCGGCAGTATCTATATGGATACGGATCTGGTAAACAATGACGGCGATAAGATCACTGTCCAAAACAGCAATACCGGCACGGGAACATACGGTATTTATGTCAACGACCGGAGTATCATCACTGATACTGAACTGACAGGACATCTGCTGCTGGTAGATGACCAGAGTAAGAAACTGAATTTTAAAGGTATGACCGTTAATAACGGAGGACTTTGGGACGCAACACCTATTTTGGCTAATGCGGGCAACCAGTGGTATTTGACCAAAATCACTAAAACACCGAATAATGATACCAAAATATTGCTGTTTGACGCCGATAACAGCTACGCCATGTGGCGTAATACCAACGACAGTCTGCGCAGCCGTCTGGGCGATTTGCACGGCGATGCAGAGCATGACAATGGCATCTGGGCGCGCACGCAGGCGGGCAGGTTCAGCGGTTTCGGCTACGAAGGCCGCTACAACCTGTACCAGCTGGGTTATGACCAAAAGGCCGATGCCAGGAGTACCTATGGTTTAGCGGTGGACTACGGTGACGGTACTGGTGATTATATTAAGGGCAGTGGTAAAGATAAACTGACAGCGTTCAGCCTTTATGGTGTCTGGCAGGGCGCTAAAGGCACTTATACCAATGTCACGGCGCGGACAGGTATCTTTGATACCGACTTAAAATCTTATGGCGACTTCCCAGACAAAGCCAGCTATAAGGAACACGCTTACAGCGTCAGCGTAGAATACGGCCAGCGCTTTGATTATCAGCAGGGCCTGTTCTTTGAACCGCAGGCCCAGTTTACCCTGGGGCATTTGAAGGGCATCAGCTATACTACCGACCGGGGCGCTAACGGCCACATCGATGCTATGAACAGCGCTATTGGCCGTATCGGTTTCGTTATGGGGCAGAAGATAACAAACGGCAGCGATATTTATGTCAAAGCCGATCTGCTGCACGAGTTTGCCGGTAAGCGCGACCTGCAGCTGACCTCGGACGCAGGAGGAAGCAATGACATTTTGAGCAAGCATAACGACTACGGCGATACCTGGTTCGAGCTGGGGCTGGGAGCTAATATCAAACTGAGTAAAGACAGCAGCTTCTACGGTGAAGTGGAACGTGGTTTCGGTGGCGATATCAACAAAAAGTGGAGCGTCAATGCAGGGCTGCGGTTTACATTCTAAGTGAGCGCATATTGATTTATTAAGGTTATAAGTAAAGCAAAAGTACCTGATATGAACAAGTTTCATATCAGGTACTTGATTTTATTGATGTATTATTTTTTCTTGTGGCGTTCGTAGCGTAGGCGTCCTTCTTCAAAGGCGCGTTTTTCTTCTTCTGTTTCCAGCGTCAGCTCCGGTACTTTGGTGGGACGGCCTTTTTTATCAAGGGCGATCATGGTGAAGAAAGCTGTCAAGGCGCGTTTTTTGCCTTCCGTTTCCAGGTCTTCGACTTCGACTACGACGACGATCTCCATGGAGCTGTGGCCGACATAGACGACCTGAGCCGTACAGATGACAAGATCACCGATAAAAATGGGCAGATGGAATTCTACTTCGTCGACTCTGGCGGTGACCACATTGGTACGGGCATAGCGGCGCGCCGTGGCATAGGCGGTAGAGTCCATCAGTTTGATGATCTCGCCGCCGTGGATATTGCCAGCGACATTGGCCTGGTGGGGCATCATGACTTCACTGATGACGAGCCTGCTTTCAGAGGATGTTTTTTTCAAGGTTAGGACCTGCCTTTCTGGGCGCGCCGGGCCTGAGCCGGAGGCGCGGGATGTATATGTCTGCAGGCGCACTTGAAGTGCGGCTTGGGGTGCAGATATTTGCTGCGCTTATTATAACCTTTCCGCGGCTGGGGTGCAAGCAGGCAAAAGTAAAGTTTCTGAAAATAGTTCTTGCATAGCTGTGGGGTCTGTGGTATACTTTATAAGCGTTAATCTAGAATTATGATGTATAGTCATATAATAGTTAGAGAGTAAAGTGAGGTGCAACCAGCATGAAACAAAACATCCATCCGAAATATGGTGAAGCTAAAGTAACCTGCGCATGCGGCAATTCTTTTATGAGCGGCAGCGTGAATCCGGAATTGCGTGTTGACGTTTGCTCTAAATGTCATCCGTTCTTCACCGGCCAACAGCGTAATTTAGCTGCTCGTGGCCGTATTGAAAAATTCAATAAACGCTACAATGTAGAAGAAAAATAATCACACCACAGCAGAGCGAAAGCTCTGCTGTGTTTATATCCGAAACTTTTAGGGAGATACTACTATGGAAAAGAAACCTAATGTTGGCGGACAAGCTGTTATTGAAGGCGTGATGATGAGGGGCAAGGATAAGATCGCTGTTGCCGTCAGGCAGCCGGACGGGGAAATCGCCATTGATGTGGGCCCGGCTAACAGTATTACCGATAAATATCCTTTTTTGAAAAAACCATTGCTGCGCGGCGTAGTCGCTCTTTGTGAATCGTTATATCACGGCATGAAGGCACTGGCTTATTCGGCACAGGTTTCCGGTGAAGACGACGAACAGCTGGATGGTAAGGAAATGGCTCTGACGATCGCTTTTTCGGTTGTTCTGGCCGTAGTTTTGTTTATTATCATTCCTACCTGGTCGATGCGGTTTTTAAATGCCTGGACCAGTGACCATATGATTTTGAATTTAGCCGAGGGCGTGCTGAGAATGCTGATTTTCCTCGGATATATAACTGCTATTTCTTCAATGAAGGATATTCAGAGAGTATTTCAGTATCATGGGGCCGAGCATAAGACGATCTATACTTATGAGGCGGGGCTGCCGCTGGAAGTGGCCAACGTGCGTCAGTTCAGTACGCTGCATCCGCGCTGCGGCACTAATTTTCTGATGATCGTGATGCTGATAAGTATGTTTGTATTTACTTTTTTGGGCTGGCCGAATCTGTTTGAACGGATCATGTCGCGGATCATTCTGATGCCGGTGATCGCCGGTGTGAGCTATGAGATCATTCGTTATGCCGGTTCGCATATCGATTCAGCCTGGGTGAGAACGGCTATTTTTCCCGGTCTTTGCCTGCAGAAGCTGACGACCCGCGAGCCTGACGATGACCAGATCGAAGTGGCGATAGCCTCGCTGAAGGCTGTGCTGCCGCCTGAAGAATTGGCAGAAAAGCAAATTACAGGAGAAAATAATGCTGGATAAATTACAGGCACTTGAAGATAAATATCTTGATCTGGAGGCGAAGATCAGCGATCCTGATGTCATTGCCGATCAAAAAGAGTGGCAGAAGTGTACTAAAGCCCATGCCAAGCTGACGGATATCGTAACGGTCTTTCGCGAATACCGCGATCTGATGCGGGCGAAAGCCGATGCGGAGGAGATCATTGACGCCGGTGATGATAAAGAGCTGACGGAAATGGCTTACGAGGAGCTGAAGGAGCTGAAGCCGCAGCTGGCTGTTTATGAGGAGCGGCTGACGATCTTACTGCTGCCTTCCGATCCAAACGACGATAAGGACGTGATCGTGGAGATCCGCGGCGGCGCTGGCGGTGATGAGGCTGCTCTGTTTGCCGGCGTGCTGTTTCGGATGTATACCCGTTATGCCGAGGCCAGAGGCTGGCGTACGGAGATATTGGATGCCAATCCGACGGAGCTGGGCGGCTTTAAAGAGGTCGTTTTTCAGATCAGCGGCGACGGCGTTTATGGCCGCATGAAATTTGAAAGCGGCGTCCATCGGGTGCAGCGGGTGCCGGAAACCGAGTCGCAGGGGCGCGTACATACTTCTACTGTTACGGTGGCAGTGATGCCTGAGGCGGAAGAGGTGGACGTGGAGATCAATCCTGCCGATCTGCGGGTGGATACTTACCGTGCCGGCGGCGCCGGCGGGCAGTATGTCAATAAGACCGAGTCGGCGGTACGCATCACGCATTTGCCGACGGGGATCGTGGCGCAGTGTCAGGACGAAAAATCGCAGCTTAAAAACCGCGAGAAGTGTATGCGCGTCTTGCGGGCCAGAATTTTGGAGCAGGCGCAGGAAGAGCAGCGGGCGGCTACGGCTCAGGACCGTAAAAGTCAGGTGGGCACAGGCGACCGCAGCGAGCGTATCCGTACCTATAATTATCCGCAGGGCCGCGTTACCGATCATCGGATCGGGCTGACTTTGCATAAACTTGATATCGTGCTCAACGGCGAGATGGACGAATTACTGGACGCGCTCCTTACGGCCAAACAGAGCGAGCAGCTGCAGCAGGTGAAATAATATGGAAAAGAAACCCTTATGGACGATTACGAGGGTTTTGGAATGGACAAAGCAGTATTTCGCAAATAAAGGGATCGAAAATCCGCGTTTAGATGCTGAAATACTGCTTTGTGCTGTTCTGAAATGTGAAAGAATAACTTTATATGTACATTTTGACCAGCCTTTGTCGGAGGAGGAGCTGACTGAATACCGCGGTTATGTGGCGCGGCGTGCTCAGCAGGAGCCGCTGGCGTATATTCTGGGGGAGAAGGCTTTTATGAAGCACAGCTTCAAGGTAAATCCTGCGGTGCTGGTGCCGCGTCCGGAAACGGAGCTGCTGGTGGAGAGTGTGGCGAAGGCTGCCGCCGGTGCTGGCGCGGCCAGTTTGCTTGATCTTGGCACAGGCAGCGGGGCGATCATCGTGTCGCTGCTGGAGCTTTTGCCGGAGGCTGTGGGCACGGCGGTGGATATTTCGGCTGCCGCTTTGGCCGTTGCCGGCGAAAATGCTGAGGCGATCGGCGTCAGCTCCAGGCTGACGCTGGTGGAGTCGGATCTCTTTGCCGGGCTGCCGGCGGGGCAGACTTTTGATATTATCGTGTCCAATCCACCTTATATCCCGGCAGCGGATATTGCCGGGCTGGCTGCCGATGTGCAGCGGGAACCGCGGGGTGCTCTGGACGGCGGTAGTGACGGACTGGATTTTTACAGGCGCATCGCCGCCGGGTGCGGGACGTGGCTGAAGCCGGACGGGCTGCTGGCTTTTGAGGTCGGTATCGGTCAGGCGCAGCAGGTGGCGGAGCTGTGCCGGCAGGCCGGGCTGACAGTGACGGCGCTGCGGAAGGATTATGCTGAGATTGAGCGCATGGTGTTTGCGACGAGAGAAGGTACTTATTATGCAGACCATTTATTGGAATTTACAAGCTGATGCTGATAGTGATAATAAAGCGGAAGTTTTACAGGCGGCAGGCAGGCTTCTGCGCCAGGGCGAAGTAGTAGCTTTCCCGACGGAGACTGTTTACGGTCTGGGTGCGGATGGGCTGAATGGCGCGGCGGTGGCGAAAATTTTTGCGGCGAAGGGCCGGCCGGCTGATAATCCTTTGATTTTGCATATTGCCAGAAAAGAGGATATCCTGCCGCTGACGAGCGGGCTTACTGCCAATGCCAGGGCGTTGATGGAGGCTTTCTGGCCGGGGCCGCTGACTTTGATCGTCGATAAGTCGCAGCTGATCCCGGACGAGGTGAGCGCCGGCCTGGCGACGGTAGGCGTACGGATGCCTTCGCACCCGGTAGCCGCCGGGTTGATCGCGGCGACAGGGCGGCCCATAGCTGCTCCATCGGCCAATATTTCCGGCAAGCCCAGCCCGACGGACGCGCAGGCTGTCTGGGATGATATGCAGGGCAAGATTGCCGGCGTTATCGACGGCGGCAGCTGCGGCATTGGTGTTGAATCCACCGTTGTCGATACTACTGCGGCTGTGCCGATGATTTTACGTCCGGGCGGCATTACCCGGGAAATGCTGGAAGCAGTTTTGGGAGCGGTCGAGGTCGATCCGGCTCTGGCAGGCCAGGGCGATTTTAAGCCGAAGGCTCCGGGCATGAAATACCGTCATTATGCGCCGCAGGCAGCGATGTATTTATTTGAGGGCGAGGCCGCAATGCAGATGCCGGCGGTAGCAGCGAAGGCCGCTGCGCAGGGAATCAGGACAGGCGTTTTGTGCAGTGAAAAGACCGCCGCTCAGCTGCCGAAGTCTGAAAATATGCTGGTGAGCGCGTGGGGACAGGATACGCAGACCCTGGCCGAAAAACTGTACAGCTTGCTGCGTGGTTTTGATAAACAGCAGGCAGAGCTGATCGTGGCCGAAGGCGTGGGCGAAGACGGTTTGGGACTGGCGGTGATGAACAGGCTGCGTAAGGCGGCCGGTTATCAGATCGTGACAGTTTCCGATGGCCGGCTTTGTGCAAAAAGCGGTACGCTTTTGCCGGAATTTATGTTAAAATAACACTATGAGTTGTAAAAATAAAAAAATGTAAATAAAAACAGAGGTGACTTCTATGAAAATCGCGGTCGGCAGTGATCACGGCGGTATCCATTTAAAAAATCATATCAGGGAATATCTTAAAGCTAAGGGCATCGAGGTTGTTGACTGCGGTACTTATACGGAAGAATCCGTCGATTATCCTGATTATGCGGCTAAGGTCTGCCAGGCTGTCAATGACGGCGAAGCGGAACGGGGTATTTTGATCTGCGGGACCGGCATCGGCGTTTCTATTGCCGCCAATAAGATCCACGGGATCAGAGCGGCTTTGTGCGGCGATGTTTTTTCTGCGCAGATGAGCCGTGAGCATAACAATGCCAATATACTGTGTATGGGCGAGCGCGTTATCGGCTTAAGTCTGGCGGAAATGATAACTGATACCTGGCTGAAGAGTGAATTTGCCGGTGGGCGCCATCTGCGCCGGATCGATAAGATTACGGCCCTGGAGGCGATGCGGTGATGCAGACTGCGGAAATAGCCGCGCAGGTAGCTGCGGCGGCGCAGGAGCTTTTGCAGGCAGGGGCTGTCCAGACCGGGCAGGTTTTAGTAGTGGGCTGCAGCACCAGCGAGGTGCTGGGCGATAAGATCGGTACTGGCGGTTCTGCTGAAGCCGCCGGGGCGATGTTTGCTGCCCTGCGGCGGGTGGTCGAGGCGCAGGGTGTTTTTTTGGCGATCCAGTGCTGCGAGCATTTGAACCGGGCTCTGGTCACGACTCGGGCTGCTGCCGAAAAATACGGCTGGCAGGAAGTAACTGTGCGTCCTGTGCCCCATGCGGGCGGTGCTATGGCAGCGGCGGCTTACGAAAATTTTGAGCAGCCTGTCGTTGTTGAAGCGATCTCGGCCCATGCAGGCCTGGATATAGGTCAGACGCTGATCGGTATGCATTTAAAGAAAGTTGCCGTACCGGTGCGTTTGGCAGAAAGCAAGATCGGCGAGGCCATACTCACCGCGGCACGGACACGTCCGCCCTTGATCGGCGGCGAGCGTGCCAAATACCCAGTGTAAATTATTTGACTTGGAGGGAGTAATCATGAATTTAGAGAAATTAGCCGTTGTTGATCCTGAAGTGAATGCCGCTATTGGCGAAGAACTTGGCAGACAAAGAAATAAAATAGAACTGATCGCGTCCGAGAATTTTGTGTCTCCTGCTGTGATGGAGGCCATGGGTACTGTCCTGACTAATAAATATGCTGAGGGGTATCCGGGACACCGTTATTATGGCGGCTGTGAATATGTCGATAAGGTGGAAATACTGGCGATCGAGCGCGCTAAAAAATTATTCGGCGCCGATCATGTCAATGTGCAGCCTCATTCCGGCGCTAATGCCAACACTGCCGTTTATTTTGCTTTCCTGAAGCCCGGCGATACGATCATGGGCATGAATCTGTCTCAGGGCGGCCATTTATCCCACGGTTCACCGGTAAATATTTCCGGCAGCTATTATAACGTGGTCCCTTATGGTGTGGATCACGAGACGGAAACTATCGATTATGATGCTTTGGCGCAAACTGCCGCTGAAACGAAGCCGAAAATCATCGTTGCCGGCGCCAGCGCTTATTCCCGGATCATAGATTTTGAACGGATGGCGGAGATCGCGCACAGCGTTGGGGCGCTGCTGATGGTGGATATCGCCCACATCGCCGGTCTTGTGGCTGCGGGGCTGCATCCAAGCCCGGTGCCTTATGCCGACATCGTTACTACGACTACGCATAAAACCTTGCGCGGACCGCGCGGCGGCCTGATCATGTGCAAAGAGCAGTATGCCAAGGCGATCGACAAGGCTGTGTTCCCTGGTATCCAGGGCGGCCCCTTGATGCATATCATTGCTGCCAAGGCGGTGGCTTTTGGTGAGGCTTTGCAGCCGGAATTTAAAGTATATCAGCAGAATATCATCGCTAACTGCAGAGTATTTGCTGAAGCTTTACAGCAAGAAGGGTTCCGTATCGTTTCTGGCGGGACTGACAACCATCTGATTTTGGTCGACGTGCGCGGTCAGAAGCTGACAGGCAAGGTAGCTGAACATTTATTAGATGAAGTAGGCGTGACCTGCAATAAAAATACGATCCCCTTTGATCCCGAAAGTCCTTTTGTGACCAGCGGTATCCGTCTGGGTACGGCTGCCGTTACCACGCGCGACTTTGATCAGGAGGATATGCGCGAGGTGGCAGCGATCATCGGCCTGGTTTTGAATAATCCTGAAAATGAGGGCAAACATAAGGAAGCGGCAGCAAGGGTAGCGGCTTTATGCGCTAAATATCCCATGTATCCCGGCTTCTGAATTCAGGAAGGAGATTTTGACGATGCAAGTTACAGTTGTTGATCATCCGCTGATCAAACAAAAAATCACGAAAATGCGTGCGGAGCATACCTCGTCCCGTGATTTTCGCGAGTGTCTTGATGAAATAGCGATGCTGATGACGTATGAGGTGGCAAGGAATCTGCCGCTGCAGGAGGTCGAGGTCACTACTCCGGTAGCGAGGACTACCGGTTATAAAGTAGCCGGCGATATTTTTGTCGTGCCTATTTTAAGGGCCGGTCTGGGTCTTTTGACTGGCGTGCTGAAAATGATCCCTGATGCCAGGGTGGGCTTTATCGGTTTGTACCGTGATGAAGAAACCTTGAAACCGATCGAATATTACTGCAAGCTGCCTGAGAATAAAGACGGTGTGACGATCGTAGTCGATCCGATGCTGGCGACTGGCGGCAGTGCTGCTGCCGCGATCTCGATGCTGAAGGAGCGCGGTTTGAAAAATATTCGTTTTATGTGTCTGGTAGCGGCTCCTGAAGGCGTGAAGGTGATGAACGAGGAGCACCCTGACGTGCCTGTTTACACAGCTGCTTTAGATGAAAAATTGAATGAACACGGTTATATCGTGCCGGGCCTGGGCGATGCCGGCGACCGTATTTTTGGTACAGACTGATGTTTGATAACAGGCCTGAATGGGACAATTATTTTATGGAGATCGCCCAGGTAGTCAGCAAGCGCTCCACTTGCCTGCGCCGCAGCGTCGGCGCCGTTATCGTCAAAAACAGGCAAATAGTGGCCACAGGTTATAATGGCACGCCTTCCAAGCTTGAGCATTGCTCGGTGACAGGCTGCCTGCGTGAACAATTGAAAGTACCCTCGGGACAAATGCACGAATTATGCCGTGGTATCCATGCCGAGCAGAACGCAGTAGTGCAGGCGGCTTATCATGGCGTATCCGTCAACGGCGGTACGCTGTACTGCACGCATCAGCCCTGCGTTGTCTGCACTAAAATATTGATCAACGCCGGTATCGAGCGGATCGTTTATGCCAATCCTTATCCGGATAAGCTGGCAGAGGAGATGCTGCAGGCTGCCGGGATGCAGGTGACGATCCTGCACGGGGAAGATTAAAATAAATACAGCATTGCGGTGCTTTTCAGGGGCATCGGCAGTTGCTGTATTTATTTTTTCTGAAAAATGTTGCTTTCGCAACAAAAAAATCAAAGAAAAAATGTTCAAAATGGTATTTTTTTGATATACTAATACACAAGAATGACCTTTTAAGAAAATACAGTGATTTTTGGGGTATAAATAAGCGGCTTTGAACGCTATGAGGTGAATAATTGCAAGTGTATATTTTAGCTTTTGTGATAGCGCTTTTTACCAGCTGGCTTTTGACGCCGTATGTCAAAAAACTGGCTTTCCGTATAGGCGCGCTGGATAAGCCGGACGGAAGAAAGGTTCATAAGGGCATCATGCCGCGCCTGGGAGGGCTGGCCATTTACCTTGGCTTTGTAGCCGCTGTTTTGTGCAGCATGCATTTATCCAGGGACGTGCTGGCGCTTTTGCTCGGCGGCACGGTGATCCTGATCGTCGGTATCATCGATGATGTCTATCAGCTGCCGGCCAAGGTCAAGCTGTTGGGACAGATCGCTGCCGCGGCGGTTTTAGTGTTGTTTGATATTCGCATCGAGTGGCTCAACAATCCCTGGGGCGGGTATTTTTATCTTGAGTATCTGTCGATACCGTTCACGATTTTCTGGGTGATCAGCTTTACTAATGTCGTCAACCTGATGGATGGGCTGGACGGACTGGCGGCTGGTGTGGCCGGGATTGCGTCGATAACGGTGATTCTGGTAGCTATTCAGCAGGGCTTTTATCCTGTGGCTGTGATCACGGCTGCTCTGGCTGGCGGTATTGTTGGCTTTATGCGTTATAATTTCAATCCGGCCACCATTTTTATGGGTGATACCGGCAGTATGTTTATCGGCTATATGCTGGCGGCGATCTCTATTTTCGGCGCGGTTAAAAGCGCGGCTACTATCGCGCTGATCGTGCCTGCCATCGCTTTGGGCTTACCGATCATGGATACGGCTTTTGCGATCGTGCGCCGCTATACGAATGGCCGACCTATTTTTCAGCCGGACAAGGGGCATCTGCATCACCGCCTGTTGGCGATGGGCATGACGCAGCGTCAGGCCGTGCTGCTGATGTATATCATCAGCGCCGTGCTGGGCATCGCCGCGGTACTGCTGACTGAGGTCGGCGGCTATTATGCGGCAGTGATCATCGCGCTCATTATTACCGCCGTGGTCTTTGGCGCTAAGAAGATAGGTATTTTGAACGATCGTTGATTGGCAATGACAGTTATTAATGATTGAAAAACCGTATGAGACCGTGTTATACAGTTGGGAGACGAAGTCGTGAAAAAAATCAAGCTAATGACAGTTTTCGGTACGCGTCCGGAAGCAATCAAAATGTGTCCGTTAGTTTTGGAAATGCAGAAATACCCTGATTTTATTGAACCTATCGTAGCCGTGACGGCACAGCACCGTGAAATGTTGGACCAGGTGCTGCAGCTGTTTGCGATCAAACCGGATTATGATTTGAATATCATGACTGCCGGACAAACTTTATATGACGTTACCGGCCGGGCTTTGGCAGGATTAAAGGACGTATTGGCAGAGGCACAGCCTGATATGGTGCTGGTGCACGGTGATACCACTACGACCTTTGTCGGAGCTTTGGCGTCTTTTTATGCCCAGATCCCTGTAGGCCATGTGGAAGCGGGCCTGCGGACGGGCAATAAATTTTCACCCTACCCGGAAGAGATGAACCGCAAATTGACCGGCGCTATTGCCGATATCCATTTTGCGCCGACGGCGACCAGTAAAAGCAATTTATTGAAAGAAAATATCGATCCGGCGGCGATCGTAGTGACGGGCAATACGGTGATCGATGCCTTGCAGACTACGGTCAAGGCTGATTATCGGTTTACTGACGCGGGCCTGCAGCAGTCCCTTGCCAGCGGGAAGCGGCTGATTTTAGTGACCACGCACCGCCGTGAGAATCTAGGCGAACCGATGCGTCATGTTTATCAGGCGCTGCGTAAGGTTTTGGAAAACCATCCGGATACCGAAGCGATTTTTCCGGTCCATAAAAATCCTAAAGTCAGAGAAATCGTCAATGAAGAACTTGGCCATCTGCAGCAGGTCCATTTGATCGAGCCTTTGGATTATGAGCCTTTTGCCAATCTGATGGCTAAAGTAGATATTGTGCTGACTGACAGCGGCGGTATTCAGGAAGAAGCGCCGGCGCTGGGTAAGCCGGTCCTGGTTCTGCGTGATACTACCGAGCGTCCTGAAGCTGTAGACGCAGGGACAGTCAAGCTCGTAGGCACTGCTTACGATGATGTGCTGCGGGAAACAAGCAGACTGCTGGATGATGCGCAGCATTATCAAAGTATGGCTGAAGCCGCTAATCCGTATGGTGACGGCAAGGCTTGCGCGCGTATAATCAGAAAGATTTTACATGAAAATGGTTACGACATTCAAATTTTATCTGAATTCAGTACTAATTAAGATAGACAAAAATTGTGAAAAATATTAAAATTATTATGATTTATTCTTGATTTTTTCAAAAATGCCTATTTGGTTTTTGTTTTAAGTGGAAGCAGGACAGTTTTATGAGGTAGCAAAACGCTGATGAAAATGATTGACTTCACCCCTTTGGTAACGACGGGGTATAAAAAAGTTCTGGCAAGGCTGGCGGTTGCGTCTTTTGCCATAGCTTTTGCCGTAAAAATGGCCGGTTATCAGGAGCTTGCCTCCGGGCTTGCTTTAGGCGGCGCTGTAGGACTGCTTGATACCCTGATCATGTTTCTGGGCATCCAGAGATCTCTGCCTGAGGGCGAGCCGGAAGCGGCGCTGAAGATCATGAAGCGCTTTCGCTGGATCAGAAGGCTGGCTGCCGGCATCCTGGTTATTGTGATGTTAAAGTTGAAATACCATGTTTTTGGTGTATGCATGGGGTTTCTGCTGATACATATATTTTTAATATTTAATCTAATATTTATCGCGTACCAGCTCAATAAAAAGCAGGGCGTGAAGAAAGGAGTGTGAGAGAATGGGAACAGAAACAGCTGCTATGGCTCAAGAGGCTGAAAACGCAAAAGAGATCATCCATTACTTTGCGCAGGAATGGGCACCTGGTGTCGTAATTCATATGCAGACCATGTATATGACCTGGATCACGATGGCGATCGTCTTTTTACTGTTTTTTATTGCTTCTAGAAATCCGAAGCTGGTTCCAAGTGGCTTGCAGAATGGAATGGAGTTTTTTATTGATTTCCTAAACGGATTGATGGAAGAGACCCTGGGGATGAAGGGGCGTAAGTATATGGCTCCGTTTATGATCACCTTGTTCATGTTTATTTTCATTGGCAATGAACTTGGCATGCTGCCGCAGTTCGGTGTACATTGGACTTCCCCGACCAATGATATCAACACTGTTTTTGCATTGTCTTTGATGGTAGCCATTGGTGGTTATGCAGTTGGTGTGCATCAGCAGGGTATAGGACATTTTAAACATTTTATCAGTCCTAAACCGGGCTTTTTACCGATCCACCTTCTTGACGCTATCACAAAACCGCTGACTATGGCCCTTCGTCTATTTGGTAACATCCTGGCAGGCGAAATTCTGTTGATCGTTTTGTATCAACTGACTCCGTGGGTCATCCCGGAACTTTGGGTAATGTTCAGCTTGTTTATCGGCTTCTTGCAGGCCTTTATCTTTACGATGCTTGCTTTGAGCAGCTTTGCCATCGCATTCCATGATGTGCACTAAGCATCAATCGATTCTAAAATTTTTCTTATTTTGAAAGGATGAATGAAATGACTGAAAATGCAATCATTACCGCTGCATCTTTAATCGGCGCGGGTCTTGTTTGTTTAGGCGCTGCAAACGGCGCTGGTACCGGTAACGGTCACCTCTGCGGCAGAACTATTGAATCTATGGCTCGCCAACCGGAAGAATCCGGTAAATTGATGACTACTATGCTGATCTGCGTAGGTTTGGTTGAATCCATGCCTATCCTCTGCTATGTTATCGCTATCGTTCTCGTATTTGCTAACCCCTTCATTAAATAATTTCGTAAAGGAAAACTAGAAAAGGAGCGTGCTATAATTGGTTAACTTTAACGCTACATTTATCGCGCAGGTCCTGAACTTTTTGATTCTCGTTTTCGTTCTTGCGAAATTTGCTTACAAACCCCTGATGAAAATCATGGATGACCGCAAGAATAAAATTGCTAACGATTTAGCAGCCGCAGAAACCGCTAAAACTGATGCCGAAGGCATCAAAGCTGAATATGCCGCTAAATTGGCCGCTGCACGTCAAGAAGCTCAAGCTATTATCGACAATGCGCGTAAAACCGCGCAGACTGCGCACGATAAGATCCTTGCTGAAACTAAAGAAGAGCAGGATCAAATCATCAAAACTGCTAAAGAAGCTATTGCTCTTGAGAAAAAGCAGGCTCTCAGCGAAATCCGCGCCCATGTTATCAATCTCAGTCTGGTTGCTGCCAGCAAGATTGTTGAACAAAAATTAGGTTCTGAAGAAGACAAAAAATTAGCAGGCGATATTGTTGACGCTGTTTTGAAACAATAATTTGCTTGTTGCTCAATAGGCCGGACGAAATCAGGACCGCCCTTTAGCGAAAGGCGGCAATGACGAGAGCCGGTATACGGAGGTGATTGGTACAATTATGAAGAGTGAAGAAAATATTGCTTTGATTAAGCAAGAATTGTCCGACTTCAAAATTGATCTGGGTTCTATTAAAGAACTTTTAGATGTAAAAGTTACTACGGCTAAAAAATTAACTGTAGATGAGTATCAATCCATTTCTGCAATTCTTACCGAAAAATTAGGCCGCGACATTTTCCTCAATAAAAATGTTGATCCTTCTATTCTCGGTGGTATCATCGTGCAAATCGGCGACAAGGTATATGATGCTTCCGCACTTCGTAAACTGAAGAAAATGGAAGTTGTTATGAACGGCATCGACGTTCATGACTATGCTTTGGAAAAACCGGAAGCAATGACTGATGCTCTCAGCGAAAAGCTGGAGAATTACAATGTGGATGTTAACTTGGAAGAGGTCGGTATAGTTGAAAAGATCGGTGACGGCATCGCTACCGTTATCGGTATGAAAAACGCTATGGCCGGCGAATTGGTTGAATTGCCGAACAATGTTTCCGGCATGGTTCTGAACTTGAACCCTGACTCTGTTGGTATCGTTTTGATGGGCGGCGAAACGCTCATTAAAGAAGGCGATCTGGTTCGCCGTACCGGCAACATCATGGACGTTCCCGTAGGCGAAGCTTTGCTGGGCCGCGTTGTCAGCGCTATCGGCGCTCCTATCGACGGCAAAGGCGAGATCGCTTATGCTGAAAAACGCCCTGTAGAATCTGCTGCTCATGGTATCGCAGATCGTGAATCCGTTGATACTCCGCTGCAGACCGGAATCAAATGTATCGATGCGCTCGTTCCTATCGGACGCGGCCAGCGCGAACTTATCATTGGTGACCGCGGCACCGGCAAAACTGCCGTTGCTATCGATACTATCATTAACCAAAAAGGCCTCGGCGTGATCTGCATTTATGTAGCTATCGGCCAAAAGGCTTCCAACGTAGCCCGCATCGTTCGTACTCTGGAACAACACGGCGCTATGGATTATACTATCATCGTTGCGGCTACTGCTGCTGATTCTGCTCCGCTGCAGTATCTGGCTCCTTATGCCGGTGTAACGATGGCAGAATACTTTATGGATCAGGGCAAAGACGTACTTTGCGTATATGACGACTTGTCCAAGCACGCTGTTGCGTATCGTGCCATGTCCCTGCTGCTCCGCCGTCCTCCAGGACGCGAGGCTTATCCTGGCGATGTATTCTACTTGCATTCCCGTTTGCTGGAACGTGCTGCTAAACTGAACAAAGAACTCGGTAACGGTTCTATCACCGCATTGCCTATCATCGAAACACTGGCTGGTGACGTTGGCGGCTTTATTCCTACTAACGTAATTTCTATTACTGACGGACAGATCTTCCTGGAATCCGAGTTATTCTATTCCGGTATCCGTCCGGCGATCAATTCCGGTTTGTCCGTATCCCGTGTAGGCGGCGCGGCGCAAATCAAAGCAATGAAATCCGTTGCAGGTACTCTGCGTCTGGACTTGGCACAATATCGTGAGCTGGCAGCATTCGCTCAGTTTGCTTCCGATCTTGATAAAGCTACCAAAGCTCAGCTGGACCGCGGTCAGCGTTTGACAGAGATCCTCAAACAAGGCCAATATGTGCCGCTGCCGGTAGAAAAACAGGTTATGGCTATCTACCTCGGCACTAAAGGTTATTTAGATGATGTTGCAGTAAAAGACATCACTCGCATGGAAAGTGAATTCCTTGATTTTATGGATGCCAACCATCCTGAAATTGGTGCTTCCATCCGTGACGAAAAGAAAATCACCGACGAAAATGAAGCAGCTTTGAAGAAAGCAATCGTTGAGTTCAAGGATACCTTTATTGTCAGTGAAGGTAGGTGATTGACTGATGGCTACTGCACGCGAGATTCATCGCCACATGAAAGGCATCAAAAATATTGGTCAGATCACTAAAGCTATGAAAATGGTTGCCGCTGCCCGTTTGCGCAAAGCGCAGGAAAAAGCAGGCTCCAGCCGTCCGTACGCTTTGAAGATCAAAGAAGTATTGGCCAATATTGTTTGTGATAAGGGCATGGTGGCCGGATTAGACGCCAAAAAGCATCCTTTGCTGCAAAAACGCGAAGTGAAAAAAGTTGGCTATTTGGTTGTATGTTCTGATAAAGGTCTTGCCGGTGCTTATAGCAGTAACGCGTTAAAAAGGGCAGTTGCCGAGATTTCTGAAATTGAAGGCGACGTAGTTATTATTACCAGCGGCCGCAGAGCGAAAGATTTCTTTACGCGCCGTGGTTATAATGTTATTTCCTCGCATCTTGGCTTCTCTGATAAACCAAGTTACAACGATGCTGTGGCTATCGCTACCGATGCGGCTGAACGTTTCGGTGATATGCAGTTTGATGAATTGCATATTGTTTTCACTTTATTTAAATCCGCTTTGTCGCAGATTCCGACAAGCGATATCATCCTTCCGGTAGAACCACCGGAAAAAGAAGCCGGTGCAACTAAGAAAAGTGTCGAGTACCTTTTCTTACCCGAAGCTGAAGAAATTTTGAAGGTTTTGGCACCGCGTTATCTTGAAACTATTGTTTATGCCGCGCTGGTACAATCTGCTGCCAGTGAATTGGGCGCCAGAATGACTGCGATGTCTTCTGCTACTGATAATGCCGGCAAGCTGGTTAAGAATCTGGAGCTGTCTTACAACAAGGCGCGTCAGGCACTTATTACCCGCGAGCTCAGCGAGATCTGCGGCGGCGCCGAAGCATTGAAACAACAATAAGAATAATTCGTAGGGAGGCTAAAACCTTGAATACTGGTAGAATAGTACAAGTTGTTGGCCCTGTTGTTGACATTGAATTCCCTCCGAAAAGTATGCCTGCAATCCTGAACGCTATTAAAATCGATGGTACTACTGATGACGGTAAGGTGCAAATCCATCTTACCTGTGAAGTTATGCAGCATATCGGCTACAATGTAGTCCGTGCAGTTGCCATGAGTTCTACCGACGGTCTTGTTCGCGGAATGGAAGCTGTTGATACCGGCGCACCGATCAGTGTTCCGGTTGGTCCTGGTACTTTGGGCCGCATATTTAACGTATTGGGTGAAACTGTTGACCATGACGAGAGAAAAGTCGATGCTGCCGATTACTGGCCTATCCATAGACCGGCTCCGACTTTCGACCAACAAGCTACAACAACTAAAATTTTAGAAACCGGCATCAAAGTCGTTGACTTGATCGCTCCGTACGCTCTTGGCGGTAAGATCGGTCTGTTCGGCGGCGCAGGTGTTGGTAAAACAGTTATTATTATGGAGCTTATTCATAATATCGCTACCGCTCATGGTGGTTATTCCGTATTTGCAGGTGTTGGCGAACGTACACGTGAAGGCAACGACTTGTGGTGCGAAATGAAAGAATCCGGCGTTATCGATAAGACCGCTCTTGTTTACGGTCAGATGAACGAACCTCCTGGAGCACGTATGCGCGTTGGCCTGACTGGTTTGACCATGGCGGAATATTTCCGTGATATCGGCGGACAGGACGTACTGCTCTTTATCGATAACATTTTCCGTTTCATTCAGGCTGGTTCCGAAGTATCCGCTTTGCTCGGCCGTATGCCGTCCGCAGTAGGTTATCAGCCTACTCTGGCTAACGACATCGGTGCCTTGCAAGAGCGTATCACTTCCACCAAAACTGGCTCCATTACCTCTGTACAGGCCGTATACGTACCTGCGGATGACTTGACTGACCCTGCTCCTGCGGGAACATTCGCTCACTTGGACGCTACGACCGTACTTTCCCGTCAAATTGCAGAGCTTGGTATTTATCCGGCAGTTGACCCGCTTGACTCCACCAGCCGTATCCTTGATCCGCTGGTTATCGGCGAAGAGCACTATAACGTAGCTCGTGGCGTACAGGCTATTTTGCAGCGTTATAAAGAATTGCAGGACATTATCGCAATTCTTGGTATGGAAGAATTGAGCGAAGAGGATAAGATCACTGTTGCCCGCGCTCGTAAAATCCAAAAATTCCTCAGCCAAGCATTCTTTGTTGCTGAACAGTTCACCGGTACTCCCGGACAATATGTTCCGCTGAAAGAAACTATCCGCGGCTTCAAAGAAATCCTGGAAGGCAAACATGACGATTTGCCGGAAGGTGCTTTCTACATGGTTGGTACCATTGATGACGCTGTAGCTAAAGCTGAGACTATGAAGGCTGAATAATGGCTAATTGTATGCAATTGGAAATTGTCACTCCGGATAAATTGCTTTTCAGCTCCGATGAAATTGTATACTTGGGCCTCCGCACTAATGACGGCGGTATCGGCATCGAGGCTAACCACATTCCCGTTATTGCCAGCTTGGACATTGCTCCGATGAAATATCGTCTGGCTGACGGCACTGAAGGTTACATCGCTATTTGCGGTGGTTTTATGGAAATGAACGCTAATAAATGCACGATCCTGGCAACTATTGCCGAAATGGCTGCTGATATTGACAAAGCCAGAGCAGAAGCTGCTAAAGAACGTGCTGAAGAACGTTTAAAAAATAAGACCGAAAACCTGGATGTCGACCGTGCTCAGCATGCGCTGAGAAGGGCTGTCGCCCGCCTGGGTGCATACAACAAATCAGGACGTTGATAGCATACGACAATTAAACAAAAAAACCCACTGTGTAAAAACAGTGGGTTTTTTACTTGCTAAAAGAAACTTTCTATAGTATCCTGTTGATAAAGGAAGGTGATCAGAAGTGTCAGATCCGATCATGGATATTTCAGGAAATAAAATGCTGCATCTGAAACAAGATCTTGCTTTTCTGCGCCGGCGTTTGGCAGAATGTGCTGATGAAAGCGCCAAACAAAGCATCCGCAGAGAGATTATGGAAAAAGAAACTTACTATAATATTCTGGCTGACCGCCAAAGATTAAGTAAATAAAAAACTACCAATCAGCTGATTGGTAGTTTTTTACGTTAAACTCACTCTTTGATGATTTTGCCGTTTTGCATCTTGTAACAGAAATTTTTAGTCTGATCCCAGAAGTTGATACAAACTGAGGACCCGGCTTGCAGTTCAAAGCGCAGCTCACTTTCGCTGAGCAGATTTTTGTTGATGCAAAGACGTGCCAGCTGATCAAGGTCTGCTTCCGGCAATTCTTCCACGTGTACAAGGCGGTCGCGCGGATAGGAATTGTTGCTGGTACTGATGATATCCATATAAACGATTTTGCCTGTAACATAATCGGAAATGGCTTTGAGCAAAGCTGCGATACCATCCTGATTAGAGGGGAAAAAACGCGGCGTTTTGAAATAAACTACCTTGAATTCGTGGTCGAAATCATTGGAAAAAATATTGACAGGCAAACCGCCGTTAGGGTTATGGATAGTGATTACTGCTTCATTGGCAGCAGGGACTTTGAAGTCGATCTTTGCTTCCGGACAAATGTGAGTAAGTTTATCCTGAAGTTCGCGGGCTTCTATTTCTGCATTTATCATAGTTTTTCATCTCCTTTAATCAGTATTATAACACTTTGACGCAGGAAACTTGCGAAGAAACTGTGATAAATGTGAAATTTTTCAAAACAGGTAAAAGTCATTGTACAAGTACCTCAAAAATGATAAAATATTACAGTAAGTTTTACTTCATGTAATTGATTCGTTTTGTATAAATATAGAACTTCTTAGGGGGCTATCTGGGTGGAGAAATTAGTTGTCAAAGGCGGTAACCGTCTGACAGGCTCTGTGAAAACTAGTGGAGCAAAAAATGCTGTCTTGCCGATCATTGCTGCGTCGATCTTGGGGAATACTCCCAGCCGTTTAGAGGAGATCCCTGCTCTTGACGATGTGCGTACGATCTGTGCTGTTTTGAATTGCCTGGGTATCAAGGTAGATGCCAGTGAGCCCCATGTACTGAATATAGATAGTACGGAAATAACTTCCTGCGAAGCGCCATATGAATTGGTGCGCTGCATGAGAGCTTCCTTTCTGGTCATGGGACCGTTGCTGGCACGTAAGGGCAAGGCCCGTATTTCTCAGCCGGGCGGCTGCGCTATCGGCACGCGTCCGATCGATCTGCATTTAAAAGGTTTCGAGGCCCTGGGGGTAAAAATAGAACAGGGACATGGCTATATTGAAGCTACCGCGCCGAATGGTTTAGTGGGAACTACGATCTATTTTGATTTCCCCAGTGTCGGCGCTACTGAAAATGTAATGATGGCGGCGGCTTTGGCCGAAGGGACCACTATTCTGGAAAACCCTGCGGAGGAACCGGAGATCGTAGATCTGGCCAACTATCTGAACCAAATGGGAGCCAGGATCCGTGGCGCGGGTACGAATGTGATCAGGATCGAAGGCGTGAAAGAGCTGCATGGTGCCGACCATACGGTGATCCCTGACAGGATCGAGGCCGGGACCTATATGATCGCTGCGGCCATGACCGGCGGCGACATAATTGTAGAGAATGTTTTGACAGAGCATCAAAAACCGCTGATTGCCAAACTGCGGGAAGCAGGCGTAACAGTAGAAGAAGATATTGACAGTGTGCGTGTGACAGGCGAGGGCAGGCTCAAGGCCATTGATGTCAAGACTTTGCCTTATCCCGGGTTCCCTACGGATATGCAGGCGCAGCTGATGGCGATGATGACGATCGCTGAAGGCCGCAGCAAAGTAACGGAAACGGTATTTGAAAACAGGTTCATGCACGTAGTAGAGCTGAACCGGATGGGCGCCAATATTACTGCCGAAGGCCGCAGCGCGGTCGTTGACGGGCCGGCGAAGCTGACGGGCTGTCAGGTACGGGCGACTGATCTGCGGGCCGGTGCGGCGATGATTTTAGCAGGGTTGGTAGCCGAAGGGACGACAGAGATCTGTGATATTTATCACATTGACCGTGGTTATGAAGAGATCGTAACTAAATTACAGGGCTTGGGCGCTGATATTAAACGTGTTGGCGGGAATGATTAAAAGCGGGTGAAAAAATGGTTTTTAACAGTATTGATATAGGTATTGATTTAGGAACTGCCAATATTCTGGTTTTCGTCAAAGGTAAGGGTATTGTTTTGAACGAGCCTTCCGTTGTGGCGATCGACCGGGACAAAAACAAAATTTTGGCAGTTGGTGAGGAAGCCCGGCAGATGATCGGCCGTACTCCCGGTAATATCATAGCGATCCGTCCTTTGAAAGAGGGCGTTATCGCCAACTATACGATCACCCAGAAAATGCTGGAATATGTCGTTAATAAAGTTGCCGGCAAAAGCTTTTTCAGTAAACCGCGGATTATGGTATGTATTCCTACGGGTGTAACTTCGGTTGAAAAGCGTGCTGTTTTAGAAGCAACGATGCAGGCCGGGGCCTCCAAAACTTATCTGATAGAGGAGCCGTTGGCGGCGGCGCTGGGCGCAGGCTTGGATATTGCGGCGGCGGCAGGCAGCATGGTCGTCGATATTGGCGGCGGCACTACTGACATCGCCGTATTGAGCCTGGGCGGAGTTGTTGTGGACGCCTCTTTGCGTATTGGCGGCGATGCTTTTGACGAAGCCATTATCAGGCACGTCAAACGGATCCATAATGTTCTGATCGGTGAACGCACGGCAGAAGAAATAAAAATCAACGTAGCGACGGTGCATCCTGAAGGACGTCAGGTAGAGCATGAGGTTCGCGGACGCGATCTGGTGACAGGTCTGCCGACTACGATCAAAGTTACTTCTGAGGACGGGCGCAAAGCGCTGAGAGAGTCAGTTGCAGCCTTAGTGGCGTCGGTAAGATCGGTGCTGGAAAAGTGCCCGCCTGAATTATCGGCAGACATAGTGGACAAGGGTATCTACCTGACTGGCGGCGGCGCGCTGCTGGATGGTATTGCTCAAGTACTAAAGGATGAGACCGGTATTGATACTTATATCGCGGAACAGCCGCTGGATTGCGTTGCGCTGGGTACAGGCAAGGCTTTGATCGATTTGAATAAACTGCGCCCGGGGACTATTGTGGGAAATGGCAGTTTGTAAGTGCTGATACACAGCCCTTGTGGCTGTGTATTATTTTTTAGGAGGAGTATAGGAATGTTGCAGAAGAAATATTTTTTTAAAATGATCTTGACGGCGCTTTTGGTTCTGCTGCCGGTCCAGGCCTGGGCGGCGACAGTAAATAAAATGCGTTACAGCAGCAGCCCTACACGGGTAAGGATCGTACTTGATACTGATGAAAAGGTCAAGTATAAAGACGAGAAACAGGGGACGTCAATAGTGTTGAATATTGATGCCGCTGTAGCCCGGGAGATGAGTGAAAAGGTCAAGGACCCGATCATTAAAAGCGTGGTTTTAAAGAAGGATGGGCGCAAAGCGTCCAAATTAGTAGTAACGCTCAACAAAGAGCAGCAGTATAAGGTCTTTGCTCTGCAGAAGCCGGACCGTATCGTTTTGGATATTTACCGTATTTTAGTGACTAAAAACACGGTGAACCAGGGCAAAGGCCTGCAGTATACTTTCTGGCAGGATGACATGGAAGGTCTGCCGATACAGATGCATATTTTAGAAGTGGCTCCTGACAGCGATTATAAATTACTGCCTTTTTCGGGCGCTGTCGACAGGAATGGCCGCGGGACGCTGCTGAAGGCGGCTAATGCCCTGGGCGCGAAGGCGGCTGTCAATGCTTCCTACTTCGATACCAGCGGCTGGATCATCGGTAATTTAAAAATCGACGGCGAATGGCTGGGTATGGAAGATAAGGCCCGCAGCGCTTTTGTTATTGCCGGCGGTAAACCGCAGATATTGAAGGATCTGGCTTATGACGGCAATGTCATGCTGCCGTCGTTGGGCGTAAAACTGCCCGTCAAAGGCATCAACCGGGAACGTATTGCCGAGGATGTCGTTGTTTATACACACTACTTTGGTCCCTCGACGCGGACTAATAATTTTGGCTGCGAGGTTCGGATCAAAGACGGCAAGGTTGCGGAAATCAGCAAAGCCGGGAATATGCGCCTGGATAAAAAGAGCGTGGTAGTTTCCGCACACGGAGCTAATGCCAAAATACTGGAGCAGCTGCGGATCGGCGACAGGGCCAGTGTTCAGCAGACCTTGGGCAATGCTGTCGCAGATCAGGCCGAACTGGTTTTGGGAGCAGGTCCGCTGCTGGTAGAAGCCGGTAAGCGCAATGTCCGCTCCGGCAGCGAGCAGATTGCCGGAGATATTGCCTATGGCAGAGCTCCGCGCACAGCCATAGGTGTCAAAAAAGACGGCACTGTGGTGCTGCTGGTAGCAGATGGCCGCCGTACGGATTCTGTCGGCATGACATTAGAGGAAGCGGCTCGTTATATGCTCAAACTGGGGGCGGTGTCAGCGCTTAATTTTGACGGCGGCGGCTCCAGTGAGATGGTGCTCAATAATAAAGTCTTAAACAATCCTTCCGATGGAAGAGAACGGGCTGTAAGTGTAGGCTTAGGCTTATTCCCCAAGAAGAACTGACTTGTCAAAGCCAGGTTAGAATAGTATAATACAATATAGGGAGATATGCAGAAATCCCGATGCTTCCTCTTGGAAGGAGTGAAAACTATGAAAAAAGTCAATTGGAAAATTATTGCGCTGCTGACAGTGCTCTGTATTTTAGGCGGAGCGTATACTTTAGCATTCGCAGATACTGCTGTAGATCAGAAAACTACTTTGAATGGCGTTGTTTTGGCAGACGGACTGGCGACTGTAGGGATGCAGGTCAGTGAAGGTCAGGTGTTGGTCAAAGTCAAAACTATTGCCGGGCCTGCTCCAGCAGCCAGAGCTAATATTGCCGGTAAAGTAACTGCCGTTTTGGTCAAACCGGGCGATACTATCAGCAACGGACAAACTGTAGTGCGTGTAGCGGCTCACTAAGAATAAAATTGAAACCGGCGTGCTGCTCTGCTCACGCCGGTTTTGCACTATTATGGAGAGTTATGAAAAAACAGATATTTATTTTAAGCTTAATAATATGGTGTGTCAGCAGTGCGCTGGCCTGGGCCAATGTGCCGCTGATGCCGGTAGAAGATATCGTGCCGGGTATGCGCGGTATTGCTAAGACTGTCATTACGGGCGACACTATCGAAGAATTTGATATAGAGGTTTTAGGCGTGATCGGCAATGATGCGATGGGCCATAATATCCTGATCAAAGCCAGCGGCGACGTTATCGACCGCAGCGGCGGCATTGCGCAGGGCATGAGCGGCAGTCCGGTCTACATCAACGGCAGGCTGGCTGGCGCGGTGGCTTTTGGTAAGGCTTTTACCGACCCGCAGTATTGCTTTTTGACACCGATAGGCAGGATGCTGGATCTTTTAAATGAGCCGGCGCCGCGTCCTTCAGAATTTTTACCCAAAAACACACCGTTGATGGCGGGCGGCTTTACAGAGTCCGGCATCAGGTATTTAAGTGAAAAACTGGAACCTTTTGGCCTAAAAGCAACAGGTGTTGGCGGCAGCGGTGCTTTTACCAGCACGCAGCCTCTGCAGCCCGGCAGCGCCGTGGGCGTTTCTTTGATGCGTGGTGACATTCAGTTAGGTGCTTTGGGCACTGTCACCTGGGTCGGCGACGACGGCGAGATCCTCGCTTTTGGCCATCCTTTTATGCAGCGCGGTGATTCCTGCTATTTTATGAACAAGGCCTGGATACTGGCTTCGCTGCCAAATCTGGAATCAGCTTATAAAGTTGGTAATATCGGTGAAACCATCGGTACGATCACTCAGGACCGCAGTGCCGGTATTGCCGGTAAGATCGGACAGGGGCCGCCGGTAGTCCCGGTATATGTTTCGGTCACGGATGGCGCCAGGGGCGTCAACAACAGTTCCCGTGTAGAGATCATCGATGATGAAGTTTTACTGCCGGCCATGCTGGACGCAGTGGCCTATAACACTGTTGCCAAAACTATGGACCGCGAAGGCGGCGGCACGGCCAGATTTTCTTTTCGGATCGATGGCAGAGGTGCTGTCAGCGGCCCGATCAATGTGCAGCGTGAAAATATGTATTATGCAGCGGCAGGCATCGGCAAGCTGATCAATCAGGAGCTGGTAGAAGCGGGAACCATCCTGACGCAGAATAAATTTGAAAAAGTTGATATTTACGGCGTGAATATCAATATCGTTCTTGATGATAAGGCTGAAGTGGCAGAGATCATCAGCGCTTCGGCAAGAGAAAAAGAAGTGGCTCCCGGTGATACTATCCATATCGATGTGCAGCTGCAGCCGTACAGGGCGGCAAAGATTACGAAGACCGTACTGTTCAAAGTGCCTAAAGATCAGCGGGAGGGCAAATTACCCCTGACTGTCCGCGGCGGCAGTTCGCTGGCCTGGATCCAGAACCTGCTGCGTAAACAGCGGGAAGAGGGTGTGCCGGCACAGCAGAAGGACAATCGCAAAACGTTGAATGACTTTATCAAAAGCATCAACGATGCGGACCAGAATAATGATCTGATCGTGGATATTGCTGCCGGGCAGGAAGCTCCCAATGCGGCAATGCAGTCTCAGGCCGGCGGATTTGCGTCCATGCTGGAGGGCAGCCCGATGAAACAGAAAACCACAATGAATTTTATTGTTGACGGAACTACTGATATCGTGGTCGATGTAGTGAAATAATATTTTGGCAAATGGACATAAAAAAGTCATAAAAATAAAGTATATTTAAAAGCAGGTAAAGTGAAGTTTGAAATGGAAATATAGATAACTATCATTCCATAACGTAGAAGAAAGGGGCTTTCGTAATGCTGCAGACTGTATGCAACGACATAGGCAAGATCATGCTTGACGGCTGTGCTAATGCCGGTCGGATGATGCTGCTCTTTACGGATACTCTTAAGCGGATCGGTCAGGCCGACTGGAAGGAAACTGTCCGGCAAATGGCAAAGCTGGGCGCTGATTCGCTGCCGATCGTCCTGATGACCATACTTTTTACGGGTATGGTATTTTCAGTGCAGACGGCGAAAGAGTTTGTACGTTTTGGCGCTTCTTCTTCTGTTGGCGGTATCGTCGCCATCGCGATGGGACGCGAGCTGGTGCCGGTGCTGACAGGTGTAGTTGTGGCCGGACGTATCGGCGCGGCTATTGCTGCTGAGATCGGTACGATGAAAGTAACAGAGCAGATAGATGCCTTAAAAGTGATGGCTACCAATCCTACGACTTATCTGGTCGTGCCCAGATTTCTGGCCATCGTTTTTATGATGCCGGTGCTGATCGTTTTTGCCAATACCATTGGCAATATTGGCGGTTGGCTGGTTTCACACTATTATGCGGGGATCAGCACTTTTACTTATGTAAATTCTATCAAAATGTTTGCTGAGCCATTTGATATGGTGGGCGGTATGCTTAAAAGCGCGGTTTTTGGCGGCATCATTGCTATCGTAGCCTGCCATAAAGGACTGGGAGCCAAGCAGGGCGCTGAAGGCGTTGGCATTGCTACTACTGGTTCAGTGGTTTTATCCATTGTGCTGATCTTTATCACGAACTACTTTTTGTCGATTTTACTGTACGTTTAAAGGAGGTACTGCCTGTGGCAGAACCGATTATCAGTTTGCGAAAATTAAATATCGCTTTCGGCGACAATGTTGTTATAAATGATATCGATCTGGATATCGTGCAGGGGGAGACCCTGGCCGTTTTGGGACCTTCTGGCAGCGGTAAAAGCACTATTTTACGTGCCATGATCGGGCTGCTGCAGCCCAGTGCCGGAGAAATTTTTGTTAAGGGCGAGCAGGTAAGCACGCTGGACGAAGACGGCTGGAACAAGCTGCGGCAGAAAATGGGCATGGTGTTTCAGTATTCGGCGCTGTTTGATTTTTTAACAGTTGGCGAAAATGTCGCTTTCGGACTGCGTCAGCATACTGATAAAAGCGAAGAAGAGATTCAGGCTATAGTCAGGGAGATGCTGGAACTGGTAGGTTTACCGCAGGCCAAAGAACAGTATCCGGCGGAACTGTCCGGCGGTATGAAAAAAAGAGTTGGCTTGGCCCGGGCGATCGCCAACAGGCCGGAAATAGTTTTATATGATGAACCTACGGCTGGTCTTGACCCGATCATGTCAAATAATATCAGCCGGCTGATCAGAAAAACTCAGCAGCAATTGCAGGTGACTTCGGTTTTGGTAACACATGATATGGAATCGGCTTTTTATGCGGCCGACAGAATAGCCATGCTTTATAAGGGCAAAATTGTCGCTTTGGGGACAGTTGCAGAGATAAAGAGTGGCCATAATCAAATCGTAGACGCGTTTATTCGCGGTAAAGAAATCAGAGAGGAGGCGGAGCAGTAATGAGTTCAAACGAAGTAAAAGTTGGCGCATTAACTTTAGGCGGCGTAGGTCTTTTAGCGGGCATCATTACTTTTCTGGGAGCTTTCAGCTTCTCCGGCAGCGGCTATAAGCTGCAGATTTCTTATCCGCAGGTCGGAGGCCTGATGCCGGGCCATGTCGTAAGGTATGCCGGTGTACAGGTCGGCACTGTCAAAGAAGTCAATGTACAGGGTGACAGTGTTGATGTAGTGGCTGATATCAACAAAGACATCAAGATCCCGAAGGGGGCCATTTTTTCCCTGGGGTCCGATGGTATTTTAGGTGAGCGGTTTGTAGATGTACTGCCGCCTGCCAAAATAACGGGACAGTATATTCACCCCGGCGATAAACTGGAAGGTAACCAGGGGGCCGGGCTGGATGAATTCATGCAGGCTTCTTCCAAGGTACTGGCAAAAGTTGAAGGTATCGCCGAGGCACTGAACAATGTTTTCGGCGATCCCGAGGTGCAGCGGTCAATGCGTGATGGTTTTGTCAATGCCCGTGATATCAGCAATAATATGAACACTTTTAGCAAGGTCATGGCCGATGTGGCAGTAGCCAACCAGCAGGAGATCAACCTGATGGTGCAGCAGATGAGCGCAATGGCCGTAAGGATGAATAATGCGGCCAGCCAGATGGAAAACATCATGGTCGAGACTAATAAGGGCGGCGCCGGCCAGAATATGGCGAGGATCATTGAAAACCTTGCTAATGCCAGCGGCAGGATCGAAAAAGCTACGGAGCTTTTGGAAAAGGTGGCAACTGATCCGCAGACCGAGTCTGATATCAAGGCTACACTGCATAATGCCAGAGAAGCCAGCGATAAGGCTAACCGGATGCTGGGAGTACTGGATACGGCGAAGGTACAGGCTGATGTGACCCGCAGTGTGAAGGGCAGCGACTGGCGCAGTAATCTGGGCGTTACCTTTACTCCTAAAGAAGATACTTTTATGTATGTTGGCGGGTACGATATTGGCGGTGCCAATAAACTCGATCTTTCGTTAGGTAAAAATTTTGGTCCGGCTGCTGTAAGCATGGGAGCGATGCAGGGTGAATTCGGCGTTGGCTTCGATTACAAGCTGGGCAATGCTTTTAAGCTGTACAGCCAGGTCTATGACTTTAACGACACGAAGGTCAAGGTAGGCGGCGAGCTGAAGCTGACAGATAATCTTTCATTGTTGGGCGAACAGACTGACGTACGTAATGGCAACAAAAACAACACATATGTTGGATTGCGCAGTTATTTTTAAAAAAATGTTTGACTTTTGGGTTATAAAAAAATATAATTTTCTTATACTGACTAGCCAGTCAGTTGATTGGAGGTACGAAAATAATGTTCAATTATAAAAAGAGCCAAAAGGTGTTGGTGCTTACGGCTGCGTTAAGTTTATTATGCACTCAGTCCGTTTTTGCCGAAACCCTGGAGCTTGATTTAGACGATGCCGTACAAAGAGCTTTGACGACGAATCCGGCTGTTAAGATCGCCATCTCGCAAAAGAAAGGCTCAAAAGCGGAACTTAATGCTGCCCGTTCCGGACGCGGTATCAGTATCAGCGTCAATCATCAGTCAGGTCGCGGCGGCTATGCCGATGACCAGTACAGCAAATCTTTGGGTATGATAGGTGGGGTTCCAAGTATTGTTGAAGAAAATGTCGGTAAAGGTATCGGCAATTCTCACAGCAACAGTATTACCGCTTCGATCCCTATTTATACCGGCGGACAATTATCAGGTACGATAGATCAGGCTAAGGCCAATTATAAAAGCTATGCTTTAGGTGAAACCAAGGCTTATATCGAAATGAAAAAGACGGCTACAGACGGTTATTTCAGTTTGCTGCAGGCCGGCAATATGGAAAATCTGTATCAGGATTCCGTTAACCAGCTGGAAGAGCATCTGAAAAATGTTCAGGCCCAGTATGACGTAGGCGTTGTAGCCAAGGTAGACGTACTGCGCAGTGAGGTTTCTTTAGCCAATGCGCAGCAGCAGCTGATTCAGGCCACTAATAACTATGATGTAGCTGAGGCTTCTCTGAACAAGATCATTGGGACTTCTTTAGATACGACTTTGAAATTGAAGGATAGCCTGCAGTATACTCCTTATGAGAATGATATGCAGTATTGCCTTGATTATGCTTCCATGAACCGTGTGGATCTGGAGCAGAGCCGTCTGGCTGTTGATGCGGCCAAAGGTGCTGTTAAGGTTGCTAAAAGCGGCTTTTTACCCAAGGTCAATGCTTCTGCCGGTGAAGCCTGGGGCGGCAGCGGCAGTAACTGGCCCGGCGATGATAAAGAAAACTGGACTGTAGGCATCAGTGCCTCCATGAATATTTTTGACTCCGGCGTTACCTTATCTAAAGTGCATGCAGCCGAAGAGAAACTGCTGCAGGCCGAAGAAACTTATCGTGATACCGTGGATACCGTAGAACTGGAAGTCCGCAGCAATTATCTGGGGCTGCGCGAAGCTGAGAAACGCATTTCCACTACGCAGGTAGCGGTTGCTAAAGCTGAAGAAGACTTCCATATCGCGCAGGTTCGTTATATGGCCGGTGTCGGTACCAATCTGGACGTTATTGACGCGCAGGTTGCTTTGACCGAGGCCAGGACGAATTTTGTCAATGCTTTGTATGATTATAATACTTCGAAGATCGCTCTGGAAACTGCTATGGGTGTACCTGTGGCTGTTGCTCCAGCTGCCAATACTACCAATCTGCCGACCATGTCCACTGCGTCAGCAGAAGAATAATTATAAAAATCCCGCTTTGGCGGGATTTTTTATTTTACAAGAAAAATGCAGGAGGTTTCTATCTTTTGTCGAAGTAAAATAAGTTATATTATGAATTTTACTGCGGAGGCAGAATATGAATAAACTATTTCGTTGGTTGCTGGGAATTATGGCAATAGTCGGTATAGTGTATTACAGTATCATAAAATTTGTTGTGCCGGGGTATTTGGCTCAGGTTCCGCCGCTGGTGTCGAATCTGGCCGGGGATTATATCACCGGTTCTGTTGATATTGCCCGTGTAGAGTGGAATGGGGCTTTGGAGCTGTCCGTATTTGATGCGCAGGTAAAGGATAAACAGCAGCAGCTGATTGCTGTTTTACCAGAGGTCCGGCTGCATATCTCGCCGTGGCATGCCCTTTTCAATACTAATAAAGCCCTGGACAGGGTTACTTTGGAAAAGCCTGTTATTTATTTGACGCTGAATGAAAAAGAACATTGGAACGTGCAGGATTTTTTGAAGCCATCGGAATCTGATGAAACGCCGTTTTACGGCCTTTTAGCAATTGAAGAGGGCAAGATCATAACGGAAACCCCTTATGGAAAATGGGATTTTGCTTTAGCTGGAACGGTCGACGGCAGCGGCAATCCAAAATTTGCTGTTGATGCAAAACTGGCTCATGCAGCAGACTCGCTGCAGCTCAAAGGCTTGATCGATATGAAGGCCGTGGGAAATTTAACGGTAAAAAGCGAGCATTTTGCTTTGGAGGCTTTTGCCCCGTTGGCTCAGGAGTTTGGTAAAGTAAAAGATTTCCGCGGCGCTGTTCGTAATGTCAATCTTTTGTGGACGAACAGCGGTAAGGATGTTACGATGGCAGGCGCGGTTGTGTTAGAGCAGCTGACAGGCACTGCGATCTATGAAGACTGGGAAATTCCTGTTGGGATTGACGGGAAGGTTGCGTTTAATGATAAGGCTGTTAAAACAGACAAACTTTTACTGACTGTAGATGGACAAACAGCACAGCTTACTGGCGACGTTGATTTTAAAGACCAGAATAATATTCAGGGCCGCGGATTATTGACGGCGGAGCTGCTGAAAATAAAAAATGAAGAATTTCACAAGCTGTCTGTGCCTTTCAGAATTATCGACAACAAAGCGCAGATCAATACGGCGCGGGCTGAATTTGGCGGCGGCAAAGCAGATTTTCTGGCAGAATATGATCTTGGCAGTGGTGCTCTGGTGGCTGCGCTTGATCTGGAACAGGTCAAGACTGCGCCGCTCAGTGACCGGCCGGAGGATATTTTTGCCGTAGACGGCAGCATCGCGCTGAAAGGCATAATTAAAGATGACAAGTTCGAAGTCAATTTGGCGGCAGACACTGTACGTTTAGGTTGGCGTGATTTGTTATTGCATAAAGTTGACTTTGATATCGATCTTGATCAGGCGGGCTGTAAAATCAATAATTTTTCGGCGTTTACGGAAACTGGCGCGATGCTGGCCCGGGGGACGGTTACCAGTGAGGGCGCATTTAAGCTGCAGGGCTCTGTAACTGATTTTCCGCTGGCGCCTGTTCTTGAAGCTTTAGGGCAGCAGGGCAGTGGCCTGGTAGCCTCTCAATTTGATCTTTCCGGTACGATTGATGCCGTGAACTTTACAGGCATTACCCAGTTCAAACAGGTTGATCTGGGCGGGCTTACAATCGAGGAAGCTTATGGCGGCATGAGTATGCAAGACAGCATTGTCTCGTTGCGGGACTACAAGGTCAAGATGGCGCAGGGGGAAAGCGTTTTAAACGGCAGCATCAATCTGCAGAGCGAAGACCCGGCCTTTGATCTGGAAGTCGAGACGACGGGGGTAAGGGCAGAGCCGTTTGTGAAGGTGTTTGCCCCGGAAGTAAAGCTGACTGGTAATATCAATAACAAAATGCTCATAACAGGAACCTTATCGATGCCTGATGTCAGCGGTAAGTTTTTACTGACAGACGGCAGCGCTGAAGGTTATCTCATTGATAAGATCGCAACGGATTACAGTTATCAGAAAAATGATTTAGTGATCAGCGACTGCGATATTGTGGCTTTGTCTACAGAAGCTAAACTGAATGGACGCATGGATGCGCAGCAAAATCTTGATTTTAAAGTAGATATTAAAGATATTAATCTCAGTACTTTGCCTATCAATGACGATACAGTTGATTTGGATGGGTATGCTGATGCCCAGGGAACATTGACTGGTACTTTGTCGAAGCCGTTCTTCCATGGTGATGTCAGCAGTAAAGCTATTTTTATCAACGGCGAAGAACTGACGGATATCCAGTGTAAACTGGATAGTGACGGCGGTATTAAAAATCATTTGCTGGGCTCTTTTAAACAGGCTCCCAAGGGTGTGCTTTCAGCAGAGCTTGATTATGACCACGAGCAGAGATTGCTGCAGGGTAATATAGTGGCTATCTATGGCAATGTCAGATCGATCCTGAAAATGGCAAAAGCCGATTATAATGTGGACGGTCTGGCTCAGGGCGAGATCGCGATCAATCCGCATGGACCCAAATCAGGGATTTTCGTTGATGTCTGGGTAGATGATATTTCTATCAATGACCTGAAATATGAGGAAATGAAGTTCAAAGGTCATTTACAGGATAAAGTCTGGTATTTCGATGATGTCAAACTGATGGAAACCAAGGACATTACTGATAAGGGCATTGTTGCCGTTGGCGGTAAGGTCAATCTGGCTGATGGCAAGCTGGAGCTTGAGGCCGGCGCTATAGATGCCAATCCGGCGCTGGTAACAGCCTTTATGGCTGATCCTGTTGCAGTTACAGGCGATTTGAATATGTTTGTACAATTGCAGGGTACACTGAAAGATCCGGAAGGCAACGGTTCCGTGGAGGTAAAAAATGGCAGTGTGGCCGGCATCGGTTTCGATGACTTTACGGCGATGCTTTCACTTGCCGATGACAATTTAAAAATCGAGCAGGCAATGCTGAATAAAGATATTTATAAGGCCAGTGCTTATGGCGATGTGCCGCTGGATCTGTTCCGTTCGAAAGAACAGCGGCGGGATCCTAATGCCCAGATGAACGTGCAGCTGAATCTGGATAACGCCCGTTTGGGTATTTTGCAGGTCATTTCACCCATGGTAGAATGGGGCGTCGGTGAAACGCAAGGCCAGGTCAAACTGGCAGGCACACTGGAGGAACCTCTGGTATACGGAGCTGTAAAAATCCCGGAGGGCTCTCTGAAATTTAAGCATGTGCAGACGGTGATTGAAAATATCCATACCGACATAGAATTTGAAGGCAATAAGGTGACCCTGAAAGATATTTCGGCCAAGCTTGGCAAAGGCAGCTTCAAGGGCAGCGGCACTTATGCGCTGCGCTCTAATGAACGCGACGCTTATCAGCTGGATCTGGTTGCTGATAACGCGGAAATAGCTTCGGATATTTTTACAGGCCGCATCAATGGCAGTCTGACTGTGACGCCGCAGCGGTTTATTGTAAGGCAGGAAGCTGGCAGCACGCCTTCGGGTAAAGGTCCGCACTTTAGTTACCGGCCGCTGCTTAAAGGTACCGTGCGGTTTGACGATGTCCTCGTCAATATGCCGACTATACCTGAATTCGGTGAAGGGGAAAGCAATATCGGACTTGATGTACAGATAACCCTGGGACCGAAGATTCACTTATACAATAAATATTTATATGACTTATGGCTTGCCGGAGGATTGCATATTCAGGGCAGTACATTGTATACTAATATAGGCGGTACGATCAGTGCCGATCGAGGCTCGATCAGTTATCTGCGCACACAGTTTAAAGTACGTGCTGCTTCTGCGGCCTGGCCTATCCCCGGCAGTGTTTTGCCGACAGTGAATCTGGAAGCCACGGCTAAATTCCAGCGTTATGATATTGGCATGCATATTTCCGGTCCGCTTGAAGAAATGGACTTACAGCTCAATTCTTCACCACCGCTGACCAAGGACCAGATCGTGCGGATGCTGACGCTGCAGCGCGAGGCTACCGGCAGTGAAGGCGTCGATAGCGACGATTTGCAGAATTTGATGACTGCCGGATTGGAAATGGCTGTGTTCGGTGACGTGGAGCAAATCTTTAAAGAGGCGCTGGGACTGGACGAATTCAGGGTCTATTCAGGAAAACTGCGTTCCGGTATCGAAATGGATACGCGGCGCAGCCGTGAGTTCACGCCTGACGAACGTAATCAATATAATGTTTTATTCAGTAAATATTTGACGGATAACTTTATGGTTGGGTATACTACCAGTATGGATAACGAGCATCACAGTGTTTTTGGTCAATATGAGATCAGTAAACATTTGAATATCAATTATTCTTTGAACGAAGATCATGAAAACTGGTATGGTCTGGAATATCGGGTGACCTTTTAAAGGAAAGGAGGGAAGCAGATGCTGCAGCAATATTTAGCAGAGTTACAGAAGATCGATTTACTGGAACTGGAAGAAGAGCTTGCTTTATGGCGTTCCTGGGCTGAGGGCGATCAGGGTGCTTATAGAAAAATAATCACAGCGTATCAGCCTTTGGTTTTTAAAATAGCCATGGCGTTCCGGCTGGCTGAAGCGCAGACTCTGGAATTGATCCAGGAAGGCACTGTCGGCCTGCTCGAAGCAGCTGAAAAATTCGATCATGAACGCGGTGTTGCTTTCAGCATTTTTGCTTCTCACCGTATTCGTGGCAGGATGCTCGATTTTCTGCAGGCGGAATATGGCAGTCAGATGCTGTCTTTGGATGGCGTTAACTCTGTCGGCCTGGCTTGGTCTGAATGTCTGGTTTCCGATGAAGCGTCTCCGTTTGAGCTGGCCGAGCGGAATTTTTTAAACGACAAGATAACGCAGGCGATGGAAAGACTGCCGCAAAAAGAACAGCAGGTCCTGACCGGTATTTATCTGGAAGATAAAAGTGCCGGCGATCTGGCGGCGGCTATTGATGTGAGCCTGGGACATATTTACCGGCTGCAGAAGCAGGGTGTACGCAGAGTTCGCGGTATGCTCTCACGGCTGATGAGCGAGTTAAATAAAAGCTAATAAAAGAAAACAGGCATTATTTAAAACAAGAACTGCCTATACAGGCTTTAATCGTCTGATATGGCAGATATCAATAAAATTTGCCGGGTGAAAAAACTTTTTAGAGTAGTGACTATATATGTATCCTGTATTATTTTCAGTCGCGAAAGGGGGTTTTTACGGTGACAAAATCTATTTGTGAACGTATTCGCAATGTTAAAAGCAGTCTGGAAAATGCTGAACAAAGTTTCCGTGAAAACAACGGTATGCGCGGCGAACTTGATTTGATGCTGGCCGAAGCCGAGATCAAGCATTTGCGGGAAAAACGCGGCTGGCTGTCTGTCTGGAACAGGCAGCGTCTGGCATTACTGGCCGCGGTGATAGTAGTATTGGCTGGTTATGGCGGCTGGTTATATGCCGGCATGGCTGAAGATGAGGCGGCGGTGAAAATGCAAGATCCTGCTGCTGTAATAGCTTCAACAGAAATACAGAAAAATTTGCCTCAAGCAGAGGCGGCGCCAGGTAAAACGGTGCCGACTTTTACAGATAAACCAAAACAGGAACAGCAAACGGTAGTGATACCGTCAGAGTACCCAAAAGAAGAGCAAGTGAAAGAACAGCAGCGTAGTGTAGAGCTGCCAGCTGCAGACATACGGCAGCTTGTGCGTGAAGCACGCAGAACTTTACGGGATGCTAACTAGTTTAGGGAGGATTTTTGGATGAGAAGAAAAAATATGTTGCGGCCCTTATCTTTGAGCCTGGCAGCGCTTTTGCTGACAACTCCTGTATGGGCACAGGAAAACAGTGCGGCCGATGTCGTGGAGAATCAGACTATGACTATTGGCGGACAGGAACAGATCGTCACCAGAGCTGCTCTTGAAAAGGCACAGAAGGCCCAGAAGGGTAAAGGAAAAGATAAAGGCGGGCTGAGCAAAAAGGGGAAAAAGACGGTTTACCGTATGCATAATAACCCGTCAGAAGATATTTCCGATCCTCGCTATAAAGGTCCTGCTAATGGGCAGCAGGCGGCGGCTGATGCTGATGAAACGGCGCAGGCAGAAGCTAAGCGCCCGGTAAGCAGGCAGGAAGCAGAAAAAGCAGCTGCCAGAGAAGAAGCGGAAAAGTCTGCTCAGGAAGCAGTAGCCAATACTCCGCAGACTAATACTACGGCTGCCCGTGAAGAAGAACCGCCGATGCGGCCGCCAGCAGAAGTGGAAAAAGCAGCGGCACCATATTTTGGCCAGCTGGTGACTAAAATCATGGTCAGCGGCAATAATGTGACGCCTACTGAAGAGATCATCAGTGTTTTAAAAACTAAGCCGGGCATGACTTTGACCTCTGAAGGTTTAGGCAAAGACCTGTATGCCATTTACAATATGGGCTGGTTTTATGATTTGCAGCCGGAATTTAAGCAGGTTCCGGAAGGCGTGCAGATAACCTATCATGTCATGGAAAATCCTATTTACCAGCAGCTGGCGGTAGAAGGCAATACCAAGATTTCTACAGAAAAAATTGAAAGCTTACTGGATCTTCCCAAAAATCAGCTGATCAATATCAGAGAAGTAAATGCGAAAGTACAGCGTCTGGAAGCTGAATACAATAAAGAAGGCTATATTCTGGCACGTGTGGCGGATATCAGGATGCAGCCTGACGGTACTTTGCTGCTTGTTGTCAATGAAGGTATCGTTGAAGACTTTAAAATCAAAGGCAATACCAAGACCAAAGATTATGTTATTATCCGCGAAATGAAGCTCAAAAAAGGCGAGCCTTTCAATGCGAAGGATGCCCGCCGCAGTATGCAGCGTATTTATAATTTAGGTTATTTTGAAGACGTCAATATTAAACTGAATCCCGGTCAGCAGCCTAATGCTGTTGAAATTGAGATTTCCGTTGTAGAAATGAATACAGGTACTTTTGGTATCGGCGCCGGTTACAGTGATGCGGACGGCTTTATCGGTATGGTTTCCGTGGGCGATAAAAATTTCCGCGGCACGGGTGACAAAGTCAATATCCGCTGGGAATTCGGCGGTGCGGATAATAAGAACTATGAGTTCTCTTATACGAAACCCTGGATCGACAGTAAAGAAACAAGCGCGACCATTACTTTATACGATGTTACTAACGAATATGCGGATTATGACCGCAATGCTGACGAAATTGCCCGTTACGACAAAAAACGCCGTGGTCAGGAATTGACCTTCAGCCGTAAGACCAATAACGAGTATGTCAGCAATTATCTGACCTTAAAGAACCGTGACGATATTTATAAAGGCGCTGTCGATGGTTACAGCACGCAGTATTATGAGAATTCTTGGAATAGTAATCCTGACTATGATGCTAAATATGACGGTCCTGACGGTGAATACAGACGTAAGAAAAACTTTGGTGTAACACGCAGTATTGGCGTCGCCAGAGTTTATGATTCCCGCGATAATATTTATGATCCCCATGAAGGTAAACGCAATGCCTATACGATCGAATATGCCGGTTTAGGCGGAGATTTTGACTTTACGAAATACTCTGTCGATTACCGTTATTACTATCGTCAGGGCGCCGAAAACGTTATTGCCGTACAGCTGGGAGCCGGTTATGCTTCCGGTAGCATGCCGCTGAGCCAAAGATTTTCGATGGGCGGCAGCGATACGCTGCGCGGTTACAAAGATGACCAGTTCAAGGGTAACAGCATGCTGAAGGGTACCGTTGAATACAGAATGCCGATTGTGAAAAAGGTGCAGGGCGTTTTATTTGTCGACAGCGGTTATGCCTGGGACAAAGACCGTGAAACAGCCTTTGATTTAGGTGAGATGAAATACAGTTATGGTGTCGGCTTGCGCATCAATTCTCCGCTGGGACCGGTTAAGCTGGATTATGGTTATGGCGATCAGGGCGGACGTTTCCATTTCAGCTTCGGCGGTCAATTCTAAAACAGGCGGTAGTATGCCGTGAAGATTGTAAGAATTTTGGCTGCAGGCTTGTTGGCGTGTTTGCTGCCGCAGGCAGCAAATGCAGCTGTTATTGAAAGCGTCAGTGTTAATGTTTTGGACAGAGGGTCTACCAGTAATATTTTGTTAGAGCGCATGTCGGCAAGTATGCAGACTGTAGCTGAACAGCTGCTGCTGGATAAGGATACGGAGAAAGTAGAACCTGTGCGCGGTGAATATGTGCGCCTGCTGGGAGAAGTTGGGGACAGGGTCCTGAACGGCTACCAGATGGAAAACGTCATGCTGCAGTTAGGCCCGCAGACGCAGGTGACAATGGTTGTTTCACCATGGAGTGAAGTCATTGATAATGTTTTCGTTGACCTGCAGTTTTCGGGTGTGGAAGAAAATACGGCTGCTTTGCTGGAGTCGAAGCTGCCGGAACTGCAAAAGCAGCTGGAAGCTGTCTTGCGGGGATCTTCTGCAGATGCTTCTGACTGGGCAGGAGGCGTATTGCGCCGGCTGGTAAGAGCAGAGGTTGAGACTGCGCTGCCGGAATTCAGAGCTGCCGTTGATGTGGTTCGTGAAGACCGGCGGACTGTGATCCAGGTGGTCATCTATCCGGTGGGACAGCTGGTGCAGAGCCTGGAATATGAGATGGTTTCTCAATCCATCCCCAATCTGCTGCTGCTGAATATCAAACAGCGTTATGCACAGAGGACGCAGGAGCTTCGAGGTCTGCCGGTAACGTATGTCAGCAGGCATAAAGCAGAACTGGAACAGGAGCTTTTAACAGAACTTAGTGCAGAGCCTGAAGTAAAAAGGCATAATCTGCGTCCAAGCGTGGTTTTGACGCCCGGTGTCAATGCCGGTGTCAGGATTCGGCTGGAATCTGATGAGTATAAAATCTGGTTCGAAGGCTACGGCGATATAGGACGGAATGAGAACAACATTTCCGGGCGGGCCCATTTTGGCAAATATATCTCTAAGCGAGATGAAATTTTTGGCGAAGTCGGTGTGGTTTTTGACGATGTCAGCTGGGATTTTTCGACCGGTTATGCACTGCATCACGGTAAAACGACAGCCAGTTATATGCGGCGCAGCCCGCTGGGTGAAAATGTTTACCGACTGGAACAGGATATAACGCCGAAATGGCGGTTGCGGGCAGAATATTTTTCCGGCAGCAATACTACGGAAATCGGTGTCAGGTACCGCATTCATGAATTCCTGAGCGCGGAATATGTTTATTCTAACGATAAACCATATTTCCGTATCGTCGGAAATTTGTGATAAAGGTTGAAAGAAAAGATTCTGACTGATATAATTATTTAGTATAATTAGAACTGAAAGCAGGGATTTTTATTATGATGCAAAAATTACGTGATCCAAAAAATGTAAAAATGATATCTTTGTTTGTTGCAGCGATCTTTGTTTTAGGGTGCTTTGCGCTGACCTTGACTCAAAGCGGCGCTCATGGTGTGGCATCGGCTGCTTCCAGTGAATCGGCTATTGGGGTGGTCAATTATCAAATGCTGCTTTCTCAGGTGCCTGATCTGCAAAATGTACAGGCCAGTATGAAACAGGAGATCGATAATGCCCAAAAGGATTTTGATGAAAAAGGCAAAACCATGAATGATACCGAGAAACAGCGTTATTATCAGCAATTACAGGAGCGGTTATCCAATAAAGAGAAAGAACTGATGGATCCTGTTTTGAAAAAAATTGACGCGACGATCAAGAAGATCGCTGATAAAAAAGGTTTGTCCGTAGTTGTTGACAAAAATACCGTTGTTTACGGTGGTCTCGATATTACTGACGAAGTATCCAAGGCTTTGCAAAGCGGTAAATAATGTCGGACGAGGCCCTTTATTGTAAAGGGCCTTGTTTCTGTTTAACTGCAGGAGGTAAAGTATGCGCTGGTTGACGCCGATAATTTTGATAGTCGTATTACTTACTGCTGCCTGTGGTCATGCTCCGGGCGGCAAGGATAAAATTGCCGTTATTGACTGGGATAAGGCTGTCAGTGCTCATCCCAGGCAGACTGCTTTTAAGCAGGGTGAAGCTGAGCTGCAGAAACTGCTGCGTTATCGTGAAGAACAGGCGGAAGTTGCTAAAACCCAGATAGCCGGGTTGACCAGACTGCAGCAATTGAAACAAAACAGTAAGGCTAACTTTCTGGATGCCGATTTTCAGACACAAATGTATGCAGCTGAGGCCAGTGAAAGAAAAAAGCTTTTGGAGGCTTATGATGCCGTTGTCAAAGAGGCTGACGCTGCTTTGGCAGAGCAGGAGCAGGAACTGGAAGATGCTTATCAGCTGAAAATTTTAAATTTGCGGTTACGGCTGGAAGCCATAAAAATGCGGTCTAAAGAACGTGAAGCTGTTCAAAATGAACTCAATCAGGTACAGTCTGAACGGGAACAGCAAAGGCAGAAGATTTTAGCAGCAAAAAATCAGATCATCAGCGCGAAAATGGAGCCTTTGGTAGCAGCGACACAGGCCAGGTTAAAACAACAGGCAGAGCAGCTGCATCAGAAGCTGCAGGGCGATATAGCTGCCGGATTGTCCAAAGATCAGGCTGATTTGGCCCAGGTCCCGGAAGCATTGACTAATGCAATGGCGGCGATTGACAAGCAGATTGATAAACTGCAGGAAAGTAATGAAAGGCTAAAAGAAGACATTCGTAATGATATTGAAAGTAATGTGATTAAACTTGCCCATGAGCGGCAGTATACGGTTGTCTTTCATAGTGTAAAAGTCAATATCAAAGCTGATGACATTACCGATGATGTTATTAAGGCTTTGCAGAATATGAAATAACAGGAGCGATAGATTATGAAAAAACAAGTAGTGGCAGGGTTAATGGTGGCAGTTGCGATGTTGTCTTTTGGCTGCAGCGGACGGAATGCCGAATTTGGCGTAGTTGATATGAAAGCTGTTGAAAGCAAAGCTGAAATAGTAAAAACAGTGAAGGAAGATGTCGCTGCTAAAGGAAAAAGCCTGCAGGAAGAAATGACTAAAGAGATGGAAGGCAAATCGCAGGAAGAGCAGAAAAAGATTGTGGAAGATAAGACTGCTGAAATGCAGCTTGTCCAATCAGAAGCGCAAAACAAATTAAAAGCAAGTTTGGATTCCGCATTAAATGCAGTAGCTAAAGAAAAAGGTTTGGGAGCAGTACTGATCAAAGAAGCCGTGCCTCAGGGCGGTGTGGATGTTACTGACGCAGTAATTGAAAAAATGAAATAAGATGCGGCGGGCGGTTGATCTGCCCGCTTTTTTAAAACAGCGGGAGGCAGAGTTATGGAGAAGACTTTGAGGGAATTAGCAGAATATTTACAGGGGACGCTTGAAAATGAGGATCAAAATCTGGTAATTACAGGAGTGAACGGATTGGTTGAAGCCGGGCCGCAGGATATTTCTTTTGCCGTGCCGCCGCATGTGGAGCACTGTCATCTCAGTAAAGCCGGGGTAATGGTTTTAGCACCGGAAGATCCAACGCTTGACAAACCTGTGATCAGAGTTGAAGATCCGCGTGCCGCTTTTGCAGCCTTATTAAAGCTTTTCCGTGCCAGAGAGGATGTCGAACGGGTGATCAGCCCGCTGGCTTCGGTCGCTGCCAGTGCCAGGATCGGCAAAAATGTTGCGATACAGCCGTTTGCTGTTATTGAGGAAGATGCTGAAATTGGCGATGATTGTGTGATTTATCCGCATGTCTATGTTGGCAGACATGTTAAAACAGGTAAAGGGTGTATTTTCTATCCGCAGGTCACTATAAGAGAAAACTGCGTTATCGGCAGCAATGTCGTTTTGCAGTCGGGTTGTGTTATCGGCGGTGACGGGTTTGGTTATATCACAGATAAAAAGACCGGCAGGCACAGCAGTGTGCTCCAGGCCGGCAATGTAATTTTAGAAGATGAAGTTGAAATAGGAAATAATACCTGTATTGACAGAGCTACTGCAGGCAGTACGATTGTTGGTGCGGGTACCAAAATAGATAATCTGGTACATTTAGGTCACAACGATGTTTTAGGGAAAAATTGTCTGGTTGTAGCCCATGTAGGGATCAGCGGCAGCGTAACGGTTGGCGACAATGTAACCTTTGCAGGTCAGGTCGGCACGGTCGGGCATATCACGATCGGCGATAATTGCGTTTTTGGCGGCAAAACAGGCATTACCAATAATGTACCTGCCAATTCGTTTTATGCAGGTTTTCCGGCCCGTCCCCACAAAGAATGGCTGAAGCAGGAGGCAAATCTCAGAAAGATCGGTGAGCTGCTGAAAAAGGTCAAAGTACTGGAAGAAACTGTAGCCAAATTAGAAAAATAAGAAATAAGGCGGTGCAAAACAGTGCTTGCTTACTATATAGTTAAGTTTTTCAGCTGGGTCATGTGTATTGCGCCCAAGTGGCTGCGCAGCTTAACGGCGGCGCTACTGGGAGGCCTTGCCGTTGTTGCTACCCCAAAATGGCGCCTGCAGATGGCTATGGCCAATATACGCGAATGTCTTGGCGTAGATGAGACGAGAGCCAGGCAGATAGCCGAGCAAAGTCTGCGCAGATTTGGTAGAATGGTAGTAGAAGTAATGCGCTTTCCTTTGTTAAATCGGGAGAATATAGATCAGCTTGTGAAAGTAGAAGGTCTGGAATATTTGGCAGAAGCCTATAAGCAGGATAAAGGTGTTATTATTGCAACAGGCCATTTTGGCAACTGGGAGCTTTTAGGTGCGACGATCGCTTTGCACGGTTATCCGATGCTGTCGATAACAAGAAAGCAGAATAATAAATATATGGACCGTTTTATCAATGAATATCGCGAAATGGTGGGGCAAAAAGTTGCCTATAATCGCGGTGGACATGGCTTATTGGCGATTAGCAGGATACTGAAGGAGAAAAAGCTGCTGGGCGTGCTGTATGATCAGGATACCAATGACGATGGTGTGGAACTGGATCTTTTGGGCAAAAAATCAATAACGCCGTTAGGGGCTGCGGCGCTCTCCCGGCTTTACGGTTCGCCTATCCTGCCAGTTTTTATGCATAATAACGAAGATGGTACCTGTACTGCTAAAATACATCCACCGCTCTATACACCTAAGAGTAAAAATAAGCAGCAGGATTTTTATGATGTGACACGGGAGCTGATCGTGATCTTAGAGCATGAGATCATCAGTGACCCGGCGATGTGGTTTTGGGTACATGACCGCTGGAAAGACGGGCGCGAGAGATTTGCGGCCAAAAAATAATCGGAAGGGCAGGCGGAAGATTTGAAAGAAATAATGCAGCAAACGCTGGCGGCACCTATTGCCTATTCTGGCATAGGTCTGCACTCAGGCAAAGAAGTTGCAATAAAATTATTGCCCGGCAAAGAGGATACAGGTATTGTTTTTGTACGTACAGATCTGCCTGGGCAGCCTGAAATACAGGCCTTAGCAGAGAATGTAAGTTCTACGGTTAAGGCTACTACCATCAGTGAGAACGGAACTGAGGTCTTTACAGTAGAACATTTAATGGCTGCGCTTTCAATGATGGGCATCGACAACTGCCGGATCGAAATGTCAGCCCCGGAACCTCCGGTAACCGACGGCAGTGCCGCGGTATTTTGCGAGCTGATTTCACAGGCAGGGAGAAGAAAGCAAGCTAAGCCAAGAAAGATTTATGCTGTCGACAGGGCGTTTTCTGTTTATGAAGGCGACAAATATATCACGATCCAGCCGTATGCTGGTTACAGGATTTCTTTTGTATCAGTCAATGCGCATCCTGCTTTGGGTACACAGTATTTTGATATTGAGCTGACGGAAGAGTCCTTCCTGCAGGAGATAGCTGCAGCCAGAACGGTCGGCTTTATGAGTGAGATCAAGCAGATGCAGCAGATGGGCCTGGGACTTGGCGGCAGTATTGAAAATGTCGTTATTTTTGATGATGATAAAATTTTGTCGGAAACAAGGTTTGACAATGAACTGATCAGACATAAGATTTTAGATGTGATCGGGGATCTGTATCTGTTAGGTCATCTTCGTGGCCATATAATTGCCGTAAAATCAGGACATGCTTTTAATTCTTGTTTGGCAAAGCAAATTCAAGCCTATAGAATCGAGGAGGAGAAATGATGATTACTTTAGATGCTATCGAAATTCAAAAAATTATTCCGCATCGTTACCCAATGCTCCTGGTAGACCGTATTCTGGATTTGGAACCGATGAAAAGAGCCGTCGGTGTCAAAAATATTACCATGAACGAGCTGCAGTTCTTAGGGCATTTTCCCGGCGAACCGATCATGCCCGGCGTACTTTTGATCGAGGCTATGGCTCAGGTCGGCGGTGTAGCAATGCTGTACCCGGAAGAAAACCGCGGCAAAATTGCGGTTTTTGGTAAAATTGATAACGTACGTTTTCGCCGTCAGGTAGTACCTGGGGATCAGGTTATCACTACGGCAGAAGTGGTAAAGATACGCGGGAATATGGGGGTTATTCACTGCGAAGGCAAAGTCGATGGCCAGGTAGCCTGTGAGTGTGATTGCACCTTTGCGATTATGGATCCTAAAAATTCCTGATTAATGGAAAAGGGTCGATTTTTGCAGTAAAATGATGAAATAGGAAGTTTTTTGCACGTAATCAGTTAAAACAACCGAATTCAGCGTGCGAAAAAATAAGGGCTTTGGAAGAATATAGGTAATATAGTATAAGCTGTTTAATTGTCTGATTAAAATTGAGGAGTGAAGGAAATGAGTTCGGTTATTATTCCTATGCCTAAGATTCACGAAACAGCAATCATCCATCCCAATGCTGTTTTAGGAAAGAATGTTGAAATAGGCCCTTATGCTGTTATCGACGAAGACGTGGTCATCGGCGATAATTGTAAAATAGGAGCTCATGCGGTGATCCATAAATATACTACAGTCGGGAAAAATTGTAAATTTTTCCCCGGGTGTTCTATTGGTGCCGAACCGCAGGATTTAAAATTTGAAGATGAAAAGACTTCCACTGTTATCGGCGATGGCTGTGTTTTCCGTGAATGCACTACCGTCAACAGAGCTACCGGCGAAGGCAACAAAACTATTATCGGGAATAATATCCTGATGATGGCTTATACGCATGTCGCCCATAACTGCATCGTAGGCAATAATGTTATTATGTCTAATGTAGCAACGCTGGCCGGACATGTCATCGTGGAAGACAGGGCTGTTATCGGCGGTTTGTCGGCAGTACACCAATTCTGCAAGATCGGCCGTAATGCTATGATCGGCGGGATGGCACGTGTTGCCCAGGATGTTCCGCCGTTTATGATCGTTGCAGGCGATCCTGCTTTTGTATCGGGATTGAACAGCGTGGGCCTTGCCAGAGCGGGGATGCCTCAGGAGATCCGCAGTCAGCTGAAAAAAGCTTTCCGGATTTTATACAGATCCGGTCTGCCTTTGCAGGAGGCTGTGGCGACAATGGAACAGGAGCTGGACAGCAGTGAGCCTGTTGAGCATTTAATGCGCTTTTTGCGTAATGTAGAACGTGGTATTATTCGTACCCGCAGAGATTAAGGTGGTGACCTGGTGGAGACTTTAGGCTTATTGTCAGGCATCGGCCATTTGCCGGTGGACGTAGCTTTATCGGCCAAAGCCATGGGCTATAGAGTTGTCGCTGTCGGAGTTGTTCCTGATATAGATCCGGAGCTGTCCGAAGCTGTTGATGCTTATTATGATATCCATATAGGAAAAATCGGGAAGATCATCAGTACTTTAAAGAAAAATGATGTAAAAGCTGTGACGATGATAGGCAAAGTCACCAAAGAGCTTTTATATAAAGCCGGAGCCGTTGTTCCTGATCTCAGAGCCATCAAGATCCTGGCCTCTGTGCCTGACAGGAAAGACGATACAATTATGAACGCTATTGTCAAAGAACTGGAAGGCGAAGGGATCAAAGTCCTTGATCAAACGCTTTTGATTCAGCCGCTGCTTCCTGCCGCCGGTGTTTTGACCAAAAGGCAGCCTACGGAAGCGGAATTGGCCGATATGGAGTTTGGTTTTGCCATGGCCAGGGAAATAGGACGTTTGGATATTGGGCAGACAGTAGTAGTAAAAGATCGCGCTTTAATGGCGGTTGAAGCTATTGAAGGAACTGATGCCTGTATTTTGCGTGGCGGAACGCTTGGTAAGGGCGTTATTGTTGCCAAAACTGCCAAGCCGGCGCAGGATAACAGATTCGATATGCCCAGCGTTGGTACGAAAACTCTGGAATCGATGATCGCTGCAGGGGCGACAGGCTTAGTGATAGAAGCCGGCAGGACATTGCTTGTAGAAAAAGAAAAAACTCTGGCGCTGGCAGATGCGCATGATATTACTATTGTGGCCAGATAAATGAAAAATAATTGCTAATTATGCAGGCTGAGCGATACGTTCAGTCTGTTTTTGTGTTATAATATAAAATGAATTGTTATGTAATAAAATAAGAACGATAAAACTTTTTTTCATATTTTTGATAGCAGGAAGGGAGCACTTATGGTCAGAATACTTATTTCTGCCGGAGAAGCTTCGGGAGATATTCATGCTGCGGCAGTGACAAGAGAATTGAAAAAAATTGCTCCTGAGACTGAAGTTTTCGGGATGGGCGGCGATTGCCTGCGTGAAGCCGGCGGCGAAGTGTTATTTGATATTAAGGAACATGGCGTCATGGGCTTTGCGGAAATAATTTGTAAATTACCGGCCTTGTTTAAATTGAAGAATGCTTTTGCGAAAGTAATGGAAGAACGCAGGCCTGACTGCCTGGTAGTTGTAGATTATCCGGGGTTTAATATGCGTCTGGCCAAACTTGCGAAATCGATGGGCATTCCTGTCGTTTCGTATATCAGCCCTTCGGCCTGGGCCTGGCACAAAAGCCGCGCAAGAAGTGTGGCACAGATCGTCAACAAGGTGGCGGCGATTTTCCCTTTTGAGTATGAAGTTTATAAAGCAGCCGGAGCGGATACGGAGTTTGTAGGGCATCCGCTTGTAGATATAGTGAAACCGCATCTGACCCAGGCGGATGCCTGGGAAAAAGCTGGGAAGCAAGCCGGACGTGATCTGATTTTATTGCTTCCGGGAAGCCGTCTGATGGAAATACAAAAAATGCTGCCAACGATGCTGCAGGCTGCTAAATTGATTTTAGAGAAGCGGCCTGACACCGATTTTACAATGCCCAGAGCTAAAACAATTCCGTTAGAGATGCTGGAAAATATGGTAAAAGCCGCGGGTGTGCCGGTAAAAATAATAGAAGGCGACAATTATGATGTGATGTTCAGTGCTGACCTGGCACTGGCAACCAGCGGTACTGTAACTTTGGAAGCGGCTCTGTGCGGTTTGGGCTCGGTGATCGTTTATAAAACGTCGCCGATCACTGCGTTTATTGCCCGCAGAGTGATCAATATACCGGACATTGGTTTGCCCAATATTGTTGCGGGCAGACATATCCTGCCCGAGCTGCTGCAGGAGGATTTTACGCCGGAGCGTTTACAGCAGGAGGCGTTGAAACTACTGGAGCCGGAACGGAACGCACAGATGAAAAAAGATCTGGCATATGTCAAAGAGCGCCTGGGAGCTTCCGGGGCTGTACATAGAGTTGCAGAACTGGTTCTGCGTATTGCTGAGGAGAAATAATGACACTATATTTGCGGATTTTAGGTTATATAAAACCATATATGCATAGATTGCTTTTTGCCATGTTTTGTACGATCATGGCTGCGGCCGGTAATCTGTATATCCCCTGGATCATTAAAGATATGATCGATCAGGTACTGGCCGATAAGAACGGCGCGCTGCTGAACTGGATCGCAGCAAGTATCATTGCCATTTTTATTGTGCGCGGGTTATTTTGGTACGGACAAAATTATCTGATGAGTTATGTTGGACAAAGAGTAATTATTGATATTAGGGCGGCGGTTTTTAAAAAGCTGCAGCGGCTCAGCGTGTCTTTTTATGATAAAAATAAAACCGGTACGATCATGAGTTATGTTACCAACGACGTCAACGCATTGCAATCAGCTATGGTCGAAAATACCATTGAAATGATTACCGAAGGCTTTATTTTGATTGGTTCTGTAGTGGCCATGATCTATCTTGACTGGCGTCTGACGCTTTTTACGGTCTGTACCTTCCCACCGGTGCTGTGGTTTATGGAATTTTTTGGTAAAAAAATCCGTAAAACAGGCGGTAGGATCCAGGAATGTACTGCGGATATTACTTCTGTCCTGCAGGAGTCGGTAGCATCTGCCAGAGTTATCAAATCATTTGTCAGGGAAGACTATGAGGTTGATCGCTTTGATGTGGAAAACAAAGCTAATTTCCGGGCCAATATGAAAAACGCACAGCTGATGGCAACTTTAACGCCTGTCGTTGAACTTGTAGCCGCTATTGGCGTGACGATGATCATCTGGTACGGCGGCAATAACGTCATCAACGGTACGATCACAGCAGGTTCGCTGGTAGCGTTTCTTACTTACGCCGTCAATATTTCCAATCCGATCAAACGGCTGACCAGAGTCATTGGTAATATTCAAAAAGCTTTAGCCGCCGCGCAGCGGGTGTTCATGGTTATTGATATGCCGGAAGAAATTGTTGAAGCAAACGATGCCAGGCTTCTGCCGCAGGTTCAGGGCAAAGTTGAATTCCAAAATGTTACTTTTGCCTATAACGAGAAAGGTGATGTAATCAAGGACCTTTCTTTTACTGTAGCACCGGGCGAAGTAATTGCTATCGTTGGTCCTTCCGGCGCCGGCAAATCGACTATTGCCAATTTGCTGCCGCGTTTTTATGATGTTAATAAAGGCGATATCAAAATTGATGGCTACAGCGTGCGCGAGGTAACCTTGAATTCTCTGCGGGAACAGGTCGGTATCGTCCCTCAGGAAACGATGCTTTTCAATGGCTCCGTTTATGATAATATTCTTTACGGCCGGCTGGACGCGACTCGGGAAGAGATCGAGACTGCAGCCAAAGCAGCTAATGCCCATGACTTTATCATGCAGCTGTCAGACGGTTATGAAACGAAGCTGGGCGACCGCGGTGTGAATCTTTCCGGCGGGCAGCGGCAGAGGATCGCTATTGCCCGGGCAATATTGAAAAATCCACGCATTTTGATCCTTGATGAAGCTACTTCCGCTCTGGATACAGAGAGTGAAAGGATCGTGCAGGAAGCCCTGGATAGATTGATGGTCGGCAGGACTTCTTTTGTCATAGCTCACAGGCTGTCGACGATTAAAAATGCCGATAAAATCTTAGTGCTGGAAAAAGGCTGTCTGGTTGAAGCAGGAACACACGATGAGCTTATAGCCATGGATGGTCTGTACGCACATTTGTATAAAATTCAGTATCGCAACAAAGAAGCGAAGTGAGGTTAAAGAATGTATATTATTTATAATGTTTTGGTGGTGTGCGTTTGCTGCTTATTCGTACTGCCTTACTTTATCTATCGTTGCATCTGTGAAGCTGGTTTTACTACAAGAATGCGGCAGAGTCTGGGCGGCATTCGTGATGAAGAGATAGAGTCAGTGGCACAGCGCGACTGTATCTGGATCCACGGTGCTTCAGTAGGTGAAATTGTTGCTACGAGCCCGTTGGTCAAAGAAATTCGCAAGGCTTATCCGGATTCGCCGATTCTCGTTTCCGCAGTTACTGTAGGCGGGTATAATATGGCGAAGCAGATCATCAAGGAAGCGGATGCCATTATTTATTTCCCGCTTGATCTGCCGTTTGTTTCCGAATCGTTTGTTAAACGGATTCAGCCGCGGATTTTTATGCCGGTAGAAACTGAGTTATGGCCTAATTTTTTCAGGGCTATCCGTGAACGCAATATCCCCGTAATGATGGTCAACGGCCGTATTTCCGAGAAATCTGTTAAAACCTACCGTTATTTGTATGGTATTTGGGATGATATGCTGGATACAGTGAGCAGATTTTGTATGCAGTCGAGTATCGATGCGGATTATATCAGCCATTTAGGTGCCGATCCCAAGAAAATTTATGTTACCGGCAATACGAAATTCGATCAGACTTATGCTGAAGTTACGCCGGAGGATCTGGATAATTATAAAAAAGAGCTGGGCATTGAAAATGCCTATCCCGTAATTGTGGCCGGTTCGACACATCCTACCGAAGAAAAAGCATTGTTCGATGTTTTCCAGGAAATCATTAAAAGCTATCCCAAAGCGCGTCTGGTCATTGCTCCTCGTAAACCCGGCCGGGCTGATGAGATCAGCAAATTGGCCAGGCAGTATCATTGGGAATCGGGCCTCAGGTCAAAACTTTTGGAAATGCAGGGCAAGCGTCCTGAATACCCTGTATTGCTGATAGATACTATTGGTGAGCTTGGGCGCATTTATTCTGTCGGCGATGTGGTTTTTGTCGGCGGCTCGCTGATCAAACACGGCGGCCATAACGTTTTGGAGCCGGCAGCACATGCCAAACCGATTCTGGTTGGGCCGAATATGCAGAACTTTAAAGATTCCTATGCTTTGCTGAGTAAAGTTGGCGCTTGTAAAATGATCAATAACAGCGCGGAATTGACGAAAGAAATTTTTGATATTGTTGGCAATGATGAGAAGCGTCTGCAAATGGGCGCGGCTTCCTTGCAGGTCATCAGGGAAAACCGCGGTGCAGCTGTGCGCAGCATTGAATATTTGCAGGACCTGCTGACCTTGACTACGGTAGACAGCAAGGTCGAAGTCTCCTATCCTACCAATATCAGGAACCTGCACGACGAAGGCGGCGGCCGTCTGCGTCATGGTGATGCCGTTATCCAGTATCTGTATCAGCTGGCCCACGGTCCCAATACTCCCTTTTTTGGCTGGATCTTGCTGGGCATCTTAAGAATGTTCTCGTACTTGTACGAATTTGGTGTTTGCTGTAAATTGGACTTTTATAAAGCGGGAATCCTGAAACAGAAAAAATTGGATTGCTGCGTTATTTCTATAGGTAACATCACTGTCGGCGGTACTGGTAAAACACCTACCGCGCAGAAGGTTGCCGTTATTATCAAAAATATGGGCTATCGCGTCGTGATCCTCAACCGTGGCTATCGTTCACATTGGGATCAGGAAATGGGCGTCGTCAGCGACGGCAAGAAAATTTTTATGACTGCCTATGAAGCCGGTGACGAAGCTTATTTGATGGCTAAAACTCTGCCGGGCGTGCCGGTAATCATTGGTAAGAACCGGGCGTTGACAGGGCAGTTTGCCGTGGATAAAATGAACGCCGAAGTTATTATCATGGATGACGGCTATCAGCACTGGCATCTGCATCGTGATCTGGATGTGGTTTTGGTAGACACCTTCAATATGTTCGGTAATGGCTGTCTGCTGCCGCGCGGCACTTTGCGCGAGCCGCTGACTCATTTGGACAGGGCGGGGTTGTTTCTGCTGACTAAAACGGATCAAAGCTCTCGGTTCAGCAGGCAGGAACTGCGGGCCACGTTAAACAAATATAACGGACAGGCGCCGATCATTGAAAGTATCCATAATCCGAAGAATTTTGTGGAGATCGCTGACTGGTACAAGGGCATCCATGAGAATGCCAAAGAGCTTTCAGAACTGCAGGGTAAAAAAGTTATGGTTTTTTCGGCTATTGGTAATCCGTCTTCGTTTGAACAGACGCTGGCCTGTATCGGTATCGAGATAGTTGAAGCCATCCGCTATCCTGACCATCATGATTATGGGATGCTGGAAATGCAGTACATCAGCGAAAGAGCCATCAGCAAGGAAGTTGTGGCTATGGTGACGACGGGCAAGGACGCTGTTAAAATACCAACTGAATTTATTTATTTTAACAGGGAAATGCCGTTGTATATTTTAAATATGGACATAAAAATCACTGAAGGCCGCGAAGTATTTGAACAGACAATTCTGAACGCTATTCAGAAGGAGACGAAGAAGTAATGAAAGTTTTATGTGTGATACCGGCACGTTATGCGTCAACAAGACTGCCGGGTAAACCTTTGGCACTTATCGCAGGCAAGCCCATGATCCAGCATGTTTATATGAAAGCCTGCGAAGCAGAGCTGCCTGATGATGTTATCGTAGCTACTGATAACGAAAAAGTTTTTGAAGCTGTGCAGGGGTTTGGCGGTAAGGCAGTTATGACCTCGCCGGATCATCCCAGCGGTACTGACCGTCTGGCAGAAGTTGCGTTGAATTTCCCCGATGTTGACGTTATCGTCAATGTGCAGGGCGATGAACCGATGATCCCGCCGGAAATCATCGACCGCCTGGCTAAAGCCTTTGAGAATGAAGCTGATTTAAAAATGGCAACGATGAAGGTTCTGATGCAGGAGGAAGACTATAATAATCCGGCCGCAGTTAAGGTAGTTACCGATAATAATGGTTATGCTCTTTATTTTTCGCGTAGCTTACTGCCATATCCGCGCAATAAAACTGAACAGTATAAGGTGTATAAGCACGTCGGTATCTATGCGTACAGACGGGATTTTCTTCTGCAATACGCTGCTTTGGCGCCTACCGAATTAGAAAAGACAGAAAGCCTGGAACAGCTGAGAGTGCTGGAAAATGGCTATAAAATAAAAGTGCTGGAAAGTGATTTTCAGGGTATCGGAGTGGATACTCCTGAGGATCTGGCAGCGGTGAACGAGCTGCTGAGTAAATAGCAGCCGTATCCATAAGGAGGTTGGACATGAATATTGTAAAAGTTGGTAACTATGAAGTGGGACAGGGTCATCCGCTGCTGCTGATGGCAGGCCCCTGTGTTCTGGAAGGTTATGAACACAGCCTGATGATCGGTCAGACTGTGAAAAAAATTGCTGATAAATTAGGTATACCCTATGTTTTCAAAGCCTCTTATGACAAAGCAAACCGTTCTTCTTACGGTTCTTTCCGCGGCCCTGGCCTGGAAGAGGGCCTGAAGATCTTAGCGCAGATCAAAAAAGATCTGGGGGTTCCTGTGGTCAGCGACATCCATGAAACGATCCAGGTGGAAAAAGCCGCCGAGGTTTTAGATATTCTGCAAATACCGGCCTTTCTTTGCCGGCAGACAGACTTAGTTTATGAAGCGGCCAAAACAGGACGCGTAGTGAATATTAAGAAGGGTCAGTTTCTGGCCCCCTGGGATATGAAAAATGTAGTCAAAAAGGCTGAGGAGGCAGGTAACCATAATATTATGCTTACTGAACGCGGAGCCAGCTTTGGCTATAACGCGTTGGTCACTGATATGCGCAGCTTGGCCATTATGCGCGAGCTTGGTTATCCGGTAGTGATGGACGCTACTCACAGTGTGCAGATCCCCGGTGGACAGGGAACTACTTCCGGCGGCCAGAGCCAGTATGTGCCGCACATGGCCAGAGCCGCTGCCGCTGTAGGCATTGACGCTCTGTTTCTTGAGGTACATGACAATCCGGCGGAAGCGTTGTCTGACGGGCCGAACATGGTGCGTCTGGACAAGTTGGAAAAACTTTTAACAGATGTTTTAGCTATTGATAAAATAGTTCGCGGTTAAATCTGGCTGACGAGAGGGAGTTGGAGCATGGAACAAATGTTGGAACAGGCGCGCAATACTTTGAAAATGGAAGCGGAGGCTATTTTAGAGCTTGTGCCTCGTGTGGACGAACATTTTTCAGCAGCGGTGACGATGATTTTAGAATGCCCGGGCCGGGTCGTTATTACCGGCATGGGTAAATCAGGGATCATTGGGCGGAAAATGGCGGCTACGTTTGCCAGCACTGGTACGCCTTCGTTTTATCTGCATCCTGCCGAAGGTATTCATGGCGATTTGGGTATGGTAACGGAAAGTGACGTTGTGATCGCGTTATCTAACAGCGGCGAAACAGGCGAAGTACTGCATATATTGCCTTCCTTAAGGCGTATCGGGGCAAAATTGATCGCAATGGTCGGTAATGCTGATTCCGCTTTGGCAAGAAATTCTGATATCACCTTAAATGTCGGTGTTTCGCAGGAAGCCTGCCCCCTGGGGCTGGCGCCTACATCCAGTACTACCGCTGCTTTGGCGTATGGCGATGCGCTTGCTCTGGCTCTGCTTTCCAGACGTAAATTTACCGCCAGCCAGTTTGCCGTTTTCCATCCGGGAGGTTCTTTGGGACGCAAGCTGCTGCTGACTGTCGAGGATATTATGCACAGCGGTGCTGATAATCCTATAGTTAATGGAGCGACAACGGTGCAGGATGCCTTATTTGTGATTACTGATAAAGGACTGGGTGCTGTTTCCGTAGTCGATGATAATGAAATTATGATCGGCGTTCTGACTGACGGAGATATTCGCCGTGGTCTGAGCAAAGGGATAGATTTCCTGCAGCGCCCCGTAACCGAATTGATGACTCAAGCTCCCAAAACTATTACGAAAGAGAAGCTGGCAGCCCAGGCGCTGCACCTGATGGAAAGCAACAGTCCCAAACCGATCACTGTACTGCCGGTTATCGATGGAGAACGTCATGTTATTGGTTTGCTGCATATGACTGACTTAGTACGTCAGGGTGTGGTATAATGAAGAACGTAGAAAAAGCTGCTCAGGCAATTAAATTGTTGGTTCTGGATGTCGATGGCGTTATGACGGATGGTTCGATTTATCTTGACGCGGAGCAGGAGCTTTTTAAAAGCTTTAATGCCAAAGACGGCATGGGGATCAGCTGTGCTGTAAGATGCGGTCTGCTGGTGGCGATCATTACCGGCCGCTGCAGCCCCATTATCCGCCGGCGTGCCAGCGAACTGGGGATTGTCGAAGTTTGTGAAAATGTCAAAGACAAAAGAGCGGCTTTGGCACAGCTGCTGCAGAAATATAATTTATCTTTAGATGAAACTGCCTATATCGGGGACGATCTGAATGATCTGCCTGTGCTGACGCAGGTTGGTCTGGCCTGTGCCCCGGCCGATGCGGTGGCAGAGGTAAAACGGGTATGTCATTTCGTTGCTGAAAAAAATGGCGGCTGCGGCGCAGTTCGTCAAATCGCAGAACTGATTTTAAGCGCCCGTGGTGATTGGGAGAAAATTGTAAACAGTTATTTACAAGAAGGACAGGGAGACGCTCAATAATGTGGCTTTACTATTTACTGAAAACGATCAGTACACTGGTTTCATGGCTGCCTTATAAGCTGGTAGTAAATATTGGTATCGGCATAGGGCACCTTTATCATAAAATTGCAAAAAAACAGAGGCTCCGTGCGGAAGCAACCATCAAGGAACGGCTTGGCTATTCTGATGCGGAAGCCGAACGCACGATCAAGTCTTTATTTGTGAAATTGGGCATAACGTTTATGGAAATAATGTATATGCCTGCACTCAATAAAGATAATATTCGTGGTCTGGTCACCTTTGACCGCCCGGATGTTTTGTGGGAAGCACTGAACGAAGGGCATGGCGTTGTGATGCTGGCCTGCCATATGGATAATTGGGAATGGCTGGGAGCAGCCTTATCCCTATATGGCTTTCCCATCAGCGCGGTCGAGAAACCGCAGCCGAACAGAGTTTACAGCGATTTTATGAACGAACTGCGCAAAAGCGTTGGTCAGGAAATATTCTCGCGTGGTACAAGTGAGATCCTTGGCTGCGCCAGAGCTATGAAAAAAGGCCGGATGCTGGGCTTGATCGCAGATCAGGATGGTGGTTACGACGGTATTTTCGTGCCGTTTTTTGGAAAAATGGCAGCAACGCCTTCCGGACCCGCATATTTTGCCAGAAAGTTCAAGGCTCCCATCATACCCATTTTTATTGTCCGTAAGGAAGGCTATTATGGGCATCAGGCGCTTGTCAAAGATCCAATTTACTATGAAGATACCGGCGATAGACAAATGGATGACTATCGCGTTACATTAGAAATGACCAGGATTGTAGAAGAGGTTATCAGAGAATACCCTGATAACTGGCTGTGGTTCCAGCATCGCTGGAACACACCCTATACGCCTGCAGGAAAGGAGCAGGAGCATGTTAAGGAATAAAGGCTTCCAGATGATCGTAGGCGCGATAGTTATCGCCGGCGTTATTATTGCCTGGCTGATGCTCGGCGGCGAGGCTCCTTCCAATGATCCGGTCCAGAAAGAAACTGCCGGAGCCAATGCAAAAGTCAGAAATACCACTCTTGCCAGAGAGGTAGACGGTAAGAAAGTTTGGGAATTTACTGTTGAAGAAGTGGAACAGATCAAAAGCAGCGGCGAGGCCGTCTTAAAAGGAGTCAAAGGCAAGATTTACCGTGAGGACGGCAGCGTTTTAGAGGTTGTTGCCGGCGGCGGCAGGGTAAAAAATGAAGCCAAGGATTTTGAGCTGAACAATAAGGTGGTAGCTGTGTTATCGAGCGGCGGCAAGCTGACGGCTGAAAGCGTACGCTGGCAGCAGACTGAAGATATTATCACGGCTTCGGGCAATGTACGGCTGCTGAAAGACGATACTTTAGCGACTGGCGATAAAGCTATTACCAGCAGTGCATTCGAAAAATTGAAATTAGAAGGCAATGCGGAAGTTCAGAAAGGCGGCGATTATAGTGAATAAATTAAAAATGACCTTCGTTATGATGCTGGGGATATTTTTTATGGCAGGTATGTTTGGTACTGCTCATGCTCAGGCCTCAAATTTCAGTGTCAAGGCTGATACGATCGAATACGATATGCAGTCCGGCAACGGTACTGCCAAGGGCAACGTAGTCCTGCAGCAGGATGGCGGTACTGCGACTGCTGCTGACGCCGAGTTCAACAGCAAAACAAAATCAGGCAGACTGACAGGCGGCGTAGTTGCCGATCGTGATGATTCACATGTTGTTTGCGATACATTTGTAATGCATAACGAAGATTATTCTTCGGCAATAGGTGACGCACGTTTGACTAAAGGTGATAAAACTTTAGCTTCTGAACGCGTTGATTATTATAAGAATCGCGAATATGCCGAGACTATCGGCAGTTGGGCCCGTTTATCCATGACTGATGGCAGTGTCTTAGACGCTGTGAAAATTACTTATGATGGTAAAACAGGGGTGGCTAATGCTACTGGCGGTGTCGAGATTTCCAGCCCGCCGCGTGATCTGACTGCTTCTGCTGATACCGCTGTTTATGAAACCAACAACAGCGGTTATATCGAATTGATCGGCAATGCCAAGGCTACCCAGGATGGCAATACCGTAGAAGGCAACCGTCTGCGTTTGAACAATACTTCTAATAAAGCGGAAGCTGCCGGCAATGTGAAAATAGTTTATATCCCCAAACCGGCTCAGACTCCGGGAACATCAGCTACAGAAGAAAATGCGGCACTGCCGGCTGCCAAAGTATCGGTGGAGGTCGCCTAGTGATTATAGAAACAAAAGATCTTGTAAAAGAATATTCGGGGCGGCGCGTTGTTAATCGTGTCAGTATCAAGGTAGAGCAGGGTAAAGTTGTTGGCCTGCTCGGACCTAACGGCGCCGGTAAAACAACGACCTTCTATATGATCGTTGGTATCGAACGTCCTGACGAAGGTGTCGTGACGCTGGAAGGCCAGGATATTTCAGCTCTGGCCATGTATGAGCGTGCCCGGGCAGGGATTGGCTATCTGCCTCAGGAAGCTTCGATTTTTCGTAAAATGACAGTCGAGGAAAATATCCTGGCTATTTTGGAAACGACGGCCTTGTCAGAAGAAGAACGGCTGGCCAAAATGAATTCCCTGATCGAAGAATTCCATATCGATCACATAAGGAAAAATAAAGGCACAGAGCTTTCCGGCGGTGAACGCAGGCGTGTTGAAATAGCCCGCGCTTTGGCTACTGATCCGGCCTTTATCCTGTTGGACGAACCCTTTGCCGGTATCGATCCGATTGCGGTAGCGGATATTCAGGGTATGATCGCCCATTTAGCCAATCGCGGCATCGGTATTCTGATAACAGACCATAATGTGCGGGAAACTTTAAGTATAGTCGATAAAGCATATATCTTAGCCAACGGTGAAATTTTGATTCATGGTGACAGCGAAACTATCGCTAACGATCCAACGGCACGTAAATATTATCTTGGCGAAAACTTTAGCATGTAGGAGGAAGAAGAATGCGTTTACGCTTACTGGATCGTTATGTCTTAAGTGAATTACTGTATCCTTTTATTTTTGGTATCGCTTCGTTTTCCAGCATTTTTATTGCCAGCTCCATGCTGTTTAAGCTGACGCAGTACATGACTAAATACGGAGCCTCAGGAGAGACTATTGCCAGACTGTTTATGTATAGCCTGCCTGAAGTCGTAAACTATACCTTCCCGATGTCGATGCTGCTGGCGTCGCTGATGGCTTTCGGTAAATTGTCAGGCAGCAGCGAGATCGTCGCGATGAAATCAGGCGGGATCAGCTATTACCGCATTGTTGCACCGGTATTGATCGTAGCTTTTGTTGTCAGTATGTTTTCCGTTATCTGGGCGGAAAAAGTTGTGCCGGCAGCGAAAGTGCAATATGGCAGGATCTTGGAATATGAGATCAAAAAAAATACCAAACCGCGAACGCAGGACCATGTCATCATCAAAACCTTAAGCGGCAGTACCCAGAGGATCACCTATGCCCGCAGGTTTGATGAAGCAAAAGGCCTGATGGAAAATATTACGATCGAAGAGTTTGAAAAATCCCATCTGGCGAGGATCCAGACAGCCAAACAGGCCTACTGGGAAAACGGTTCCTGGCGTCTGGAAGATGGTACGGTTTATACAATGAATGAAGCGGAAGGTATCAAAAGCAGCGCTAAATTTACAGAACAGATCATTCCTCTGGACGTAACGCCGCGGGAGATCTCCTGGGAACAGAAAGAACCTGAGGAAATGACTCTGAGGGAATTACGCGAGTATATTTCTGTTTTGGAAAGGCAGCACCAGCCTACTTCCCGTCAGTGGTGCGAGATCTATATGCGTGTTTCGATTCCCTTAGCCAGCTTCTTTTTTGCAATGATCGGCGCGCCTTTGGGGACGCAGAAACAAAGAACAAGTTCCTCGATTGGTCTTGGTATCAGTATTATCGTCATTTTCATTTATTATGCGATAATGACTCTTACCACAGGTCTTGGTAAAGGCGGAGCAATGAATCCGCTGCTGGCGTGTATTATCCCGAACCTGATTTGTCTGGGTGCCGGTGTATATTTGCTGAGAAAGAAAAATGCCTGACAAAGTTTAGCATAAAGGGGGTGTGTTCATGTTCGGTTTACGGTTGATTTTGATTCTGGCGGTAGTTGGCGGTTTGATCGCGTTTATCGGTGATAAGCTGGGAAGCAAGATCGGCAAGAAGAAGCTTTCAGTTTTCGGCTTGCGGCCTTATCATACTTCGGTGCTGATGACTGTTATAACCGGAATATTGATCGCCTCCATTACTTTGGTAACGATGGCGATTGCTTCTGATAGTGCCAGAACGGCAATGTTTGGTATGGAAAAACTGCAGAATGAATTAGCGGCTTTAAACCAGGAAAAAGAACAGGCCGCTGTGGCGCTGGAGAAAGCACAGGCTGATGTTGCTGAGAAAAATAAAGCTATTCGGGATTTGGACCAGCAGATAAAAGCCAGTGCGGCAGAAAAAGCAGTGATCGAGAATCAATTAGTTGCTGCGCGGCAGAATTATGAGCAGGCCAAAGGACAGCTGCAGCAGGCACAGACTGCTGTGGGTGAATTATCGCAGGCTAAACAGTCGCTTGAAGGCGAAGTTACTAATCTGGAACAGATGACAGAACGACTGCGGCGCGGTATTTTAGCTATTCGTGAAGGGCAGGTCATTTTCCGCAGCGGCGAAGTGGTGTATGCGGGAGTGCTGCGAGGCAGTTTGAATAATGAGGAAAACAACCGGCAAATGCAGTTGTTTTTAGCTACGGCTAATGAAGTGACGCTGCATCGTATGGGCGTAGAAGCCAAAGAACCGGTACAGGCGATCTGGATGCCCAACGAGGTCATCGAAGAAGCCCTGGCCCGTATCCAGGCTGCGCAGGGGAATGTTTTTGTCAGAGTAAGGACTGTCGCCAACATTATTGCCGGCGAACCGGCTGTTTGTACGCTGGAACTGGCATCAGACAACCGCATTTACAAAAATAATGAATTGATCTTCAGCAAGGAAATAGATCTTACCCAAAGCGCAAGCAGTATGAACGGTGAGATATTGGGCTTCTTGTCCGATATCAATCGTGTCGCCGTTGCTGCCGGCGTTATATCCGATCCTTTGACAGGTAAAGTCGGTAATATGGATGCAGGAACAATGGTCGAAACAGGGGAAAAAATGGCCAGGTATGGCGGCAAGGTCATACTGAAAGCTTATGCCAAAGGCGATATCAATGCTTCCGGACCGGTTTTGCTGCGGTTAGAGGTGGAAAATGCCGACAAATGAAGCATGGTACTTAGGTGTTGACCCCGGCAGTGCCAAAACTGGCTTTGCCTGGGTTGCTGCTGACGGAAAAATCCAAAAGGTCGAGGTGCTGGCAACAGTAGCTTTAACAGAGCTGCTGCCGCAAATCCTGGCGGCTGCTCCAGCGGCGGTGATTTTAGGCAACGGTACCAATAGTGACAGCGTCAGGCAAATGCTGTCAGCGGCAAATCCTGCAGGCAGCATCATAATGATAGAAGAAGGTTACAGCACAGAAGAGGCCAGAAAACTGTACTGGCAGGAAAACCCGCCGCATGGCTGGCGCCGGCTGCTGCCGTTAGGACTGCAGGTGCCGCCGGTCAATCTTGACGGTTACGCCGCCGCTGTTCTGGTGCGGCGTTATTTAAACAAAATATGAGTTGAGGAAAAGCACAGAGGCATGCCTCTGTGCTTTTTAGCAGGGAAAATATTGAGCTGCGGCGAATAAAAACAGGTCAGATAAATGGAGGTGGCAGAGTGGGAAGGTCAAAAAGCTTTGGTGTGATAGTGCTGACGATACTGCTGCTGGTAACAGCGGCGGTAAATGCGGCAGAAAAACCATTTGTTGAGATAGATATTTACAGCGTCAATGATTTTCATGGACACCTGCGTGCTGAAGCCGCTGATCCGGGCATGGCCGCTTTAGCAGGCGCTGTCAGCGAGCTGATGAAGCAAAATCCTGAGGGAGCGCTGCTTGTGGGCGCAGGAGATATGTTTTCAGGAACGATCGATGCCAATGAGTATCAGGGGCAGCCGGTGGTCATAGCGATGAATAAAATGGGCTTTGCTGCCAATGCGGCAGGCAATCATATTTTTGACTATCCGCTGGAGATCATCAAAAAACAGGCGGCTGCCGCTGAATTTCCCCTTTTGGGAGCGAATATTCTTACAGCGGCTGGCGATAAAGTCGCAGAGCCTTTTCGACCCTATACCATGCTGCAGAAGCAGGGCCTGACGATAGGCATCATTGGGCTTACTACCCTGGAAACAAGGGACAAAGCCTCGCAGACTAATCTCCAGAAGGTAAAAATTCTGCCGCCGGAAGAGGTAGCGCAGAGTTATATTGATGAGTTGAGAAATAAAGGGGCGCAAATCATTGTTTTACTGACACACATCGGCAGCAGCCAGGGAGAAAAAACTGCTGTAGAGGGTGAAATAATACCGCTGCTGCAAAAAATACAGGGAGTAGATGCCGTTATTACTGGCCATTCCCACTTATGCGTCAGCGGTGAGTATAATAAGATCCCGATAGTACAGGCAGGCTGTTATGGCGAGGCTGTGGGCCGCATACACCTGCTGTATTCGCGGGCGGATAAAAGAGTCGTTGCTGCGGGCGCACGTGTCTATAAGCTGGATCAATTGCCGAAAGTTCAGGATGCGGCAATGGAAAAGCTGTTGGCGCCGATCTTCAAAGATATAGATGCCCGGTATAATGCGGTGTTGGCGCTGAATGATCAGCTGCTGACCAATGACCGTAATGGAGAGTCCAGAGTCGGCGATTATTTTATGGACCTTTTAAAAAGCGGCTTTAAGGCCGATGCAGCTTTATATAACGGCGGGGCTGTGCGTGCTGATCTGCCGGCGGGAACGGTAACGATGCGCGATTTAATAAAGATATTCCCCTTCGACAGCACTATTTATGTGGGGGAAGTTCAAGGCAGCGATCTGCGGCAGGTGCTGGAACATGGTATCGGCAACCCCAATATCAGCAGGCTGCGCTTTGCCGGTCTGCAGGTCACTGCCGACACCGGTGAGCCCGAAGGACAAAGAATAAGCCGGATTCTTTTAGCCGACGGCAGTGTGCTGGCAGATGAAAAATATTACAAGGTAGTAAGCAACGACTTCATGTTCAGCGGCGGCGACGGCTTCGCCAGTCTGAAAAATGCGCAAAATTTGCGGGCCTGTGGTAAAGCCAATACTTTCTTTGCTTTTGCCCTGCGCAGCTTCAAAACTATCAACTATCCTGCTGCTGACGACAGGCTGCAAATAAAAAATTGAGGAGTATGAAATGGATAATTTAATGAAACTCAGCTGTGAGGAATTTTTAGAAAAACTGGCTTCGAAAGAACCCGTACCGGGCGGCGGCGGGGCTGCCGCTTTGGGAGGAGCCATAAGCGCGGCGCTGGCTTCAATGGTGGCCAATCTGACCTTGGGAAAAGAGAAATTCTTAGCCGTTGAAAGTGAAATGCTGCGCTTAGCCGCCGCCAGCGAGTATTTGCGGCAGGAGCTGCTGCAGCTGGCGCAGGAAGATGCCAGTGTGTTTGAGGCTTTTATGAACTGTTATAAAATGCCTAAAGCAACAGATGCAGAAAAAGCACTGCGGCAGGCCAAAATTCAGGAAGCAGCCAAAATGGCGGCGGAGATACCTCTGAAAATAGGCGAGAAGTCTCTGGCAGTTTTGCTTCTGGCCGCCGAAGCGGCGGAACTTGGAAATCCCGCTGTGATTACAGATGCCGCCGTAGCCGCTTTGATGGCAAGGGCAGCGGTACGCAGTGCGGTTTATAATGTCAAAATAAATCTTAACCTGATCAATGACCGGGATTATTGTTCTGTAGTTGCCGGCCGGATAACGGCACTGGAGCAGGAAGCCCTGGCGGCAGAAAAAAATGTTCTGGAACATACTGATAAAGTTTTAGCATAAGCCAAAAGCAGCGCTGTCAAACAAATACAGAGAATTATCTGAAAATTCACAAACAGTTCACTTTTTAGCCTAACTTAGGACAAAGGCTTTTGGTATCCTATAAGTGTGAGCAAGGCACTAAGAAAAGCGAAGGTGATGTAAATGCATATAAAGGTTTTAGGGCCGATGACAAAACAATGTGAATTGTTATTGCAAAATGCAGCCATCGCGGCCAAAAAACTTAAATGTCATGCCGAGTTTGAACGTGTGAATGATTTGCGGCGCGTGGTCGCTTATGGAGTCATGGCCTTACCTGCTTTAGTTATTGACGAAAAAGTTGTGTCAGGCGGCAGTGTGCTGCCGGTTGAAGAAATAATGGAGATCATCAGACATTTGAATTGAGTGGTGTCAGATTGACAGGCTTGAGTATACAAATGTTATCTTGATTTTTTATCCCGTATCGTTTCGATATGGGACTTTTTTTATTGTTGCGCCAAAAGTCCCGCTGGGACGGCAAAATAAGCTGTTTCAGCAAAGTTTTTTTCTTGTAAGCATCTTGTAAAATCTAGTATAATAAAAGTTAAGGAAAAAATAAAAAGGTAAGAACTGGGGGCAATTATGGTATATTTCTTTGGCTTTCTGGGTGGTCTGGCATTGTTTTTATATGGCATGCAATTGATGGGCGATGGCCTGCAGCGTGCTGCCGGTGAAAAATTGCAGAAGATACTGGAAGCACTGACCGGGGTTTTGATCGTCGGCGTAGCCTTAGGTGCCGCAGTAACTGCTGTGCTGCAGTCCAGCAGCGCTACAACAGTAATGACTGTCGGGCTGGTAAATGCCGGCTTGATGACGCTGAAGCAGGCTTTTGGCATCGTCATGGGTGCCAATATCGGTACTACGATTACAGCTCAGCTGATTGCTTTTAAGCTTACGGATTATGTTACCTTGATTTTAGCGATCGGTTTTGCCATGCAGATGCTTGCCAAACGCCGCCGCGAAAAATATCTGGGGCAGGTCCTGCTTGGCTTCGGTATCCTGATGCTGGGCATGAGTATGATGGGGCAGGCGGTGCTGCCTCTGCGTGAATATCAGGGCTTTGTCGATTTTATCGGCAAATTCTCGCATAACCCGATTTTAGGTATTGGCGTCGGTATCGTGATGACGGTACTGATCCAGTCCAGTTCTGCCACTATCGGTATTCTGATCGCCATGGCGGGTCAGGGACTGATTCCTTTAGAAGGTGCGATCCCCGTACTGCTGGGCGATAACATCGGCACCTGCATTACAGCGATCATGGCAGCGTGGCGCGCGAATATTACTGCTAAACGTGTTGCTTTGGCACACGTGCTGTTCAATCTGATCGGCAGTATTATCTTTGTGTCCTTTATGGGTTTGTTTGTCAAACTGGTCCTGGAAATTTCGCCTGCGCACGATATTGCGCGTCAGATCGCCAATGCGCATACAGCCTTCAATATCATTAATACGCTTATTTTTCTGCCTTTCGCTACACCGTTTATCAAACTTGTGGAACGGTTGATGCCCGGCAGCGACGGCGTTATTTCGCGTAAGCCGATCTATCTTGATGTGAATATGCTTAAAACTCCGTCTATCGCCATGACGCTGGCCGGCAAGGAAGTTGTGCGCATGGGCAGTATGGCCCGTCATAATGTTGAACTGAGCATAGCGGCTATGGAAGATATGGACAGCAAAAAAATCGCCTATGTTTTGGAGCATGAGCCGGTCATAGACGCGCTGGAAGAAGAAGTTACCAAATACCTGACGCAAATGAGTGAAACGCAGATGAGCAGGGAACTGTCAGCCCGGCATACAGGTCTTTTGCATGCCTGCAACGATATCGAGCGTATCGGCGACCACGGTGAGACCCTGGCGAAAAAAGTGCGGATGATCTATGAAGATAACGTCAAATTTTCGGACGAGGCCAAAGCAGAACTGCGGAAGTTGGGTCAGATGGTGCTTGATGCCAGCGGCAAGGCTCTGGAAGCGTTGGAAAAGGACGATAAGAAACTTGCCGAAGAAGCCTGGGCTCTCTGCCGGCAGGTCAAGCAGTATCAGAAAGAGATCAGGAAAAACCATATCGTACGCTTAAATGAAAAACGCTGCGATCCGGTGGCGGGTTTTGTCATGCTGGAATTACTGATCAATATGAAACGTGTTTCCGATCATTCCAAAAATATCAGTCAGCTTGTTTTGGGAATTTTTTAAAAGTGAAAAATTATAGAAATTTTTTCAAAAAAATGTTGACAAAGATGGCGTTCTGTTTTAAAATACATCTTGTTGCTAATTGATGCGGAAATAGCTCAGTGGTAGAGCACCTCCTTGCCAAGGAGGGGGTCGCGAGTTCGAATCTCGTTTTCCGCTCCATCTGAATATTGACCCGGCAGAACACTGCCGGGTTTTTTGTTGCTTCTTGTCAACTTTAAATCCTTGTGATATGATATTATGAGCGATTTATGTCAGTATCTTTTGATATTGATCTTGAACAAGCTGTTAATTTTGTACACATATAAAACCTAAGGGAGGATTTTTTAATGAACGTATCTGTTGAAAGAGTTGTGAATGACGCAACCCTCAAAATTACTTTACCTGCTGAGGAAGTGAATAAAGGCTTCAAGAAAGCCATAAGCAAGATCGCAAACAGCGTCAACATCCCCGGTTTCCGTAAAGGCAAAGCACCCCGCAATATCATCGAAATGCATTATGGCAAAGACGCCATTAAACAGGAAGCTTTTGAAATCGTTGCCAACGATTGCTATACTAAAGCACTCGATCAGGAAAGCCTGATCCCCGTTTCTGACCCTAAAGTTGAAGAATCCGTTTTTGAAGAAAACAAAGATATGGAACTGACCATCAAAGTAACTTTGAAACCGGAAGTGGAATTAGGCGACTACAAAGGCCTGTCCGTAGAAAAAAAAGAAGTGACTGTTGAAGATGCCGACGTTGATGCTGCTGTAGAAGAACTGCGTAACCGTCAGGCTAAAATGGTAGTTGCCGAAGACGGCACTATCATCGAAAAAGGCGACTTTGCCATTATCGACTTTGCCGGCACTGTAGACGGCGAAGCTTTCAGCGGCGGCGAAGGTAAAGGCTATCCTCTGGAAGTTGGTTCCAACTCCTTTATCCCCGGTTTTGAAGATCAGCTGGTAGGCCTTAAAAAAGGCGACGCTACTGATGTAGAAGTAACTTTCCCTGAAGATTATTTCGTAAAAGAGCTGGCCGGTAAAGAAGCTGTGTTCAAAGTTAACGTTCAGGATGTAAAACGCAAAGAGCTGCCGGAGCTGAATGATGAATACGTTGCAGCCAACAGCGAATATAAAACTGTTGCCGAGCTGAAAGCAGCCTACAAAGAGCGCATGCAGAAAAATGCTGAAAACAATGCTAAAGTAGAGTATGAAAAAGCATTGATCGACGCAGCTGTTGCCAATGCCAAATTTGAAGTTCCCGAGATCATGATCGAAGACCGCATCAGCCAGATGGTGGACGAGATGCGTATGAGCCTGGAAAGCCGTAAAATGACTTTGGAAATGTATATGCAATATACCGGTATGGACATGGCCAAGATCCGTGAAAACCAGCGCGCTACCGCTGCTGAAAACGTAAAAACCGATCTGGTTCTGGACGCTATTGCCAAAGCTGAAGGCATCCAGGTAGCCATGGAAGACGTTGATGCCGAATTATCTGCTATTGCAGCTCAGCATGGCGCAACTTTGGAAGAAGTTAAAAATATCATCAAATCCAACGGCAACATGGGCCTTCTGCTCGCAAACATCCTGCGCCGCAAAGCAGCTCACGTTGTTATCGACAACGCAAAATAATTGCATTTTGCCGCCGACGCTGAAGGCTTCGGCGGCAGATGTGACTTTATCAAAAATTATAACCTTAAAGAAAAGGGGTGTAAGACATGAACTATGTGCCTATCGTTGTAGAGCAATCCAGCAGGGGTGAGCGCTCTTATGACATCTATTCCCGCTTATTGAAAGACAGAATCGTATTTGTGACCGGCCCTATCGACGACGCGATGGCGAATGTCGTTATCGCCCAGCTGCTCTTCCTGGAATCCGAAGATCCCAATAAAGACATCCATCTTTATATCAACAGCCCGGGCGGCAGTGTCAGCGCAGGACTGGCTATTTATGACACGATGCAGTATATCAAACCGGATGTTTCTACTATCTGCATGGGTATGGCTGCCAGCATGGCTTCCGTACTTTTAGCGGCGGGAACTCCCGGCAAGCGTTATGCGCTTCCCTATTCCCGTGTGATGATCCATCAGCCTTTGGGCGGAGCACAGGGTCAGGCTACGGAAATTGAGATTCATGCGCGCGAGATTCTGCGTATCCGCGAAGAAATGAACGGCATTTTAGCCAAACATACCGGTCAGTCTAAAGAAAAAATCGCTCAGGATACTGAACGCGACTATTATCTGACCAGCGAAGAAGCAAAAGCTTATGGGCTCATTGACGAAGTTGTGACCCGTAAGCCGGCAGCTGAAGAAGCAAAATGATGCAGACTAAGGAGATAACAATATGAACTTTGGCGAGGGGAACGACAGCAATATAACCTGTTCCTTCTGTGGGAAAAGAGAAGGTCAGGTCCGCAAGCTGATTGCCGGTCATAACGTCTATATCTGCGACGAATGTATCGAACTTTGCAATGAGATGCTGACTGAAGACCTGAAGGAAACAAATGCTGATGTTGTAAGTGTGAACGAACTGCCGAAGCCGAAAGAGATCAAAAATATTCTTGACGAATATGTAATCGGTCAGGAAGAAGCAAAGAAAACTTTGGCCGTAGCGGTTTATAACCACTATAAACGGATCAACTATGAACTGAATAATCCTGTGAAGGATAAAGAAGTAGAACTGCAAAAATCAAACATTCTGATGCTGGGGCCTACCGGCAGCGGTAAAACTCTGCTGGCGCAGACGCTGGCCAGGATACTGCAGGTGCCCTTTGCAATAGCTGACGCTACTGCTTTGACAGAAGCCGGTTATGTAGGTGAGGACGTCGAGAATATCCTGCTGAAATTGATCCAGAATGCTGATTTTGATATTGAGCGTGCTCAAAGAGGGATCATTTACATCGACGAGATCGACAAGATCTCCCGTAAATCGGAAAACCCGTCCATTACCCGTGATGTTTCCGGCGAAGGTGTACAGCAGGCGCTTCTGAAAATTTTGGAAGGCACTGTTGCCAGTGTTCCGCCGCAGGGCGGACGTAAACACCCGCATCAGGAATTTATCCAGATCGATACAACCAATATTTTATTTATCTGCGGCGGCGCTTTTGCCGGCCTGGAAAATATTATCGGCGCCCGTATCGGCAAAAAGAATCTTGGTTTTGGTGCCGACATCAAAACTAAAGAAGAAGCAAAAGCGGATACGATCTTTAAAAAGGTTTTGCCCGAAGATCTGATGAAATTCGGTCTGATCCCTGAATTTGCAGGTCGTCTGCCTGTTGTAGTAACTTTAGATTCTCTGGATAAAGACGCTTTGATCAAGATCCTGCAAGAGCCTAAAAATGCTTTGATCAAACAATATCAGCATTTCCTGGCTATGGATAATGTGGAACTGGAATTCGAAGACGGCGCTTTAGTTGCTATTGCAGAAGAAGCCCTTAAACGTAATGCCGGAGCCCGCGGTCTGCGTTCTATCATTGAAGAGGTAATGCGTAATGTGATGTATGAGGTTCCTTCCCGTGTCGACGTTGTCAAATGCGTAGTTACGGAAGCTGCTATCAGAGAGCACATGGAACCGAAAATGGTAGTTGCCAGTTAAGCAATTAAAAAAAAGGGGAAGGGGCATAGCCTTTTCCCCTTTTTATGTTAAAATAAAGTTAAGTAAAAAAATAATTTGAAAATATCGTTTGCCGCAGCAAAGACTGCCGGCAAAGGAGGGGAATATATGGAAACAAGGCCACGCCTGATGCCATTGCTGCCTTTAAGAGGTATGCTGGTATTTCCGGGCATGATTATAAATCTTGATGTAGGCAGAGAGCGTTCTGTCCATGCGGTAGAAGCTGCCATGACATCCGACAAGCAGATCCTTCTGGTATCCCAGAAAGAAGCCGTAACAATGGAGCCGGGGCAGCAGGATCTGTTTAAATATGGCGTCGTGGCAGAAATCAAACAACTGCTCAAATTGCCGAGCGGTGCGCTGCGGATACTGGTCGAAGGTTTAGCGCGCGCTAAAATAGAAACAATCATCGAAGCCCCGGCTGTCGATACCTATTTTCAGGCCAACGCGCTGCCGGTGGACTCCGTCGTCAGCGAAGATAACGAGGTAGAGGCCCTGCGCCGGATGCTGATCGAAACCTTCGAGCAATGGATCATCGCCAGTAAAAAAGTCAACAGCGAAGTGCTGCTGACCTTCAAGGATCAGACCGATCCCGGACGCGTAGCAGACATGATCGCTGGGTACCTGTCCATCAATATCGAAGAAAAAGAGCAGCTTTTAGAAGCGGTCGATGTCAAAGAACGCATGAACAAGCTCTATACCTATCTGTGTAAAGAACTGGAAATCGCCGGACTGGAAAAAAATATTTCCCAGCAGGTGCGCAAACAGATCGAACAGAACCAGAAAGAATATTATCTGCGTGAGCAGATGAAAGCCATCAATAAAGAACTTGGCGAAGGCGACGAACGCCAGGCTGAAATTGACGAATATAAAAAACAAATGGCGGAGCTCGAACTGCCGGAAGAAGTAGTCGAAAAGATCAACAAAGAACTGGACCGTCTGTATAAGATGCCGCCGATGATGGCTGAAAGCGCCGTCATCCGCAACTATATCGACGTGCTTTTAAGTCTGCCCTGGGGCAAATTTACCGAAGATAATTTTGATCTTGAAGTAGCTGCCAAAGTGCTGGATAAAGATCACTATGGTCTGGAAAAAGTCAAAGAACGTATCCTGGAATATCTGGCGGTACGGGCACTGACCAAACAGAGCAAAGGGCCGATCCTGTGTCTGGTCGGGCCTCCCGGCGTAGGCAAAACCTCCCTGGCACATTCGGTAGCCAAGGCCATCAATCGCAAATTCACCCGTGTTTCCCTGGGCGGCGTGCGTGATGAAGCCGAGATCCGCGGCCACCGCCGCACTTATATCGGCGCAATGCCGGGACGGATCATTCACGGTATGCAGACCTGCGGCTGTATGAATCCGGTTTTCCTGCTGGACGAAGTCGATAAAATGGCGTCCGATTTCCGGGGCGATCCTGCTTCCGCACTGCTGGAAGTATTGGACCCGGAGCAGAACAATACGTTCAGTGACCACTATATCGAATTTCCTTTTGACCTATCGAACGTATTCTGGATCGTGACCGCTAATACCGTGGAAACTATCCCGCCTGCTCTTTTAGACAGGATGGAAGTGATCCAGCTGACCAGCTATACCGAAGATGAAAAAGTCAAGATCGGCGAACTGCATTTATTGCCGAAGGAACGTCAGGCTCATGGCCTGACAGCGAAGACCCTGAATATTACGGAAACCGCGCTGCGTCACGTTATCCGTGAATATACCCGCGAGGCCGGTGTGCGTAATCTGGAACGCAAGATCGCCGCTATTTGCCGCAAAACAGCGCATCGCATTGTCACCAAACAGGTCAAAAGCGCTAAAGTTACCGAAAAAAATCTGACTAAATACCTGGGCCCTGTTATTTTCCTGGAAAGCGATCTGACCGCCCGGGCCGAGATCGGCATCTGCACAGGCCTGGCCTGGACCAGCGTTGGCGGCGAACTGCTGAAAGTGGAAGTGCTGGCTACCAATGGCAAAGGCGGGCTGGTGCTTACGGGCCAGCTGGGCGACGTGATGAAAGAATCTGCTCAGGCCGGTTATACCTATATCCGTTCCCGTGCTAAAGAATTGCAGCTGGACGAAAAATTTTATGAAACCACCGACATCCATATCCATTTGCCGGAAGGCGCTATCCCCAAAGACGGCCCTTCTGCCGGCATCACTATGGTAACGGCTATGGTCTCGGCGCTGACCAAACGCTGCGTCAAAGCCGGTCTTGCCATGACGGGCGAGATCACACTGTCGGGCAAGGTACTGCCGGTAGGCGGTATCAAAGAAAAAATGCTGGCGGCGCACCGTTACGGCGTCAAAACTATCCTGCTGCCGGAACAGAATATGCAGGATCTGGAAGAACTGCCTGCTAACGTGCGGGCGGCCATAAAATTCATTCCTGTCAATCATATGGACCAGGTGCTGCAGTTAGCTTTGGAGGAATAAGATGAATAAAGGAATCTGGGATATTATCCATGCCCAATATATCACTTCTGCCGTTCGGGCAGATCAATACCCAACCCCGCCTTTGATAGAAGCTGCCTTCATAGGCCGCTCCAACGTCGGTAAATCTTCACTGATCAATTCCCTGTGCCGGCGCAACGGTCTGGCTCGGGTAAGCTCGACCCCGGGCAAGACCCAGACGATAAACTTCTATGGTTTGCAGGCTAAACGTACCGCCGAAGGGCAGGAAGAACGGGCTGATTTTTATTTAGTGGATCTGCCCGGGTACGGTTTTGCCAAAACAGCCAAAACCAACAAAGACAAGTGGTCCGGTTTCATCAGTAAATATCTTTCGGGGTCTGATAATCTGGGCCTCGTCTGCCAGCTGATCGATATCAGGCATAAGCCTTTGGACAGCGACATCGAAAGCTATCACTGGCTGTTGGACTGCGGCCTGCAGGTACAGGTTATCCTGACTAAAGCTGATAAATTGTCGAAAAATGCGGCCATGGCGCAAAAAGCTCTGTTCAAGCGCGAGCTGGGGCTGGACGACAGCCGTATCATGACCTATTCTGTAACGCAAAGCACGATGCGCAGTGAACTCATCAACCGCATCATGACAGCATTGGAAGGCCATTACTGAGTGAGGTAAATATGCTGAATCGTTTGCTGCTGTTTATCATGGCAGCTTGTTTGGGAACACTGTTTTTAAAAATGGAACTGCCGATACCCTACCTTTTAGGCGGTATTTTTGCAGCAGTAGCCTGTAAAGTAGCAGGCTCGTCTGTCACCTGGCCCAAAAACTGGCGCGAAGTGGCTCTGCTTGTTGCCGGCTATGGTATCGGCCGTAACTTTACGGCTGACACCTGGGATAAAATGACCCATCAGACCTTCGGCGTGCTGGAAGCTACGCTGATCGCCGTCGCCGTTGCGGTTGTCATCGCCTGGTGGACTGCCCGGCATACCTCTGCCAACCTGATCAGCTGCGTCATGGGCATCATGCCTGGCGGTCTGACGCAGATGATGCTGATGTCAGAAGACGACCCGCGGGCCGACGCCAATGTCGTTGTCGTCATGCAGACCCTGCGTCTGGTAGGCGTCATCGTAGCCGTGCCATTTCTGGTCATCCACGGGCTGGGGGCCCAGGTGATCCAGGGCGGCGTCACTGTAGCGGCCACTGGCGGCATGCATTGGCTGATCATGCTGCCGCTGTCTTTTTTAGGCGCTTTTCTCGCCACAAAGTTCAATGTACCGACCCCGCGTTTGCTGGGACCGATCCTGGCGACCGCAGCCGGCTCGTACTTTTTGGGCAGCCTGCAGCCTGTGCCTGATCTGCTGATGATGGCGGCACAGGTCAGTATCGGCCTGTATATGGGCGTTATGTTGGAGCCTAAAAAACTTTCTGCCACCAGAGAACTGATGCCGTACATTTTTTGCGGCATTGTTTTGATGATCGGTGTCAGCGTCGTTGTGGCCTGGTCCCTGTCGGCGCGTTATGGCTTTTCGCTGATCACGGCCTTCCTGGCCATGGCTCCGGGCGGCATTGCGGAAATGTGCCTGGCAGGCATGAGTATGGGCGAAGATGTTTCGATCATTCTCACCTATCAGCTGGTGCGGCTGCTGTTTTTAAATATCTGTGTTCCCTTAGGCATCAACCTGTATTTTAAAAATAAAATAACTGGATAAAAGCGGCCTCATACCCTGCAGTATATTACAGCAGGGTATGAGGCCTTACTATTTATGACGGGTGAACCGTAATAAAATACAATTATGCAAGTGTTATTTCAGCAGGATTTGATTTGTTTATGCGTTACTTATTAGGAATAAATAACGCATAAAATATTTTGAGATTTTTCTCCTAGAAGTATTGACAAGATAATTAGTAATGGTTATAATTAATACAACAAATCAATATTTCATATGGGTGTTCTATGAACTTAAATGTCGATCGGTGCAAATCCGATGCGATCCCGTCACCGTTACAGGTCAGTCCCCGCACAAGCCGGGGTAATATCTGAAGCCGGACAACAGCCTGTATAAGCATCACTGCTTGACCTGCGAGAGACAGGAAGGAGATGTTTTTAACCACTGAGGTTCTGTTTATGTGAGAGTGGCAGAATCGCTTTGACTGATAACATTTGACCGTCTTCTTGCCTTGAGGAGACGGTCTTTTTCTTATGATCGTCATTTATTCTTGCTGGTCGAAATATTGATTGTTGTACAGAGTAAAGATGCCGGACACATTTTCACTCTGTCCGGCAGATATATTCTGGTTTATTTGCTGTTTTCAAGGCCTTGTTAAAGAATTGAAAATCCTTTCTCTCCTCCTTCATTGGCAGGCGTAGGGGTGCGCCTGCCCAAACCATCACTGTTTTTAGTGGTGGTTTTTTTCTTTTACAGCAATTCCCGCAGCCTGTCCAGCGCCTTCAGGCGATGCTTGGTGATATTGCGTACCGTGCAGTGCAAACGCCTGGCAGCTTCGGCAGGTTTCAAGTCATCTATGAACAGTAAGAGCAGGATCTTACGCTGCTGTTCGTTCAGCTGTGCCAGTGCTGCCTGTAGGTCCAGCGACAGCAAAAGCTGCGCCAGCTCGTCCAGAGCGCCGGCGGTGCTATAGCCGCTGTCCAGCAGGTCGATGCCGGCCTCGCTGCCCGTATCGATCTGCGTTTCATTTTCCCAGATCTTGCCCTGCTTTTCCATAGCGTCAAAAAGGGCAAAATGTACCTTGCTGCGGGCATAGCCGGGCCAGTTCAGGTAATCGGC
>ULQO01012085.1_pt1 | contig 57284 bp, 76 predicted proteins | sample 1954601 | NCBI WGS metagenome assembly ULQO01 (sample SAMEA4835658, study PRJEB28245) | human gut metagenome | biome: gut microbiome; material: fecal sample | place: Denmark | collected 2008
GTTTCCTTTGAAACTTCTGCAATTATTTTTTTTAGTTCACTTCCCAAAGTGTTTCCATTTGGAAGATCAGACCAACCCATTATATAAGAGGGCATAACATTAAAAATTTTAGCCATTTCCTCTATAGTATTTCTTTTAATATTTTCAACTCGTCCATTTTCATATTTAGCAATAGCTGATTTTTTTAATCCAAGTTTATTGGCGAGATCTTCTTGAGTTAAATGATTGTTTAATCTACATTCCTTTATTCTTTTTGACATTAAACACATATTATGCACCTCCTTAAAGTGTCTTAAATATACTACAATTATCATAAAAAAGCAATAAAAATATTAAAAAGTGTCTTAAAAAGATTAAAAAAGTGTTGACAAACTTGAATGTGAATGATAGATTTAAAAGTGTCTTAAAAAGACACGGAAAGGAGGCGTGTATTTAATGAATAAATACAAATTAGAATCTGTTATGAAGTTAAATAGAGATACAGGACAGACATTATCAAAGTATCTAGGTATAGCTCGTCAAACATTTTCAAATAAACTTAATGAAACTAGAGGAGCTGAATTTACGCAAAGAGAAATTCGTCTAATAAAAGAAAGATATAATTTATCTGCTCACGATATAGACGAAATTTTTTTTAAAGCAAAAGTGTCGTAAAAAGACACAAGAAAGGAAGAATTAATGAGGTATTCACTAAAAGAACTACGTGCTAGAAAAGGATTGAATCAGTCAGAAACTGCTGAAAAGCTGGGAGTTTCAACACAAACTTATAATGCTTGGGAGGCAGACTTTGGGATGGTAAAGATACGAAATGCTGTAAAATTAGCAAATTTATTTGGGGTAAAGGTTGATGATATTTGTTTAAAAAAGAGGAAATCTAGAGAAAAGCAATTTATAAAAGAGCAATAGGACAAATTCAAATAAACATATCTTATTAAAAAGAACAGAAGGAGGTTAGGGGATGGTAGTAGAGGAATTTAATATCGGAAGAACACAAATAATCATTCATGATGATTGCATAGTGTCTAACGAAAAAGCAGAAGAAATTTTAAAGAGATTAGGGAATACTTTCCATAATTATAATCTACGCAAAAGAGAAAGGGGTGATTGAATTGGTGGGAGCAATTAACAGCTTACGAAACTTAAGGCAGATCTGCATTGAGTATTCAGGAAGTTGTAAGAGCTGTCCCTTGGGCAGACAGATGAACATTAATAACACTATGTGTCCGCATCTGACTAAACCAAATAGTTGGACGGATGAAAAGACTACCGAAATGGTAAGAAAGATTGGAGGATAAGGATGATTATTGTAGACAAAAGCAAGGTAACAATGGCAGGTCCTGATGAATTAATTGAATGTGAGGCAATGATATTTGTGGAGGCTGTAAAGAGGCATTTTATTAAAAAGCATGGTGAAAACATAGGAAAGAAAATGTTTGAGATGTTGCTGGAATGTTCTGTGATGTCGGATGAAGAAGCTGAAAAGCGTGCAAGAGAAAACAAAAATAAACTGTCAAGAGAAGAAAATGAAATGTTGAATAAATTCATACATTTAATGTTCAGTTAGGAGAGATTATGGAAACAAACAAAAGACTTGAAGTGAAAGAAGTTAAAAGAAAAAAAGAGCCTGAATATACACCACTACATTCAAGCTCTCACAAAAACAATACACTTAAAGATTACCACATTATCGCTGAAAAGTACAGAGTACTTAACGGATTCAAGAACGTGGTAATAGGAGTAATAACAGGAGCAGTGATGTTAGTCAATGGCTGGATTGAGGTAGACAGCAAGGCAGGGCAGTTACTTGTGGCTCTGGGAATGGTGATACTGGTTACATTATTGATGCACTGTACGGATGAAATTCTTAATGAACAGGTTGATTAGAAATGGTTACAAGAAAGAAATTTGCAAGTAAACCTGAATGGCTTCTTGCAAGAAAGGGAAAGATAGGTGGTTCTGATGCAGCAGCAGTGTTGGGACTTAATCCCTACAAGAACAATGTGGAGTTTTGGAATGAAATGGTTGGAATAACCAAGCCAAGAGACATATCAAATGAACCGTATGTAATATATGGAAGCAGGGCAGAGGAACACATAAGAGCAATATTTGCATTGGACCACCCGGAATACAAGGTTGAATACTTTGGTGATAACATGCTTCTCAATGACAAGTATCCGTTTGCGCACGCATCACTTGATGGAGAACTGACAGAACTTGAAACCGGGAGGAAGGGCATATTTGAATGCAAGACCAGTGAGCTTTTTGGTTCAATGCACAAGGAAAAATGGGATGGTGAACACATCCCGGACAATTATTACATACAGGTGCTTCATTACCTGATGGTGACGGAATATGAGTTTGTCGAACTCAGGGCACAGATAAAGAGTGTGTGGAATAAGAGCATAAGACTAATCACAAAGGATTATCACATTGAAAGGGCAGATGTTGAGGAAGACATTGAAATAATAAAAAGGTCAGAAAGGGAGTTCATGGAGCTTGTGAAAAAAAGAAAAAAGCCGGCTCTCATTCTGCCGGAAATTTAAAACAGGAGGAATACCAAAAAGATGGAATTAAAAATTTACAATCCAACAATGGATAATGCACTAAAGCACATTGATTGGAACTTTGAGGAATTAAAAAAAGAAGTTACTGAAAAGGCAAACGTGTACAAGTCATTGGTGTACACGGATGAAAACATAAAGGAAGCAAAGGCTGACAGGGCAGCACTTAATAAGTTCAGCAAGGCATTGAATGACGGAAAGAAAGATGTCAAGAAGATGATGCTTGAACCATACAGTGTGTTTGAAGACCAGGTAAAGGAACTGATTGCAATTGTAGATGAGGCAAATGCCAACATTGACAGTCAGGTAAAGGCTTATGACCAGAAGAAAAGGGAAGAGAAGCTTATAAAGGTTGAGGAGATATATGACAGGACCTTTGCAAGTGCCGAAGAGTTGAAGGAGATACTCACATTCAAACGTGTTTTCAAGGAAAGTTATCTGAATGTGACAACAACATTAAAGTCAATAACCAATGATATGGAGCATATGAGAGACAGTGTAAGACACGACTTGGAAGTCATTAATGCTGAAACCGGTGAATATCAGTTTGAAATGAAACAGAAATACATTGAAACCCTCAACATTACAGAAGCATTGATGGTTAAACAGACATACGAGGAAAATGCAAGAAGAAAAGCTGAGTATGAGGCAAGAAGAAAGGCAGAACTTGAGGAAAGACAGGCAAGAGAAAAGGCAGAAGCCGAAAAACTTGCAGAGGCAGGAAAGAAGGAACCGGAGCAGAAGCAGGAAAGTGTTTCACAGACTGTTGAGGAAGAGGCACAGGAAGAAAGAACAGAAGAAAATCAGGAAGAGAAGACACACACAATAGTAATCAGGGTGTGTGGAACAGGAAACCAGCTCAATGCATTGGGTGAGTTCCTTACGAAAAACAACATTAAATATGAGCAGATACAGTAGGAGGAAATGAAATGGCAGTATCAAACAGTTTGGCAAAAAGACAAGAAACAAGTTTTACGGCATATTTGAAAAATGATGCGGTAAAGAATCAGATTAATGAGGTTGTTGGTGGAAAGAACGGAAAGAGATTCATCAGTTCAATAGTAAGTGCGGTTGGAAACAATCCAACATTACAGGAATGTCAAAATTCATCAATAGTAAGTGCAGCATTGCTTGGAGAGAGTCTTAATCTATCTCCAAGTCCACAGCTTGGACAGTATTACATGGTTCCGTTCAAGGATAACAAAACAGGAACAAAGGTGGCACAGTTCCAGCTTGGGTACAAGGGCTACATTCAGCTGGCAATCAGATCAGGACAGTACAAGAAGTTAAATGTGCTGGCAATTAAGAAAGGTGAGTTAATCAGATTCGATCCACTTAATGAAGACATAGAAGTAAATCTCATTTCAGATGAAAATGAGAGAGAAAAGGCAGAAACAATTGGCTATTATGCAATGTTTGAGTATGTCAATGGATTCAGGAAGGCAATGTACTGGTCAAAGGAAAAGATGAAGGCTCACGCAGTGAAGTATTCACAGGGATATGCATCAGACCTGAAGAAGGGAACGAAGTGGACCTTCTGGAGCAAGGACTTTGACGGAATGGCATACAAGACAATGTTGAGACAAATCATAAGCAAGTGGGGAATAATGAGCATTGACCTACAGACAGCACTTGACAGTGACATGACAGTAATTAATGAGGATGGAACACATACATATGTGGAAAGTCCGGAATTAAATCAGGACGAAACATTTGAGGAAGTTGCAGAGCAGAAAATGGAAGAAGCCGAATCACAGCCGGAACAAAAACAGCAGGCAGTTACAAGTGAAAATCCAAAATCGGATAATTCAAAAAATGAAAGTGAAGGAGACTTCCAAAAGGCATTTTTTAATTATTAAAACAGATATTAAGAAATGAATTAACAGACAGTCATAAATCTTAATATATATCACAAAATTGTAAGACCTGTCACCTGAATGGTGGCAGGCAGAAAGGAGAAGTAACAGTGAACATAGCAGATTACATCCCTTTTGGAAAAGATAATGCGATTTCAAGAAAAAGGCTTTCAGAAATAACCGGATTATCAGACAGAAAATTACGAGAAGTAATAGCGCTTGAAAGAAGAAACACGATAATTATCAATCTGTCTAATGGACAAGGTTATTTTCAACCAATAAATGGTTTGGAAGATGATTTGGTTGTTGATTATTACAAGCAGGAAAACAGTCGATTGAAGAGAATAGGCTGGTCATTACTTGCTACACGTAGGAGAGTAAAGGAGATACAGAATGGAAAGAAAAATATGGTTTGAAGTTCCAGGACAGCCAAAAGGAAAGGCTAGGGCTAGAACATTTTATAATCCAAAGCTTAGGAGAATGCAGAGCGTTACTCCTACCAATACAGTCTTATACGAGAATTGGATTAAAGAATGTTACATAAATCAGGCTGAAACAATCAACCATAAAGGCTTTTTTGAAAAAGAAGCTTTGGATGTTGCGATAAATGCAATTTATGAAATCCCTAAGAGTACAAGCAAAAAGAATAGACAGAAGATGGAATCAGGGGAATTGTTACCCTGTAGAAAGCCTGATGCTGACAACATCGCAAAGGTAATATGTGATGCATTGAATAAGGTAGCTTACGGCGATGATACGCAGATTTGCAACCTTTATGTATGCAAGAGATATACGAAAGAGAATGAAGAAGCTTGTGTTCAGGTATTCATATTTACACAAGGAGAATAAAATGGCAAGACCAATTAAGAAAGGTTTAGATTACTTTCCTTTTGATGTTGGGTTTTTCTCAGATAAAAAAATTAAAATCTTAAAAAGCAGATATGGAGCAGATGGCATAGTTATATATCAATATCTGCTTTGCGAGATTTACAAAGAAAATGGCTACTATCTAATCGTTGACGATGATTTTGAATATATAATATCAGACGATTTGAATATGGAAATTAACAAGGTCAAGCAGGTAATAAACTTCTTATTGGAACGGTCACTGTTTAACAACAAACTTTTTCAGTCGGACAAGGTTCTTACCTCTACTGGAATACAAAAAAGGTATCAAGAAGCAGTCAAGACAAAAGCAAGTAAAAAGGCAATTACGATTGAAAAATACTGGCTTTTGAACGAAGAAGAAACGGCAGCTTATATTAAAGTTACCCTTTTTAATAATAAATTTGAGATTAATAGTAATAAATCCGAGATTAATTCTAGTTTATCCGAAGAAAAATACCATAAAGAAAAGAAAAGTAAATTAAAGGAAAGTAAAGAAAAAGATATAGCTTATTTTTCTAATGCAGAATTAAATGATGTTTTTATTCAATTCTTGAATATGCGACAAGAAGCAGGAAAGCAACTCAATGGCTATCAGATACAGATATTAACTGAAAAGCTAGAGAGAGTTGCCGATACGGATGAAGATAGAATATCAGCGGTTAAAAATGCAATAGCAGGAGGTTGGAGTAATTTTTATCCTGTAAAGAAAGAGCAACAAAACAAGAAGACATTTAATGACCAAAGGCAATATGACTATCAGGCATTGGAAAGACGACTTATTGAAAACAGAGACAAGAGGAGGAAACAACAAAATGAAAGTTAAGAACATAGAAATTCGCTTAGAGGAATTGGACAGAATGGAATCGCAGATTTTATTTTCAGTTTCAATCTTATCAGCAGATGATCACGTAAGATTGGCAAGAATCAAGGAAGAGAGAGCAGAGCTTAAGGCGAAGCTGGAGAAAATGAATGAGAAAAAAGACAAGTAAGGAATTTGGTTGCATTTTAACACACGAACAGGAAGAGTTCATAAATGACGGAAGACCAAGAGACAATGCACTAAAGATTTTTAGGGCAAAGGCTTATGGCAATGGAGGAAATAAGGATGGCAAGAATGTCAAAAGAGGAACAGGCAAGACGTGAGGGTATGGCATATGCTCTGAGGCTTGCAAGAGAAAAGGGATTGGATGCCTTGGAAGCAGACCTGAAAATGAGAAATGCCATTGATCTACCTTTAAGGGTATCAAAGGCAGACTTAGACAAATTCAGTGACAATGTTAAGTACAACACAGTTTTGTATGTAAAAATCCTAATGGCTGTAACAATGCATGATGAATTTGGTTTTGGTAACAAAAGAATAAAGCAGATGTTTGAGAGATTCGACAACAAGGCTGAATGCATTGCAGAGGATTACAGCACATGGGAAGAGCAGATAAGCATAATTGCAGAAGAATGTGGAATAGACATGGACAGCGAAAGAAGAGACTTAAGAACAGTGATTAAATAAATTAATTTAAAGACAAAGGAGTAAATAACCAATGAAGAATACACTATCAGATTTGAACAACTATTTGTTTGAAGCAATTGAAAGAATAAATGATGATGAGCTGTCAATGGAAGAACTTGATAAGGAAATCAAGAGAAGTGAATCGGTCAACAAGATTGCCAAGACAATCATTGATAATGGAAACCTGGCATTGCAGGCGAAAAAGCACTTTGATGAATACGGAAGCGGTGAGGATGTTGAAATCCCATTGCTTGGAATAACAAACAAATGAATGGAGAGCTGTAAGTAATGTATGGAATGAAATACACGGATGAAATGAAGCAATTCATTCTGGATAATTACAAGGAAAGATATAACCAGGAGCTTGCAGACCTGTTTAATCAGAAGTTCAATACCAACATAACAAGTAGAATGATTAAATCATACAAGGCAAACAATAAATTAAATTCAGGATTAACCGGCAAGTTCAGAAAGGGGCAGACACCACACAACAAGGGCAAGAAAATGCCAAAGGAAGTCTATGAAAAAGTAAAACACACAATGTTTGCAAAGGGCAACGTTCCACCAAACCACAGACCTGTTGGAAGTGAAAGAATTTCAAAAGACGGATACATAGAGGTTAAGGTTGCGGAGCCTAACAAGTGGAGATTAAAGCAGAGAGTTGTGTATGAAGAAGCTAAGGGAAAAATTCCCGAAGGCTGCACAATAATATTCCTTGATGGAAATAAGCAAAATTGCAACATTGACAATCTAAGGTGCATAACCCGGTCGGAACTACTATATCTCAACTGCAACGGGTTGAACAATTCAAATGAGATTACGGAAACTGGGATTCTAATGGCAAGGTTAGACATAACCAAGAACAAAAAGAAGCAGGAACTAAAGGACAAAAATGTTAAGAAATGTTAAGGAGTGAGAGAATGTTAAATATAGAGAAATTTGAAGATGAATTGATTAATATGGGAGTAATCAACCCAAAAATAATGATAGGCTTTAGCAAAGATGGAAAATTGCTTAATTGTAGATTCGCTAAATGCAGTGATTGTAAAGAAATACTTATGGCACAACTCAATATTTCAAAGGAAGAGTATTACAAAGAAAGCTGCAGAAAAAACATATTAAAATGGTTGCTTTCAGAATACAAAGAGCCAGAGATTGATTGGAGCAAGGTCAAGGTTGATACACCGATATTAGTTAGTGAAGATGCAAAAGGATGGAACAAAAGACATTTTGCTGGATTTAAAAACGGAAAAGTCTATGCTTGGCATGACGGTTTAACTTCTTGGTCGGCTATAGGAGGATGTGAGCGAAGTTGGAAATATGCAAAACTAGCAGAAAGTGAGGAAACAGTATGGCAAAGGTCAGAATTACAAAAGAATTAGATTCAAGAAGTATGCAATATTTTAAATTAACCAAGAAACGTGGAAAGATTACAGATAGAGAAGCGTTTGAAGCAATGGAAGAATCTTACTATTTTGGGGAATACTTAATTCGATTCAATGTTCCAGAAGAAGCACCAATGGATTTGTATGAAGATGGTGATGAGTGGAGATTGTATGCAGTGAAAGAGTTGTTGGAAGAAGAAATATACAAAGCTCATCAGGAAGGCTATGAAGAATGCAAAGAAGATTTTAACCTTGAAAATAACGGATGGATTCCGTGCAGTGAGAGACTGCCTGAGACTTTAGAATCAGAAGCAAAAGCATATTTGACAATTAACAAAGAGGGAGAGATGGCAGTGTCTTATTATCATCATGGTTGGTCAAATGGCTATGAAAGTGTATTTGATATTATTGCATGGCAACCACTACCAGAGCTATACAGGGAGGAGCAGGAAGATGAACAATAACGGTTTAATAAGCAGGCAAACAGCAATAGATAAATTATTTGAATATGCAGAAAGTAAATTTCAGTCCGGCGAGATAGAACTTGCTAACGGAATATTAAAAGCAAAATGCTTTTTGGAGAGCCCATGCAATATTCCAACAGCCTATAACGTGGATAAGGTTTTAGAACAATTGGAATATAGCAGAGTGACTAATACTGGTATAGCGGGCTATCACAAAGTGGTCGAGATAGTGAAAGGCGGTGGAATAGATGCTTGATAGTACAACAGTAAATAGATTTAACTATAACATTAATGCAGTAAGCGGGACTTTGAGAAAGTCACATCCTAAAAGCAAGATAACCATAAGAGGGTTGTTAGACAAGCCATATATTTTTAATGATGAAAAACCTAGATTATTCCAATATGATAATACAGAAATCGTAGTTCTTCAAGTGATGCTTATTGGAGATAACAAGGCAATTGTAGAATATGTTAACAAAAATGATTTTGAAAAGGAGAACGAATAGAAAGTTGTTTTAATGCAACAGAAGGTAAGGGCAGACGATTAGCCTATCATCGAGCAATTACAATAGTGAAAGGTGGAATTAATGGACTTAATTAAATTACTTAAGGCTATTGGAATAACAATTCTGATAGCTGTTGAATTAGGAATGTTAATAGTTGCTTTAGCTGATGATACAGAAGATATTCCAAGAGTGATTTGCGCAATCATATTAATTGCGCAAGTTATAATCATTGCATTTATAGCAGTTGTTAGATTGATATATGGCATATTATAAAAAAAGGAAGGTGATTAGATAGCAATTATTAATACGATAGCTATTATTATGGTAATTGGAGCAGTGTTCGTCTTGTGGGCGATATGCAAGTTGCAGGATAAGGATTAGGGGCAAAGGTACATTGACAATTGAATATTGGTAGTTGGAATGGTATAATTTGAGTATGAATAGGACGGAAGGAGATAATCAAATGGTTGGAAAAAGTTTTTCAGGAATAGATGAATGTTATGTTTGTGGAAAAATCTTAAAATGGACTAAAGTAGCTGATGCAGGAAGAGGAAGTGTTGCTATAGGTAGAGTTCCCGAGGTGAGAGCTAATGCTTTTGCTATTGGAAAAAATGATGATGGCAGTATAAAATTCGAGATAGAATGTACCTGTCCTAATTGTAGAACTATAAATCGTTTCGTAAAAGATATAAACGTTTAAAACTTATAAAAGTTTTGAGACCAACTACCAATATTCGGTGGTTGGTTTTTTTATGCAGAAAAATATAGAAAGGATTGAGAGTTTGGAAGAAATGACAGCAAAGGAATACTTGAATCAGGTTAGAAATCTTGAATCTAAGATGAAAATTCTAAAAGAAGAGATAGATACCCTAAGGGAAATGGTGGTGAGTACTGGAGCAATCCAACAGGGCGAGAGGGTACTGTCTTCAGGAACACAGGATAAGATGGCAGAAACAATCTGCAAGATTAATGAAAAGGAATGTGAGTGGAATGATTTGATGCGTGAATTTGCTTTAGCCAGAGCAAACGTAATAATCAACATACAGAAGTTAAACAATCCTGAATACGAGCAGATTTTGTACAAGAGATACTGCCAGAGCAAGAAGTGGGAAGAGATAGCACTGGAAATGAATATATCTTACAGGCATGTATTAAGACTACATGGCTATGCGTTGAAAGATATTGAGCCAGTTTTAAACGTGTCATAGAATGTCACATTAATCAGTGATAAAATGATAGAGTAAAAAGTAAAACAGAAAAGGAAATTTTTTGTTATCTTTTGTTTATCTGAATGAAATTCCTCTAAAAGTATTTATGGTAAAACGTCTTAAGGCAGTCGAAAGGCTGTCTTTTTTCGTGGGGAAATAGGAAGTGAGTTAGTAGGATTATGGAAATAAATTATTTGAATTTGCAAAAGGCAGCATTTGAGGGAGTGGGAGCTTATGATATTCCATTGTTAAGTCCTGAAACATTCACTGATTGTGAATTAATAGGATTTAATCAGGCAAAAACCTGTAAAGAACGTGGAAATAAGGCGGTGCATTTCTTTTTATATGATTACCAGTTTGAAAGAATTTGGAACAGACCTGATGCATACGTCGATATGCTAAAACAGTTTAAATGTATATTCAGCCCAGACTTTAGTGTGTATTGCGATTATCCAAGAGCATTGCAAATATATAATCATTATAGAAAGCATTGGATAGGTGCATATATGCAGATTAATGGAATCAGTGTAATACCGACAATCGGATGGAGTAATGAAGACAGTTTTGAGTGGTGTTTTGATGGAGAACCAAAAGGTTCAGCGGTTGCAGTTTCAAGTGTTGGAACACAGAAAAATAAGCAGGCAAAGGAATTATTTATGAATGGGTACAAAGAAATGTTGGAGAGATTAGAACCAACGCAAATATTATTTTATGGAAAAGTACCAAGTGAAATAAAAGACGATAGAGTTATTAATATGAGTGCTTTTCAGGAAAGGTTTAGAAAAAAGTAATGGGCGGACGTGGAGCAAGTAGCGGACTAACAAAGAAATCTTCAAAAAGTAATAGAGACATGATGAGTGAGTTCAGAAATGCTGGAACAATTGTAGTTGATAAAGAAGTCAAGAACTTAAATAGTGTACTTGTTGACAAAACATTAAAAGGGGTTCGTGACACTTTGAATGAATTTGGATTACCTTTGTCAGTAGTGACAGGTATAGGATTATCATTGTCTAATGACGCTGAGGCAAGTGCTAATGGTATGGGACAGTTGGGGTTTTCATCAAAGTATTACAGTTCGTCAAATAATGAATTCGCACCTAGTGATTATACTGCTGATTATACAGCATATGGAACAGGAACTCATGAGGCAGGTCATTTAATATCAAACTATCTTATGAGAAAAAGTAACAGCTCACTTACTAAATTTCAGCAGGCAAAGCTAAGAACATCTGGAAAGTGGGATAGAAATATTTTAAAGCAAGCGAAAAAGATAAATGGTGGTAAATTATCGGCAATATCAAAGTATGGTAGTAATACTAAAGGTAAAGCAGCAGGAGAAGTTGTGGCTGAGGCTGTTTCTGAATATATGAAAAAGGGAAAATCTGCTAGTTCAACTAGTAAGGCTATAGTTCAAGCATTGAAATCATATGTATAGTAAGAGGTTATATTATGGGAGGAAGAGGAGCAAGTAGTGGTATAAGCGTATCTGGAAAAATCTATGGAACAGAATATACCACGGTATATAAATCAGAAAATATAAAATATATCGTGCAAAATGAAAAAACCTCTATTAAAACACCAATGGAAACTATGATAAAAAACAGAGTATATGTAACATTGGGAAGTGATAATAATCCAAAAGCAGTTACATTCTATGATGATGAAGGTAAAAGAACTAAGCAAATTGACCTTACGCATGTTCATAATATAAATGGTGAACAGGTAATGCCACGTGCACATATAGGATATTGGCATGCAGAAAATGGAACTACAAAATTAGCAGAAAAAGAAAGAGAATTAATTGACAAAGTCCTGAAAAAATGGGATGATTATAAACGAGGGAAGTAGTTTACGAGTGAGAACAATGGGTGCAACCAAACAATGCACCAGTGCAACAAGATAAGCCATTAGGTTGTGAGTACACAGGTGAGGTTGTGACAGAGGAGGCGGTTGAAATCCGTCCGCCCTTATAAATAGAGCTTTTGCAATTTAGCAAGGCTCTATTTTTTATGCACAAAAGTAAGAGAGGTGGTGTTGTGAATAATGAATTAAAAACATATGAGCAGGCAGAAACAGACTATATGAATGGTTTCAAATATAAAGAAATAGCCGAGAAATATAATGTATCAATTAGCACAGTAAAATCTTGGAAGACAAGGTATAACTGGAATCGAAAAGGGCAAAAAAGTACGCGTACAAAAATGGAAAAAGTACGCATACAAAATACTACTTCTTTTGATGAAGTTGAGCAGGTAGTTGAAAACGATAATCTAACGGACGAACAAAGGTTATTTTGCATTTACTATGTTCGTTGTTTTAATGCAACCAAGGCATACATGAAAGCCTATGGTGTTAAATATAATGTTGCAGCAGTTTCAGGTTGCAGATTGTTGCAAAAGGAAAAAATAAGAAAATGCATCACGGAATTAAAACAGAATAGATTGAATAGGGAAATGTTGTCGGAAGAAGACATATTCCAAAAATATATGGATATTGCCTTTGCAGACATAACGGACTACGTAACCTTTGGTCAGGAAGAAACGGACGTTATTGGAGCATTTGGTCCTGTAAAGATTAAGGATAAAGATGGAAATGAGAAAGTATTAAAGCAGAAGCTAAATGTTGTTAAATTCAAAAACTCTGACGAAGTGGATGGGACTTTAATAGCAGACATTAATCTTAGAAATTCATCTGTAAGGCTAATGGATAGGATGAGAGCTCTTGATTGGTTGGCAAATCATATGGATATGGCAACTTCTGAACAGAGGGCAAAAATAAAACTTCTCAATGTTCAGGTTGACAGGGCAACAGGTAAGGCTAATGAGGAAGAAATATCAAGAGTGGATGAATTACTGATGCAGATTAAAAAACAGGCAGGTGACAAAGATGGTTCTAAGTGATAAGCAGATGGAATTTGTAAGGAATGCAAATCACAGATACAACGTAAAGACCGGGGCGACCCGTTCAGGAAAATCTTATATGGATAACTTATATACCATTCCGTCAAGAATAAGGGAAAGAGTTGGCAAGGATGGATTAAATGCAATCATAGGAGTATCAAAGGGAACCATTGAAAGAAATGTTTTGCAACCAATGAGAGAAATATATGGCCCTAACTTGATTGGAGACATAGGTTCAAACAACATTGTTAGTATTTTTGGAGATTATGCCTATTGTCTTGGAGCTGAGAAAGTAAGTCAGGTATCAAAACTTAGAGGTTCATCACTTAAATATGTTTATGGTGATGAAGTTGCAGAGTGGAACAAGGAAGTCTTTGAATTATTAAAGTCACGTCTTGATAAGCCATACAGTTGTTTTGATGGAGCGTGTAACCCGGACAATCCAAGTCATTGGTTTAAGAGATTCCTTGATTCTGATGCAGACATATATTGCCAGCAGTATACAATATTTGATAATCCTTTTTTGCCAAAGGAATTTGTTGAAAATTTGTGCAATGAATATCAAGGCACTGTTTATTATGACAGATACATAAGAGGTCTATGGGTGGCAGCAGAAGGAGCAGTATACAAATTGTTTAATGATGCACAGACACAGAATCCTAATCCGTTTAAGGTTTATGAAAAACCATTAAACATAATGGAAATTAACATAGGTGTGGATTTTGGTGGAAGTGGTTCAGGACACGCATTTTGCGCCACAGGATATACAAGAGGATATATGGATATTGTTCCATTGGCATCAGAATGGATTGATTGCTCGCAGAATGACATAGATCCTGAAAAGCTTGGAAAGTTGTTTGTTGACTTTTGTTTAAAGGTCTTGAATTTGTATGGACACATAACACACGTGTACTGCGATAGTGCAGAGCAGACACTAATAGCCGGATTAAGAAGTACTTCAAGAAAGAATGGATTAGGCTGGCTAAGAATAGAAAACGCAATGAAGATACCAATTAATGACAGAATAAGATTCGTTCAAAGAATGATGGGACAGGGCAGATTCAAGTATATGGGACAGCATTGCAAGTCATTGGAGAATGCACTATGTGGAGCATTGTGGAATCCAAAGAACTTAACATCTGATGAAAGATTGGATGATGGCACAAGTGACATTGATTCGCTTGATGCATTCGAATATACATTTGAAAGGGATATAAGCAGATTTATTAAGTATGAGTAGAGGTGTAAGGTATGAGATATTCAAACATGGTTACCCAAATAGGGAAAGTATTAAATAAACATTCTGATAATCCTGTAGATTTGTCATATCTTACAGTAATGTCAGGACACATAGAATTATGGAATGCAATGTACAAAGGCAAGGCACCCTGGATAAAGGGAGAAACAGAAAGCTGCAATCTTCCTGCAAGCATATCACAGGAGATTGCAAGACTTGTAACCCTTGAACTTAAGAGTGAATGTACCGGAAGTGAAAGAGCAGAATACATAGAGCCATATTATAAAAAGGTTCTGGAAAGTCTTAGAAGGTATGTTGAATATGGATGTGCGAAAGGCAGTCTTGTATTTAAGCCATACATAACAAGTAATGGTATTGCAGTCCAATACATACAGGCAGATTGTTTCTTCCCGGTGTCATTTGATGATTCAGGAAATGTAACTGATTGCATTTTTACAGAGCAGTTTAGAAAAAACAAAAAAATATATACAAGATTAGAAAGAAACACCATAGAGAATGATGAATTGACCATAACTAACCGGGTTTTTGTTAGCACTAATCCTGAAGTATTGGGGACTGAGGTACCAATAAGTTATGTGGATAAGTGGAACATGCTTGAAAGTGAACTTAAGTTTAAGAATGTTGATAAGTTACCAATAGGATTCTTTAAAGTTCCGCTGGCAAACATAATTGATTCAACATCACCCATAGGTGTTTCTGTTTATTCTAAGGCAGTGGATTCAATCAAGATTGCAGATGAAAGATATTCACAGATTGATTGGGAGTATGTTTCAAAGGAAGCTGCAATACATATTGCTGAAAGCTTGTTAAAACGTAATGAGAATACAGACAAGTTTGAATATCCGGGAGGAAAGGACAGATTATACAGAACTCTTGATTACAGTTCAGGAGCAGTAGACAAGCCATTCATAGACACGTACTCACCTGACATCAGGGACCAGAGTTTATATAACGGATTTAACAATCAGCTTAAGAGAGTTGAGTTTGATTGTAACCTTGCATATGGAACTCTTTCTGATCCAAATAATGTTGATAAGACAGCAGAGGAAATAAAAACCAGTAAGCAACGTTCTTATTCAATGGTGTCTGATACACAGAATGCCTTACAAAATGCATTAGAGGACCTTATAAAAGCTATGGACTTCTGGACAAGCATTTATGGATTGGCACCGGAAGGAGAGATAAATACTTCATTTGAATGGGATGATAGCATAGTTGTTGATTCAGAAAAGGCACGTCAGACGGACAGGGCAGATGTGGCAATGGGTGCAATGAGTTTAGTTGAATACAGAATGAAGTGGTATGGCGAGACAGAAGAGGTTGCAACACAGAAGTTAGCAGGACAACAAGATGATGATACATCAGGAGATGATGAATAGTGTACAAGTCAGATGAATTAGAATTATTTCCAAAGAATATTGAAGAAATATATGCAGGCTTGGAAAATGACATCATGAATGACATTATCAGAAGAATTGCAGAGACCGGTGAGATTACAAGGACAGCAGATTGGCAATTAAACAGGCTGTACAATATGGGAGCTGACAAGACTGACATAAAGAAACACATTCAGGAAGCCTTGAATTTAAGTGATACAGAAATAGAACAATTATATTCTGATACCTTAAAGGAAGGATATTTAAGAGATGAATCCTTATATAGGGCAGTAGGTCAGGAGTTCATACCATTTGAGGAAAACATGGCATTGCAGCAATTGATAGAAGCAACAAAGCAACAAACAGCAAAGCAGTTGAAAAACATCACTAGGACAATGGGATTTGCTGTCAAACAACCAAATGGCAGAAAAACATTCAAAACAGTTGATAATTATTTCAAGGATACAATGGACAATGCAGTTATGCACGTGCTTAACGGAACGTTTGACTATAACAGCATTATCAGAAAAGTTACAGATGAAATGACAAGGAGTGGAGTAAGAAGCATTAATTATGATTCAGGAATATCCACAAGAATAGATGTTGCTGCAAGAAGGGCAATACTTACAGGTGTCAATCAGGTAACAAGTAAAATAAGTTCTGACAACATGCAGAAACTTGATACTGAGTTCGTTGAAACAAGCTGGCATTCAACAGCAAGACCTACACATCAGGTATGGCAGGGAAGAGTATTCTATTGGGACAGAGCAAACCCAAACGCAGAGAAAATGGAAGCAGGAGTACTTTATAAGTCATTCATAAGAGAAACAGGTTATGGTGAAGTTGATGGTTTGTGTGGTGCAAACTGTCGACACACATTTTATCCGTTCATTCCAGGCATTTCTGTTAGAACATATACAGATGAACAACTGGAAGAATTAAACAGGCAGGAAAACGAGAAAAAAGAGTACAATGGCAAGGAATACAACAAGTATGAAGCCACCCAATATCAACGTAGAATTGAAACATCAATGAGAAAGTACAGGCAGGATATTAACTTATTAAAGCAATCAGGTTTAGCAGATGATTCAGACGAGGTAATAGCTGCAAGGTGCAAGTATCAGACACTATCAAGAAAATACAGTGATTTCAGCAAGAAGATGGGATTGCGTGAGCACAGGGATAGAATTAATGTTGATGGGTTAAAGGATATTGGTAAAGTTAATAGAAAACTTTTTGGAGCAAACGCAATTCATAATAATGAAAGAGTTTATTATAATGAAAAATATGATTATTCAATAAATCTTGAGAATTATGACGAAAAAATAAATAAAGGATTATCAGAGGCAATAGAAAAAGTGGCAAAAGCGGGTTCGGAAGACGGGTTTGAACATATGTGTTTAGTAAATTTACGAACAGGAAAATTGGATTATGAAGAAACAGATGGACTTCCGGATGCAGTAGGTTATAAATGCTGGGATTTTTTGGATGCGAATCCAACAGAAAGATATGCTTTTGTACATAATCATGTTACTAATTGTTCATTATCAGAAATGGATATGAGAACTGTATTAAGGGAAGAACAAATACCTTTAATGATTGCTGCAACAAATAATGCCATAAAATATGTTGCAGAACGCGAAAGGTTTGTTGAAGAACAAGATTTTGATAAACTGTATGAAAAAGAGTTGAAGGCATTGAGTAAGAAAGCTAGAGATGGTATAATATCACCAGCACAAAGAGGATTTGCAAGGGAAGAGATAATAGTTGACAATCTTATTAGGGATTACACAAAAAAAGGAGAGTTGCTTATATATGATGGTAAAACAAAGTGATTGGGCTTCATATGGAATGATGGAACAACCTTTTTGGAGAAATGATATGACACCAGAGGAATATGAAATTGAGCGTGCATATCTTGTAAATATATTCAATAGGGGAAGAAAAGCCATAGTTGAATATAAACCTTTGTGGAGACAAGGCAAAAAAGTTGATTTTGATTTATCAAGAGATTTTATGGAAATTATAGAGCTTGCAGATAAAATAAAATATATGACTGATGATGAACTGGAAAAGATTCTTATTGATGTATAATTGATTTATATCCAAAAGGAGGCAATATGGATAATTTTAAAGCAGTATACAAGATTCTTTCAACATTAGAAAAAGCAATGGATTTACCAGAATTTGACATATCAGTAATTGACCATAGAGCACTTGGTGTATCAAAGGAACGTTGGTCGCGTTACATAGAAATGATGGCTGATGTTGGTTACATTAAAGGTGTAAGAGTTAGCACAAACATTACAGGAGAAACCATTGTGGAATGTACTAATATGCGAATCACATTAAAGGGATTGGAATACTTACAGGAAAATTCCATAATGAGAAAAATCTATAATGCAGCCAAAGGCATTAAGGAGATAACACCGGGGTTATAAATTTAATAGTAGATAATTAAGGAACTTAGAGATAGGTTCTTTTTTTATACCCTAAAATAGTAAAGGAGGTACATTATGGCAACATCTGTACAGATAACATTGCTCATATGCATAACAATCATAATACTTGCCAAGTCAGGTAAGCAGAAATAAAAAATAGTTAATCAGGCAGTCTTAGGACTGTCTTTTTATATGGTCCTGAATAAGACGTAAAAGTGTTCAAAATATCATAAAAGTAAGTGAAGCAACCACGTATAAAAGCGTAACGGAAAGGATGTTTAAATATGAAAAGAAAGTTCTTAGAAGACTTAGGACTGGAAAAAGATGTAATCGAAAAGATTATGAATGAAAACGGAGCCGATATTGAAAAGGCTAAGGGAGAAGTTGAAACATTAAGAAATCAGTTAAATGAAACACAGGATAAACTTAAGAGTTTTGAAGGTGTGGATGTTGCAAAGTTAAGAGGTGAAATTACAAATCTTACAAACGAACTTGCAACCAACAAGGCTGAATATGAAGCAAGTATTGCAGACAGAGATTTTAATGATCTGGTTAAGGGTATTGCTAGCGAATACAAGGCCAGAGACATTAAGGCAATCATGCCGTTTCTTGATGTGGAAACTCTTAAGTCCAGCAAGAATCAGGACAAGGACATAAGAACAGCTCTTGATGGAATGGTTAAGGAACAGGGATATTTGTTTGAACCAAACAAGAAAGTTCCATATGTTGTTGGACCAACACCGGGACCAATGCCATTAGGTGGTGGTTCTGATGATAAAAAGACAAGAGCAAATGAAGCAATAAGAAGCTTATTTGGAAAAGAATAAACAGAGAAAAGGAGATAAGAAATGACAGAGATTATTAACAGAGAAAATGCGGAAGCAATTATCCGTGAGCAGGTAGTGGAAGCCATTACACAGGATGTACCAAAATCATCAACATTTATGGCTATGGCAAAGAAGTTACCTAACATGACATCAAAACAGACAAGAATCAGAGTGTTAGACTTTTTACCTACAGCATACTGGGTAAATGGTGACACAGGAATGAAGCAGACATCAAAACAGGCTTGGGATAATGTATGGTTAACAGCAGCAGAGCTTGCAGTTATCGTACCAATTCCTGAAGCGGTTCTTGATGATGCAGAGTTTGACATTATGGGAGAAGTTACACCAAGAGTAATTGAAGCAATCGGTCAGAGAGTTGACAGTGCAATCATTTTTGGTGAGAACAGACCGGCAGAGTGGCAGAATGACATCATTACATTGGCAAGACAGTCAGGAAACAATGTTGCAGTTGGTTCAACACCAAACTATTATGACAAGATTCTTGGCGAAGATGGAGTTTTTGCCAAGGTTGAAGATGATGGATATGCAGTAAGTGGAGTTATTGCAGCAACTAATATGAAGGCTAAGTTAAGAAGCATTAAGGATACTACAGGCAATCCAATTTTTGTTAAGTCAATGCAGGATGCAACATCATATGCACTTGATGGAACACCTATGCAGTTCCCTGTTAACGGAGCATTCAATAATTCAATTGCACAGTTAGTAGCTGGAGATTTCTCACAGGCAGTATATTCAATCAGACAGGATGTTACTACAAAGATTTTAACAGAAGGTGTAATTCAGGATCCATCAACAAAGGAAATAGTGTACAACCTTGCACAGCAGGACATGATTGCTCTTAGAGTTGTGTTCAGAATTGGTTGGGCACTTCCAAATCCTGCAACAAGAGTTGATGAGGACAGAGTTGGATGTCCTTTTGCATATCTTGAACCTGCAACACCTGTAACAACACATAAGGCTACATTTACAGTAACTGATGATACAGAAGAAAGTCCGGTTGCAATTAAGGGCGCAAGAGTAGATGTTAATGGTTCAAAGCTTAAGACAGATGCTAATGGTAGTGTTGAATTTAATCTTAGACCAGGTACATATCCTTATGCAGTAACAGCAACAGGTAAGATTAAGGTATCAGGCACAATTACTGTTAACAGCGCTGACATTACAGAAGCAGTTACAATGATTGCTTCCAAGTAATATGTATAGGAGATATACGTCCTTTTCATATTATGCTAATGAATATTGTTGTGGAAAGCCGGTGGTTGAATCTGCCGACTTCCACAAACTTTTGATAAAGGCTCAGGGAATCATAGACATGTATACATTTAACAGACTGAAAGAAAGTGCAGAAATAGTAGATGAAGTTCAGAACTGTTGCTGTGAATTGGTTGAATGCATTAATACATATGAGAATGGAATAAGCGAAAAGCCAAGTGGTGTTTCAAGTGAAAAAATAAAGAACTATTCTGTAACCTATGAATCCACAGAGAACATGAAACAAAGGTATGACAAAGAAGTGACCAACATTGTACATAAATGGCTTGGAAGAACAGGACTTTTGTACAGGGGGTGTTAAAGTGATTACAAACAATGTCATTACTCATTATGAAAAGGAAAAAGGGTTTAAAAGCAATTTTTATAATGTTTATTTGGAGCAACAGTCTAATTCTAGTGACAGTAAGGATGGAGAAAAAAAGTCCCATTCTCTGTTTATTGCAGTTCCAACAGAAAAGGAATTGCCATTTAAAACAGGTGATTTGATAGTGATAGGCAATTGTTCTGTAAGGTTTGATGAAACATCAGAAAGGGCAAGTTCTGAAAGTTACAGAAAATTAAGAACAGAGCATAAGGTTTATACAATATCTTCAATAGAACCCTGCTTAATAGGAAACAGAAGAATGTGGCATTATGAGTTGGGATGTGATTAGAAATGACAGATGTAATCAGATTTGATGATTCGGATTTTCAAAGAGCAATCAATGAGAAAAAGAAATTGTTGGAAGAAGGAAGTCCGGTTCAACGGTTTGTTGACAGTGAGGTGTTGAGATTAATGGTTCCGTACACTCCAATGGAGACAGGAGCAATGATACAGTCTGCAACAGCCGGAACAGTGATAGGCAGTGGAAAGATACAGTACAATTCACCTTATGCAAGATATTTGTATTATGGTGAAATATATGGGCCTAACGTTCCAATAAAGGAAAATGGAATCATAATCGGTTATTGGTCACCACCACATAAAACACCAACAGGCAGACCACTTACTTACTCAACGGAAAGACATCCACAGGCTGGAAAGCTATGGTTTGAAAGAATGAAAGCAGACCATAAAGAGGACATATTAAAAGGTGCAATGGCAATAGCTATGGGAAGGAATAATACATGAACATTATAGAACTTGTTAAAAAGATATTAACAGATTATCCAAAGATTGAAGAGTTTACTAACAAAATCCACGTTGATTTTACAAAGAATGATGATGTTAACTTTGGACTTTCTTCAACAGGAGACACAAAGGTAAAGGAAGACATTCTGGGAAATCAGACAAGAAGACACAGTTTTGTTTTGTATGCAATCAATCAGGCATTTAATGATTATGACAGACTTTCAAACAGCACTTTTTTGTTGGAATTATCCTATTGGTTGGAATCATTGGATGAAAACTCTTATGACTTGGATGTGGTTGTTGATAATGTTAAGAGAAAAGGAAAATTAAAATCAGTGGAATGTGCAAATGCAATGTTGTTTCAGATTCCCACTGGTGACATAAATGATGGATGCATGTATCAGTTACAGATATATGCAACTTACACAGTTGAAAGAGAGGAAATGTAAATGAAATTAAAAAGAAGTTATTTAGCGCATTACATTGATGCAAGTTTCGGTGGTACAGGTGCACCAAACTGGTTTTTGATTGGTAAAGACATTGAGGACATGTCAGTTGAATTAAATCCTGATACTGAAACAGTGAAAAACATTCTTGATGAAACATCAGTAAATGACAATGGATATGAGCCAAGTATGAGTGCAGATCCATATTATGCAAATCCTGATGATGCAATTTATGACAATCTTAGAAACATTGCTATGAATCGTCTTACAGGTGATGCTTGCAAGACTAAGATTCTTGAAGTGCTGATTGAAGGTGATTCAGAAGCAACACACAAAGCTTGGATTGAGGATTGTGTAGTTAAGCCACAGAGTTATGGTGGCTCTCAGGGTGGAATTAACATTCCTTTTGATGTTACATTCAATGGTAACAGAAAAGAGGGAACAGTTAAGATTGCAAGTGGAACACCAACATTCACAGAAGCAGCTTCACAGAGCACACAGTCAGATAAGGCAGTTAAATAATTTTATTTGGGGCATATTAAAGTGCCCCTTTATTTAATTAAAAGCAGAGAGAGGAGAACAAACATAAATGCAGAGTATTAGTTTTGATGAAGGATATAAGGAATTTGCAATAAATAATGATGAAAACAGGGTAATAAGATTTAACCCAAAGGATTTTGGCATTCTTACAAGAATGGAAGACACATTGTCAGATTTTGAAGCATTGGAGAAAAAGCTTAAGGACGGTAATGAAGAGGAGTTTACCAACAACTTAAGAGAAGCAGAAAAGGTAGTACATGAAAAGATTGATTCAATATTTAATGCAAATGTGCATGACATAATATTTAATCATCAGTCTCCAATCTCATTGGTTGGTGGAGAATTTTTATTTATGCGTGTAATTGAAGCTCTTGTACCTATTGTTGAAAAAGAAGTTAAGTATGAAATGCAGAAGTCAGAAAAAAGAATGAGCAAGTATACGGAGAAGTATAAGAAATGATAGGTGAATTACCTAAAACAATAAAAGTTGGCGAAAAGGAAGAACCGATAAGAACAGACTTCAGGGACATTTTAAATGTTTTTGCTGCATTTAATGACCAGGATTTGTCAGTTGAGGAAAAAGCAATTGTATGTTTAAGAATAATCTATAAGAACATTGATGAAATGGATAGTTTGTTGTATATGGAAGCTTATGAAAAGGCAATGAACTTTATGGAAATGAATGATTCAAAAAGGGATTCTGACTACAATGAACCCAAACTGATGGACTGGGAGCAGGATGAACAGCTTATATTTTCAGCAGTAAATAAAGTTGCAGGAACAGAAGTAAGGTCTTTTGAATATATGCATTGGTGGACTTTCTTAGGCTATTACATGGGAATAGGCGAAGGTCTTTTTGCTGATGTTGTAAACATAAGGCAAAAGAAGTTAAAGCATAAGAAACTTGAAAAGCATGAAGCTGAATTTTATAGAAAAAACAGGGAAATGGTGGACCTAAAGACAAGGTACACAAAGGAAGAACTAAAGGAAAAAGAAGAGTTAAAAAGGCTACTTGGAATATAGTGGTCTTTTTTTGTGGGTGAAGATATGGCAGATGGATATTTAAATTTTGATACGAAAATAGATGATACAGATTTTAAAGAAGGCTTAGAGAATATGAGTTCATCTGTTAGTGGATTAAAAGGTTCAATCAAATCATTGGGTGGAATCATTAAGGATGCCTTAAAGGTGGACACTTCTGAAACTTCCAGCAAGATGATGTCATTGGAAGAGCAACTGCGAAAAGCAGAAGTGGAATTGGAGAATGCCATAAGGAAGAAAGAAGAGTTTGCCAATACAGAGATAAAAACAGAAGAATATGTTGCAGCAGAGAAAGAAGTAGACACCTTAACAAAGAAATTTCTTAAGCTGTTAGATGCAAGAGAAAAATTTGAGGAGACAGGTGGAAACAAAAATAGCCAGACATACAAGAAAATGCAGTATGACATTGATACAGTTGATAAAAAACTGGAAGCTGCTGAATCAGAGGTATCAAGACTTAATGAGGAAGGCAAGAAGTTTAAATTAGGCAGTGATACAGAAAAGTTTAGTAAGTTTTCTCAGAATGTCGATAATGCACAGGGAAAAGTTAATGTTTTGAAACAGCGTATTGGTGAACTGGCAGAAAAAGAAGAAAATGCAGGAAAGTCAGGCACATCAATGTCTGAAAAGGTAAGCTCATCTGTTAAGGGATTAGGTTCCAAGTTACTGGGTGTCATTAAGAATGTTGGAAAGTTTGGAAAGGACGCAGGAAATGTTGGCAATTCATTAACAAAAAAATTAAACCCGGTTCCTAATCTTATTGGGAAGGTAGGAGGAAAGGTTGACGGATTAGGCAAGAAACTTGGTGGAATGGTCAAAAGAGTGTTTGTATTTTCAATGATGACCAAGGCACTAAGAGCATTAAGAACTGCATTTCAGAATGTAATATCAGTAGATGGTGAAATGTCAAATTTAATTGCTCAAATTAAGGGAAATCTGTTAACAGCATTTGCGCCTTTATACAACTTTGTATTGCCGGCAATTAAAAGTGTGTTGTCTGCATTTGTTACATTTTCAAATTATCTTGCCAATGTAATGTCTTCAATATTTGGAAAGACAATAGCACAGAGTACAGCAATGGCAAAAAGTCTTTATAAGAACACACAGGCTACAGATAAGAATACAAAGGCAAGTAAAAAGAATGCAAAGGCAAAGCAACAGCAGTTGGCATCATATGATGAATTAAATGTAATGCAGGATACTGATTCAGGTTCTGACAGTGGAAGCAGTGGATCAGGTTCAACATCTGCTCCGATATTTAATGCAAAGGCTATGGATGTACCAATTGTTGACCAGATTAAGAAACTGATAAAATCAGGGGATTGGGAAGGCATAGGAAAGCTTGTAGCAAACAAGTTAAATAATGCATTAAAAAAGATACAGTGGAAGAGCATACAGAAAACAGCCTCTGACATAGCTTCAAAACTGGCAAGGACCTTAAATGGTTTCTTTTCTGTAATGGATTTGGCAAAAACACTGGGAAATACAGTTGCACAGGCATTAAATACAGGACTTAGGTTTGCATATACGTTTTTAACCACATTTGATTTTAAACAGTTTGGTACATTCATAGGTGAATCAATTAATTCATTTGTTCAAAACTTTAAGTGGGGATTACTGGGAAAGACTTTAGGAAGTGCAGTACAGGGAGCAATAGACACCGCTTATGGATTTGTTACCACATATGCGTGGGGCAGTTTTGCAGAAGGAATAGCCAAAACAGTTAATAAGTTTTTTAAAGCCATTAATTGGACAGAATTAGGACAAACAATTGGAATAGCTGTAGTCGGCGCATTAACGGAAATAAGCACATTCTTACAAAAAGTGAAATGGGACAAGATAGGAAAGGATATAGGTACATTTCTGGGAAACATTAATTGGGAAAGCATCATAGCCGGAGTGTTTACAATCATAGGCAATGCAATTACTGCAAGTTTTGGTTTATTAAAGGGAACATTGACCGGATTATTAAACAACGGAATAACTCCTGTTAAGGCGGCATTTATTGCCCTTGGAACAGCAATGGCAGGAATGAAAATATCACAGTTTATTAGCAATATGTCAGGAGCTTTAGGAGTTTTAAGGGATATAACGGCAGTTCTGATAAAAAGCACAGAAGCTTGGGTAAAGAATAATGCTCAAGTGGTAATTGCTACAATAAAGACAGGATTGCAGACAGCAGCAACAAAACTTTTAAGTGTTGCACAAAAAGCTCTCAATTTTGTAATGAACTTAAATCCAATGGCAAAGATAATTATTGTAATAACAGCGTTGGTTGCAGCTTTTGTAGTGTTGTGGAATAAGTCGTCAGCATTTAGAAATTTCTGGATAAAAGCATGGAATGACATAAAGTCAGCTGTGGCAGCAGTTTGGAAAGCAATAAGTCCTATATTAAATAATATTTGGAATGGAATAAAGGCAGTATGGGACAAGATGAAGCCATTCGTTACCTTTATTGTAAATACATTTGCAGGTGCATTTAAATCAGCATTCAATACCATAAAAGGTGTGGTAAACAGCATAACAACAGTTCTTTCAGGAATAATTACTTTCCTAGATGGAGTATTTTCAGGAGATTGGAAGAAAGCCTGGGAAGGTATTAAAAAAATATTTAAAGGAATATGGGACGGAATAGTAGCGGTTGTGAAGTCGCCAATAAATATGATATTGGACTTTATAAATAAAATGATTAAATATATTGTGGGAGGACTAAATTCAGCAATTGACATGCTTAACAAAATAAAAATATCTCCACCTAAATGGTTTCAGAAAATGACAGGTATAAAGCAATTTGGTCTGAGTATTAAAAAAATAGCTGAACAAGACAGATATGTCCCGCATTTAGCACAAGGAGCAGTCATTCCACCAAACAATGAATTTATGGCAGTGTTGGGTGATCAGAAAAAAGGTGTTAACATTGAATCTCCATTATCAACAATCGTGGACGCATTTAGACAGGTGCAGGGTGAAAACACAACAGGTATTTCTGATAAAGACTTACTTAATGCAATTTCAAACATGCAGGTTAATGTCATTGTGCAGCAGGATTCAAGAGGAGTATTCAATATGGTTAAGCAGGAAGTGGTTCAGGAGCAGAGAAGAACAGGTAAACCTGTATGGACCTGATGAAAGGAGTAGTATGGCAGATTTTAAGGGATATTTAATTAAGTTAAACGATGTGGAGTTTCCACCTGAATACATAGCACTGGAAAGCTACAAATCAACAGACAACCAAAGAACTGAATTAAAAGCATACAGAAATTCAAACAATTATCTGATTCGTCAGACTTCTCCGAACTTTAAAACAAAAGTTGAGTTTACCACAATTGATGGATTGCATTTAAATGATTTGAGAAAAATCAAACAGATAATAGACAAGGCTCTGATAAATAATGCAGAAAGAAAAGTAAGTATTGAATATTGGAATAATGAAGAGTTGAAATATCAGAAAATGAAAGCATATATTCCTGACATAGACTATGAGATAAAGAAAATAGTCAAAGGAAGTAAGCCTGACATTGAATACAAATCAATAAGATATGCATTCATAGAGTACTAGAAAGGAGCATCAATGTTAAACGTAAATGAAGATACAATAAGAGCATATACAGAGCAGAATGTTCCAAAGAAGTTAACAATCACATTTCCAAACAATTCAAACTTAACTCCAATCACAAATGCAAACATTCAGGAAGAAAGCATGAGTTTGACAGGCAGTCTTTGTAGTGATTCAAATTTGATGCTACAGGGCTGCATTTCAACTCAGTTTAATCTTACAACATTTGACTATGATACAGACATTACAGGTCAGGACATCATAGCCACTTTGTCAGTAAAGGATGATTCTTACAAGGGCGAATGGGTTAAGGGAAAAAATTACAAGTCAGGGGACATAGTAAAGTTTGACCAGGAATATTATATGTATTCAGATGATGTTTCTGATGAAAAAACAGAAAATATCAAACGAACAAAAGTAAGCAGTTCTTACATTGTATACAATGAAACTGATAAGAAATACAACATTTTTGGAAGAGAACCGGATAATTTTGTCGGGATAAGAATTCTTACATCAGAAAAGGTTCTTGATGGTGTGAGCATGACCATTAGATGTTGGTATACTGGAGGTCCGTATTATTATGTGGTACGAGATTTTAATAATAAAACAGATATTATTATGCCACAGTATTATCCTGTTGGAAGTAACTATCCGTTAAAGGGGTGGTTTGCAGAAATAAGCTATTCAGGAACAGATACAGATGCATTCAAGGAATTTGTAAGCAACCTGAAAATATATGAATTGACGAATGCTTACAAAAATGAATTATATCCTGATGAATTGGAAGAATGTCAAAGAGTATATGGTTATGTTGATACATCCAATACAACAGATATTATTATATTCAGGGGAAAGGTTGAAAGCTTTACAAGACAGGCTTCAGATCCAAGATATAGGGATTTGATAGCTTATGATAAATTACACGAATGTCAGGAAATGTCGATTCAAAGTTGGATGAATGAGGTGGATGAGTATGGCTTAGGATTTGTGGATTCGTATTCATTTCAAGGACCATACAAATTAAATACAACATATAAAAAGGATCAGACCGTATCAACTATGTCACAAATAAACAATGTAACGCATATCTCGTATTATCTCTTTAAACAGGATTTTACAGATTATGTATATCAAGGATACAATATAGGTTTAATTGCTTCAAATGGATATCCAGGAACGGCTGAAGGTCGAGTAAAGGGAAATGAATATGTTGGCTTGATTAATAATTATTATCCAAATGCCCCTAAATTAACATCATTAAGATATAGTTTGTTTCATCTGATTGGAATAGATCCTAAAACAATAACTCTGCCAATGGATGAAGTTGAGTTAAAAATAGGTCCATTTAATGAAAATTATTCTGCACTTCAATTATTGCAGTGGATTTGCAATATGAATGGTGTTTGTGGAGTTATCGACCAAACAACAGGTGAGTTTGATTATAAGTTTGTAAATTCAGAAAAAAGAACGACAACAGCCGATTCCAATTACAAGGGTGAGTTTAATTCAGCTACAGAGTATAGCGTTGGTAATGTGGTTAAGTTCACTAATTCTTATGGTGAAGAAAGTTATTATGAAAAAATAGTGGATAAGAGTACATATCCAAGTGAACTTTTAACAGCAGATGTTAGCTTTAACAATCCACAGGAAGATGTATTGTTTCAAACTCCGGATGTGATGGGAAATTGTTATTACATTGAGTTCTCTTTTGATGATAAGTTGGCAGAAGAACTTGGAGTTGAGATTACAGTAAATAAATATTCTGGGCGAAATTTAAAAACTATATCATTAAGACGAAGCGGAAGAGTAATGCTGCACGATTTGGATGAAACAGGTAAATATTATTACACAATTCAGGTTTCAAATGTTAATGATGAATTTTTAAGAACATTTAATGCAGTAAAATATTTATCAACAGGTGAGTTTGATTCAACGTGGACTCCTGAAAGTGAGTTTTTTGCAGATTGTTGGAAAAAGAAAAATAAACTTTATCATCCGTCAGGAATGATTAACATTACGGAGTTGTATGAGCAGGACAGCATAGAGTTACAGGACAGCTTGTATTCAAACAATGGCTGGAAGGTTATGGATATGAATGGCACACTTTTAAATGGAGAGAATAAAAAGAATAATCTTGCCGTTACATACTCACCACTTTACAGTTCACATAAATCAAGTTATCAGTTGCTATTAGATGTGGCAAACAATGTTGGAAAAGGATGGATTGAGCCAAAGATTCCTTTTACCATTAAGTTTGCACCATTCAAGGCTAAATCACTGGGCCTTCCATTCTTGGAGCTTGGCGATTACGTAACTTTTGATGTTGATAAGTGGTCCTCTGATGCAGATGGCAATCCTGTAATAACAAGGCAGAACGTGCAGTCAATCATATTTAACAAGACAATGTCAGGAATAAATGCACTGTCAGATGAATATGAAGCAAAGAACGATTAGGAGATTGGAGCAAATGATAATAATAGATGCAGGAGTTGAGCGAGAAGCTACAGCGGAAGAGGAAGCGTACATTAAAAAAATGCATTTCTATGATGAAATGATGGAAAAAAAGATGGAGTTAAGTTCATTGGAAAAACAACTTTCAGATGGAGATTACAAGATCATAAAATCTTATGAGTATAGTCTTATGAACATTGAAATCCCATATGACATGGAACAGCTCCATTCAGAAAGACAGAACATACGTGATAGAATTAACAGTCTAAGAGAGGAGATTGTTGATTTTGAAATAAAATTTAAAGAAATGGAAAGGAAGGAAGCGAATGATAGCAATTAAAGAAAAAAATGTGATTACCATTGAGTTTGAAGGTCACGATACTTTGGAATCACCAATGCTTTATCAGTATGACAAGGGACAAAAAATAAAATTCCTTGATGTTCCGGATGGTGCGGAAGTACAATTTTCCAATTGGGCAACAGAAATGACAAAAAACAAAATTGTTGTAAATGGTCAGGTAGAAATACCTGATTTTTTTGTGCAACAGGGAAATGAAATTGTCTTGTATATTCAATACATAGACAGTAATTCGGAAACAACAATGAAAAAGCTTATTATTCCGGTGGAACCAAGAGCAAGACCTGGAGAAGTAGTTTCCACTGATGATGAGCCAAGTTTCAGACAACAAATTGAAAACATTATGGAGGAAACAAAAGAAATAGCAAAGTCAGTGAGAGAAGATGCTGAAAATGGAAAATTCAATGGAAGTAACTATGTTTTGACAGAACAGGACAAAGAAGACATAGCGAAGAAGATTGAAGGAAGTGGTTCAGTTTATATAACAGAGATATAGGAGAGTGTTAGATTATGAATGAAAACAAACACTTGTTATCTATTATTGGAACTGAATTAAACAAGTTACAGGATATTGCAATAAAAAACGGACAACTTATTTTCTTAAAAGATAAGGGGCGGATTGTGTTCGACTTAAATGATAGGAGAACGTTTTATGATAGTATAAGCATTCTTGAAACAGAAGAGGAAAGGAAATCCTTACAGGCTGTATCAGAATGCTTTTACTATGTAAAAAAAACAGGGTATCTTTGGTTTTATGATAATGAGTGGGTGCAGTTAACAGGAAAAGAGCAATGTCAGATAGTAAAGAAGTATGTTCTTCCAAGTGAAGGAACAGACGATTCATTGTACATAAACATGTCTGAAAAAAACATTTTCGTATGGGATGAAGAAAACAGGCAGTATGTACTGGTAGGTGAAGCTATAAATTCAGTTTCAAATGAAGATATAAATAAAATGTTTAAGTAGAAGAGGAGAAAAGAAATGGCAACAGAAAAGAAATATTTAGATCTTGAAGGATTAAAAACTTACAATGAACAGGTAAAAAGTTTAATTGACACAAAAGAAACATCAGGAACAGCGGCAACAAAAGTTAAAGAATTAGCAGATGGTCAGGTTAAGGCAAATACGAATGCAATAGCAACATTAAATGGTACAGGAGCAGGTTCTGTATCAAAAGCTGTTAGTGATGCAAAGGCAGATACGGAAAATAAAATAGGAACACTGACTAATTTAACAACATCTAAGAAAACAGACCTTGTAAGTGCAGTAAACGAAATTAAATCTGCTGTAGGTGATACAAAAACAGCAGGGGAAGTTACTGTTGATACTACTACAACAGCCGGAATGTTTAAGTCTTATACTTTAAAACAGAATGGAAAGAATATTGCAACAATTGATATTCCAAAGGATATGGTGGTTTCAAGTGGTGAAGTTAAAACATACACTGCACAGACACTTCCAACAGGAACAGGTGCACCAACAAGTGCAGGTACATATTTAGTATTAACATTAGCTAATGCTACAAATGACAAGGTATATATTAACGTAGGTACTCTTGTTGATATTTATAAGGCAAAAGCAAATGCTACTAAGATTCAGATTTCAATTGATTCAACCACAAGAGAAATTAGTGCTTCTGTTGTGGCAGGTTCTATTGGAGCTAATGAGTTAGCAACTAATGCGGTAACAACAGTTAAAATTGCTGATGGTAATGTTTCTAAGGCAAAATTAGCAAAAGATGTTCAGACTTCTTTAGGAAAGGCTGATACTGCAGTTCAGTCAGTAAAAACAGGTACAGCAAATGGAACAGTTTCCGTTGACGAAACAGATGTAGCTGTAAAAGGTCTTGGAAGCGCAGCTTACACAGCAAGCACAAATTATGAAAAAGCAGGTGCAGTAACAGCATTAGCAAATGGCCAGGTAGCAACAAACAAGAATGATATTGCATCATTAAAAACAAAAGTGGCAACTTTGGAAGGAACTACTTATACAGCAATCTCAGACAAAGAGATAAATGCATTATTTGGCATTACAGAATAATTAAAAAAAGAGGTGCGTTATAATGGCAAAAATACAAAATACGTATCTAAATAAAGAGGGGTTAGGCAGTTTTCTGTCTAACCTCAAAAAAATTTTTTTGGGTACAAAAACCATAACATCAGCAGTGGATTGGAATACATTAACAGAAAATGGAGTGTATCACATAAAGACAACAGCAGGAACAAACAGACCTGTTACTAACTGGGGAATGCTTTATGTTGAAGGGGAAACATCAACTAAGTTTCAGATATTTATTCCCGATGTAAAGAACAATGTGATTTATAAGCGTTATGAAAATGCCGGCTGGAAGGATTGGCAGGAGTTAACCCTTATTGAAACATCCGGAGAAGTGTATGATACAGGCTGGAAATCGGTTGAATGTGGATATGGCATATCAGCATGGTCCACTACTGATGCACCTAAAATCAGAAGAGTAGGGAAAACTGTAGAATTGGTGGGAATTATAACAAATTCAACAAGTTTTGCAGATCATGATAGTTTGTTTAGAAACATTCCTGAGGATATGAGACCTTCTCGCAATGTATGGTCTATTCAACAGGGAGATATAAAAAATAAGACAACTGCCAGATGGATGATGACAATTAATCCAGGGGGTACAGTATCTTTTAATTATTATGGATTTTCTGGACCTTTAACAATTTCAAAAGGAATGTGTATACCGGTTCATGCAATATGGATGGTGGATTGACGAAAGTTACAGTAAATGTTAGAGCAGAACCTTAAAGGTCTTTTTTTATACCCAAAAACAGAGAAAGTCGAGGAAAAAAATATGACACTTTATCAGATTTTATCCTTGTGTGGGATACCTTCATTAATTGGTGCAATTTTTGTTAGTGCAGTTAATTATGTCAAATTAAAAAATTCATCATATAAATTAATTAAGGACGGAGTTATTGCAATTTTGCATAACAAGATATACACGCTGGGAAAACAGTACATAGCTCAGGAGCACATATCAGTTGAGGCTTTGGATGATTTTGAACATTTATACAAGGCATATCATGCACTGGGCGGGAATGGAACAGGAACAGAGATTTATAAGAGAGTAAAGGAACTGCCAATGAAGCAGGGAAAGGAGTAAACGAATGAGTGACAAGACAAAGAAATGGATTAAGGCAGCAGGTGTCAGAGCTGTAAAAACAATGGCACAGACATTTATTGCAACAATCGGTTCAGCAGCAGTATTAGCAGCAGTTGATTGGAAGGTGGTTGTGTCAGCAACAGTACTTGCAGGAATATTAAGTGTTGCAACATCAGTGGCAGGATTGCCGGAAGTGGAGGAATAGACATGGGATATAAAAATTATAAACAGAAAGATGCTAAATGGAAAGGAAATTATTATTCAGGTGGTACAATATCAGCACAGGGGTGTGGTCCTACAAGTATTGCAGATGCTGTGTATGACTTAGATCCAACCATCTCTCCAGCTAAAACAGCAAAGTGGATGGAAGACAATGGTTGCAGTTGTCACGGATCTGGTACATATTATTCAGGTATGGTCAAGGCATTGAAGCATTATGGTTATTCTGATTCTGTACAGTTAAACTATACTTCTTTATATGGAAAGAAAAATGCAGCAGTTGTAACAGATTTCCTTAAGAAGATTAGAACAGGCAAGTACATTGGTATAGCCTGCATGGGCAAGAGCATCTGGACAACATCTGGCCATTACGTCTTTATCCGTGAAGTCACAAAAGATCACATTTATATTTATGACCCATATAATGATTCCGAAGAGTGCGAAAAAACAACTCGTGCTAAATGGGAGCAGTATGTTAAGTATTTATTCTTGATTAAGAAGCCAATTAAGTACATCAAGACTACAAAGAAATGTCACAAGAGGAAAGCTCCAAAAGCCTTAGCAAGAACTAAGAGCCTTGGCAAGTTCAAAAAAGGTCAGAGACTTGCAGTAGATAAGGTTCAGGGCAAGTTCTACCATATAATGGGATATGATTGTTGGGTGTACAATGTAAACACAAAAGCTTCCAAATAAAACAAAAGTCAATGTAATGTATGTTAAAAAAGGATATGCAAAAGTTGAGTATAATGGTGTAGTTGGTTATATGAAAGCCAAGTATCTATTATAATAAAGAAGAAACTAAGTATAAAAGGGGGCTAAAATAGTCCCCTTTATGCTAATGATATAGTTAAACTACGAGTTCTTCCACCGCAATATCGTTGATTAAACCTGCAACTTTAGGGTTTTTCATTGCAAATTTCTGTGACATATAACGCATTGCGGCCGCTGATTCTCCGTCAGGACCCCCATACTGACTCAAAACTATTTGAGCAATTTTTGGACTTTTGATTTTAATATTTACAGGATACTGTAATCTTTTTTCATAATTATACATTAGCAGTTACCTCCTTCCCAAGGCATTGGACCTTTATTCCAGTCCCAGTAGTCCTTATTTGCTACATCATATGCCGAAAGAGGTCCAAAATTGTTAGTGTACATTTCCCACGCCTCTTCCCGCATTTCCTTCGCCTTGCGATAGTATTCAAGGGCCTCCATGCAATTGGGATGAGTATCAAGGAACAGCTTTACGTCATCCATTGCAAAACTTGCTTTAGTAATAATATCCATAAGTTTTTCTTTACTCATATCACACTTCATCGCCCACATCCCCTTCCAACATAAGGTTTATAAAGTTCCTTGAATATGGTTCCACAGCCTATAGCCTGGTCAATGTCATAAACATCCTGCCATTTTTGCCAAGGGACAAAACACATACCGGGAGCCATATGGTCGACATGTTCTGTTCCACGGTCACAACCCTCATTGTTCCGTTTCATATTGCAACCACAACCCTGATTATCATAAGTCATATTGCAACCACATCTATGGTTATCATTTCCGATACTGTGATTCATAGTATTGCGTTCCATACCACGATTTGGGTTATCCATTTTTCGTTCTCTCACATTGTTGTTCATTTCACATCCACATTCCTGTCCCGACATAGGTCTGCCACATGGCATCATTCTGTTACAATTACCACGATTATATCTTCCGTTTCTTGGCGTATTCATATTGTTATGATTAAAACAATTTGCGTTTTGATTGCAATTGTTACAGTCCATAAAAATCTCCATTTTCTTTTTGTTCTACAGTATTATTCTATGCATAAAATAATTTGGTGTTAAATAAAAATAAAAAAATAAAATAAATGCAATATTTTTTGAAAACCTTTCGTTTAATATGTAAAGACACAAGGAAAGCTAGCAAAATAAAGTGACTTTGAAACAACAGTAAGGAAGACTATGAAAAATCAGTATTAAATCAAGAAGGATACACAAACAAGGAGGTAGGAGCTATGAGGAAAACATCAAAATTTTTATTTGCAACAGCTATGGCAGTAACTGTTTTGGCATTGGCTAATCCATCACCAACAGTAATGGCTAAATCAAAAGGGAAAAAGGCAAAGGTAGTATACACGCTTAAAAAAGGCACACTTACAATCTCAGGAAAAGGTGAAATGCCTAAGAAAATGACTTTCAAAAATAATAAGAAAGTTAAAAAAGTAGTTATTAAAAACGGTGTAACGTCAGTTTCAGACAAAGCATTTTATAAGTGTAAAAACTTGTCAAAAGTAACAATTGGCAAATCGGTTAAGAAAATAGGAATTGATAGTTTTAATGGAACAAAAATTAAGAAAGTAACAATTCCTAAGAAAGTAAAAGAAATCGGTCAGGATGCTTTTGAAAATTGTAAGCAGTTAGAAAATATCACATTACCAGGAAAGTATACATTAAAAAAGAAAAAAGGTGATGACGCTTATGCAACAATTATGGGCGGTTCAATGGCTGACACAGTAACTTTTTCAACAAGTATTGATTTAAAGACAGTTACATATGTTAATTCTAATGTTTTTGATGTTAGTGCAAATGACAAGAATTATACATCAAAGTCAGGAATGATTTACACAAAGGACGGAAAAACTCTTGTAAGAGTATCAGCAGGAACAAAGGAACTTTCAATAGATGAAGGTTGTGAAACATTTGCATTACAGTCAATTCTCTATGCAAGATATTTTGATGGAGATGATTATGTAGTTTGTAACAAACTTGAAAAGATAAGAATACCGGCATCAGTCAAGAAGATTGACTTATATGCATATGAAGCGGGAGATTCTCTTGACAGATTTGATGAAGTAAAAGATGTAGTGATTTCAGCTACAGATTTAGATGGGGAAAGTATTGTAAATCTTTGCAACCGTACAAATATTTCTACATGGGCAAATGTTGCAAAGCAGGTACCAGACGTAAAGGTTGAGGATGGAATGTATATTTCAAAGGAAGGAGTAATGCTTGGTTACGAAGGTAAAGACGAGAAAGTTGTAATACCTGAAGGTGTTAATACTATTGCTTCAAATGTATTAAAAGTAAAAAATATTGATGGAAAAAAAGTAGCAAAAGAAATTGTAATGCCTGACACAGTTACTACAATAGAGGATGATGCTTTCTATGAGGCAAAGGGTGTTGAACAGGTTACATGGTCAAAGAGCCTAAAAACTGTAGGAGATAGCGCTTTTGCAGGTTGCAGTTTAATAACATTGGATATGCCAACAACAGTGACAAAGTGGGGCGAAAATGTATTTGCGGATAATCAGTTGGAAAAGATTACAATTTCAAGTGCAATAAAAGAAATTCCACAGAATATGTTTACAAGATGTGGTTTCTTAAAAGAAGTTGTTATACCTGACAATATTGAAAAAATTGGATGCTCAGCTTTTGCAAATTGTGGCAGATTAGAAAAAATAACAATAGGAAAGAATGTAAAAGTCATTGAAGCGGCTGCATTTAATAATACGGATTTAAAGGAACTTGTAATACCGGCAAATGTAGAAAAAGTTGAAACAGATGCTTTCAGTGAGATTTGGTACCTTGGAAATGTTACAATAGAAGGCAAAACAGTTATTGAAAATGGTGCATTTGGCAGCTCATCATATCCAACTTTAGACTATAGAGCAGGTGCACAGTATAATAAAACTAGTATAAAATTAAGAAGCGTTAAAAAGTCCAAAAATAAATACCTTACAACTAAGACAAAATGGGTTAAAGTCAAAGGTGTTAGCGGTTACGAAGTAAAAGTTGCAACAGACAAAAAGTTCAAGAAGAACACAAAAACTGTAAAAGTAACCGAAACAAAAACAGATGTAACTGTTAAAATTAAAGTTAAAGATGTTAAAAAAATCAAAAAAGTTTATGTTAAAGTAACTCCATACACATTTGTTAATGGTACAAAAGTATATGGAATTGCACAGACAGATTTAATGGAGATTAACTAAGACTTTAATGGCTTAACAGCAACAAAACCCAGAAAAACTTAATATTATGGTAATAACCCGGGAAATCAGAAAGGTAACAAACAAGATTTCCCGGGTATTATATTTTGTATAGAAGAAATATAACTGTTGGTTTTTGTCAGAAACTGGGGTATACTAGATTTCGTGGAATAAAGTTTTGGAGGTAATTATGAGAAATTGTTTAGTTGCACAGTCTGGTGGACCGACTGTGGCTATTAACTCAAGCTTGGCGGGAGTAATTCAGGGAGCAATCGACAGCAAAAAGTTTGACAAGGTTTACGGCTCTCTTAATGGTGTACAGGGACTTTTAAATGGATGCCTTATGGATTTGACTGAAAAAGTTGAACAGGTGCCTATGTTTATTGAATTGTTAAAAAAGTCACCTTCTATGTATTTAGGTTCATGTAGATATCAGTTGCCTGATTATACAGAAGACGATGCACCATATGCATATATTTTTAATAAGTTTGAAACATATGAAATAGATGCATTTTTCTATATTGGCGGAAATGATTCTATGGACACGGTAGACAAGCTTAACACATATGCAAAAGCTGTTGGAAAGGATGTTAAGATAGTTGGTATTCCTAAGACTATTGATAATGATTTGTGTATTACAGACCATACACCGGGCTATGGTTCAGCAGCAAAATATGTGGCATCTACTTTACTGGAAATAGGTCACGACACATCAATTTATCCAATTAACAGCGTAACTATTGTAGAAATTATGGGACGTGATGCAGGGTGGCTTACAGGGGCTTCAGTCCTTGCAAGAAATAAATATAATCATGCACCTCATCTTATTTATTTGCCGGAAGTTGCTTTCGATGAGGCTCAGTTTATTGAAGATGTAAGAGAGGCAATTAAGAAATACAATAACGTTGTAATTGCTGTTTCAGAGGGAATCAAAAATGCAGAAGGAAAGTACATTAGTGCCACATCTGCAGTGGAAGATACTTTTGGACACAGCCAGTTAAGCGGAACAGGAAAGTGCTTAGAATATATTATTAAGCAGAATCTTCAGGTAAAGGTTCGTTCTGTTGAAATTAATATTTTGCAAAGATGTGCTGCACATATGTCTTCTATTACAGATATTGGCGAAGCATTCAGACTTGGGCGTCATGCAGTTGAAACTGCACTTGAAGGCAAGTCAGGCGTTATGGTTACAGCAATCAGAAAAGCTAACGAACCATATAGTGTTAAAATGGGAGACACAGATGTTAAAAATGTGGCAGGCCTTGTAAAACATGTTCCAAGAGAATGGATTAACGAAAGAGGAAATGATGTAACACAGGATTTTGTTGATTACGCATATCCGCTTATTCTTGGGGAACCGGTTGTTAAGTATGAGAGAGGAATTCCTGATTATTTGGATGTTTCTCATTTGTATCCTAATAACTAAAGTAGAGAACAAACTTCACAATAATTTTATAAAAGTGCAAAAAACATAGTTATATTAGCGAATATTAGTGTTGCAATACTACCAAAATGGGTTATAATATAAGCAGTTGTTTAAAAATTAACAATGAATGAATTTTACGGAGGTACATTATGTTAGTATCAGCTAAAGAAATGTTAGAAAAAGCTAAAGCAGGCCACTATGCAGTAGGTCAGTTTAATATCAACAACCTTGAATGGACAAAGTCAATTCTTTTAACAGCAGAAGAATTAAAGAGCCCTGTTATTTTAGGTGTATCTGAAGGTGCTGGAAAGTACATGACAGGATACAAGACAGTAGTAGGAATGGTTAACGGAATGATGGAAGAACTTGGAATTACAGTTCCAGTTGCTCTTCACTTAGACCATGGTTCATATGAAGGATGTTTAAAGTGTGTTGAAGCAGGATTTTCATCAATCATGTTTGACGGTTCACATTATCCAATCGAAGAAAACATCGAAAAGACTAAAGAATTAGTTAAAATCGCTAACGAACACGGTATGTCACTTGAAGCAGAAGTTGGTTCAATCGGTGGTGAAGAAGACGGTGTTATCGGTAGGGGTGAATGTGCAGATCCTGATGAATGTAAGGCTATTGCTGATTTAGGAGTAACTATGTTAGCAGCAGGTATTGGTAACATTCATGGTAAATATCCAGCAAACTGGGAAGGATTAAGCTTTGAAACATTAGCAGCAGTTAGTGAAAAAGTTGGTAATATGCCATTAGTTCTTCATGGTGGTACAGGAATTCCTGCAGACCAGATTAAGAAAGCTATCTCACTTGGCGTTTCAAAGATTAACGTTAATACAGAATGTCAGCTTTCATTTGCTGAAGCTACAAGAAAATACATCGAAGCTGGTAAGGACTTAGAAGGAAAGGGATTCGATCCTCGTAAGTTACTTGCACCAGGTGCTGAAGCAATCAAAGCAACAGTAAAAGAAAAAATGGAACTTTTCGGTTCAGTTGGAAAAGCTGAATAATCCATACAAAAATAAAGCAAGAATACATGCCCCGGCAAAAGCCGGGGTTTTTCTTTTGGCAGGAGGAGATTCCTATACATAATGATATAATTGATTATTTTGCTATGTTAGATAATATAATCAAAAATCACTTATATAATTCTTGATTAAAGTTTAAAAAGTATTTATACTTTACTAAGAAAGGTTATGATATGAAAACTAACAAAAAAGAATTAGGAAAAGAACAGAATACAAAAATAGAATCTGAAAAAACAGAAAATAATAAATCAATTGAAACAGATGAAAAAAATTCTACAACAATTGAAGACAAAAAAACAAGCTTGGATGACTTATCACCTAAGTCTAAGAAGTTTGCAAAGATTTATAATGCTGTAAGATTTCTTGTGATTATTGCGGCAGGAGTAGCCTTGATTTATGCGTCTTACAGCCTGACAGAATCTTATTTGAATTACAAGGATGATGAGAAGAAGTATGCAAGTCTTAATGATATGTTTGTACAGGATGCTAAAGGAAATACAGGCTCAGATAGTAGTGCCGGTTTAAATGGAAACAAAGCTTTAAATAATAGCGAGGTTTCAGACAGCAATTCAACTGCCAACAGCACAAATTCCAATACTTCAAACACAGGCTCAAGTACCACAAGTTCAAACAGTTCAAGTTCAGACACCTTAAACTACAGTGCTGATAGCAAGAAGTGGGTTTGGAACTATGATGCCATGCTTAAGTATAATGATGAGGCAAAGGGGTATATTAAGTTAGACGGTACAAGAATACAGTATCCGATTTTTGAACATAGTGATAACAAGTATTATTTAAAGCATGGTGCAGACAAGATTTATAATGGAGCAGGTGCGATTTTTATTGACTATAGAACAGCAGGTCTTGAAGGAGACATGTGTATTTTGTATGGTCACAATATGCTTGACGGTTCTATGTTTAAAGAAATTATGAATTTTAGAGATAAGGATTTCTGCAAGAAACATCCGACTTTTGATATTTATATTGGTCGCAAGCATTACATTTATTATGTTTTCTCTGTTTTTTCGGGAAAAGACGTTGATGAGAAGATTTACCAGTATGGTTTTGAAAATAAAAGCGATTTCCAGAGCTGGATTGATAGAGTTTACAGCAAGAGCACATACAAGTTTGATACAAGAAAGCCAACGACGGATGACAAGATTATTATGTGTTCAACATGTGTGGACGACTATGGAAACAGACAGCTTGTTTGTATGTACAGAGGGGAAGAAGTTGTGGATTAAGGACTTACACTTAATTTTATTAAGAAAAAGGTTTAAAAAATTAGATAAATACTCATATGCTATTGATTTTTGTAAAGAAATGATGTAAGTTATGACACGTACAGAGCAAAAAGCTCAACCGCTAAATGAGATTAAGGACAAGGACGTTCTTCAAAAGTGAAGTTTGGAGAAGTGTCCTTTTTTTATAAGTGACGTTCATTAGTGTATTTACTATCATAAATGCCATTTATAAAACTTTAAGATGAAATTGTTAATTATATTTATTATAGCGGACGAAAAATTTGTTGTATAGGAAAGGAACAGAACTATGGGAGTAAACATTGAAAAAGTTTTTGGGGAAAACGTATTTGACGATGCAGTAATGAAAGTTCGTTTACCAAAGAGCGATTACGAAACAGTTAAGAAACTTATGTACGAAGGCGGTGAAATCACAGAAGATTTAGCAGATGTGGTTGCACAGGCAATGAAGGAATGGGCGTTGGAAAAAGGTGCTACACACTTTACACATGTGTTCCAGCCATATGTAATTTCAGTAGGAGCTGAAAAACATGATTCATTTGCTTCTGTTCCAATAGATGGAAAAATCGAAAACACATTTACAGGAAAAGATTTATTAATGGGTGAACCTGATGCTTCATCTTTTCCTTCAGGTGGTTTAAGAGCTACTTGCGGAGCAAGAGGATATACAGCATGGGATATTACATCACCTGTTTATGTTAAAGAAGATACCCTTTGTATTCCAACGGCGTTTTGCTCATATACAGGGGAATCACTTGATACAAAGACACCATTACTTAAAGCAATGCATGCAGTAAGTAAGCAGGGTGTAAGACTTATGAGATTATTCGGTGATCAGGATACTAAGAGAATTTTCTCTTATGTAGGACCTGAACAGGAATACTTCTTAGTAGACAGAGAAAAATATTTAAAGAGACCTGACCTTATGTATTCAGGACGTACACTTTTCGGAGCAATGCCTCCTAAGGGACAGGAAATGGACGACCATTACTTTGGAGCAATTAAGCCTAGAGTAAAAGCTTTTATGGAAGATATTAACATTCAGTTATGGAAATTAGGTATTACAGCAAAAACAGAACATAACGAGGTTGCACCTGCTCAGCATGAAATTGCACCAATTTTTTCAATTTCAAATGTAGCATTAGACAATAACCTTTTAGTAATGGACGTATTAAAGAAAACAGCTACAAAGCATGGTCTTGTATGTTTATTACATGAAAAACCATTTGATGGAATCAATGGTTCAGGTAAACATAATAACTGGTCACTTACAACTGATGACGGAATTAACTTGTTTAAGCCAGGTAAGAAACCTGAAGAAAATAAATTATTCCAGTTAGTACTTGCCTGCACAATGGCAGCAGTTGACAGACATGCAGTATTATTAAGACTTGCAGCATCAAATACAGGTAACGATCACAGATTAGGAGCTAACGAAGCACCTCCAGCAATTATTTCAATGTATCTTGGTGATCAGGTTGGAGATATTGTAGAGCAGATTCTTAAGAACGGTAAGGCTACTTCAAGTCTTTCATCAGGAACACTTGAATTTGGTATTAAGAAACTTCCTGTACTTGAAAAAGATCCTACAGATAGAAATAGAACATCACCTTTTGCATTCACAGGTAACAGATTTGAATTTAGAATGGTTGCTTCATCTAACTCAATTGGTGATACAAATACAGTGCTTAACGCAATGATGGCAGAAGCATTTAGCGAAGCTTGCGATGCCCTTGAAGGAGCAGCAGATTTCGATAAGGCAGTTGAAGAATATACAGCTAAGTTAATGAAAGAACATGCAAGAATCGTATTTAACGGTAACGGATATTCAGATGAATGGCCAATTGAAGCTGAAAAGAGAGGACTTCCTAACTGCAGATCAATCGTTGATGCAATCCCTGCATTAGTAGACGATACAACAGTTGCAATGTACGAGAAATTCAACATTTTATCAAAGGCTGAATTGGAAGCAAGAAAAGAAATTCTTTTTGAACAGTATGCAGGCGTACGTAACATTGAAGCATTAACAATGGTTGAAATGTCAAATAGAATCATTATGCCGGCAGTTACAAAATATACAAAGGATCTTGCTGATACAGTTATCGCTGTTAAGGAAGCAGGAGCTGACGCATCAGTTCAGGCTGGATTATTAGGAGAAATCTCAGCTAAGTTAGCTGAAACAAAGAAAGCTACAACAGCACTTGCTGAAATTGTAGAAGAAGCAAAAGCTAAGGATGACAGTAAGGCAATTGCAATATCATACAAGGACGACGTAATGGCAGCTATGGCAGCTTTAAGAAAGCCTGTAGATGAGCTTGAAGTAATTATGCCTAAGGAAGTATGGCCAATGCCTACATACGGTGATTTAGTATATGAAATCGATAAATAAAAGGCAATAACAATAGAATAATTTTGCTAAAGCAATACAAATAAAGTAGGGATACTGTTTTTGAGCAAAGACGGTATCCCTATTTTTTGTGCTATAATGTTAAAAAATCTTATTTCACCTGTGATTGATAAAGGTGAAATAATGAGCTATATCTGTTGCATAAATGCCAATAATTGTATAAAATAATATCTATGCGATTAAAAAGAAAAGGTGAATAAATGAAAACAATATTAGATATTATTTTATTATTAGTAGGATTTGTGCTTCTTATAAAAGGAGCAGACTATTTTGTAGACGGAAGTTGTGCAGTGGCGAAGAGACTTAGAGTACCATCAATAGTAATCGGACTTACAATTGTGGCAGTTGGAACTTCCCTGCCGGAACTTGCAGTAAGTACATTTGCAGCAGTTAAACATTCTAATGCCATAGCGCTTGGAAACGTGGTAGGTTCTAACATATTTAATCTTTTGATGGTAATTGGTATTACTGCATTATTTAAAGATATGTTAGTAAAAAAATCCATACTAAAAAGAGAAATGCCACTTTTGCTTATAATATCAGTACTGTTAATATTTTTGGCAGGAGATATTTTATGGTTTGGAGGAATAATTAAGAAAAAAAACATTTTCCTATTTGAAAATGGATCAACAATGGTAGGAAATGTTAACAGAATTGATGGTATATTATTGCTTGTACTTTTCGTAGGATTTATAGCCTGGACTGTAAGTTATGCTTTAAAAGAAAGAACAGAAGAAGATGGTACCGATGAAGTTATAATGCTTTCAAAAAGAAAAAGTGCAATTTTCATAGTTGGTGGTGCAATTGCCATAGCGGTAGGAGGACAGGTTGTTGTAGACAGCGCAAAGAGTCTGGCTCTTGCAGCAGGAATGTCTGAAACATTGGTAGGACTTACAATTGTAGCAATGGGAACATCACTTCCTGAACTTGTAACATCAGCAGTTGCAGCTTCCAAGGGAGAGGCAGACCTTGCAATAGGAAATGTTGTAGGTTCAAACATTTCAAACATTCTTTTAGTACTTGGATTATCAGCAGCAATTTCATCAGTTGGAGTTACGGCAATGAACTTCGTGGACATAATAGTTTCATTGGCTGCTACAATTATCGTGTTTATTGTTGCATCAACACAGAGAACAATTAAGAAGAAAGAAGGAATCTTTCTTGTAATAATTTATGCATTCTATATGGCATACATTATTTGCAGACAGATTTATGGATAAAAATGAAAAAAGAGCTTCACGTTTCGTGAAACTCTTTCCGTGCAAAAAGGATGCAACGCACGCATCCTTTCCGCAAATATATTCTAATAATAAAAAAGGGAGGGAATCGGATTAAATCCGATTCAAAAAAATTATGAAAAAACATAAACAAATGATTAATTTCTTTTGTTTATGTTTGTATTATAATTTTAAAACGTGAAAAAAGAGTGTTTTACGTGTAAAAGAAATATGAACAAAATGTAAAAGTTAAAGGAGATATTAAAATGGCAGAAAAAAATCCAATAGTAACAATTGAAATGAACAACGGAGATGTTATGAAAGCTGAACTTTATCCTGAAGTTGCGCCTAACACAGTTAACAACTTTATCAGCCTTGTAAACAGAGGATACTATGATGGAATTATTTTCCACAGAGTAATCAGAGGCTTTATGATTCAGGGTGGAGATCCTGAAGGAACAGGTATTGGCGGACCGGGATACTCAATTAAGGGCGAATTTACACAGAACGGCTTCAAGAACGACTTAAAGCATGAACCGGGCGTACTTTCAATGGCACGTACAATGATGCCAAATTCAGCCGGATCACAGTTTTTCATAATGCACCAGACATCACCTCACCTTGATGGTCAGTATGCTGCATTTGGCAAGGTAATCGAAGGAATAGAGGTAGTAAACAAAATTTCAGACGTGGCAACAGACAGAATGGACAAACCATTAGAACCACAGGTAATGAAAAAAGTAACAGTAGAAACATTTGGAGTAGACTATCCGGAACCTGAAAAATGCTAAAAAACATAATTATTGAAAAATAATTATAGAAAAGGCAAAAATCAGAACAAAATTAAAATAAGGAAGTAAAAAATATGGCAAAGATAACAAAAGACATGATAATCAAAGATATCATAAACATAAACATGGGCTGTATTCCAATCCTCTTAAATGAAGGAATGCACTGCGTAGGATGCCCTGCATCACAGGGAGAAACATTGGAAGAAGCATGTATTGTACACGGACTGGATGCAGATGTACTTGCAAAGAAATTAAACGATTTCGTAGTAAGCGTAGACGGCGAATAATAGAAACATATCTAAAGAACATCGAAGGGAGCATACAAGTTGTGCTCTCTTTTTATTTGATTTATATTGTGTCGGCAGAGAAAAAACACCTTCAAACACGTTGATTTTATCATTTTATGCGTTACTACAAGTGGTGCATGAATTAGTGAAAAAAAAGAGCCGCACAAATGCGACTCTCCTGATATCTTTAGTATATGTAGGAATTATAAAGCTACGTCACCAATAATTCCGTCGATTACGTAATAAGCTTTCATATCTTCAGGCTTAATGTAGATAGAAACTGACTTCATATCCTTCTTACCATTCTTTGCTGTGTAATCAGCCTTTACAGCCTTTTCGATTGCAGCAGTATCAAATTCCATACCTGAGAACTGAACATAAATGTTGTTTTCAACTTTAGCAGCCTTAGCAGGTGCCTTTTTAGCAGTTGTAGCTGCTTTCTTAGTAGTTGTAGCTTTCTTGGCAGCCGGTTTCTTTTCAGCAGCTTTTGTAGCAGCCTTAGCAGGTGCCTTGTCTTCTTTCTTAGCTACAGTCTTAACTTCTACAGCCTTTTCAACTTTTTTAGGTTCAGCTTTTTTAACTTCAGCTTCTTTCTTAGCTTCAACCTTAGCTTCTTTCTTAGGTTCAGCTTTAGTCATTGCTGCTACTACAGGAATCTCTACTGTATTGTCTTTCTTAGTAGCAACAGGTGTTGTTTTTTTCTTTGTGTTTGCCATAACAAAATTCCTCCTTAACAAACTTTCGGGAAAACTAATTTCCGTATCTTCCATATTTAATACAGATCCCGAATTTACAATTAACTTATATATTTGTTAATTATAATGGTAGGTCGATACTAAGTCCGTAATGTCAAGTTAAGAAATTTATCAACCAAAATAATAAATGCATACCTCACAATAATACAACTTTTGTGAAAAATATGCAATCTTTGGGAAAAAGTTTATGAAAATATTACAAGATGTATTAACTAATATATGCTTTTAATAAGGAATTGGTTAATAAAAATTTAATTAAAAAAGTTAAATGTTAAAATCTAACAATAAAAGAAAAAATCAGCTGAAAAAAATTAAGCATTTTAGGTATAAAATATATGACAAAAAATTGACATAGACTGTAATATTTGTTACAATTTCTAAAGACGATGACGAAATTTGACAGGAAAATTCGAAAAATCAGAGAAGGAACCATTAATGGATAGCAATAGATTAGAGAGAAAAAAGAGAATAGAGAGAAACAGAAAGAGAAGATTATACAGAAATGTTAATAATCTTATGTACGCCGGTATTTTTGTTATGGCAGCAATTATTACAATAGCTGCAGCAGTTAGCAGAAATAATAAGATTGAATATGTAGATACAGCTCAGATGGCATCAACAGAGTCAATCAGAGTTAACAATAGCAATACAGACAAGGTTGCAGCTAAGGCTGAGGAAACAACCAAGAAATCAAAGAAGAAGGTAGTTACAACAGAAGAGGCAGTTGAGAGTACAACAGCCGAAGCTGAGACAACAACAGAGCCTGAAACCACTACAACAAGGGAAAATAACCTTGAATTAGGCGGAAGAATTAAGATTACGGCAGATACGTTGTATGTAAGAGAGGAAGCTTCAGCAAACAGTTCAGTGCTTGGAATGGCATCAACAGGCGATGAGTTCTACGTTCTTGGAAAAGAAGGGGACTGGGTTTTAGTCAACTATCAGGGTAATGATGGTTATATCAAAGCAGAGTTTGCCGAATCAGCAGATTAATATTTATGTAGGATAATAAATCTTGAGTATAATGTATAAAATAAAATATACTTAGGGTTTATTTTTTTGCGTTTAGATGATAAAATTGCATAAAATGAAATGAAAGGAAGATGAGTATGAGCTATATTGCTTGGCTTGTAGTGTTTGTTGTTTTTGCAGCACTTGAGTTGGTATCACTTGGCCTTACCTGTATATGGTTTGCCATTGGAGCTTTAGCCGGATGTGTGGCAGCATTGCTTGGAGCAAACTGGATTGTTCAGGCAGTTGTTTTTCTGGTAGTTACCATGGTGGTATTAATATTTATAAGACCATTTGCCATTAAGTATGTAAACAACAAAGCTGAAAAGACTAATGTTGAATCAATGGCAGGCAAACAGGGAAAAGTTGTTGTGGAAATTGATAACATTAACGCAAAAGGAATGATTAAGGTAGACGGTATGGAGTGGACAGCCAGAAGTGTAGATGGAGAGATTATTCCTAAAGATTCATTAGTTACAGTTGTGTCCGTAGAAGGGGTAAAAGCTATGGTCAGAAAGGCCGAGTATACCAGGAGGTAGAATATGATATTTTTTATTATTTTAATCGTGTTGGCAATCGTATTGGTTTCAACATGTGTAAAGATTGTGCCACAGGCGCACGCATTTGTTATTGAAAGATTAGGTGTTTACAAAGAAACATGGTCAGTGGGACTTCATTTCAAAATTCCATTTTTGGATAGAGTATCAAGAAAAGTTAATTTGAAGGAACAGGTTGCAGACTTTGAACCACAGCCTGTTATTACAAGAGATAATGTTACAATGCAGATAGATACAATTATTTTCTATCAGATTACAGATCCAAAGCTTTATGCTTATGGTGTTGAAAATCCAATTGTGGCTATTAAGTCTTTAACGGCTACAACACTTAGAAATATTGTAGGTGATCTTGAACTTGATGAAACTCTTACTTCAAGAGAGACAATCAATGCTAAGATGCGTACAGAATTAGACGTTGCAACGGATCCTTGGGGAATTAAGGTTAACAGAGTTGAGCTTAAGAACATTATTCCACCAAGAGATATTCAGGAAGCAATGGAGAAACAGATGAGAGCTGAACGTGAAAAGCGTGAACAGATTCTTAGAGCTGAAGGTGAGAAAAAATCAGCAGTTCTTATTGCAGAAGGTAAGAAAGAAGCAGCTATTCTTAATGCTGAAGCTGACAATCAGGCAGCAGTTCTTAAGGCCGACGCAGAAAAGAAGAAGAGAATCCTTGAAGCTGAAGGTGAGGCACAGGCTATTCTTAGTGTCCAGAAAGCTACAGCAGACGGTATCAAAGCCATTAAGGAAGCAGGAGCTGATGAGGCAGTTCTTACACTTAAGAGTCTTGAAGCTTTTGCAGCAGCAGCAGACGGTCAGGCTACAAAGATTATTATTCCATCTGAAATTCAGGGAATTGCCGGTTCAGTAAAGGCTTTGGCTGAAGTTATTAAGGATTAAGAATTAATTTAATTTTTACTGATAAGGAAGAAATATGTTTAACGAGAAAATGGTATTGTGTGGTGCTAACGCATACGACAAAAAATATTATTTAAATGAGCAGTTTTCCAACCTGCCAGAACAGATTAAACAGGAATTGCAGATTATGTGTGTTCTTTTTACGGAGGAAGTTGGAGGAATACTTGTTCTAGAATATGATGAGGAAGGCAATCTTCAGATTATAACAGAAGCTGATGAAGGGGATTTGTTATATGATGATATTGGCTGTGGACTAAAGATAAGACAGATGCAAATGGAAAAAAGAGATTTACTGGAATCTTTAGAAATGTACTATAAAGTTTTTGTATTGGGAGAAGAAATATAATGTTACTTACTGTTGATGTTGGAAATACTAATATAACACTTGGACTATTTAAGGAGGATAAGGTATTTGCCACATTTAGAATGAATACCCAGATGGTGAAAACATCTGATGAATATGGTTCAACAATAGCCGAATTAATAGCGAGAAAGAATATTAATATTAACGAGATTGAGGATGTTATTATTTCATCGGTAGTTCCTAAAGTTATGTATTCCTTAAATAATGGTATTATTAAGTATTTTGGAATAAAGCCTATAATTGTAGGTCCGGGGACAAAGACAGGAATAAGAGTTAAGAGAACTGATCCGAGGGAACTTGGTTCAGACCGTCTTGTGGATGTTGTGGCAGCATATGAATTATATGGCGGACCTTGTATTGTAATAGATTTTGGCACAGCTACAACTTATGATTTGGTTGGAGCTGACGGTACTTTTGAAGCAGGAGTTATTTCGCCGGGAATAAAGATTTGTACAAAGGCTTTGTGGAATGAAACAGCTAAGCTCCCTGAAATTGAAATCAAAAAGCCTGAAACCATTTTAGCTAAGGATACAATTTCATGCATGCAGGCAGGTATTGTTTATGGATACATCGGTCAGACAGAATATATTATTGAAAAGATGAAAGAGGAAAGCGGTCTTACAGATGTTAAGGTTGTTGCCACAGGTGGCCTTGGAAGAATAATATGGCAGAATACAGACAAAATAGACATATATGACAAGGAATTAACTCTTCAGGGAATGAGAATTATTTACGAGAAGAACAAGAATAATAAATAAGCTTGGAGATTAATTATGAAAATAGGCAATGTTGAAATTGAAAATAGTTTGGCATTGGGACCAATGGCAGGTGTAACGGACCTGCCATTTCGTCTGCTTTGCAAAGAGCAGGGATGTGGCATGCTTTACACGGAAATGGTAAGTGCCAAAGCTATTTTGTATAAAAATAAAAATACAAACATATTATTAAATATTGATAAGGCTGAGCATCCAATAGCTGTTCAGCTTTTTGGCTCTGATCCTGACATTATGGCGGAAATCGGTGCAAAGGTTGCAGAAGGTCCTTGTGATTTTATTGATATTAATATGGGGTGCCCGGTGCCTAAGATTGTTAACAATCATGAAGGTTCTTATTTGCTTACGCAGCCTAAACTTGTGGAACAGATTCTTACAAAAATGGTTAAGGCAATAAAGAAGCCTGTTACAATAAAGGTTAGAAAGGGCTTTAAAGACGGTGAAATTCAGGCACCTGAGATTGCAAGAATTGCGGAAAGCTGTGGCGTATCAGCAATTGCCGTTCACGGAAGAACAAGGGAGCAGTATTACAGCGGAAAAGCAGACTGGGACGTGATTAAAGAGGTAAAAGAGGCTGTGAAAATTCCTGTAATTGGTAACGGTGATATTTTTTCTGCAAAAGATGCAAAGGCAATGAAGGAATATACCGGATGTGACGGGTTAATGGTTGGAAGAGCCGCAAGAGGAAATCCATGGATTTTTAAAAAGATAAAAGAATATCTTGAAAATGGAATTATTGTAGATGAACCGTCTTCAACAGAAGTACGCCATATGGTTTTGAAACACGCAAGAATGCTTATTGATTACAAAGGTGAATATACAGCAGTTAGGGAAATGCGAAAACACATAGCCTGGTATACACAGGGCTTGCCACATTCTGCGGAGCTTAGACGCAGATGCAATGAGATTGTGGACTGGCAGTCCCTAGAGGAGCTAATTAAATCAAAATTATAAGGTTTTATAGGCTTTTTGTACACTTTTTCGGGGCTTTAACATTGACAATAAATGGTGGTTGGGCTATTATAAAGTGTAAAACTATGAACGAACATGTAGATGGAGGAAGTAAACATGGCAGATGCAAAGAAGAATATATTGACATATGCAGGTCTTCAGGAATTAGAAGCAGAATTAGAAGATTTAAAGGTAAATAAACGTAAAGAAGTAGCACAGAAGATTAAGGAAGCCAGAGAGCAGGGGGACTTATCAGAAAACGCTGAATACGATGCAGCTAAAGATGAACAGAGAGACATTGAAGCAAGAATCGAAGATATTGAAAAGATTCTTAAAAATGTTGAAGTTGTAGCTGAATCTGATATTGATGATACAAAGATTAACGTTGGATGTCATATCATCATTCATGATTTCGAATATGATGAAGACCTTGAGTTCAGCATTGTTGGTTCAACACAGACAAACAGCTTAAGTGGAAAGATTTCTAACGAATCACCATTAGGTCATGCACTTATTGGACACGAAGTTGGAGATATTGTAGAGGTTGAAATGGGCGATACAGTATCAAAATATAAAGTTCTTGATATTAAGAAAAAGAAATAAATTATACTACTTTAAGGAGTTTAAGAAAATGGCACAGCAGAATAAGAATGAACAGCAGGTTGACGTTAATCAGCTTTTAAAGGTGCGTCGTGAGAAGCTTGCTGATTTACAGGAAAGAGGAAAGGATCCTTTCCAGATTACAAAGTATGATGTAACAAACCATACTACAGAGATTAAGGATAACTTTGAAAAGTTTGAATGTGAACATGATGAAGAAGGAAAGCTTGTTAAAGATCCTGCAAAGCTTGTTTCAATTGCAGGTCGTATTATGCTTAAGCGTGTAATGGGTAAAGCTTCATTCTGTAATGTTCAGGATAAAACAGGAAATATTCAGGTTTATGTTGCAAGAAATGAATTAGGTGATGAACCTTTTGAAGAATACAAGGATTTCAAGAAGATGGATATCGGTGATATCGTTGGTGTTAAGGGATATCCTTTTGTAACAAAGACAGGTGAAAAGAGTATTCACGCTACAGAAGTTACTCTTCTTTCAAAGAGTCTTCAGATTCTTCCTGAAAAGCATCATGGCCTTACAAATACAGACCTTAGATACCGTCAGAGATATCTTGACCTTATTATGAATCCTGAAGTTAAGGAAACGTTTATTAAGAGATCAAAGATTATCAGTGAAATCAGAAAATACTTAGACGGACAGGGATTTATGGAAGTTGAGACACCTATGCTTGTACACAATGCAGGTGGTGCAGCAGCACGTCCATTTGAAACACATTTTAATGCTTTAGATGAAGATGTTAAGCTTCGTATTTCATTGGAACTTTATCTTAAGAGACTTATCGTTGGTGGCCTTGAAAGAGTTTATGAAATTGGACGAGTATTCCGTAACGAAGGTGTTGATACAAGACACAACCCTGAATTTACACTTATGGAATTATATCAGGCATACACAGACTACCACGGCATGATGGATTTAACAGAAAATCTTTACAGACATCTTGCTGAAAAAGTTTGTGGAAGTGCTAAGATTGAATATAATGGCATTGAAATGGATTTAAGCAAGCCTTTTGAAAGACTTACAATGGTTGATGCAGTTAAGAAGTATGCCGGTGTTGACTGGAATGAAGTTGAAACAGTTGAACAGGCTAGAGAACTTGCAAAAGAACATCATGTTGAATTTGAAGAACACCACAAGAAGGGTGATATCTTAAACTTGTTCTTTGAAGAATTTGTTGAAGAACATTTAGTACAGCCTACATTTATTATGGATCATCCAATTGAAATTTCTCCTTTAACAAAGAAGAAACCTGAAAACCCTGAATATGTTGAAAGATTTGAATTTTTCATGAATGGTTGGGAAATGGCTAACGCTTATTCAGAGCTTAACGATCCAATTGACCAGAGAGAAAGATTTAAGGCTCAGGAAGAATTATTAGCACTTGGTGATGAAGAGGCTAATACAACTGACGAAGACTTTATGAACGCACTTGAAATTGGTATGCCACCTACAGGCGGTATCGGATTTGGTATTGATAGAATGTGTATGTTACTTACAAACGCAGCAGCTATCAGAGATGTTTTATTATTCCCGACAATGAAGCAGTTGGATAAATAAAGCTCATAAATAAAGGGTTTGCAGAGGTTTAAATTAAATTTGACATCAAATTGACATCAAATTGACATCAAATCAGAAGGTTTATACGAAGAGTTATGTATCAATATGAGATATATAACTGTCAAACAACTATATAATAGTTAATCCTAATTAGGACACTTTTTAAAAAGCAATTTTTAAAAAGTGTCTTTTTTGTTGCTATTTTGCATAGACTCAAATTTTTATTAAGGAGATTTATTATGGAAAGAAAACAAGAATTTATGCCAATTAAAGAAGTTAAGGAAAAAAGAAGAAATCTTGAAAAGAAGTTTTTAAGGTATCAGGAAGCAGAACATGTTTATAGTATTCAACATAAAAAATTGTTTGAATTGGCAAGCAAGGCTGGGGCTATTTACAGAATTGATGGATATGTATTGATTAACAGAGATATTTTTAATGAATATTTAGAGCAATTTCATGAACCAGCAAAGAAATAGGAGGTGAGCAGAATATGAGTGGAAATATTTGGATGTATTCATATGACATTGATGAACAGGATATTGACATGTTACAGAGGGATTTTATTACCTTCAAGCAAGGTGCAGAGTATTACAAGATGGGAATGAAACCTTTTATAAGAATATGTAGAGAGTCAGGTGCAGTTTATAAGATTGGCAAAATGGTAAGAGTTAACAGACATATTTTAGAACAACACATCAGAAAACTTAGATTGAAGGAGGAAAAATAATGGTTAATAGTGCAGGAACAGTAAGAGAAACGAAAGCATTAGCTAAGAAATTTGTTAGATATAAAGAAGGTGCAGAACTGTACAGTATGGTGCAAACTTCACAGCAGAATACAATTCAGTTGAAAAACAGGTTTCAGAAAAGCCAATCAAGGGTGATGTGGCAATCATTAAGGGCATGGGTAACGGAACTGCAGGCATTGTATCATTTGAAAAGAGTGCACAGTTTCAGATTTATCTTGCAAGTGCAGGCTCTTACGACAAGGCAAAGGCAACTGAAAGAGACATTCTTACAACAGACTTAAACGGTTATGCCAAGTCAAAGCAGTTACCATATGGTACATATGTGGTTCATCAGACCGTTGGAGCAGACAATACTGAAAAATGTTCTGACTTTTATGTGAATGTAACTGAAAACGGTAAAACTTATCAGTACTTATTAAACAATCCTGAATTTACAGCATACTTAAAAATCGTGAAGAAGGATTCAAAAACACATCAGACAGTCTTAAAGAAAGGCACAACATATCAGATTTACAAGGCGGATGAAGATGGAAATGAGACACTTGTGACACAGAAATACAGTAATGGAAACGCAATTGTTGTTGTGGACAGATTTGTAACTGATGATACAGGAGAAATCATTACTTATGAGAAGCTTAAGGCAGGAACATACAAGGTATACGAAATCGAGGGACCTGAAGGTTACAAGGTAAACAAGAGTCCTGTAACAGTTGAAATAAACAGCAATTCATACAAGACAATGAAGGATGAGCTTGGAAATGAATATCTTTATGCAGAGTGCGAGTATTACAATTACGTGACTTATTGTGTATGGAATAAGAGACCTTGGAGAATCCCTTGCCCCACTTGCAATGCTGGTAATGATGGAAACAATACAGCAGAAGATAATTGACAATGGTGAAAGGGGAATAGCAACATGGTTTTACATTGATGAAGTGCATGTTCTTTTAAATTCTCCGTTCAGTGCAGAATATCTACGCCAGATGTGGAAAAAGGTAAGAAAGCAGGGAGGTCTTTGTACAGGAATAACACAGAACATAGTGGACCTTTTAATGAGTGAGACAAGCACAACAATGCTTTCAAACTCAGCATTCATACTTCTTTTAAATCAGTCAAGCAAGGACATAGAAAAGATAGTGGAGTCGCTGGAAATATCAGAGGAGCAACTTAACTATGTAATAGATTCACCGTCAGGATGTGGACTCATAAAATGCGGAAGCAGAATGGTGCCATTTGATAACGTGATAACAAAGAACAGCGAGTTGTACAAGCTGTATAACACTAATCTGTATGAGAAGATGGAAATAGGAGGAGTGTAGATAGTAATTGATTATGGATATAGTTTGGAAAAATCTAGTTTTTATTACGAATGAAAAGAAAAATAAATAATATGCAAACGCCAAGTTAGCAAGGAACTAATCTGGCGTTATTTTTTACCCAAAATCAAGGAGGACAACATGAAAATAAACAAGGAAAAAGAAGTTAACACAGAAATACACAAGAAAAGGACCGGAAAGATTCATAAAAAAAATGAAACAAAGATTGACAATAAGTCAATGACAACCAGAGCAGGGAGAAGTGTAACGTCAGTAGGAAAAATGGCTGAATCAGCTATTACTGAAAATGTTGAAGGCGGTGAAAACATTGATGGAGCATTTGAGGCAACAGGCATTGCAATAAGACCTGTAAAAGGGGCAATAAGTGAAGGTAATCGAATCAGGAAAAAGATAAGAACGTCAAAGCTACAGAAGGAAGTGGCAGGCAAAAGAATCAGAAAGAAAGCATCAAACAAGGGAAAAGAACTTGCCAAAAAGCCAGCAAAGAATGCTTCAAAAAATGTGACAAAGAAAACATCAAAAAAGGTAGCCAAGGATACAACAAAGGAAGTTACCAAGGAAGGTACAAAACTTGCAGTAAAAACCGGTACTACAGTTGCCGGTTCAGCGGCAGGTCCTGAAGGCACATTGATTGGAATGGCTGCAGGTGAAGCAGTGGGAATGAAGATTGAAAACACATTTTACAGGGCAGAGCAAAAAAGCAGGATGATGAAATATTTCATGGACAAGCTAAAGCCCGGTGATGAGCAAAACGATAGCATATTCAAACTTGCAGGAAGCCTGATAAAAAACAAGATGGTATACATGATTAAGCAGGTGGCATCCCTGCTTGCACCGTTGGTTGTTCCAATACTCATAGTGGTAATGGTTGCAACAGGAATTGTGTTTGCAATCATAGCGGTGCTTTATAATTCACCGTTTGCAATATTTCTTCCACCACTTGAAAGTGGAGACACAATACAGACTGTAACAACGCAGTACGTATCTGAATTTAATCAGGAAATACAGACACTGGTGGATGAACACAAGGATGCAGATGAGGGCAGAAAGGTGTATGTGGACTATGAGGGAATGAACAGCGAGCCTTCAAACTATTATGACATCATGTGCGTGTACATGGTGAAATATGGTTACGAAAACACGGCAACAAAAATGAATGAAGCAAACAAGCAGAATTTAAAGGCAGTGTTTGATGACATGTGCAAGTATACAACAGAAAATGTAACAGACAAAAAGGGCAAAAAGAAGAAAAAGTACCTTGAAGTGAGAATTACATTAAAAAGCTACACGGAAATGTCAGAGCAGTATCAGTTTGATGAGGAAAGAAAGGAAACACTTAATCAGCTAATGAGTGCCTGCATTACAAGCAATCCGTCAGGCAGTCAGACAGGTGGAAGTCAGCTAAGTGGCTTGCAGGGAAGCCTTACCCCACAGGAAATAACAAGCATAACTGACAAAATAACAAATCAGGCACAAAAGACCGTGGCATCATTTGTATTGTCTAAGGTAGGATATCCGTATAGTCAGAATTTAAGAAACAGTGGAAAGGCATTTGATTGTAGTTCGCTGGCATACTACGCATGGAAATCAGCAGGTATTGATATAGCATTTGGCGGCTCAACCACTGCAGCTGCAGAAGCAGAAGGGCTGAAAGGCAAAACATTTAAGGAAAAAGACATACAGCCAGGAGACTTGATATTTTATAACTACACAACCAATGGAAGATACAAAAATATCAGCCACGTGGGTATTTATGTAGGCAATGGAAAAATGGTTGAGGCAGTGGATGAGGCACACGGAGTATGCTTGGGCAATTATCATAATGGTGGGTTGGTGATGATATGTCGTCCGGGAAAATAAAATTAATGCTAATGACAGTAGCAAATTTTGTCGTTCTTGATGTTTTTTTGAGCAATATATTTTTAATTGGAAAATTAAGAAATATATATTA
>ULQO01029670.1_pt1 | contig 56786 bp, 40 predicted proteins | sample 1954601 | NCBI WGS metagenome assembly ULQO01 (sample SAMEA4835658, study PRJEB28245) | human gut metagenome | biome: gut microbiome; material: fecal sample | place: Denmark | collected 2008
TATTCATACCGTCATTGTTTTTATGTATGTTGTTAAAGTAGAAAATAAGGTTCAGAAAAGCAATTTATTCTTTTCCTTTAAATTGAAATCCATTTTCGTTTTTTATTCCTTTAAGCTTTCTTGAAAGAAAGTCAACAAATTAGAATGTAAATCTCAACCCGGCATTGATCTGCCAGTCGGTGCGGACATTGCCGCCAAAAGTTTTTAAAGCGTCAAAATACAGGCTGCTGTTTTTGGCAAGGGCCAGATTAGCGCCCAGACCCAACTCGTACCAGGTCCCCGGCAAGTCGCCTGTCTGTAGGTCCAGACTGCTGCTGCCATAATAACCTGTCGCGCCGCCGTTGCTGCCAAAATCATGCAGCAGCGATGCTTTTATATAAGCGTTACTCGGACGGCCGCCTATAGTAAACTCTTTGCCGCCCAAAACGCCTATGCGCGTCACAGCGCTGTTGATATCGTCCTGTTTGATGATCACATCGTTACTGGTTCTATAATCAGCACTGTTGATATGCCCTAAGCTCAATTCTGCCTGCGGCTCTACGAACCAGCCTGCATCCAAGCGCTGCCTGTAACCGTATTCAGCGCTGACGCCATAAGCCCAGGTATCATAGTCAGCCTTAGCGGCGTTGCCGCTTAAATCTACCAATTTAAAATCATTGGTCAGCCTGCTGCCGCGGGCAATAACATCCAGATAATGCCCCCTGCTGCCCAGCCAGCTGGCATACAGCCCTATGCCGGTGCTGCTCAGGTCGCCGCTGCCATTGCTGTAACCAGCCTTGCTGTCGATACGGTTGACGGCGATACCTGTATACAGCTTGCCGCCCTTATAATCCTGCACCTTGTCGATACCGCCCTGAAAAGCCGTGTAATCCTGGTCAAAACTGCGGTCATACGCACTGTCGGCGCTCAGCTCGCCGCGATAATAACGGGCCCACACGCCTCCCCGGGCAGCTTCTTTATCATTGCGCAGATCGCCCATGCGTTTCATCAGGTTATTTCCTTCCAACCGCCACATATTGCCCGCAGCCATCTGCGCATCGCTGGCAGTCATTGCCGTTTCAGACGGGTCAGAAGCACTGCTCAATTCGATCTTCGTTATTTTAACTTCAGTGTCGTTCACTTCTATGGTCGGCGTCGCTGTAAACCTTTCCAGCGGGCTGTCCAGCGTACTCTTTTTACCTGTAAAATCAGCAAGGCTCTGCCCGTTCAGGTCAGTTACTTGCAAAACAGTGGCGCTGCCGCTGACACTGTTAACGCCGCTGCCGTCAGCAAAGGCTTTTTCGTAGCCAACGGTGATATACTGCGCCTCTGTACTGCTGCCAGCTGCCAATTTACTGAAAGTAAAGCTGTCGGCCTCATTCTGCGCCAGATCGGTCGCGACACGGAACTCATTGCTTCCTTCCAGCTGTAAAACGCCGCCTGTAACTCTGCGGCCCACAGTTGTAGCCTGATCATTACCAAACCCCAAAACAGCGTTATTCAGATAAGTATAACTCTCGCTAGTGGAACTCTCACTATTTGTAAAAACGGCCTTATCATAAAACAGCACCGTGCCGCCGTTTTCAGCATAAACGTCATAGGCGGAAGTCTGCAGGGCCCCATCTGCATTTGTAGTGATCGTGATCCCTGCGCCGGCAGTTTTTTCGTGCAGCTGCAGCGTGCTGCCAGCACTGGCGTAAACGCCGTAAGCGCTGGCTTCCGCACCCTTCTGCCCATCCGTACCACCGTCATTATCGGAGGCTTCTCCGGCAGCTCCACCGCTGGCGCTTACCTTGATCGCGTCTACAGTTAAAGTTGCTTTATTATTGTAGCCATAAACGCCGTAGGCCTTTGCGAAACCGCCATTGCCGCCTTTACTGTTCTCACTGCCGCCATCACCGCCGTCGCCGCCCATAGATACTACGTTTATGGTGCCGACGGTCATGTCTAAGGAGCCCTCGCTGGACACACCATAGGCCACTGCGTAGCCGCCATCGCCGCCGGTAGTATTCTTCCCATCGCCCTCACCGCCAGTCCCGCCTAAAGCACCTACGAGGAACGTATCGTCCGCATCTGAACCAGTCAAAATGACCGTATTGACCTGCGCCGGCAATTTCAGCTGCCTGCTTTGGATACCATAAGCCATAGCCGCGCCGCCGCTGCCAGCCGCACTGCCTGTATTATAAGACGTACCGCCATCACCGCCTACAGAAACTATTTGTACCTTGGCCGCTGTGACCGTGGAACCCCTGCCGCCGGGCACAGAAGCACCCAACGTTATACCCAACGTCAAAGCCTTACCGCCAGCGCCGCTGCTGCCACCACTATAGATACGTCTAGTAGAATCAAGGTCACCACCATTACCGCCACCGGCTCTGATAACGGTCTCATTACCGCTATAATCCGCCCCGGACAGCGTCAGTCCGTTTTGTCCGAAGCCGCCAGCCCCGCCATTGGCATTATTGCCCCGACCATCACCGCCATAGCCACCAACAACTTCAACTGACAGCCCCTGATACCGGACTGCTGTATCCTCAATAGTCATTGTCTCTATAGCCATACCGCCATTACCGCCATTACCGCCATTACCGCCATTGCCGCCAGTACCACTCATTCCTCCCGAGCCACCCGCTACCCACAGCTCCGCATCAGCAGACAAATCAGCATCAGCAGTAAAAGTTATCGTGACCGAGCCGCCGTTGCCGCCGTTGCTATCAGTATCGCTGCCGGCAGCACCATCATTACCTTCGATTTCCCATACGCCATCGTTAAAAATACTGTCTGTCACGGCAACGGTTTCACTTATAGGGTCGCCGTTTTCAGCAGCCCAAACAGGCGCCGCCGTAAATCCCGTCAGCAGCAGACTCAGCGCTACCGCCTTCTGTAAACGTGTTTTCTGTTGCATCTCCATCCATCCTTCGCTGTTTATTTACTGTTTTTCAGGTATATTTATCCTTTAAAAAATACTTCATCAACGCTTCATAATACGAAATCGATTTTTCGTAACAGCCTTCCTGATACAACACCCGCGCCGTCAGCAGCACCTTTTCTACCGTATTTCCGTCCACCGGCTCCAAGTCGTCCCACAGGGATTTTGCCACATATTGCCAATACAGCCGCTTCGCCGCACTGTCCATGCAGTAAATATGCCAGGGCTTCACGCAGTCTACATAATGGATCAGCACATCGTCCGCCTGCGCCTGCATCCGGGTATTGCTTAGGACGATACAGTTATATTTTTTTGGCAGCTCGGTAAAGCTGCCATCCAGCACCCCGTTAAGCGCGTCCTGATCGCCCCAGAGTATTTTGCCTGCGCCCGCTTCCTGCAGCCAGCGAAACAGCCTGGGCGTCAGCTGCTGCCGCCGCCATTGTTCCAAGTCCAGCAGCAGAACCCCCGAATTGAAATAGCGCCCGCTGGCGAGGCCGATACGTTCGCAGCTTTTTGCTTCGCCCCAATCACGTACAGCCCCCAGTACCCTACCCTGCAGGTCCGTCTGCCACAGCGGCATGATGTCACCCTTGCAGATGATGTCCGCATCCAGATAGATGAGTCGTTTTACCGTCAGGGGCAGCAGTTCTGCAAACAGATAACGGTAATACATGGCCTGGGTGATATGACCCGGCGGCACGATAAAGGTCATGCCGTCGGTACTGGTGATCTGGTAAAAATGCAGTGTCAGATTACGGTATAAACTGGCAGTCTGCTGCAATTTTTCCCTGTCTGCCGGCAGCAGCTGGTCATAAACGATATGCACGCTGAGCTGATGATGCGGATTGTTATGTACCAGCGAAGTAATAGTGATGCCGGCAAATTTGCCAAAATTTTTATCGATAGCAAAGCCGAGCTGGATTGGTTGGGTCAATACCTTCACCTCCCACTGTTTCTATTATTTTGATTGCCGGGCCATACTATTATCACAGTTCCTGTTTTTAAAACAAAAGCCCGTTCTTTATGCAAAAGACGTCAAAATTATGTACAAAAATAATATTCATAACCATTATAGCACTTCTGTACCCCCCCACAAGACATACAAAAACTTTTTAAAGACGCAGCTTGGCTGTCTATTGCCCTTACGTTTTGCCAGCCGCCGAAGTTACTGCCTGTCCGCCATTGGCAAAATTTTTCATAAAGCTGCAAATGCTGCCGGTATGGCGTACTTTTGCCCGCCTTACCTAAAAAAAACTACCGCCTGCAATGCAGACGAATAAAATAACTGTTCTCAAATAATCCTGTAGGTGTCGGCTGTTGGAGCAAAATATACTTATTACGCCAAAAAAGAACCGACTGGTATAAATACCAATCGGTTCCTGAAACTGTAATTAAATTGTCAAACCTAAAAGTCGCTCACTTAAAAGCTTAATCTCAACCCGGCATTGATCTGCCAATCGGTGCGGATACTGCCCTTATTTGAGTAAAACTTCTTCGAGTCCTGGAGTGTATTACTCCGGCGGCTTTAAAAATATCGGCGTCTGCGCTTTTTTGCAGAGGCAGACGCCGTATTACATACTAAAAACTATAATTTACCTGCAAACCGCCGCTGAAGCCCCGTCTTTTACCAAAATAACCCTGCGCTCCCAAATCAAGGGTGATACGGCTGTCTTTGACCGGCTCTAAACGTACACCCAGCTCAATAATGCCGCTGCTTCCTTTCAGTGTTGGGGCTGCCAGCCCTACTCCGGCTACCGCCATATCGGCCACGCCGTCAAACTCATATTCCCAGGCCGCGCCGCCGTAATAGCTTACATGGGGCGCTGTTTGCCGGGTTACACGGCAACCCAGCTGCAACCTTTCGCTGCTGACGCTGGCGGCAGCAACTTCGTCGCCTAAAACTTCAAAGTCCGAACCGGCCTGATGGGCATAAAAATATCTGCCGTAGACGTCAAGGCTGGTATTTTTATTCACTTCTATCATTTTGCCCAGTCCTACATGGGCGCCGTAGTAGGTGCTTTTGTCTTCATAGCCACCGGCAGCACCATTATAGCTAAAGCCGCCGAATTTGTTTTTGATGCTGCCTGCATGCAGGCCTGCTTCGCCATAAATGCCGCTGGCCGAATCAAAACGTGCTATAATGCCGCCTCCATTATAAGTAGCATCACCGTCGCCGCGTACTGCTGCACCGTCTGTATCTTCGTTATGTGTGTTGTAGTTGGAATGTCCGTTTTCAAAATAAATCCCAGTATGCCAATCGCCATTCTTCACAGGTGTTTTTTTTGCCACACCGGCAATAATATTATAGGTATTGGCTTTAACAAACGAACCTGTGTTATAGTGCGAAGTGCTGCCGCCCATCATGGCAAAGCCGTAAACCGCTCCAAAGTCTGCAGCATTGGCTTTTACTGCGCCCAGCCCCTGGTTGACCAGCATATCGGCGCCCTGATTGAGCAGGGACACACCGGCGACGCGGCTTTCAGCCAGTGCTCTGGCGTTGGCTGTGTCAGCTTCTTTCCCTGCTACGATGACTGCTATGGCATCGCTTAAACCGGTCACTTCTTCAAAGTCATAGCTGATAAAAGCATTACTGCTTTTCTTCAGCGTTGCCTGGTCTAAGCTGGTCGTATTGGTTATAACACCGCTGTTGGCCTGCACCAGCGTTATCTGCTGGCCTACCTGTAAGCCGCTGTCGGAGGCAACCAGCTTGACAGTCGTATCTGCCAGATCACCCGCAGCACCGTTAGTAATGGTCAGGACATTGCTGTTATTGGCCAGAGCCGATACTCCTAAAACATCGATGTTTTTGATGGCTTTGACGCTGCCGCCGGTATTTTTAAAATTAACAGTATTGCCCGTTTTCATATTGCCGCTATTGGAATAACCGCCGTAGATAGTACTGTTAGATAAATCTGTGGTCCCGCTGATTGTAATGCTGTTGTTATTTGCGGTGCCACTCCCAGCAGTAGAGCCGCCGTAGATATTGCCGCTGATACTGCCGCTGCTGACGATAATTTTATTACCGTTGGCATCGCCAGTTCCCTGCGCATAACCGCCGTACACACTGCCGCTTACAGTTTGGTCTATGTCCAGCTCTATGGTATTACCGCTGGCGCTGCCGGTGCCGCTTATTGCCCAACCTCCGTATACTGAATTGCCGATACTGCCGCTGCCTTTGATCTGCACTGTATTGTTATCAGTGCTGCCGTTACCTGCACCACCAAAAACGTAACCGCCGATACTGCCGCTGCTGACGATAATTTTATTACCGTTGGCATCGCCAGTTCCCTGCGCATAACCGCCGTACACTGAACCGTTTACAGTTTGGTCTATGTCCAGCTCTACGGTATTACCGCTGGCGCTGCCGGTGCCGCTCATTGTCCAACCGCCGTATACTCCCCCGCCAACGGTGCCGCTGCCTTTGATCTGCACTGTATTATTATCGGTGCTGCCGCTACTTACACCACCAAAAACGCTACCGCTGATACTGCCGTTGCTGACGATAATTTTATTACCGTTGGCATCGCCGAAACTACCGTTAGTCCCTTGCGCATGACCGCCGTACACTGAACCGTTAACGGTGCCGCTGCTGTTGATGCTGATGGTATTTTCGCTGGCGTCGCCGGCGGAATCCAGTCCTGTTTTACCGCCATAAGTATCGATATTGACAGTACCGGTTATTTCAAACTCGTTGCGGAGCGCAGAGCCCATTAGTGAGTAACCGCCAATGATATTTTTTTCGCCGCTGGCAGGGCTGTTGACAGTGCCGCTGACAGTGACTTTATTGTTATTGGCATTGCCACCACCGCCGTCTAAATTATTAGAATACCCACCATACAACGTACCCGTTATCGTACCTGCAACATTAACTGTATTGCTGTCAGCACTGCCATACATGCTCATCCCGCCACGAATGTCACCCGTAACCGAGCCTGTTGCTGTTACTTCAACTTTATTGCTGTTGGCCGTGACGCCGCTTTTAGACGTTGGTCCATTAGCAACATACCCTCCGATAAGATTACGTTCTACCGCAACAGTGCCGCTGATAATGACCTGATTTTGATTGGCCTGCGATACTATGTCAGCAGTGCTGCCCCTAGAAGTGCCGCCATAAATAGCATACGCATTGACAGCAGCGCCATTATCGATCGTGATCTTATTCTGACTGGCCTCTCCCTTATCGGCCAGACCACCATAGATTAAATGGTTGTCGCCTGTGACGTTAGATTTTATTTCGACCTCATTCCCATTGGCAGTGCCGGCTTTGGCATAGCCACCGCACACAATAGTATTTCCGGGTGAGGTAATAGTGATGCCGCCGGTCATAGTAACGCTGTTGCCCGTAGCTGCACCGCCTGCCGAATAGCCACCATAAACCCAGCTCGCATTGCTTCCGGTAAACTCAATATTGTTCAGCGTTACCGACCCGCCTGTCGCAGCTGTATTATCATCATGCTTCCAGCCGAAAAGATGGGTATCGCTAAGCGTTTGATTTTCTCTTATGATAGTACCGCCAGTGCCATTGCCTGTTATTTCGTTGACATTTGCGGCATCAGCTGCAGACATCCCTCCTCCTGCGTATACCAATGTCATAACCAGCAACGTATACGCAACTGCGTTTTCCAACCCACACTTGTTTTTCATCCTTTATACGCCTCCATTTTTTAATATGTTTTTATAGTTCAACTACTATTAAATCCACTTTTTGTTTGTTGTTTCAAACTTTAGATTTATTATTTTTGAAATCAAAGTTAATGTTTATTCTTTTAAGTAATATTTTAATAATTATAACACGTTTGTACCCCCCCGCAAGACATACAAAGACTTTTTAAAGACGCAGCTTGGCTGTCTATTGCCCTTACGTTTTGCCAGCCGCCGAAGTTACTGCCTGTTCGCCGTTGGTAAAATCTTTCATAAAGCTGCAAATGCTGCCATTATGGCGTACTTTTGCCCGCCTTTACCCTAAAAAAATATCGCCTGCAATGCAGACGAATAAAATAACTGTTCTCAAATAATCCTGCAGGTGTCGGCTGTTGGAGCACAATATGTGCTTATTACGCAAAAAAAGAACAGAATGGTATAAATACCATTCTGTTCCTAAAACTGTAATCAATATTGTTAATAATCTGTATTCGCTTAAAATTTCCAGACAAAGTTGACACTGCCGCTGACGCCCTGCTTCTTGCCGCCCCAGCCCTGCAGACCGATATTTATCATCGGATCGTTGAGGCCTTTCGGCTGCAAAATGTAACCTATTTCCAACAGGCCGCTGCTGCCTTTGATACTGGGCGCCGGCGTGCTTAGACCTTTGACCGTGGCTCGCGCTTCGCCGTCAAATTCGTATTCATACGCCAATCCCACGTAGCCACTGCTGCGCTCGCCATAATCCTTACTCAAACGTGCGCCTACTCTGGCACGGGTACTATCTACAGCGTCAAAATCGTACACTTCGCCGTTACCTTCACCGCCCAAAGTAACGCTGTCGCCGCCCTGATGCGTATAGAACAGTTTTGCGTACAAATCAGCTTTAGTGGTGTCGTTGATTTTGTTCACTTTGCCGATACCCAGATGAGCACCATAGTAGCAGCTGCTGCTATCGTAGTCGGCAAAGACCTTGCTGCCGCCGACGCCGATCAGATCGTCGCTGGCATAATCTGCATCCATGCGACCGTAACGCAGACTGCCTTCGTAATAGACACCGTCGTTATTGTCCTGACGTGCTAAAAGTCCGATACCATAGTATTTAGTATTGCCGTCGGCGCGGATACCGCTGTCGAGATGGCTGGTGTAGTTGCCCCAGCCGTATTCCAGCAGTGAACCGTAGGTAAGCTTGCCAGCGTTGTTAGTAACGGCTTTAGCCAAACCCAACGCCATATTATAACCATGCACGTCGGCGTAGGAGCCACTCTTATAGCGCATACTGCCGCCGCTCATGGCGCCAAACATTTCTGCCGTAGTGCCTCCTGCCATTTGCACCGCATTGGCGATACCTTTATCCGTCACCATATCGGCGCCGCTGTTGAGGAAGGCGGCTGCCGCCAGCTGAGTCTCTACCGGCGATTTAGCTTGTTCCGTCGTTTTGCCAGTAGGATAGTCACTGCCGCCAGCAACTGTTGCTACGATACTTTGACCGTCGGCACTCAGTCCTGTTATAAATTCGTATTCGATGCTGACGCCCTGCTGCAACTTGCCGTAAGTGACACCGTTAGCTGTAATACCATTGGTATTAGTCAGCAAGCTGACCTTGTCGCCACTTTGTAAAGTACTGGCTGAACCTTCCAATCCTACGTTGACATTACTGCCAGAAATATCTGTACCACCAGCATTGGTTAAGGTCAGTATCGTCTCACCATTTACAGTATCTGCTGGCAGGTAAAAATTATAATTCTCAAAATTTCTAACATTCTTCGAAATTAAACCTTTGGTATAAATATTCAACGTATTACCAGTACGTACATCGCTTGCGTTCTTTCCATATCCTCCATAAATTGTGCCGCTGATTGTAGGATTAACACCGCTGGCATTAGTTATCTCTACAATATTACCTATGGCCTCACCTATTCCGTTAGTAGCGCCACCCAAAACATCTCCTTTAACAACGCCGCCATTTATAAAAACCTTGTTACCTGTAGCATCTCCAGACTCACTGTAGCCACCATAAATATCTTTTTTTACCTCGCCATTGCTGATCGACACCATATTATCCGTGACATCACCTGATTTGCTTGAACCACCATAAACATTGTAGTCAATCTGTCCGCCATTTACCGAAACCTTATTATCTTTGACATTGCCGCTATCACTATAGCCGCCATAAACATGATATCCTGCGTGACCAGCGCTGCTGATCAATACCTCGTTGCCTGAAACTACCGCACTTTGACTGCTGTAGCCGCCATAAATACCGTAATCAACATAGCCACCGCTCATCGTAACTTTATTATAGGAAGCCTCGCCATCCCCGCTACAGCTACCACCAAAAACAAAATAACCCAATTCACTGCTGCCGCTGATTATTATCTCATTATAGTTAGCCTTGCCATTCTTAGTGGTTTTTCCGCCAATAACATTATCTGTAGCATTGGTATCATTGAGAGTAACTATATTTCTTACCGCATTACCGCCACCAGAAGCCATTCCGCCTGTAACTGTCTTCAAATTGGCCCCATCAGCGGTTACAGTATTATCTTCAACATTGCCGCTGCCTGAAGTGGCTCCGCCTTCTGTCCCATGAACTACCGTAGCTCCACTTTGAATAATGACATGATTTCTTTTAACTTCACAAGTATCTGCATTATAAGCGAGGCCGCCATTAACGTTGTAGGCACTGCCATTACCAGTTACAGTTACCGTATTATCCGCTACTACATTATCAGTTACAGTCCCATTGACATATCCACCATAAAAATCATCATTCTTACGATTATCATCAAGAGTCAAGTTGGAACCACTGGTAGCTGTGCCTACATAACAATTATCGTCTCCTAATGTAATCCACTGCCCGCCTGTCGGTTCAGCGGCCCATACCACGGTCGGATAACAACTGCTCAAAACTACGCCGGTTAGTAATGCCGCCAAAATCCTGCTTTTTAAGACTGCATTTGTATTTTTCTTCCTCATATCAGATATGCTTGCTGGTTGTATTCCTGACATATTTTTCGCTCCTTCAGCCTTTGTTTATTGTTTTACTGCTCTTTACGTCTGCGCTTATAATGAACACATCCTGTTTTATCAACCGCAACAGCTGCAACACATCTTCCAGCGTACAGGCTTCCTGCCGCTCTGCACCCGGTTCGCTTCTAGCCCGGACCCACTCTACCGCCTCCCTGTTTTCAAGCAGGCTTTCCACTTTGCAGCCCAGCACATTGGCGATGCGCAGCAGCAGCTTCAGATTCACACTGCTGTGGTTATGTTCCAGATTACTCAGATGAGTCTGGCTGATACCTATACGTTCAGCCAGTTCCTGCTGACTGATCTGACAGGCACTGCGCATAAAGCGGATATTACTGCCGATATTTTGCAGGCATTTTTCATCATACATCTTTACACCTCCACTCCTGTGCTGCTGAAAATATTGTTCCGTCTAATAATCACTTTCTTAAAAAGCCGATTTTATTTACTAAACTTCAAAAAAATTGTTAAAATAATATTCGCACTTATTATAGCACTTCTGTACCCCCCCACAAGACATACGAGCAGATATATTCGCCGCAGCTTGGTTATCTATTGCCCTTACGTTTTGCCAGCCGCCGAAGTTACTGCCTGTCCGCCGTTGGTAAAATTTTTCATAAAGCTGCAAATGCTGCCAGTATGGCGTACTTTTGCCCGCCTTTACCCTAAAAAAAGGCATAAAAAAAGTACCGTTATCAAAACGGTACTTGGATGACTTGACTATTTAGAAATTTGTTCAGGCTTTCGTGCTGCCAAAGCCGCCGCCGCGGACTGCTTTATCGATGTCGGCATCGCCGTCAGCTACCAGATATTTATAAAAAATACCCTGCGCTACGCGCTCATCTTTTTTCAGCGCTACCGGCTCAGTTCCCATATTCAGCAGCGCCAGCATGATATGGCCTTCGTTATCGGCGTTGTTATAATAGTCAGCGTCGATGATGCCCTGATTATTGACCAGGGAAATATGTTTTTTAACGGCGATACTGGAACGGATATGCACGCCCAAATACTCATCGTCCTGCATATAAGCCTTGATGCCTGTCGGCACCAGCTGCAATTTTCCCGGCAGCAGTTCAATATCCTCCGGCAGACAGATGTCGTAGCCGGCAGATTTCTGGGTTTTACGCTCCGGCATCGGAAACTCGACCGCAGCATATTTAGTGATTTTTTCAAAGCCTCTTATTTTCATAGTGCACCTCGCTTACAAAAAATCCCGCCGAAGGAATCAGCGGGATTTGAAATTTATTGCTTATTTTTCAAGACCGGTAGCCAAAACAGCTTTACGGGACAGGTTGATACGACCTTTTTGGTCGATCTCGGTCACTTTAACGACGATTTCGTCGCCAACGGAAACCACATCTTCAACCTTGCCTACGCGTTCGGTAGAAAGCTGGGAAATGTGTACCAGGCCTTCTTTACCCGGCAGTATCTCGACAAAAGCGCCGAAGTTCATCAGGCGGGTAACTTTACCGGTATAGACCTTGCCTACTTCAGCATCTGCAACGATACCGTGGATCATATCGATAGCTTTAGCGGCAGATTCGCTGTTGACAGCAGCGATGAAAACTTTACCGCTGTCGTCGATGTCGATTTTAGCGCCGGTTTCTTCCACGATCTTTTTGATCATTTTGCCGCCGGGGCCAATAACTTTGCTGATCTTTTCAGGATCTACGCTGATCGTAGTGATCTTCGGAGCATATTGGGACAGCTCTTTGCGCGGTTCGGAAATGCATTCCATCATGATGCCCATGATATGGTCGCGGCCGCGTTTAGCCTGTGCCAAAGCCTGCGTGAAGATGTCTTTATTGATACCGTCGATCTTGATATCCATCTGGATTGCGGTGATGCCTTTATCAGTACCGGCAACCTTAAAGTCCATATCTCCCAAAGCGTCTTCCAGGCCCTGGATATCGGTAAGGATAGTGAAATATTCGCCGTCTTTGACCAGACCCATTGCTACGCCTGCTACAGGAGCTTTGATAGGTACGCCTGCATCCATCAAAGACAGAGTGCTGGCGCAGACGCTGCCCATAGAGGAAGAACCGTTGGATTCCAGAGTTTCAGAAACCAGGCGGATCGCATACGGGAATTCGTCTTCGGAAGGAATGACCGGCAGCAAAGCGCGTTCTGCCAAAGCGCCGTGACCGATCTCACGACGACCGGGACTGCGCATCGGTTTAGTTTCGCCAACGCTGTACGGAGGGAAGTTGTAGTGATGGATATAACGCTTGGTATCTTCTACGCCCAGGCCGTCAAGGATCTGTGCTTCACGCAGCGGAGCCAGTGCCAGAACGTTGAGGATCTGAGTTTGGCCGCGGGTAAAGAGCGCGCTGCCATGCGGACGTGCCAAAAGGCCTACTTCGCAGGTAACAGGACGTACTTCGTCCAGCTGACGTCCGTCAGGACGGATCTTATCAACGGAAATAGTGCGGCGGACGATCTTTTTCACCAGCTTCTGGGTGATATAAGCTACGTCTTTAGCATTATCAGGATATTTTTCGATAAATACTTCGGCGATTTCAGCTTTTACCTTAGCAACGTTTTCTTCACGCTCTAATTTATTAGCGTCCATCAGGGCTTCTTTCAATTTATCTGCGCCATAGGCTTCGATCTCGGCAGCGATCTCAGCAGGAGGTTCATAAACAGGAACTTCCATTTTCGGTTTGCCGACTTCCGCCATAATTTTTTCCTGGAAAGCAACCAGCTCTTTGATAACGCCGTGAGCGAACCAGATAGCGTCAAGCATAGTTTCTTCAGAAACTTCTTTAGCGCCTGCTTCAACCATCAAAATAGCGTCTTTAGTACCGGCAACTGCCAGGTTCAATAAACTGGCCTGTGCCTGTTCGACAGTAGGACAGATCACGAACTCGCCGTCAACAAGACCGACGCGCACACCTGCGATCGGGCCTTCAAAGGGAATATCGGAAATAGATAAAGCGCAGGAAGCGCCGATCATTGCCGGCATATCCGGAGCATTATCAGGATCGACAGATACGGCAGTAGCTACGATCTGCACATCATTATGATACCCGTCAGGGAACATCGGACGGATCGGACGGTCGATCAGACGGCTGGTCAAAATAGCCTGCTCGCCGGGACGGCCTTCGCGTTTAATAAAGCCGCCGGGGATTTTACCGACAGCGTACATTTTTTCTTCAAAATCTACAGTCAACGGAAAGAAGTCTACTCCTTCCCTGGGTGTTTTTGTACCAGTTACCGCAACAACTACTGCGGTATCGCCATAACGAACTAAAACGGATCCATTTGCCTGCTTGGCGATCTTACCGATCTCCATGGTAAGCGTTCTGCCGCCAAGCTCCATACTGTAAGTATGCATTCTTCTGCCTCCTCTAAGTTTTCACAATTTAGGTTACCTGATTGTATTCGCCATAAATCGCATTTTTCCTTTTACTTTTTAAAATTTTCTTAAAAAATCTTTGCTGTATATTTTACCTGTTCTGCAGGCCTGTAAAAATTTCTAAAAGCACAGGCTTTATACCTGTGCTTTTAAATGCTTTATTTTTTTAAACGGAGCAGTTTGCCTAAAAACGGCGACAGCAGCGAAATAAATGCCGCCGTCAGAAACAGCAGGCAGATCGGCCGCGTCCAGAATACCGAAAAGCTGCCGTCGCTCATGATCAGCGAACCCACGAAATTCTGTTCTGCCATCCCGCCCAGAATAATGCCGATAACGATAGCCGACATGGAAAATTCTGTTTTATTCAAAAAATAACCGATAATGCCGGCGGCGACCATCAGATAAACGTCGTTCATGGAATGATTGTAAGAATAAGTACCAACAAAGGTCAGCATAATGATGATCGGCAGCAGGATTTCTGTCGGTACGTTCACCACTTTAACAAACAGTTTGATCAGCGAAAAGCCCAGCAGCGACATGATGACGTTTGCCAGCAAAAGACCGATGAAGATCGCATAAACGTCCGGCGCCTTTTCGACAAACAGCAGCGGTCCCGGCTGCAAGCCCTGCACCATCAGGGCGCCCAGCATGATCGCCGTTGCTCCGTCACCCGGTATCCCCAGCGTCAGCACCGGTATAAAAGCACCGCCCGACACAGCATTATTGCCGGCTTCCGGTGCGCAGACCCCTTCCGGTTCACCGGTACCGAACTTCTCTTTATGACTGGACCAGCGTTTGGCCTGGTCATAGGAAACAAAAGAAGCTATATCCCCGCCTGTACCCGGTACGCAGCCAATAAAGGTACCGATAAACGAAGAACGCACCAGTGTCCAGAAAACACGTTTAAAATCGCTCCATGACGGCAATACCCTGTCGAGCTTTACCTCCTGCTGCAGTCCCGTCTGTTTATGATAATATTCCTCTACGGTGGTCAGCATCTGCGCAAACGCGAACAGACCGATCAGAATAGGGATAAAGGAAACCCCGCCTAAAAGATAGGTGGTATCCAGAGTAAAGCGGATCTCGCCGCTCATGGCGTCGATACCCACCGTTGCCAGGAATAAACCGATGACGCCGCCCATGATGCCTTTAATGACAGAGCCTGAAGAAACGCTGGTGATGATACTGAGACCAAAGATCGCCAGCGCGAAATATTCCGGCTTGGAAAATTGCAGAGAAACCTTTGCCAGCTGCGGCGCCATAATGATCAGGCAGATCGTGCTGAAAATACCGCCAAAGGTGCTGGCAAGAGTAGAAAGCCCCAGCGCGCGCCCCGGCTGCTTTAATACGGTCGCCATCGGATAGCCGTCCAGCGTAGTGGCAACAGAAGCCGGCGTTCCCGGAGTTTTGAGCAGGATAGCCGAAATCGAGCCGCCGTAGATCGCGCCGCAGTAAATGCCGATCAGTATTAAAATGCCGCCCATGCCCTGAAAAGTGAAGGTCAGCGGAAACAGCAGCGCCAGTCCCATATTGACGCTGAGGCCCGGCATAGCGCCAAACGCGATCCCGGCACCGACCCCGAAAACAAGTCCCAGCAGATTTAAGGGCACAAAAATCATTTCTAAAGCTGTTAAAATATCGGTCATGATCTGTAACCCCCTATCCTAAAAACATTGACTGCGGCAGCTTGGTGCTCAGCAAAATATCAAAGATCAGATAGATAAAGCCAACCGTCAGCACAGCCGTCAGCGCGATCCGCAGCAGACTGCGGCAGCCCAGGACCAGCATCACGGCGGGGATCATCAGCAGCGCCGCCAGATAAAAGCCCAGCAGTTCTATCACCAGGCAAAAAAGCACGGCCAGCCCCATAACGATATAAACCCGAAGATTGGCAGGCGTATTGATCACGACCAGCCTCACTGCGAGGGATTTTCTATTCCAAAAGGTATGCCCCAAAAGTACCAGGCCTGCCAGTGCCAAAACAACGCCCAAAGCAAAAGGCCACACCCCTGCCCCAGGACCTGTTTCCGTCATGGACAGCGGGAACGCTGATGCTGAATGCATCATAAAAAGACCCAGCAGCAGCCCCAGTACACCTATCAGATAATTGCAAAGCTTCATATCGATCATCAGTATCTAAATCCTTTTAAAAGCTCCGCCGGTACATACCGACGGAGCAGTTTTTCTCAATAAATTTTATTTGGCTTTCCCAAGGAATTTTGCATACATCGCATCGTCGTCCTGCATCATTTTAGCGCATTCATCGCCAATGATAACAGTAGGATCGATACCCTGCTTGATGAAATATTCTTTGAACTCTTTCGATTCGCAGGCTTTTTTAGCAGCGCTGCGCAGAACTTCAAGTTTTTCTTTAGGAGTATCCTTAGGAGCTACCAAAGCCGCCCAGGCTCTGATCGTCATATCGTGGCCCAGCTCCTTGAAGGTCGGCACGTTCGGATAGATTTCTGAACGGCTGGCTGCCATCACAGCTAAAATTTTCAAATTGCCGGCATCGACCTGGCTTTTGAAAACAGACGGATCAGCCAAAGTAGCGTCGATATGTTTACCTGCCAAAGCTGCGGCAATATCAGCAGATCCTTTCGGATACGGAACATGTTTGAATTTCACGCCGAATTCCTCTTCAAAAGAAAGTGCGGCGATATGCCAGATCGCACCGGTACCGGAATTACCCATTTGTACCTTGCCGGGATTAGCTTTAGCATAGGCAACGAATTCATCGACGGTGTTGTACGGCGCTTCACTGGGAACGATCAGCGCTGCCGGCGCTGCGATAGGCGCACAGATAGCGGCGTAATCTTTATAAGTTACTTTGCTTTTGCCCTGATGCGGGAACATGGCCAGCTCTACAGTTACCATACCCAGCGTATGACCGTCTGGTTTGGCGTTGGCAACGTCGACCATGCCGGTCACTCCACCGCCGTCAGGCTTATTGGTCGGTAAAAATTTAGAACCGGGCAGCTCCTTCTGCAGGAACTGGATCATGCCGCGGGCCGAAACATCGGTACCGCCGCCGGGAGCCTTGGGAATGACAACTGTAATGTCGCCGTCCTGCGGATAAGCAGCTTTTTTATCGCCGCTGCCACAGCCCGCCGTCAAAGTCAGCATCATTACCAATGCCAGAACAGTAGTTAAAATCTTCTTCATCTTTCAATCCTCCAACTTTCCATAAAATTTTACAAAAACAGCCTACACTATAACTCCCCGGCAAACTTCATCAATAGGCACCTGCCAAAAAGCAATGTTCTGCCGTTGATATGTATAGGTAATATAAAGCGTGCCTGACGCTTCAATAATAGCGGGATAAGAAAATTCCCCGTCGCCGCTGTCCAAATCCAGCAGCTTGACCCAGCTCCTGCTATTGTCAGCCGAACGGAACAGAGAGAGAGGCGAACGCTGTCCCCAGTTATCGGCTACAGGATTACACACCAGGTACAGCGCTCCATCATCCTTGCTGAGCACAAGATCGATACCGCTGTTATTATTGGGAAAATCTATAGCATAAGCGCTGCTCCAGCTTTGTCCGCTATCTTCGGAATCACTGCGGTACAAACTGCCTTCCGTACTGCGCAGCAGCATATGGAGCGTGCCTGAATCACTGCTCCACAAGGCGGGCTGAATGACGCCGCGGCCATAAAAAGACTGTTCACTGACCGGGATAGCACTTTTATCACGCGCAACAGTGCGTTCACCGCTGCTGCGCAGTCCTGTTATCATGATCGGCTGAGATTTCTGCCAGCTGCGTCCGCCGTCTTCAGAGGTATCGACAAAAGCCTGCCAGATCCCCTGCTCTGTCGAGCCTCCGGCCAGCAGTCTGCCATTTGCCAGCTGCAGCAGTTTATTGCGCACTGGTCCGCGCCCGCCGGAAGTATCGCCGTCAACAAGCTGTCTGGGCTGCGACCAGCTGCTGCCATTATCACAGGATTCTATGACCCAGGTCTGCCAGCTTTTGATATGGGCGCCGACCTTATAAAACAGCATGATCCTTGTATCTATCAGCGCTAACACCGGATTCCAGTGCGCGGCAGTGCCAGCAGCCAGAAGCAAGGGCTTTTGCCAGCCGCTGCTGCTACGGCGCGCCAGCCAGATACCAACATCGGCAGCACCTTCCCTGCTGCCACCGAACCAGCTGCACAGTATAGTGCCGTCGTTAAGGCGCAGAAGCGTCGAAGCATGACACATCCGGGTAGGTAACTCCTGCATTATCAGTTCCTTACGCACTGCCAGCCTCCTAAAAATTCTCATTATTCAAAATTATTGTCACTATTTTATCATAATTTTAACAATCCATAAACCTTAAATTAACAAAAAAAGAGCTTAGCGCCTTAAAAAGCTAAGCTCTTTGGGATTTACTTCTGCACTTTTCTTTTAGATGACTTTACCTGCCAGGATCTCGCGGTAGTCCTGATAATTTTCTTCCAGAAGCTTGGGCGTATCCAAGCCGTAAGGGCATTTTGCCTTACATTTACCGCAATGCAGACAGTCTTCGATCTTCTGCATCATAGCCTGCGCTTTTTCAGTCAGCTGCGCTGCCTGCGGCGCCCGTCTGATCATCAATGACATTCTGGCGCAGGAATTTATTTCGATACCTACCGGGCAGGGCATACAGTAGCCGCAGCCACGGCAGAAGCTGCCGATCAGTTCCTGACGGTCTTTATCGATTACTGCCTGCAGTTCGCCAGTCAAAACCGGCGGCTGATCGATATAGCTTAAAAATTCATCCAGCTCGCGCTCGCGCTGCACGCCCCAGATAGGCAGTACATGCTCAAACTGTGCCAAGTAGGCATAAGCGGCGGCAGAATTATTGATCAGTCCACCTGCCAGCGCCTTCATGGCAATAAAACCCATTTTCTGCTGTGCACACGCCTCTACCAGTTCCAGCTCTTTAGCTGTCGACAAGTAGCTGAAGGGAAATTGCAGCGTCGCATAAAGCCCCGATGCGATCGCTTCATGGGCAACTGCCAGACGGTGGTTAGTGATGCCGATAAACCTGATCTTTCCCTGCGCCTGCGCTTCCAGCATCGCCTCATACAGACCACTGCCATCGCCCGGTTTAGGACAAAAATCAGGATTGTGGAATTGATAAATATCTATATAATCAGTTTGCAGTAAATGCAGGCTGGTCTCCAGATCCTTCCAGAAGCCATCTGCTGTTTTCGACGGTGTTTTGGTAGCGACAAAGACCTGCTCGCGGATACCTTTTAAAGCCACTCCCAGTTTTTCTTCGCTGTCTGTATAACTGCGGGCAGTATCAAAAAACCTGACGCCGTGCTCAAAAGCCTTGTGCAGCAGATAAACAGCGTCCTGCTGTGAAATACGCTGGATCGGCAGTGCGCCGAAGCCGTTTTTATTGACAGTGATACCTGTTTTGCCTAATGTTACCTGAGCCATATTTACGCCCCCATCTCTCACTTTCTTGATACCATAAATATAGCACAAAAATAAATATAAGTCGAACAAAAACACGATGATTTCTGTTCGACTTAAAAATTTTAACAGGTTATCAGATATGCAGGGTCGCAGTAAAAATATTTTTATTTGCTTCGATACTTTGACTGCTGCCGACTACGCACAAGTAACCTTCACTTAAGGTATCTTTGATGACGGGCGCCAGTTTCTGCAGATCGGCATTCGTCAAATCAAGGATCTCGCTGCGCATTTGCTGCCGCATTGCCGTATCGACCTGCTTCAGATGGTAGACCCCGGCCTGCTCCAGGCGCATGGAGTTCGTCAGCGGCGTATCCAGCCCGCTGATCGTACCGATGATATATTTGGTCAGCTCACGTTCCGAAAGCTCCAGCTTTTCGAGCCAGGACGGCAGATCATAATAGGCCTGCAGTGATTCTTGCAGTTTCGGGTCACGATAGGAAGCAAAGAACATGGTACCGTTGCGGTCAAAGCGCGCTGTAGCGCCATAGGCCCCGCCCTGCACTCTGATCTTCGTCCACAGGTATTCGTAACGCAGGATCGTTTCCAGTACCTTCATCGAGCCGTGAAAGTGATGGCCGAATTTGCGGAAATCACCGCCGGCGGCAACGTACTGAACTTTACCAGGCGTCATGATACCTTCGTTTGCTCCGGGAGCCGCTAACAGCTGCGGCGCTTTACCGGCAACAGCAGACTGCGGCAGGGCGGCGGCAAAATTCAGTGCCTGCTGCAAAACCAGCATCCGTTCGCTTTCTTCACAGGAATAAGCCAGAAGGTATTTACTGCTTTCAAAGAAGATCCCCAGCAGCTGACGTAATTTAGCTAAGGTATCCTCTGCCCTGCCGGCAAAATCTGCGGACAGGTCTTTTAAAAATTCGTAATAACTGAATTGATCCTGTTCATTGACACGGGCAGCTGCCGAAAAATACGAAGCCAGACGGGTGCAGGCTACAGTCTGTCCACGCGAGAAGAAGCTGCTGTCCCAATCTGTTTTTACTTCGTCTAATATTTCCTGCAGACGTTTAACGTCGTCGATTTTACTGCCAAGCGCAACGGCCTGCAGGATATCGAATAATTTATCCAGATTCGCTGTCAGTGCTTTCGCCTGAACAGTAAACTTGACCGTATAATCGTTAGCGTCGTTGGCAGCCGAATAGGCATGCACCTGGAAAGAAACGCCGCCGGTATATTTATTAGAGGCCGTTGCCAGCTCCTGATAAGTATATTTATCAGTATTGAATTTGCCCAGTACATCACTGAGCAGATAGCAGTAAGGCAGCAAATCTTTATCGATCCCGGTCAGGTCAAAATACCAGTTCAGATACGCTATTTTATTGGTAAAAGCCGGTACATATAAAATTTCATTTGTTCCCAGCTCTTTCACAACAGTTTCCGTAATTTCTACTTCACGTCTGATGTCACTGCGTTCCAGCAGCGGGATCGTTTCCAGAGCTTCAGCACTATCTACTGCCGCCTGGCGTCTGTGCAGTTCACTGCACAGCTCGATATTTTTGGCGATAGTTTCAGCATCCATCGACGCTTTAATAGCTGCCATTTTTTCTGCCAGTACTGCCTGCTCCCGCTCCTCTTTGCCCTGCTCAGGATTCAGCGTAACGATGACTTTATGGGTATTATCAAGCAAATAATTTTCGATCAGCTGCTCGTAGTAACGGGTCTTGATACCTTCCCGCAGCTGCTGCAGCGCCTCAGTATAGCGCAGTCCTGCCAGAGGGTCGCCGTCATAGAGCCAGGAATCCATAACGCTGATACCATAGATCAGGCCTTTGGGATAAGCGCCGAAATCAGCTTCACGCAGTTTAAATTCCAGATAATTGAGATGCGCCTCTAACAGCTCTTTATCAATGCCATTGATCGTCAGCTGCTGCAGCGTGTGGTAAATAACACTGATAAATTTATCACGCTGCTCCGGTCCGGAACCAGCGGCTTTGATCGAAAATACCGGCTGGCGGTAACTCCCGGCATAAGAACCGCTGATGTCCTTGGCAACGCCGGACTGCAATAACGCCAGCCGCAGCGGCGCCGAATTGCCTTCCAGCAGCACGCTTTCCAACACTCTTAATGCCATTGAGGTCTTGACATCACGGGCGTCACCGGTAACGATATGCAGCTCGTGATAGGTTTTAGCCTCGGTAGCTTCGTCAGCCCCGACCGGATAAGTGCCAATAATTTCCTGCGTTCTTGCGAAAGCCTCCTGCATCGGAATCGCTGAATCAACTGCGCCGGTGCGTTTAAAGCTGCTTAGATATTCGTCATTCAGATATTGCAGTGTTGCCTCGATATCCATATCGCCATACAAATAAATAAAGGAATTTTCAGGACTGTAATAAGTAGTGTGGAAATGCTCGAAAGCTTCCTGCGTCAATTCGGGGATAGCGTCCGGGTGACCGCCTGATTCAAAGCTATACGGCGTGTCAGGAAATAAAGCCTTCATAGCCTCGTAGTCAAGCAGTGCGTCGGCAGAAGAAAATACGCCCTTCATTTCATTATAAACGACACCGTTATAACTCAAAGCATCCGCGGGTGTCTCAATATTATAATGCCAGCCTTCCTGGCGCAGGGTATAAGGATTTTCATAAATCAGCGGATAAAAAACGGCGTCCAGATACACATCCATCAGATTCTGAAAATCTTTGTCGTTGCGGCTGGCTACCGGGTACATCGTCTTATCAGGATAAGTCATTGCATTGAGAAAGGTGTTCATCGACCCTTTGACCAGTTCTACAAAGGGTTCCTTCAAGCGGTATTTGCGCGAGCCGCATAAAACAGAATGCTCCAGAATATGGGCGACGCCAGTATCGTCATAAGGCGGGGTCCTGAAGCTGATAGAAAAGACCTTATTGTCATCATCGTTCCCTAAATATAACAATCTGGCGCCGCTGTAAGCGTGCTCCATAACATATGCTTCCGACTGGATCTCGTCGATATAAGCAGCTTGCCTGATAACAAAGCCGCTGTACTCTTTATTTACGTCTAATTTCATTTTTGCCTCCGAATATTTAACATTTGTCATTATTTTATCATAAATCAAACTCCCAGATTAAAAAATCTTTGTGACAACTTGCCAAAGCATCGTATTTTCTTTATAATAAATTTAACGACGTTAGATTGACGTTTTTTTGATGTCACATTTTTTAGGAGGAGCAATTATGGAGCAAACCCGTTTTACCCTGCGTATCCATCCCCTGATCATGAAAAAATTAAAAGTAATTGCTGATCACAACGGCCGTTCTGTCAACAAAGAGATCGAACAGATCTTAAAATGGATTATCGATGATTTTGAAAATAAATGCGGTAAGATCCGTACAGAGGAACTGGAACTGATCGACCATCCTGAAAAAAAAGCTAAGATCGAGCCTGTTAAAGACCGTCCGATGGATATGCTTTTTAAGCTGTAAGTAAATAAACTAAAACGCGCACCTGCAATGCAGATGCGCGTTTTCATTTTATTATTTGAAGTAATTGACACCGGAAACAAAGATTTTCTGATCTTTATTACCGGTAATATTGCGGTATAAACCGTCTACAAAACGTTCACTGTGACACATCTTACCAAAGATACGTCCGTCAGGGCTGGTAATGCCCTCGATCGCGTACAGCGAACCATTGGGATTATAAGGCATTTCCATCGTCGGCAGGCCCTGCGGATCGACATACTGCGTTGCTACCTGGCCGTTTTTGAACAGCTCTTTGATCACAGCTTCAGGAGCATAGAAACGGCCTTCACCATGCGATACTGCTACTGCGTGAATCTCACCGGGCTCTACTTCGCTCAGCCACGGAGATTTATTGGAAACGATACGGGTATCGACGATCTGCGATACATGGCGGCCGATATTATTGAAGGTCAAAGTCGGCGAATCAGCTTCCATATCCCTGATTTCACCATAAGGTACCAGACCTAATTTTACTAGTGCCTGGAAACCATTGCAGATGCCAAGCATCAAGCCGTCACGTTCGTTGAGGAATTCCGTTACCGCTTCTTTGATCCTCGGATTGCGGAACATGGTAGCGATAAATTTACCGCTGCCATCAGGCTCGTCACCAGCGCTGAATCCGCCCGGCAGCATCACGATCTGCGAATTTTTGATCATACTGACCATTTTTTCTACCGATTCATCAATGGCCTGAGCAGTAAGATTACGAATGATAAAGACATCAGCCACTGCACCGGCTTCTTCAAAAGCTCTGGCACTGTCATATTCGCAGTTCTGCCCCGGGAATACCGGAATAAAGACCCGAGGTCTGGCTAAGGTCACAGGAGCTGTCAGCGGCAATTCAGCTTTATATAAAGGCTGATTTAATTCGCCCTGGGCTTTTTCTGCGATTTTATAGGGGAAAATCTCATGCAGCGGCTCCAGATATGCTTCCTGGGCTGCAGTAAGCTTAACAGCCGTATCGTTGATGCAAATGGACTGCTCTGCTGTAAGATGACCTAAAAGCATGCAATCCAGGCCGTCGAACAATTCTTCGATACTGGTTTCGCCAGCCAGTTCCAGCACCATGCCGCCCGGCTGCAAAGTAAACAAACGCTCTGTATCCTGGAATGGTTTAATAAATTCAAAGCCCATCTGATTGCCAAGACACATAGTAGTAACAGCAGCGGCAATACCGCCTTCTTTGACGGCAGCGGCGGCAAGCACCTTTCCTGCCAGGATCGCTTGATGTACGGCACGCATATTTTTGCGCAGCGCCGCAAAATCAAGAACTTCAGCGTTATCACGCGGGCAGGATAAAAAGACAACTTTATGTCCGGCCGCTTTAAATTCTGCGGAAACAGCCTGATCTCCGTTGATAACGTCAACAGCGAAAGAAACCAGTGTCGGCGGTACCGTTTTATCCATAAAAGTACCGGACATACTGTCTTTACCGCCGATAGCGGGCAAATCAAGTGCGTCTAAAGCTGTAAAAGCGCCTAGAAGCGCACTGAACGGCTGCCCCCAAAATTCAGTATTATTCAGCTTAGGGAAGTATTCCTGTAAAGTCAGGCGCAGTTTATCAGGATTAGCCCCCAGGCATACTGCACGGACCACAGACTCAACTACCGCATACATCGCGCCGTGGAACGGGCTCCAGCAGGCAACCTCGGGATGATAGCCGCAGGCCATGACCGAAGCGGCAGTAGTCGTACCATGAAGCACCGGCAGACGGCAGACCATACCTTCGCTCGGAGTAAATTGTGTTTTACCGCCGAACGGCATCAAAACTGTACCGCGGCCGATCGTACTGTCAAAACGTTCCGAAAGGCCTTTCTGGCTGCAGACATTCAAACGGTTCAAATTCCCCAGCCAGGCCTCTTCCAAAGAAGCGGCTTTAGCAACACCTTCGGGAACTTTATCGAAAGCATTTTCGCCCACTGCAGCTTTGACTACGATATTCGTGTGCTGCGCTACCCCATTGGTATCGAGGAAAGCACGGGCCAGATCAACGATTTTTTCTCCGCGCCAGTACATAACAAGACGCGGATTATCAGAAACCTCGGCTACAACAGTAGCTTCCAGGTTCTCTTCATCAGCATGTTTTATAAAGGCATCAAGGTCTTTGGCCTCGATTACGACTGCCATACGTTCCTGAGATTCAGAAATCGCCAGTTCCGTACCGTCCAGCCCCTCATATTTTTTAGGAACTTTATCAAGATTGACGACCAGGCCGTCAGTCAGCTCGCCGATAGCAACGGAAACACCGCCGGCGCCGAAGTCATTACAGCGTTTGATCATCGCTGTAACAGCAGGGTTACGGAACAAACGCTGGATCTTGCGTTCTGTAGGCGGATTGCCTTTTTGGACTTCCGCACCGCAGGAAAGCAGCGAATCTACCGTATGCTCTTTAGACGAACCGGTTGCGCCGCCGCAGCCATCACGTCCGGTACGGCCGCCCAGTAAAACGATCAGGTCTCCGGCAGAAGGACGTTCACGACGCACGGTATCACGGGGAGCAGCACCGATGACAGCGCCGATCTCCATGCGTTTGGCAACAAATTTATCATGATAATATTCCTGGACATGACCAGTTGCCAGGCCGATCTGATTGCCGTAAGAGCTGTAACCGGCAGCAGCACCAACAGTTATTTTACGCTGCGGTAATTTACCGGGCAGGGTTGCTTCAATCGGCACACGCGGATCAGCCGCACCGGTAACGCGCATAGCCTGATAAACATACGAACGCCCGGAAAGCGGGTCGCGGATCGCGCCGCCTAAACAGGTCGCAGCCCCGCCGAAGGGTTCGATTTCCGTAGGATGGTTGTGCGTTTCGTTCTTAAACATAACCAGCCATTCTTCTATTTTACCATCAATTTCCACAGGAACAACGATCGAGCAGGCATTGATCTCTTCAGAAACATCCAGATCATCAAGCTTGCCTTCCGAACGCAGTTTTTTCATACCAATGACTGCAATATCCATCAAGGTCACAGGACGCTCAGTGTCTTCACCGTAAACGGCGTCACGGGTAGCCATATATTTATCGAAAGCTTCCTGAACAGGTTTGTTATACTCACCTGTCTCGATCTCAACGTCTTCGATCTGCGTCATAAAAGTAGTATGGCGGCAATGATCAGACCAATAAGTATCCAGTACTTTTATTTCGGTAATAGTGGGCTCACGGTGTTCTTCGTTAAAATATTGCTGACACCACAGCAGATCTTCCAGGCTCATTGCCAATCCCATTTCCTGACGCAGTGCTTCCATTTCCGCCCTGCTCTTTGTCAAAAAGCCGCCAACCGACTTGATCCTGGCAGGTTCCTCGCAGGTCGCGATCAAAGTTGCTGGTTTCTCCCATTCTGCTTCTCTGGCTTCAACAGGATTGATGCAATAGCTTTTGATTTTAGTAAGTTCTGCTTCCGTCAAAGTACCTTCCAAAATATAAATTTTGGCCGAAGCTACCATCGGACGTTCTTTTTGCGTGATCAGCTGAATAGCCTGTTCGGCAAAATCCTCCCTTTGGTCATATTGTCCAGGAAGATATTCTACAGCAAAAGCACAGCAGTCTGCAGGCACTTCAAAAACTTCGTCGGTAACGGTATCGACTGGTGGTTCCGACAGCACTATTTTTCTGGCGGCCGCAAATTCTTCATCACTGACGCCCATCACGTCATAACGATTTAAAATTCTGATACCAGTCAGATTTTTCATGCCCAGGTTGTTGCGCAGATCGGATAATAACCCGTGAGCTTCAACAGCAAAGGCATCTTTCTTCTCCACAAAAATACGTCTGATTGTACTCATAAACTCAGCCTCCAAAATAAGATGCGGTTAAAAATACTCGTTAATATAATTATGACACTTGGGAAACAGTCTGTCCAACAATAACGCTGCTTCCTCATTATGTATCTTCAGCCTGTTTTCAGCCGCCAGCTCCTGTACGGAGAACTGGCCAAAATATAACTGCGTAAAGGCTGCTACATCCATTTCTATATCCTGCATATCCACCGTGCTCTTAACATCGACCTGACCATCATTTACTTCCAGCTTCAACAAACCGTTATTAAGAGGCAAAGTTTTGTCAGTGATCAGCAGCGAAACTGCGCCCTGTATATCTGCGGCAATATTGGTCAGCTGCACGAGTGCCTGACGCACATTAATGCAGCGCGCCATCATAAACGGCTGCAAGCTGCCGGCATAATTCTGATCCTGTAAATGCAGGTACATTTTATCCCATGCTTCTGCCAGCCAGCTGAACTTTTCAGCTTCTGTTACATGCCCTCTGGCAAAACGCAGCAAAGCATCCCGCGCAGCTGTTTCTTCTGCCAGCAGCTCCTGCACTGTAAAAGTTCTATCGGCAATGCTGTAAAGCATATATCCTAAAACCTGCCCGCCACGTTTGGCAAGCACAGCTTTGACCTGCTCTCCCTGATAAACTGACAGTAAATTCCGCCAGTTTTTATCATCCCGCTTGACCGCGCCATGATAAGCAGCAGTTACAGCAGCATATACTTTGGCAAAAGCCTCTGCCTCCTGCTCTAACCCTGCCCGCTGCAGAGTAATATCAGCAGAAGCACTGCCGGACTTAGGAAGCACAGCTAAAGGCATCTCGTAACGATGCCTGTAATAGCAGTAATCAAACTGATAAGGACGATAGATCCCGGCACTGATCGGCATCAGCAAAACAAAAGCCTGTTTCTGAGCCCGCAAAACTGCAAAAGCAGTATCAAGAAGCGGACCGAACAAATGTCTGCCCCTGTATTCCGGCGCTGTTGCCACACCAACAATATACGGCACTTGCAATTCCTGACCACGTAAATTGATGGTATAAGGATTCAAATGCAGCATATTCATCAAACTGCCGTCAGCTTCATCAAACCCGCCCAGTATCATATTCTCTTTTAAGCAGTATTCATCAAAATACCACTTAAAAAAAGGAGTATCGTTTTTTTCAAAGCAATAATCCCATAATTCCATTATTTTAGGTAAAGTTTCGTCATTAATGATACGAAAATCCATACTGTACCTCTATTTAAAAACAGCCGAATATTTTTTGATCATAAATTCCGGATGATAGGATTCCTTCGCCGTACGCAGGCCTTCATGCCCCATATCCTCTTCTCTGTTTAAATAAACTACGTCGCCCCAGGCATGTTCGGCAAATTCTTTATTGATCGCTGCATAGATACCGCGAATTTCAGGATTTGCTTTTTCAACATGCAAAACAGCTGTATCATCATTGATTTTTTTACCGAAGCTGAAAGCTTCGATTTTCCCGTCAATACGAATAGCGCCGCCACGCAGTCCCAGCGCTTCAAAATTGTCAAGCGCTTCATGGATAGCGCATTGCTCACAGCGCAGACTTTCGTCTTCACCGACACGCTTTTCGCACCACTCATCACCAAAAGCCTTGCACTCTTCATAATTATCCGGTCCGATCGGTTCATAAACATAATCAGGATACTCTTTTTTAAAAGCATTATAGTGATTCTTCTTACCATGATATTTACGCCCCGACAGATTAGCCAGCTTTTCACGTAAATAAACATAGTCCCAGTTATCACGGTCTTCAACAAACTCCATCTCCGGAAAAGCCTTTAACAGACGTTCTTTGCCGGCTTCATAAATACCATGGATCTCAAACGGTTTGCCTTCATGATATTCTTTGATCGCCGCAAATACTTTCGGCAGATCTTCATCCTTGCCACCAAAGGGCTGTAAAAAGAAGTCAACTTCATTACGTTTAACCTTGATCACCAGAAAATCATGTACTATCGTCCAGTAAATGCCATAGCAATCCTGCCACACAAATAAATTAGTAAATGCACACTCCGAACCACGCTGGTCAGGACGTGATAAATAACTTTCAAACAAAGGCCTGTCAGCCAGTGTTATCTTTTTTAGTTCTAAAATAAAAAGGACCTCCTTAAGATACACAGTTTTTCTATCTTGATATTATACCACAAGGGTACGTATTCTCACTAGGCTCGAAACCACCTCACCAAGTGCTCATACAGTACCACAAGGGGATATATTCTCACTAGGCTCGAAAATACCTCGCCAAGTGTTCATATTATACCACAAAACTATCTATTTACTAAAGAAAAAACCAATTGCCTAAGCAATTGGTTTTTTTAAACTTCATTAATTAATTAGCCTTTGCGAGCGTTGAAGCATTCGCGGCAGTATACCGGACGATCCATAGAAGGACGGAACGGTACTTCTGTGTCTTGACCGCATTCTGCGCAAGTAGCATGGAACATTTCGCGAGCCGGGCGCTCGTTGTTGATGCCCATACGTTGTTTGCGAGCTTGACGGCAACCGGGGCAACGGCCGGGTTCATTTGTGAAGCCTTTTTCTTCGTAGAATTCCTGCTCGGAAGCAGAGAATACGAATTCGGTGCCGCATTCACGGCATACTAAGGTTTTGTCTTCTTTCATTGGTTAATCACTCCTTACATTAAACATACCCCATAAGGACTTATAGATGTTACCACTGCTTCCTCATGTTGCGTATGTAGCATGGAAGAAGTTCGGAACCCTACCCGGACCACTGAGATATACTATAAGCAGTATATCTAAAAAAAAGATAAAAGTCAACAAGAAATGTACATTTTAAAATTTATAATTATTTAGGGTATTTTATTCCATCAGAGTTTACATTATCTTTTAAATAATGTGTATCGTTTACATACTCGATCGTAAAGCGGTCCTGCCATTTGGCAATACAGGTAGTACTGGCGTTATGCACGCCAAACATCCACAATTTATTAAGATCCAGCCCCAGCAAAAGACAAAGCTGCACTCTTACGACGCCGCCATGAGAAACTATTGCTATATTTTTATCGCTGTCACTTTTAAAAATATCTTCGCATACAGATCGAACACGCGCGGCAACGTCGTCAAACGATTCTCCGCCAGGCATTCTGCACTGTGCCGGCTGTTTAAAAAACAGTTCCAGCTGATCGTTCCATTTTGCCTTGACCTCTTCATAGCTCAAACCTTCCCATTCGCCAAAACAAACTTCTTTCAGTTCGTCCAGCGGCTGGATCTTGAGACCGTGGAATTTTGCCAAAGGTTCAGCTGTCTGTCTGGCACGCTGCATAGAACTGGAATAGATCTCGTCCAGTTCGAGCCCTTCGTAATACTTTCCTAAATCAGCCGTTTGCTTAAAGCCTTTGCTGTTGAGAGGATTATCGATATGACCCTGAAATTGAAATGTTTGATTGGCATCTGTCTCGCCATGCCTTATAAGATAGATTTTGCCCATATTGCCTCCTTATTACTTTCCTTTTACTTGTACTGAATGTGAAAATTCTTCCATTTCAGCATGTACTCCTGCTTCGGCAAAAGTCTCCATCTCATTATACGCTTTTATACCTGCATCGAACAAGGTAAAAGCTAAAACTGCACCTTCTCCGGCGCCGCTGTTGATCGCCAATCTTAGTGGTGCAGACATTTGCAGCCAGTTTAATAATTTTTCCATACCGGGCTCTGCGGATACATGCCCTGCCATACAATATTCAAGGGACACAGGAGCTAATTTGCCGGCGGCAATAGCAGCCAGGCAGGCAGCGATACCATCCAGCATCACGGGAACTTTACAGGCTGCCGCCTGTATAACAGCTCCTGTCATTGCTGTTATTACATGATCATCAAGCTTTTGCAGAAATTCGATCCCTTCAAGTTCTAAAAGTGCTTCCATCTGTTCTGTAACCTGATACTTTTCCGGGCTGCCCAAAGCCAGCATTTGCAGTTTCTCTGTAGTAATGTATTCTTTAGTCAGGATCGCACCCTCTTCAAGTGCGTCCTCAAGATTTACAGCCGTAGTCATCAGGGGATAAACCTCTGCTTTGGCCTCATGTGCCAGCAAAACAACTGGCAGTTCTCCCTGCATCGCTTTAGCAACAGCCTGTGTATCAGCGCTCCATAGCAGCAAAGCTTTTTTAGGATACTGAACAGCCTTTTTATCAGCGCTGCCAATGATGCCGGCATAACGGGAAACCATTTCTTCCAGTTTAGCGAGTGAACCGACCGGTTTAATCAAATTATCGAATCTGCTTTGCGCTTCATCTACTTTTTGACTATCGATCGGTTTTATTTGTTCAATAATATTATTTATATCCATCGTTAAACCTTCCTTATCTTAATAAAAATACTGCTGTCAGCAAATAAATTACATTACCGCACTCAGTCAAGGCACCATAAGTGTCGCCTGTAAGTCCGCCCAACTGCGTTTTCAAATACTGCGCCAGCATCAAAGTAAAAGCAAAACATATGCCAGCCACAGCTAAATATTGCCAGCCGCAGGCCGCAATAACAGCGGCACATACCGCAAAAGCAATATATGTATAAACCGGCTTGGCATATTTGGTAAACATATGCCCGATCCCTTCTTTACGTGCATAAGGGAAATTGACAATAAATACTACCATAAAGGTTCGCGTAGCAACGGACATCGTCAGTAAAACCCAGGTCAGTGTTGCTCCATCCAGTTCGAGATACGCCGCTATTTTAAGCAGGACTAAAATAATGATCGCCAATACAGCATTAGAGCCGACATGGCTGTCCTTCATTATTTCCAGCATTCGCTCACGGCTGCGAGCCGAAAAAACACCGTCAGCAGTGTCCATAAAGCCGTCATACATCAAACCGCCGGTAATGATGATCTCAGCCAGCAGTAAAAGGGTCACCCGTAAAAAAAGCGGTGTTTCAATATAAAACAAACCATAGTTTACCGCCGCTAGGAAAGCTCCGATCACCAAACCTACCAATGGGAAATACGGAACGCTGCGTGAAAAATCTTCGTCACGCCAATCGGTTCGTTTAGAAAAACGTACTCTTGTCAAAAATTCCAGGCAAGTGATAAAATCACGCATGCATACCACCACGCTTAGTCAGTTCTTTATAGGTATTGATCGCCATCTGCAAAATAACGATCGCCAGAGAAGCTCCTGTTCCCTCGCCAAGACGCATCCCGGCATCGACGATAGGCGTGAGCTTCAATACTTCCAGCATTTTTGCGTGCGATATTTCGGCAGAAAGATGTGAACAAAGCATATACTCGGCGCAGGCTGATTCCAGACCGTAAGCAAGTAAAGCGGCAGCAGTAGCGTTTACCCCATCGACCATTGTCGGCACACGGCGTCTGGCACCGGCAAGGATCATTCCAGCCAACCCGGCATGATCATAACCGCCAACCTTACAGAGAATATCCATGGCATCGCCCAAACGGGGCTGGTTTTTAGCCAGACCGTCGGCGACGACCTTTCTTTTTATCGCCATTCTTTCGTCATTGATACCGGTTCCTCTTCCGACAGTAAGCTCTGGAGGCAGGCCCAGAAAGGCAGAAACAATTGCCGCAGTAGAAGTAGTATTGCCGATTCCCATTTCTGCCGTAACCAATAAATTATACCCTTTATCAATACATTCATCAGCAACCTTCATTCCTACTTTTAAAGCCTGCTCAGCCTGCTGCAGTGTCATCGCCGGTCCCTGCGTAAAATCCTCCGTGCCCCAGGCGACCTTTTCCTGATAAACTTTCGGCATGGCGCTCAAATCAAAAGCCGTACCTGCATCAACCACAAAAACATCAGCACCGGCATGGCGTGCCATAACATTAGCTCCGGCAGTTTCCCGCATATAGCCGTTAATCATCTGCATCGTCACTTCCTGCGGATATGCACTGACGCCGTATTTAGCGATCCCATGATCGCCGCACATCAGCAGCATTGCACTTTTGATACGATCCGGCAATGCTGTGCCGGTCATAGCGGCATATTGCTCAACCATTTCCTCCAGCTTGCCTAAGCTGTGCAGCGGTTTATCCATTTTTGCCCAATTACTTTTTATCATTGCCGCCGCATTGCTGTCCAACGGCGGGATAATTATTTTTTCCATTACTCTGCTCCTTCATCATCAAAGTTAAATGCCATTTTCTTGACGTCGATTGCCTGACCTGCAACACAATAAAATACTCTGTCACATTCAGCTGCAACCTGTTGATTGACCCATCCGGCAAGATCTCTGTACTCACGTGCCATAATATTATCAGGCACAATACCGCTGCCAACTTCATTGGTAACAAATACTACCAGCTTTTCTGTTTTTCTGGCGGCTTCCAATAACTTTGCTATCTCGCCTTTGACAAATATTACCTTTTCTTCAAAAGTTCCCGCAGCTGCAACCTTACCATACATTAAATTACTCATGTATAAAGTAAGACAATCAAATAAAATTGCGTCTGCCCCCTGCCCCGCCTCATCCATTACCTGCTCGGCAGCATAGGGCGCTTCGTAATTATTCCATCTTTGGGGAGAACGACGTTCCTGATGGAGACGGACACGTTCAGCCATCTCGTCGTCAAAGATTTCAGCCGTAGCTATATAAGCGCACTTGCGTCCATAATGCAAAACCAAACGCTCAGCAAACTCACTTTTGCCGCTGCGCGCACCGCCAGTTACTAAAATCAATTCTTTGTTCATTTTTAAGCCTCCCTTCAAAATAAAAATACCCTCTCGAGAGAGGGCATAAATAAACAACCTATGCAAGTATCCACCTATCTCCCGTAGGCATAAGATACCTGTAACAGGCAGGTCTCCTGGCTCAGGTTCAACATTCAACTGCGCCTTCCCAGTTTCCCAGTGGCATATTGCAGTGAACTCCCCTTTACAGTAGCGGGACTGCGCCGGATTTACACCGGTCTTCCCTATTAAGCGCCGACCGCGATCGGCACACCTGTTGATTTTTTCCAATATTATATATTCTACATTCTTTTACAAAGTCCTGCTGACTTGCAAATCATTTTTTCATATTCTTCGTCTAAATACTCATGCGCGTCATTGACATTTCTGACTGTAATCAAAACGCGGCTGCGTCCAAACCAGTAATACACCCTGATTTTATACCACTGCGCCACACCGTCAGCACCAACAAACCTGCATTCGCAGCCTGAATGCTCCGGCGCATTATTGTAGTTCGCACATAAAACATCAAAATCAACAGTGGCAGCAAATTTTTCGATATCTTCAGGATACAGCAATTCCTGAACGATATGCTTATAATCAGTCTTATAAGCACCTGTATAAGGAATAAAAACATTCCCTGTTGGGTTAAAAGCCATTCTTGAATAACGGCCGTCTTTTAAATTCAATTCGATGGCAAAATCGTACATTTGCGGAAATAAATCTCCCAAATCTCTGTATGACGGCAGTTTGACAGTACGGCCATAGCCGTTAATACTGCGCCGTTCAGCATTAATGATTTCAATTTTGCTCAAATTCAACAGTTTTTCGAACTGCGGTCTTCTCAGGGGCTGACAATAATAAAATCCCTGCGCTATATTACAGGAAACACTCTTCATTATTGCTACCTGCGCTTCTGTTTCCACGCCTTCACAAATCATTGTGATGTCCAGCTCTTTGGCTATAGCGGCCATACCTTTGATGATCTTGATATCTTTATCATTGTCACAGGCGGCGAGCATTCTTTTATCAATTTTCAAAATGTCAACGCTGATATCACTTAAAATGCGCAGCGATAAATATCCGGCACCAAAATTATCGACCGCGATCTTAAAGCCCTGATTTTTCAGTTCATCAACCTGCATGCCTGCAAAATTCACATCATCAGCCAATAATCGTTCAGCAAGCTCAACTACTAAAAGCTTATGAGGAACATTATGTTTATCGGCAGTATCTTTTAAAGAATTGATAAAATTCTCATCTTTGAAATGTTCGAAAGAAAAGTTACATGAAATGGGAAAAACCTGTAGACCTAAAGCCAGGCGCAAGGCCAAGAAATGGCAAATCTCTTCAAAAACAAAATTCTCAAATTTAGACAGCTGGTTACTGTCTGCCAGAATCGGGATCAAGACCTCGGGAAGGATTATACCACGTTTAGGATGCTCCCACCGCAGCAAAGCTTCTGCTCCAACGATCTCATTTGTATAAATGTTATATTGCGGTTGGAAATAAACCGCAAACTCTTTATTTTCCAGGCCGCTGCATACTTCTCCCGCCAGGGCATAATAACCGGTTGCAGCTTCCAGATCATTGATCATGAAGAAACTGCGGCTGCATTTACGAAAAACTTTTTTATTGAGCTGGGCAATGGTTTTAACCAGTGCGTCTTCCAGGGAATCTTCAAAGTGAAAAACATACAGATCGCCGCGAAGCTTGATGCTGATATTGCAAATACGCTTTACTTCGCTTTCTACCATATCAGCTAAACCGTCAAACCAGTTATTATGTGTCTCTTCATCGACAAACGGAACCAGGCAGAAAAATTTATCTCCGCCCTGTCTGGTTGTTAAATAGCCTTTCACAACCCGCCGGTTAAGTTCTGTTCCCAATATCCGCAAAACATTATCCGCCGTTTCACGACCATAAATATCTACGATATCATGATAAGGCTCAATATCCAAATGTATCAGCGCCCAAGGTTCTTTTCTGTGCTGCAGCAATTCATCGGCCTGTTCTTTAAATTTATCAAAGCCCAGCGTTCCGCTGACCTTATCACGCACATATTTCTGCGAATACAGCATCCTTTGATGCTCTGAAGATTTAAGATAAAGAATAGCTACAAACACACAAAAAGCAAGGATCGACAACAGGTAAAAATTCATATTAATCTCCCATTATCATTCTATATAATTAGGGTAAGTATATATCTTTTGTATAAAAAATACTACATTTTTAATTACTTCAAAACATTTTTAAAGTAATTTAACTCAAAAGAAAATGACCATAGAGCTCTTGCAGAACCTATGGTCATTTTGTTTTAAGCTTCTACTTCTACTTCAACTCTTGCTAAAATGAAACATAAATCAGAAAGCCTATTCAAACAAATGAGAACCTGAGAATTGACTTCTTCAGTTTCAGATAAACGGAGCAGACAGCGCTCGGCACGACGTGTAGTAGTACGCGCAATATCCAAAGCAGCTGATCCGGGGGTGCCTCCGGGGATGATAAAATGACTCAAAGGCTGGAGCATATTATCGAATTTATCGATAGTTTCTTCAAACATTTTCACATGCTCTTCTTTGATATAAGGCTCAGGCAAGTTCAAGCTTGCTATATCAGCCATCAGTGACATCAGCAGCTGCTGTACTTTATAAATCGTTTCTCTGACATCCTCGCGTCTGACTGTAGCTCTTGCCAAGCCAAGCGCCGAACTGATCTCATCAACGGTACCGTAAGCTTCAACTCTCATGCTTTGCTTCGGTACGCGTTCGCCTGTATAAAGTCCGGTAGTGCCTTTGTCGCCGGTTCTGGTATATACTGCTGCTTTCATTTTGCCACCATCCTTCCGGAAAATTTTTGATTAATAAATTTCTTCAGCTTTAAAGAAATTTTTGATTTCACGGGCAGCGGATTCTTCACCGTCGCTGCCATGAACGATGTTTTCGCCGATAGTCAGCGCGTAATCGCCACGGATGGAACCGGGAACAGAATCTAAAGGATTGGTAGCGCCCATCAGACCGCGAACTGCTTTAATTGCGTTCTCGCCGGAAATGACCATTGCTGCAACCGGGCCGGAAGTAATGAATTCAACCAGTTCTCCGAAGAAGGGTTTGCCTTCATGTTCAGCATAATGATATTTAGCTTGTTCTTCTGTGATTTTTACTAATTTTAAAGCCGAAACTTTCAAGCCGCGGCGTTCAAAACGAGCGATGATTTCACCAATCAGATTTTTTTTGACACCATCAGGTTTTACGAGTACGAGTGTTTGTTGCATTGGAATCTCTCCTATCTAGACTATTTAATTTATACTAAACCGCTAAGCGATTTTAGCCTTTTAAAAGCTGCTGATACTTTTTCTTATCCAGTTTCTCGATCATTGCCGTAATCAGCTGCACAGCTCCTTCATAATCGTCCATATGAATTATAGACTGATGGCTGTGTATGTAACGGGTAGGAATACTGAAGGTCAAGGTCAAAACGCCTGCATCATGCAAATGAATACGCCCGCCGTCAGTAGCGCCGCCTTCAGAAATACTGATCTGTGTCGGAATTTTCAACTCCTCGGCAACCTCTTTAGCAAAGTCACGCAGGGCCGTATTGGGGATCATACCAGCATCAAAGATCGTGATGGCAATACCCTTTCCCAGCTTGGCCGGAGCTACATCATCACTTACGCCAGGCGTACCGCCTGCCACACAGGTATCAATAACAAAAGCGACATCAGGGTTCAGCAGATTAACGCTGGTCTGGGCACCGCGCAGACCAACCTCTTCCTGTACTGTGGCAACGCCGTAGACAGTATTGGGATGTTTATTAGTATTGATATTTTCCATAACATCTGCCATTACCGCACAGCCAATACGATTATCCCAGGCTTTCCCAAGCAATGTCTTTCCATCACCCATAACCGCAAATTCTGCATACGGCGTTACCGGGCAGCCTTCAAAAACGCCCAGATTACGTGCCATCTCTTCGTCAGCAGCGCCAATATCAATATACATATCACGCTTGGCAACAACCTTTGTCCGCTCTTCCGGCGTCAGAATATGTGGCGGCTTGCTGCCGATAACGCCAACAAGATCACCTTTACTGCCATGCACAGTAACACGCTGACTGAGCATGACCTGCTCCCACCAGCCGCCTAAACAGGTAAATTTCAAAAACCCTTCTTTAGTAATATGCTTAACCATAAAACCGATCTCATCCATGTGACTGGCAAGCATAATTTTCGGCAGCTCTTTGCCTTTGCCTTCATTAGCAAAAACTACGCTGCCTAATTTATCATAGGATACTTTCGCTTTATCCTGTAAGCGTTTTTGCAGCAGATTTTTAATCGGCGTTTCAAATCCTGAAACACCGCAGGTTTCAGAAAGCTGCTTCAACCAGGTTAATTTTTTATCCAATTATTTTGCACCTCCATTGCTGCGCATTGCTTTTGCCTGCGCGCGTAACCGTGCTACACGGTCTGCGGTGCTGGGATGTGTGCTGAATAGCTGCTGCATATCTTTCGCACTGAAAGGACAAATGATAAACATATGGGCAGTATTTTCAGTAGCACCCGGCATCGTTCTGTTTTTAGCATAAGACTCTATTTTCAGCAAAGCGTCTGCCAAAGCATCAGGATTGCCACTTAACTCACCGCCGGATTCATCAGCCATATATTCTCTGGAACGCGAAACTGCCATCTGGATAATCCCGGCAGCCAGAGGCGCCAGTATCATCATAGCCAACCCGACAATAGCACTGCTGCTGTTATTGCGGTCTCTGTCTCCACCGCCAAAAAACATGCCCCAGTGCGAGAGTGTAGTAATGATACCCGCCATGGAAGCAGCTATTGTCCCGATCAAAATATCACCATGCTTCACATGGCTCAATTCATGTGCCAAAACACCTTCGATCTCATCCTTATCAAGCGCATTGGCTAAAGCGGTAGTTACTGCGACCGCAGCATGTTCAGGATTGCGACCGGTCGCGAAAGCATTCGGTACGGGACTGTCGATAATATATAATTTGGGCATTGGCAAATTGCCTCTTTCTGCCAAACGCTGCACCATTTTATATAAGGCAGGCGCACTTTTTTCATCAACCTGTTTGGCATTATATTGTGCCAAAACCAGTTTATCACTATTCCAGTACGAAAATAGATTCATGGCGAGTGAAATGATAAGCATCATCATCATACCGCGGGCACCGCCGAAATAGTCTCCGACCAGTACCAATAACACAGTAAGAGCCGTCATTAAAAAAGCTGTTCTCATACTTTTTTGTTCCTCCTCAAAATAAAGACCGGCAAACAACATCTATAAGACTTGCTTAAGCCCTGTAGAATATTATACCAAGTACTACACTATTTTTCAATTTGCGCTTTAACAGCTGTCAACATATTTTCACTGTTTTCACGAACTTTTTTCTTTAAAATAGGATTTAACAGTCCGGCGATCATTGGAATACCAAACTCAAAATCTACCAGCAGCGAAACTTCCGTACCTTCACTTACAGGAACCAGCTTCCATTCGCCCTCCATTTTCTTCAAATCACCCTCTGTCTGACAATAAGTGATCCGCAGCTCTTCCGGGTAAAAAGTATCACGCTCGGTCCAGACTATTTTACGCCCGTCTACATTGGAGACCCAATGAGAAACCGTAGTATTCTCACCACGTTCTAAAATCTCTACGCTGACCAGATCCTGCATAAAAGAAGGATAGGCTTCCATATTTTTTATTATTTCAAAGATCGGCTTACTGTCGCCTTTGATCACGATTTTTGTTTCTACGCAAGGCATAATTCTGCTCCTTTTATAAATCTTCAATCACTTCAGCAGTACTGCGTACAGCTTCTCTAAAGATCATCAAAACCTGATCGATAATATCTGTCGGCATAATCAAAGGCGGTTCGATCCGAATAACTTTAGGATTATTTAAAGTGTAAGCAATAATGACGCATTTATCGATCATCAGCGACATCAGCATACCGCCGGCACCTTCTTTAGTAAGTTCAATGCCGATCATCATACCGCGGCCGCGGACCTCTTTAATGACAGAAGGATATTCTTTTTGGATCGCTTCCAGACCTTTTTTAAAGTATGCTCCGGCAGCTGCGCCGCGGGCAAGCACATCATTTACTTCGATATAATGCAGGGCAGCATTAGCAGCAGCACAGGCCAGTTGATTGCCGCCAAAAGTTGAAGTATGTAAAAAAGGTGCTTCGATCAGGCCAGCCCAGGCCTCAGCAGTAGCCGTTATAGCGCCAACAGGCATCACTCCGCCGCCTAAAGCCTTGGCTGTAGCCATTATATCCGGAGTTATCTGCTCATGATCAACACCAAACCAGGTACCAGTCCTGCCGATACCGGTCTGTACTTCATCAGCAATCAATAAGACGCCATATTGGTCACATAATTCTCTCACTGCTTTTAAATAACCTTCCGGTGGAACGATGATCCCACCCTCGCCCTGCACTGGTTCTAAAATAACTGCCGCTGTTTCATCATCAATCACTTCAGCAAGAGCGTCTATCTCGCCGTATTCTACATGCGTAAAATTATCCAGCAGCGGTTTAAACGGATCCCTGAACAAATCTCTGCCTGTAGCCGTTAAAGAACCGAAAGTTTTGCCATGAAACGCATTCTTAGCGGCAATAAACTTTTTTCTTTTTGTTGCCAGACGCGCAACTTTAAGGCAGCCTTCAACAGCTTCTGTACCGCTGTTGACGAAAAAACTGTATTGCAGATCACCGGGAGTGATTTCTGCCAGTTTTTCTGCCAGATCGGCCATAGGCCTGTTAAAAAGCACTTTCCCGCTCATAGGCATTTTATGCAGCTCTGCTTCCACCGCTGCTATAACTTCTGGATTTCGATGACCCAAAGCAAACATGCCATAACCGCCGAGGCAATCAATAAACTGTTTGCCTTCACTGTCGGTTATTATCCAACCCTCTGCGTGGCCTTCAACGCTTGCCAAACCCATGAAACGAAATAATTTCGCCTGGGCCGGATTGATATATTTTTCATATTTACTGATCGTTTCTTCAACATACATAGTCAATTCCTCCGTTTATTTCAACAAACTGCTTACGGGAACCAACTGGATTCCAGATGCATTTACTTCATCAATGACCCTGCTCCAGGCTGCGGCAGTATGCGGCCGTGCGTGGCAAATAGCAATGGCGCTGCCGTTTCTGTCAGCCATTTCCACCGCCTGCCAGATTTTAGCAATAATGTCGTCTTCGTTGGCACTGTTGTCCAAAAAGATATTGTTGCGTGCCGTAGGCACACCCATACTGCGTGCGACCTGGTCACCAATAGATTTGGAATAGGTGCTGCTGTCTACAAAGAACAGACCCTGCTGCTTCAAAACTTTCAGTACGGCTTTCATCGTTGCTTCATTACTTGTTGCTTTTGATCCCTGATGATTATTAACGCCTTCGATCCCAGGCAGGCTGTCTACTGCTTTGCGCGTCACTTGCTGAACCTGGTCAGCAGTCATATCAGTCAGTATGGTAGCTTTGCCCTCAGACATTGCTGTTCTGTCCATCGGTTCCATCGGCAAATGCAGCATGGCAGTCTTCCCGCCGCCTTTTATAATATGCAAAGCGTCGCTGCTGAAATCCTTATAGGGAAGGATCGCATAACTAAAGGGCGCATTTAATTTGACCAATTTCCTTACCGGCGCCAGATCATAACCGCAGTCGTCAATAATAACGGCTAATTTACCATGATACTTCTGGGTCGTTTTTTTGTCATCCTTCTTCTTACTCTCATCTTCTTTAATATCTTTGTCTTCCTTCGTCAGATTTAAATTATGATAAAAGTAAACCGTATCGGTGACAAAATTCATTTTACCTGTTCCTGCTTTGGCAGAAATGGCAATTTCCATCCGCACTGCTTCCCAACCGTTGTAAGTCGCATCGCGCTGATTGAGTACAAGCATTTTCGTACCGGCAATTTTCTCTCCCAGCCAGTCGGCAGCCCCCTCTAATCCTGTACTTGGCGGAACGCCAATAGCCAGCTGACGCTTATTCCAGACCACTTCTCCGCCTGTTTCCTTCATGCGCTCATGCTGATCTTCACGGCCATTGTCAGTTAACTGCCAGTTATCTTTCGATAACAAAATATCGTCAACTGCCCTGTGTGCTTCTTTTGATTCTTCCCGTAAATCAACAGCAGAAGAACCAGTCAGGCCTTTATCAAGCACATCTTTTTCTCCGCCTCTGCTCGCCGCATAATAAATACCGCCGGCAACGGCTATAGCCAATAATACTAAAATCAGAGTCAGAACGAAGCCTCCGCCTGATCCTTTTTTTCTATTACTCCTTCTCGCCATAGTAGCCTCCTCTATGCCCGCGGATGCGCTTTTTCATAAATATCGCGCAGGCGTTTATTTGTCAGATGCGTATAGATCTGTGTTGTAGAAATATCTGAATGTCCTAAAAGTTCCTGCACAGACCGCAAATCAGCCCCATTATCAAGCAGATGCGTAGCAAAAGAATGCCGCAGCATATGCGGTGTAAGCTCCTTGCTTAACCCTGCCTGATGCCCATAACCGCGAATGATCTGCCAAAAACGCTGCCTTGTCATTTCATTACCGTTCATGCTCAAAAATAAATTTTTGACAGCAGGATTTTTTGTATGGACCAACTGCGGCCTTACAACATGCAGATATTTGTCTAAATATTCAACGGCTATACCGCCTACAGGTATCAACCGCTCTTTAGAGCCTTTGCCGAAAGCGATGATATATTTCATCTGCAGATTAACCCCACTGACAGGTAAACTCAGCAATTCGGAAACGCGCATTCCTGTCGCATAAAGCACTTCCAGCATTGTGCGGTCACGATAGCCTTCATGCGTCCCCAGATCAGGCTGCTCCAAAAGCTTCAGCACCTCTTCCGGATTTAAAACCCTGGGCAGTTTGATGCCTTTCGTTCCCGCTTCCACAACTTCAGCAGGATCAATATCCAAATAGCCTTCTGCCGTCATAAAACGATAAAAAGATTTTATGGCAGCCAGCTTCCGTGCTATTGTTGCTGCTGCCAGGCCTTTATTTTTCAAACCTGTCATATAGCGAATGATCTGTTCACGCGATACTTTCGCCAGCGCGTCATTATCAGGCAAAGACAAAGCTTCTTTAAACAAACGTAAATCACGCTCATATGCCAGTCGTGTATTAGGTGATAATCCCAATTCAACTGTCAGATATTCAAAAAATAAACTTAACTTATCGTTCATAATTTATCCTCAAAAAAGAAAAACAACGCTCAAGCGCTGTTTTTCAAAACATTATTGTTCGCGCTTCTCTGGCTGCATAATTGTAATATTAGCCGCCGGCGAAATAGTCGATATAGCATGCTTATAAACAAGCTGTTGTTTACCTTCGTTTTCAATAATAACGGTAAAGTTATCAAAACCTCTTACCAGCCCTCTGATTTGAAAGCCGTTAACTAAATAAATAATAACACCCAGGTTTTCTTTACGTACGTGGTTCAAAAAGCTGTCCTGAAGATTCATTGTCGGTTTTGGTCCACTATTATTCATAAGTTTCCCCTCCAAAGTAATTTCTAACTATATATCTTAATTCTACCGCAGTTTAAACTTTTCTACAAGCATTTGCTGCATATCCTCGATAATCTTTTCATATGCAGGTTCTTTTCCCACATCGAACCATTCAATATAAGGCATCTGACGATACCAGGTAAATTGCCGTTTGGCAAAATTCCGCGTTGCCTGTTTCAATTTCTCAACAGCGGCCGCTTTATCCATCTGCCCCTGTAAATACCAGGTTATCTGCCTGTAACCAATGCTGCGCATCGACTGAGCCTCTGGAGAGACGCCGCTTTCAAGCAGCTTTTCAGTTTCCTCGATCAACCCGTCTGACAGCATTTTATCAACTCTGGCATTAATCCGTGCGTACAAATTCTCACGTTCCATACGCAGACCCAAAACAACAGCGTCATAAGGCCACTCTTCAGCTTTTCTATGAGCTATTTTTTCACCGCCCTGTGCCGCTTCGATCGCTCTGATGATCCGCCGGAGATCATTTGTATGCAATCTTGCGGCAGCTTCCGGATCAAGCATCTGCAATTTTTCATGCAAAGCGCTGTTTCCATGTGCTTTTGCAAATGCTTCCAGCTCCTGCCTTAATTCACTGCATTCTTCGACGGCATTGAACTCATAATTTTCAAGTAAAGCCTTGATATAAAGCCCGGTGCCGCCAACAATTATTGGCAATTTACCGCGCTCATTGATATCAATGATCAGCTTTTCGGCTTTTTCTTTAAAATCAACAACGCTGAATTCAGCATCCGGCGGTAAAATATCAACTAAATGATGCGTCACTTCCGCTAATTCCTCAGCAGAAGGTTTTGCCGTACCAATATTCATTTTTTGATATACCAGCATGGAATCGCCGGAAATTATTTCACCATTAAGACGCTTTGCCAAGGCTATACCGCAATGGCTTTTACCGGTTGCAGTCGGTCCTAAAATAACGGCAACTTTCGGTTTCATGCCGTTACCTCCTTCGGATACCATATTTTACGCGGCTATAACGGCCGCCAACAATTTCTGTGCATCCAAAAGCTTCTAACAGCTTTTGGCCCCGTTCTTTGATAACCACACAGGGAGCTGCTCGCAGCGCAGCCTCAACTGTCTCTGCCGTCAAAGCTTTTTCCCACGCAAGCGGCCGCAGCGGTTCCATATTGGAAGAACCGTTTACAGGCATTCTGAACATTGGATCAAAGTAAACAACATCAAAACTGTCGGCCGGTAAAGCAGCTAAATAAGTCTCCGCTTCTGCACATACCGTTGTTATCCTGCGCATGGCACTATTTAAATCAATATCTTCAGCCTGATAGTTCTTCAGTCCCTCACTGACTACAAAGTGCAGTAATGGCGAAGCTTCAACAGCACAAACAACACCCTCAGCTCCTGTAATAAAACTGGCAACAATGGCATCACTGGCCAGCCCCATCGTACAATCGAGAACTTTCATGCCCGGCTTAAGCTCCAGGGCAGCAACAAAGTGATCGGGCTCGTACTTTTTTAAGCGTTGCGCACGCAAAACTGCCATACTGGGGTGAAAAAAGAAGGTCCCGGAAGCACTATAGACCTGCGGTCCTTGATTCGTTGCCACTAAAAGTGCGTCCACCTGCTCCCGACCAAGCAAAAATTTCAAAGACCCCTTACTGCCGCGTTCCACATATTTCACGTTAAATTTCTCTGCCCATATTTGAGCAATTTTCTCTAAATCAGCATTTTCATTGCGTCCAACTGTTACTGCAAACTTAAACGATTTCTGCATACTTTTACGTTCTCTTAAACATCTTATATAATTCAGCAGAATTTATTTCCACCATACAGGGTCTGCCGTGAGGACAGGTAAAAGGATGCTCCGTATTGCAAAGATCAATGATCAACTGCCGCATCTGGCGCATATTCAGAACCTCACCGGCTTTGATAGCTGCTTTGCACGCAGTCATATGCAAAATATTCTGACGCAAATCGCTGGGATCGATCGTTCTTAATTCAGCCAGCATTTGTGTAATTTCCCGCACAAAATCTTCCGCATCATCAGCCTTGATATCCGCAGGCAGGCTTGAAACACGCAGCATAGCTTCGCCTGCTGCCTCTATATCAACACCTAAACGCAGGAATTCTTCCCGATGCTCCTCGATCAAATTGACATCCTGGGACGTAACATCGATATACAAAGGTATCAACATCTGCTGAGCCGGAATATCATTATGAGCAGCGACAAGCTTATCATATAAGATCCGCTCATGCGCGGCATGCTGATCGATCAAAAACAAAGAATCTTCTGATTGGGCAACAATAAAGGTTCTGTCAACCTGCCCCAGAGGCCAGATCGTATCGACGCCGCTGTCAGTATCAGTAAAATCAATAATATTAGAAGCAATATTGTCTTGTTTATCAAAAACATCACGGGTTTCGCTGATCGTATACACAGGTTCTGTTTTAGGAGGTCTGTATGTATATTCCGGTTCTTTCCAAACACTCTGCTGCTGTGCTTTATATTCCGGTGCCGGTTCTGTTTTTATAGCACCAGTATTGCTGTCTGAAACCGGTAAAACCTGCGTCTTTGCTTCAACGGGCTTATTTTCGCTGCTTTCCGGCAGTACTGCCGGTATCTCCGCTGCTTCTGCAGCAGTCTCAGCAGGTTTAAATACCTGCAGCTCAGAATCATCCAATAATGTCAGATCCTGCGGTTTAGCGCTCATGGGCCGCGTCAATGCGTCAGTCAAAGCTTTGTACATTGCTTTATAAACCGTGCTGTCATCACTGAACTTGATTTCACTTTTCTGCGGGTGGACATTGACATCGATACTTTCAGTATCGACATTGATATTCAACACCGCAAACGGGAAACCGCTTTTAGGGATCTGCGACTGATACGCATGGTCAATCGCCTTAGCGATCATTCTGTTAGTAATGATGCGTCCGTTTACCAGCAGGGTCTGCCATTGCCGCGTACCTTTCAGCAAAGTCGGTTTGCCGATAAAGCCCCTTACTTTCACTTCGCTGTCAGCAAAATCTACTGTTAAAAGCTCTTCGCTGACATTTTTACCATACAGCGCCTTGATAGTCTCGACCAGATCACCGTTGCCCGGCGTACTTAAAACCTCTTTATCGTTGCTGATAAGCTTAAATCTTACATCAGGACGCGATAAAGCCAGTTTGGTGATCAGTTCACTGATATAACGGCTCTCTGTTTGTATGGTCCGTAAAAATTTACGGCGGGCCGGAACATTGAAAAACAAATTTTCAACAATGATCGTCGTCCCCGTATGACCGCCTGTAGCAATACATTCAGCCTGATCACCTCCTTCGATTTTGATCGAAGTAGCAAACTCTTCCGTAACAGGCCGCGTCAGCAGTTGAAAATTACTGACAGAAGCAATACTCGGCAATGCTTCACCGCGAAAGCCTAAAGTATTCAGATGCAGCAGATCTTCCGCAGCTCTGATTTTACTTGTAGCATGCCGCAGAACTGCTAATTTTGCATTTTCTTCCGACATACCGCTGCCGTTATCGACAACGCGGATGTATTCTGTGCCGCCGCCGAAAATAGTGACCTCGATATTATCCGCACCTGCATCCAAAGAATTTTCAACAAGCTCTTTGACGACAGAAGCAGGTTTTTCGACAACTTCACCGGCTGCGATCTGATTCGCCGTATTCTGATCTAATAACTGTACTTTTTGTTCGTTCATAATTCACCGCCTTCCCTTTTGGCTTCATCCTGCAATTTATACAAGGCATTCAACGCTTCGATCGGCGTCATCGCCATAACATCCATTTTTAAAATCTGCTGCTGCAAGCCGCTGGCAAACAACGACCCCATCGGCGCCGCTTCTTTTTCTGACCGTGGAGTTATCTGAACACTGCAGGCAGTTTCACAATTGTCATACTCGTCCAGAATCTCCTGAGCCCGGTCAATGACCTTCTTAGGCAGGCCGGCAAGCCTTGCAACATGTACACCGTAACTGCGGTCAGTACCGCCAGGCACGATCCTACGCAAAAAGACGATATCATTGCCGCGCTCTTTAACGGCAACAGAATAATTTTTAACACCGCTCATAACGTCTTCCAAGGCAATCAACTGATGATAATGCGTAGCAAACAGTGTTTTGGCTTTTATTTTCTCGTGAATAAACTCCATTACCGAACGCGCGATGCTCATACCATCAAAAGTGCTGGTACCACGGCCAACCTCATCCAAAATAATCAGACTGTCCTTAGTTGCATACCTGAGGATCTGCGCAACTTCGTTCATCTCTACCATAAAGGTACTTTGACCGGTTGCCAGATCGTCGCTGGCGCCGACACGAGTAAAAATCTTATCCACAGGGCCAATAGTAGCCTGACGTGCGGGAATAAAGCTGCCCATCTGCGTCATCAAAACCAGCAGGGCAACCTGGCGCATATAAGTCGATTTACCAGCCATATTCGGTCCGGTAATAATAATCATACGTTCGTCATTATTGTTGAGAGTCGTGTTGTTTGGAACAAAAATCTCACGTTCCAGCAAACGCTCAACCACCGGATGGCGTCCGTCATAAATCTTTATTTCACTGCGGTTATTCAATTCCGGGCACACATAGTTATATTTAAAGGCAACTTCCGCCAGCGATACTAAAACGTCGATATTGGCCAAAGCCCGGGCCGTTTCCTGCATCTGCACGATCTGAGCCCTGATCTTCTCACGCAGCTGTGTAAAAATATAATATTCAAGCTGCTCGATTTTTTCTTTAGCGCTTAAAATCTTATTTTCAAAATCTTTTAATTCAGGAACTATATACCGCTCGGCATTTACAAGTGTTTGCTTGCGGACAAAATAATCCGGTACATTGGCGCTTTGACCTTTAGAAACTTCGATATAATAGCCAAAAACCTTATTGTAGCCGACCTTTAAGGTTTTGATGCCAGTCTCTTCTTTGATTTTCAGTTCAAAATTCTGCATCCAGGTCTTATTATCACTGGCAATCGAATGCAGTTCATCCAGCTCTAAATCAAAGCCGCTGCGGATCATACCGCCTTCGCGTACAGAAAAAGGCGGTTCATCTACGATCGCTGCCATCAAAGTAGTAAAAAGCTCCTGATGCAGATGCACATCTTCACATAACTGTTGTAAAAGTTTGCTGTTACAGGATCTCAGTAAGCTTTTTATTTCAGGAAGCACTGCCAGTGAAGAACGCAGTGAAACCAGATCACGCGCGTTGGCACTGCCAACTTCGATACGCGAAACAATACGCTCTAAGTCAAAAATAGCTTTTAGCTTTTCCTGCAGGTTGCCACGCAGCTGTATATTAGCCAGCAATTCTCCTACTGCTTCCTGCCTTGACCTGATCTGTGACAAATCCAGCAAAGGACATTCGATCCAGTTACGCAGTTTACGGGCACCCATAGAAGTAGACGTAAAATCAAGTACATCTAATAATGTGCCCCGTTTGGAACCATCCCGCATATTTTTGATAAGCTCTAAATTTCTGACAGCCGTTGCATCCAAATTCATAAACTGTTCTTTAGCGATACGCGACAAGCTGTTGATATGCGACAGATCTGCTTTAACAGTTACATGCAAATAACGCAGTAAATGCTCTACCGTATCATGCACTAAAATATCGGCAACATCATCATTGCCAAAATGCTGCGCAAAATACTGCGGCGCTCCTTCTTCTTCCTGATATACCGAAACTGCACATTCCGGCACTTTGCTTTTGATCCAGGCTGCTAAATTCTCCCAATTGGCAATACCGCTATAGGCAACTAATTCTGCCGGCTGAATGCGGAACAGCTGTTCCTTGATCGCCATCAAACGCTCTTCACCAGCAGCACTGAACCATTGGCATTCGCCTGTAGAAATATCGGCGGCAGCAAGACATATTTCACTGCCATCCTCCTGCAGAAAAACTAAATACCTGTTATGCTTATCATCTAAAAGCTGTTCGCTCAAAACAGTTCCGGGCGTAATGATCTTGACGACCTTACGTTCAACGATACCCTTGGCTGCTTTAGGATCTTCCACCTGCTCACAAATAGCGATGCGATAACCTTTTTTAATCAGTTTGGCAATATAATTATCGACAGAATGATAAGGCACGCCACACATCGGTATCTTTTCTTCCATACCGCCGGCACGCCCTGTCAGCGTGATATTCAACTCTCTGGAGGCTGTCAGCGCATCCTCAAAAAACATTTCATAAAAATCGCCTAAACGGAAAAACAGCAATTCATCCTCATGCTGACGCTTTACTTCAAGGTACTGCTGCACCATCGGCGTATAAGCAGTTGTCATTTTACCGCCTTCCCTTTCAAAAGCCAGGTCTGCGCAGTTTCGATCTGCACCTGCACTTTATCGCCCAACTTAAACTCTCGTCCTTCGACCGGCCATAAAACCAGCTTATTAGTACGTGTTCGCCCGCTCCATACTTTTTCGTTATTATTGCTTGGTCCTTCCGCTAAAACTTCTAATGTTTTGCCAACCAAAGCTTCATTACGCTGCACACTTGAAATATTCTGGGCTTCCATCAGTAAATTCAGTCTGGCTTTCTTTTCCTCTAACGGAACCTGTTCTTCCATTAAAGCAGCCGGTGTTCCCGATCGTTTAGAATAAATAAAAGTAAAGGCCGCATCAAAACCAACTTCTTTTACTAAATTCAAAGTATCGTTAAAATCAGCCTCTGTTTCCCCGGGGAAACCAACAATAATATCCGTTGTAATAGCAGCTTCCGGCACATAACGCCTGATCATATCTACAAGCTCCAAATATTTTTCACGTGTATAGCCGCGGTTCATTGCTTTCAAAATTTTATTGCTGCCGGATTGAAATGGGATATGAAAATTCTCGCAAACATGCTCACATTCGGCAACTGCTTTGATAACATCTTCGTGCATATCACGCGGATGGCTTGTCATATAGCGAATCCGTTCCACTCCCGGGATTTCATTCACGCGGCGTAATAATTTGGCAAACTGATCTTTTTCGCCAAAATCTTTACCATAGGAATTGACATTCTGCCCTAACAGCGTAAACTCATTATACCCTTTAGCAACGGCCTGCTCGACCTCATCCACAATATTTTCGATACTGCGGCTGCGCTCACGTCCACGTACATACGGCACAATACAATATGTACAAAAATTGTTGCAGCCATACATAATAGGGATCCATGCTGAAAACCCGCTTTGCCGGATACGCTCGCCCTCAAACTCGCTTTCTTTGACCTCCAGGCTGTTATACACCCGTTCGCCTTTATCAGCCAAATACTCAGCCAGTATTTCCTTAAAACCATTGACATGGGCCGTGCCGATCAATAAATCGATTTGCGGATGTTTTTTGATCAGTTTCTCACCATCCTTCTGCGCCATACAGCCGGCAACACAAACGACCTGTCCCGGACGCTTTGCTTTGACCCCTTTTAATTCACCAATTTTACCTAAAATGCGTTTTTCCGCACTTTCACGTACGCAGCAGGTATTTACTACAACTACATCCGCATCATGAAAATCGTCAGCAGCGCTGTAGCCAAGCTCCTGCAGCTGGCCGGCATAATGCTCAGCGTCACTTTCGTTCATCTGGCAGCCGTAATTTAAAATCGCATAAGTTTTTGCTGTCACTGAATACACCTCATATTAAAATTGAAACCGCAGCTAAGCAGCTTCGCAAAATTACCTGTATTATATTATTATACCTTTTTAGGTTAGCAGTGGCAAATTTTAACTGGTAAAAATTTAGCAAAAAAGCAGAGCATCTGCTCTGCTTTTTAGTATTCAACCTTTATACCAGGCTACAGTTTTAGTCAGTGCTTCTTCAAAAGCATAATGCGGTTTCCAAGCCAATTCATTTTTGATTTTTTCACAATCCATAGGATAACGTAAATCATGCCCAGCCCGGTCTTCCACAAATTCAATTACGTTTTCATCTTTGCCCAAAATTCCCAGTACCACTTTTATAAAAGTTAGATTGGCCATTTCGGTACCGGCCGCAATATTATAAATATGACCAGCTTTTCCATTTTTGAGTATTTTATCAACAGCAATACAATGATCAAGCACATATAACCAGTCACGTTTATTTAAACCAGTACCATAAACAGGTATTTTTTTGCCGCTCTCTGCTAAAGCTATGATCTTAGGCAAAAGTTTTTCACTATGCTGCCAGGGTCCATAATTATTACTGCTGCGGCTGATAGTTACATATAAACCATATGTCCTGGCATAAGCCAAGCACAATAAATCAGCTGCTGCCTTTGAAGCAGCATAAGGACTGGAAGGATGTAAGGCAGCTTCTTCTGTGAACCCACGCCAGTCATAATCTAACTGTTTGTCCCCATATACTTCGTCCGTAGATATCTGATGAAATCTTGCTACAGCAAACTTAACACAGGCATCTAACAACACACCTGTACCTTCGACATTAGTTTTAGTAAAAATAGACGGAGACTTGATAGAAGTATCGACGTGGCTCTCAGCCGCAAAATTTATCACTGCGTCGAACTTATACTGCGCAAAACACCTTTCTACAAATTGCTCATCACAAATATCTCCATTGATGAAAGTGAAATTATTTAATTTAACGACATCTGCCAGCGCCGCCATATTAGCAGCATAAGTCAGCTTGTCCAAACAAACAATTTCATCATTCGGATACTGCTGTAAATGCCAATTTATATAATTGCTGCCAATAAAACCGGCGCCGCCGGTAATCAATAAACGCATAAGTACCTCTTTATTTTTTATATTTGCTACCGCTCTATTATATAGCAAAACACCGCACTGGAAAAGTGCGGTGTCTGAATAATATTACGATTTGAATAAGTCTAAATCGTTCTTTTTTAAAATATACCACATTAACACAGTTACATAAATTTCTATAAAAATAATAACGCAGCTGACCCCAACAGCCTGATAAAAATAAATAAATGGTAATACTACTACTATATTCAGAATTGCAGCACTCATTAAAATTTTACTAAAGTAATTTTGCAGTCCAAATGTCAGCATTGTTTGAACTCCAAATATATTACTTAACGAAATGACAAATGGCAAAAATGCCATAATCTGTAATAATAAAACCGATTCTTCATATCCATCACCCAACAATAACCATACTATTTTATCTGCAAAGATAAATAACAACAAAGATAGAATAAAGTTGCAGCCTCCTGCTGCGAACAGAATTTTTCTTATAAAATTTAATGCTTTTATACGTGATTGATCAGCCAATTTAGAAATATGCGGGTATATCGCTTGTGATATTGGTAGAAACAATGCTGTAATATTATCAATAATTTTCTTTGCTCCACTAAAATAACCAACAACAGTATTATTCGTAAGCATACCCAAAAATACAATATTGCTGGCAGTATATAAATTTATAGCTATTGTAGATGTAAAGATAGTCCAGCCATCAACAAGCTGTTTTCTAATATCAATCCATACTGGCTTACACAAAACATCAGGAAACTTCTTCAAAATAATAACCCAAGAACAAACACCAGCAACTAAAGGTACTATTGCCTGAAAAAAAGCAGCCAACAGATAATCTAACGGAGTTTTAACAAAATAAAATATACATACTACACTTATAAATCGTGCCACTATATTTGCAAAGGTAATATAACCCATTTCCTGAATTCCCTGAAAAAACCATATAGGAAATATTACATTTCCTATTACTATCACAAAACAAATACTATAGAGAGATAAATCAACAACAGCGCTGTTAAATTGATAAAACACACCAACCCCTAACAAAAATATTGCTATTGATATAAACATTAAAAGTAATTTACTGTAAAAAATAGCAGTAAATATCTCCCCTCTTTTTTCAACAACATCATTTTTAGCTATTTCTCTTGGACCAAGTAAATTAAACCCATAATCGGTAAACAATACAAAATATTGCACTATCACCTGTGCAAAAACTATTGCACCAAATTTCTCCACTTCTAGCACACGGGTAAGATATGGAAATGTTATAAAGGCAAGTATATATTCTAAACCCTTAATAGTAAAAAGCGATATTATATTGGCGAACAGTTTATTATTCATCTTTGCCTACATCTTTCAAATTCATAATACAAATTTATTTATTTTCTTCAATAAATTCTACTTTAGGCCTAAATATAAGACTCTTTAACATGGAAATCAAAATAATATTAATTCTCCTCATTTTTTTATTTGAATTACTAAACAGGATTTGAAAAATATTATACCCACATTTCGCTAAATAATAAACATTTCCCTTCAATCCTTCTTGTCTATACAAATATCCCTCATTACGAAAAGCATATCTATATCTGTCTATACGTTCTGGCATATCTGTAGCAATATTACTGCCTGTATTTTCTTTCATCGCGTGTATCACCTGACTTTTACCAACTATAAAGCATGGCACAGCCATTCTAACAGATATCCGTCGAGTATACTCTATATCGTCTCCCCAAATAAAAAAGTCCTTTATCGGTAATCCAGCACGAATTATCATATCTTTTCTAAAAAAAAGTGAAACAAAAGTTGCCTGTTCTGCTTGTACCAATCCATATTGTATATATTCAAGATATTCGTAAAAACTTTTTTTTAATTTTGGCCTGTTCATCTTGCATTCATGACCATCAGTCCACAAAACAACGCTTGACAACCAGCCATATTTTCCATTTAATATTTCATCTGCATCCATTAACTCAGCTAATGTATTTTTTTTTGATAAACAATCATCATCCATAATCCATATATAATCATAGCCAGTTTCTACGGCCCAACGCATACCAAAATTAAAGCCGCCGGCTCCACCAATATTTGCCCCTGTATTTTGATAATATATTCGTGAATATTCACTGGCCAATTTATGAACGTATTCTTCTGTACCATCTGTGGAAGAATTATCGACTATCAATATATCACAATCTATGTTTTGATTCAAAAGAGAAACTATACATTCTTTTAATAAATTTATTCTATTGTAGGTAACAACAACTGCTGCAATTCGATTCATCATCAATACCTTTTATTAAATTTCCTTTTTAAAAAATTTATACCTTTATCAAACCAGTCTATTTTCTCTAAAAACACAATATCAATTTCTTTTGTATTTAATGCCTGTTTTTCTAACCAAACATTAAACAACCTCTCACTTATAAAACCAAATACTCTTGCCTCATACTGGCTATAGCCGCTTATATCTATCCGTTTTTCCATTTCAAATAAAATAGCAAATAACCACTGACTGTATTCATCAAACTTTTCTTTTCTCATTACAAACATATTGAAAATATGTAATTTGGTTCTTCCCATAACTTTAGTAAAAGCTTCACTGTATTCCGGATAAAATTCTGCTACTATTTGCTCTGTCAGCGCCAGATCATTTTTGTTATGTGCATGCTCATATTGGCCGCGCACTGTTTCTATAAAGTAATTTCTTTTCTTCGGTAAAATAACGTCATACTGTTTTAAGAGTTTTTCATAATCTGCCATCTGCAGTATCGCCAGTTTCTTCTTTTCTGTATCACTGCTGCTTGTCGTATGTGCAAAATAGCGCCTATAATGGCACAGCCCAATATAATCACATTTTAAATTCTTCCACGCCCAATAGAGACCGGTAAGTTCACAGTAATTAGCATTTTTTTCAGAAATATTATCGCCTGTATTATCTCCTACGTAACCTAAATCTGCTTTACCTTCTCTCCCTACGTGTATAGGTAAGTAAACATCATCTTCTGGCATCCAGTATTTTTTATGGGTAGCGACAAGTATTTTTATGTCCACTTCTATACCAATTCCTTTTCTGCAAGTTTCAAGGCACTGTCTATTACTGCATCCATATCGTAATATTTGTATTCTCCAAGTCGTCCGCCAAAAATGACTTGGCTTTCTTTTTCTGACAGCAATCTATATTCTGCATACAACTTACTGTTCTTTTCATCATTGACCGGATAGTAGGGTTCATCGCCTACATTCCATTCACTGCTGTATTCACGGCTGATAACAGTTTTTGGCAGATCATTACCGTTTTTATCTTTACCAAATTCAAACCATTTATGCTCTATGATCCTTGTCCAGGGTGTTTCACTATCTGTATAGTTCACTGCAGCATTCCCCTGAAAGTTCACTTTATTCAAAATCTCATTCTCAAATCTGACGGAGCGATATTCCAACGCTCCCAGCTTATAGTCAAAATAAGCATCTATCGGTCCGGTATATACTACTTTTGTGGTAAGTCTATCCAAGTCAGCTTTGTTTTCTAAATAATCTACATTAAGCTGTACTTCTATATCCTGCAGCATATTTGCTACCATGTTGGTATAGCCACCAATAGGGATTCCCTGATACAGAGCATTAAAATAGTTATTATCAAATGTCAGGCGTACCGGCAGTCTCTTGATAATAAACGCCGGCAATTCATTACATGGTCTGCCCCATTGCTTTTTGGTGTAGCCTTTGATCAGTTTTTCATAAATATCGATACCAACAAGTGAAATTGCCTGTTCTTCTAAATTTTGCGGTTCTTTTATACCTGCTTTCCTTTTCTGTTCTTCTATCTTGGATGCTGCTTCTTCGGGCGTTACCACGCCCCACATTTTATTAAAGGTATACATATTAAAAGGCAGCGAATACAATTCGCCATGATAGTTTGCTACCGGGGAATTTGTAAAACGGTTAAACTCCGCAAACTGATTGACATACTCCCAGACATGTTTTAAATTGGTATGGAAAATATGCGCACCATACATATGTACGTTTATGCCTTCTATTTCCTGTGTATAAACATTACCTGCAATATTCGGTCTTTTATCTATAACAAGTACCTTCTTGCCATGTTTCTTAGCTTCACATGCAAAAACGCTGCCAAATAAACCACTGCCAACTACCAGATAATCATACATAAACCATCACCTGCCTACCATTGATAATTATTTTGCTAAATATTTATAAAAAACACTATCTTGATATTGATCAGATAAAAAGTTCTCAAAATTTTTTACAGTCTTATCGCTTAAAGTACCATTTATATTATGAGGATCCAACAATACAGCTCGTTTTCCTTCCAAATAACAACATCGTAAAGAATTAGTTATTTGCATAAGCGGCGTAAGCATGGCAATACTTAGTGCTATTATCAAAAATAACTGTTTCCCATAAAAACACTTTTGGTCCCATGCCAGTAAAATTTCTTTCATTACCAATAGCATTACCACAATAAACGGCGCCATAGATGCATTCATATTTAAATCCGGACCAGCGCCTACTCTAAAAAATGGGAATATTAACAATAAAACTCCACTGATCCAGAACAAAGGATTCTTTTTATTATTTTCATAAATCAAAAAATAATATATGCCAAAATATACCAGATAATATAATAGCAATAGCCCCACTCTCATTAATCCATATTCATGCAACGGAACATAAAATATACTATATTTTTCATTGCCTGCCATCAAATTGGCCGTAAAATAAAAATAAAAAACAGGGAAAATCGTGACTGAAGCACAAATATTAGGTAAACTAAAAACTTTTTTTGCTAAATATTTATAACCATTACCACGAATAATATCTTTATATTGATCAGCAAACATACCCAACATTAAACCCAGAAGACCAATGAATCCTAACGGTGAATACGGCAAAACTAATAATCCTATAACAGCATAATACTCTATTTTATCTTTGAATTTTAAAAATAAAAGTGTTCCTATTCCAACTGGAATAAACTGATTATATACATTAGAAACTGCGTCAAATGTAGTCCTTATAAAATAATTCAAAGGATAACCATTATATTCTCCACCAGCGAATAACCATGTATTGAACCAATTATATGCATCTATCTGAAAAGCAGTTTTAGCAAAAATACTTTTGGGCAGCATACCTAATATATTCAGCCCGCTCCAAAAAAGAAAAATCAAACAGACAACAACCATTTGATTTTTCTTTACTTTAAGATAATCACATATCAATAAGAAAAATAATGTTAGTCCTAAATAGGT